>Ga0224528_1000795_pt1 | contig 23432 bp, 21 predicted proteins | sample CBST25metaG_2_FD_179888 | JGI IMG/M metagenome (GOLD analysis project Ga0224528, IMG submission 179888) | Peat soil microbial communities from Stordalen Mire, Sweden - C.B.S.T25 | ecosystem: Environmental > Terrestrial > Soil > Wetlands > Peat | place: Sweden: Norrbotten County, Stordalen Mire...
CGCGTGTATCATCCTTTTCCTCTGCGCCGCATGGGCGTCATTACCTGAGGTAGGAGCCGGATGCGGGAAATCCGCCAGTCCGGATCTGTGCGGGGGGTACGGAGCAATCCGTATCCCTACCGCGACCCGTGCTTAATAGCGCTGGGTGCCCCAAGTTAGGTTTGTTCGGGCCTGGGATCAACATTGCCGCCCCGGCCCAAGCTCGCCTGGCCGGACGGCAAGCCCCTATCGCAAGGCACCTACGAACAATGCTTCTGCGCTTCGACATAGGCACGGAGAACGGCATTCATGCGCGTCTGGTGTCCCTTGCCGCTGGCGCGGAACCATTCGACCACATCGTTGTCGAGGCGCAGGTGTACGGAAGTCTTTCCACTCGGCACCACCACCCGCGCGGATTTCCAGAACTCCGCGCCCAACGATTCAGCTTCCGGCGCAGTCTTGCTGGTCTCGTCTTCGCCACGCTTGCGCATCGCGCCGATCTCGCTAAGCGAATGTCTCACGATAGTAGATTTCCCGTTCATCTTTGCTCGCTTTCTGGGCGCTGATGAGGCGAATCAGATTCTCGCCGCGCCAGGTAAAGACCACGCGATAAACCTCATCATCCACACGCCCCAGAGCAATCCAGCGCAGTTCGCCGTAGTCTTCGCGGTCGTCGATGCGCTCCAATCGCTCGTTCGAAAAGACTGCGGCAGCGGTCAAAAACGAAACCCTGTGCTTGTCCAGGTTGATTCTGGCCTTGGTTTCGTCCCACTCAAATTCGAGTTCCTTGCCGACCATTGTCTGCCCCTATTGTGTACACAAATGCAGGCACAAATCAAGTCGACAACTGTCGCCGTGAGCCTGCTGAAACCAGCACAATGCTATCCTAAGTCGAGAGAACGCATCCTCTCAGTCCAAAGAAGTCAGGTCATAAAGCCATGGCGTTGAACGATCTGGAATTCGCTTACGCTCCCGTGCGGAATCAAGTCCGCGACCTGCGGGAGTATCTTTGACCCCGCCCGCATCCGCAGGGAATTAGCCAACATAGAAACCAAGCTGGCCGATCCGGCTCTCTGGTCCGATCCCAATGCTACCAAGCCGCTGATGCGCGACAAAAAGCACCTGGAGTCGCAGGTGGCAGCCGATGAGGAACTGGTGCGCCGCAGCGGCGACATCGAGGCCTACATCGAACTGGGCCGCGAGGGCGAGGACGTGCTCGCCGATCTGGAGCGCGACATCAAGGACCTGGCGGCCTTTGCTGAGGAGTTGGAAGCGCGAACGATGCTGAATGGCGAAGCCGACGCCATGAACGCCATCGTCACCGTGCATCCCGGCGCCGGCGGCACCGAAAGCCAGGACTGGGCCGAGATGCTGATGCGCATGTACCTGCGCTGGGCCGAGCAACAAGGATTCAAAACGGAAATCAACGACTACCAGGACGGTGAAGAGGCGGGCATCAAGTCGGCCACCTTCACCATCATGGGCGAGTACGCCTTCGGGCAACTGGCCGGCGAGAGCGGCGTGCACCGGCTGGTGCGCATTTCCCCCTTCGACTCCGCCAAGCGGCGGCACACCTCCTTTGCCTCGGTGTACGTTTCGCCGGAGATCGACGAAACCATCCACGTGGACGTAAAGGTGGAAGACCTGCGCATCGACACCTACCGCTCCGGCGGCAAGGGCGGCCAGCACGTGAACACCACCGACTCGGCGGTGCGCATGACCCATCTGCCCACGGGCATCGTGGTCTGCTGCCAGAACGAGCGCTCGCAACACAAGAACCGCGACAAGGCGATGAAGATTCTGCGCTCGCGGATCTATGAGTATGAGCTGGATAAAAAGCGCGCTGTGACCAAGAAACTGGAAGACTCGAAGCTGGAAATCAACTTCGGGTCGCAGATCCGCTCCTATGTCCTGCAGCCTTACCGTATCGCCAAGGATCACCGCACCAAGGTGGAAGTGGGCGACGTGGACAAGGTGCTGGACGGCTACCTGGAGCCATTTCTGCGCGGCTATCTGCTGGCTAAGCGGCGGGGAACGGCCACGGACGGGGCTGACGACGATCTCGACGTGTAGCGGCGCTTCGCAGCTTCCGCCAAGCCACTGAACCTGTCCTTTCTACAACAAAACCGTTGTCTTGCATCTTGGCGCTCGTCGGGTGTGTGCGCGCCAAGGTGATATGGGTCACTGGCGATTCCCTGCCCTCTCAAAGACAATATGACCGCTGCTTGAGGATGAAAATATGGCAACTTCTGCGCTATCCGAGACCAAAACGATGCTGACCCTTCCCGGAGACGCTATCCGCCAGATTCAATGGCGTTTTGCTGACCGTTTCGATCTACAGATGCTGGTTCAGTCGGTACGCGGCGTGGCGCGGGGCACCGTGGCCCGCATGGTGGCTGCCGGGGAACGCAATACCCATGAATGGACGCCCGGAAAGAACGAGATGCTGGAGGCCTTTGACCGCGCCGGCATCACCGGGATCTTCATGGAACCCGAAGATGGCGGCTTCATCGTCGGCCCCAAGAACCTCGCTCTTTCGCTGGCGGCCTTTGAGCTGGCCTGGGTGGATGGCGGCGCAGCGACGGCCAGTCTGGCTGGGTTCCTGGCCCTTTCGCCCATTCACGAGCGCGGCACCGCCGAGCAGGCTTCGCACTATATGAGCCTCTCCGCGCCTCCGCAACCGGGAGAAGACCGCAAGCCCTGGCGCGGCGCATTCGTGCTGACCGAGCCCATCCCTTACGTCGGCGTCGACACCGGTATGTTGAGCGGCAAGGTGCGGGTTGCTGAATGGAAAGACGGCGAAGAGCCTTGGCTCCAGGTGGACAAGCGCGGCCGCTTTATCACCAACATCGCTTTCGCCAACTTCGTTACCGCGGCCGTCAACACAGACGACCCGCGCATCAAGGGCAGTTGCGTGGTGATTCTGGAAGAGACCGACGAAGGCATCTTCGATCACGGCACCGCGACTAAAAAGCTGGTTCACCAGCTCTCCTCGACCGGCGATCCCATCTTCAATTTGAAGGTCCCCGCCAACCGCATCGTGGGCGGATATACCGTGAAGGACGGCGTCATCGTCCCCAACTTCAGCCACAGCGAGATCATTGAGGCTGTCTTCCGCCGCACCCGCGTCGCCGTGGGCGTCATGACCGCGGCCAAGCTGCTCTCCGCCGTCGAGCCCATCATCCGCTACCAGCGCGGCCGTTTCCGTGGAGCCGAAGGCGCCAAGCCCGGCACTATTCGTTATGAGCAGGGCATTCAGCAGCGCGAAGACGCTTTGCACCGGTTGGTCGATGTCTGGGCCACCGGCGAGGCTGCCACCTCCCTAGGCTTCGCCACCGCGCGCCTCTTCGACGAACTCGACCCCATCGAAAAGGAGAAAACCGCCATTCTGCTGGAGCGCGGCATCCAAGGCGGACGCTCGGAGATGAAGGCGCTGCGCGAAAGCGAGCAGCGCGCCATCGAACTCACCACCCTCAGCGCCGACGACCCACGACGAGCCGAGTTGGAGGCCGATCCGCTGGTCCAATACGTTCTGCGCGATGCCGAGGCCAACGTCATCTGCCCCGCCACCAAGCTCTGGAACACTGGCCACGGCGCCAACCTGATGCGCGAAGCCGTCAGCCTCATGGGCGGTTACGGCATCACCGAGGATTGCCCCGGATTCCTGGCCAACAAGTGGATGGACGCACAGTTGGAAGCCACCTATGAAGGCCCCGAAGCAGTCCAGCGGCGGCAGTTGACCGTCACCATGACGTCGGAGGTCTTCCTGGCCGAGCTACGCGCCTGGACCTCCGAGATGCGCCGCATTGCCTCCACGCATCCCGGCACTGGCGCCTGCACCCTGGCTTCGGCCATGCAGATGTGGCTCTGGACGCTGAACCACCTGCAAAAGGCCAAAGACCCGGCCGGAAACAAGCTCTATCACGGCCAGCGCCAGGGCGTGACCTTTGCCTTGGCTGACGCGCTCTGCTGGCTGGTGGCGTCACGCTACCAGATTCTCGATGTCCTCGAACTTGAAGCCCGCGGCACGGACGATCCGGTCGCCTCCGAGGGGCTGGGCGAGACCGTGCAGTTCCTCAGCGACCTATGCCACGTGCAGGCCGCGCAGGCTGCCGGCGAAGTTTCGCGCATCTCCGCGGAGCTGGTCTTCGGCTACAACGAGCACCCCTGCTGGGATGACCAGGCTCACACAGATTGCTTCCTGACGAGCGAGATCGAAAAGTACGAAGAGACCATGTCCGGCATCTCGGCCATGAGCTTCGATGTACTCGCCGAGGATGGCGCCCACCCGCAGAAGGCCGGCCCTTGCCCCGCGTGTAACGGAAATACCGAATTCCTCCGCCTGCAGAACAAGCTTGCCTGCTGCCTCGCCGGTTCGCGTCTGGCCAAGGACCGCGCCGCCGAGACGGTCGCCAAGGTCATGATTCCAGAGGCACTGGATTATCCCGCATGAACTCAACCCAAAAGGACGACATGAACGTGGAACCACCGATTGGTGCCAAAGGTCTCGATTTTCTGACCAGCAAGCCCGCTTGGCCCGCACCTAAAATTGATCGCCAGACAATGGAAGTCGACATAGCCTGCGCCGGTTTTGGCCCCGCTATGGGCGGGTTTCTCACCACGCTCACTCACGCCTGGAGCGAGAATCCCGCCGATCCGGCATTTGAGAGCCGAGTTACCCCCGGCATGCCTCTCCAGGTTCTTTGCTACGAGCGCGCCGACGACATTGCCTCCGGAGTCAGCGGTGTGGTTACCGCCGCCAAGGGGATTCGCACCACGTTCCCCGAGCTCGACCCTGCCGACATTCCCATGGCCGTCGAGGTGAAGAGCGAGCGTGTGATGTACCTGCTGGACCCCCACGGCGCGAGCCGGGGCTCTTTCACCCTGCGCATTGTCGACTCCGTTTTGCGTTTTTTGGGCCCGCTGATCGGCATGGAGAAGGAGGCTTTCACCCTTCCCTGGACCCCGGCCTTCCTCAACAAGCACGGCGGTCTGGTGCTCTCCATCGGCCAATTCAACCAGTGGGTCGGCTCGCAACTGATGGGCTCCGGTCTGGTGCAGATATGGCCCGGCACGCCGGTCAGTGCGCCATTGATTGCGGGCAAGAAGGTCGAAGGCCTTCGCCTCGCCGACCAGGGCGTGGACAAATCCGGCGCTCCCGCAGAGGGCTTTATGGCGGGAATGGACGTGCGCGCCCGACTTACCGTGGTGGGCGATGGACCAGTCGGCCAGGTTGGCCAGACCATCGACCAGAAACTGGGCATGCCGGAGGGCCATGCAAAGCGCGAATGGGCCATGGGAATGAAGTTTCTCATCGAGCTGCCGGAAGAAGCGGAGGGTGAAAACTCCCCCCTTCAGCCGGGAACCGTCTGGCACAGCTTTGGCTATCCGGAACCTGAGATTTTCGGCTTTCTCTATGTGCATCCCGACCGGCTGGTCTCGGTGGGCATCTTTGTTCCTTCGTGGATGAGCGATCCCTCGCGCACCGCCTACCGCTACTTGCAGCACTACATCCAGCACCCTGCCATCTGGCCCTACCTGAAACGGGGAACGCTGCGCTCCTGGGGGGCCAAGTCGCTGGAAGAATCCGGCCGCCACGGCGAGCCATATCTGGTCGGCGACGGCTATGCGCGGATCGGCGAGGGCTCCGGCTCGACCAACATGCTGACTGGTTCCGGCGTGGATGAAGCCTGGACCACTGGCACGCAACTGGCCGAAGCGGTTGTCGAGTTGCTGCGTGACGGCAAGCCTTTCACCCAGGAAAACCTCGCCGAGACATATGAAGCCCGCCGTCGCGCAAGTTCAGTCGAGTTAGGTGCGCGCGAAGCGGAGAACGCCCGCAACGGCTTCCAAGGCGGCATGGTCAAGGGCATGATCGGCATGGCCCTGGCTGGCCTGACCGGCGGGCTTCTTTCGCTGAGGACGCACATTCCTCCAGCGCACGAGCAGATCGCCCGCCTGACCGAGAGTCTGCCCCTGAAAGACGCCGTGGCGCTGGCCATTGCCGACGGCCGTCCCCTGTACGACGCGCTACTCTCCGCTCGCGGATGGCCGGAGATCGAGTTCGATGGCCGTCTGCTCATCAGCCATCAGGATGCGTTGCTGATGGGCGGCAAGGTCCAGGCGATGCCGGGCTACGCCGATCACGTCGTCTTCCGCGACCCGAAACTTTGCATCTCCTGCGCAGAGCACACGTGCATCGCCATGTGTTCCGGCCAGGCGATTACCCTGGGCGCAGATCAAGTGCCCGTATTCGAACGCGAGAAATGTGTCCATTGCGGCGGCTGTCTGTGGAACTGCGCTCAATCTGCTGACGGGGAACGCTCCAACATCGATTTCTGCGCCGGTTCGGGCGGACTGCACTCCGCGGGGAACTGAGTTTTTCGGCTCTGTGCCTTTCCGGGAACCACGGGTGCTTCGACTGCGTTTGGAGCAAAGTGCGCGCGAAACTTTGCTCGTCATGAACAAAAAGGATGAAAGAGAAGTTTTATCAATAAGATCAGCAAGTTAGCTTCCACTTCGCGGAAATCGCAAATTAGCGAGTTGGCGGCAATTCATTCCGGCCGAAACTCGCCGCGGGGAGCCAAGAGACTCAGGATGACAGAGTTTTTGTAAAAGCAGCTTGGTAATCCAAAAAAGGAAAGAACAATGGCAAATGTTGTACATATTGTGGTTTGCGCCGGGATTGTTCCCGACCCATTGCAAACCCTTGAGCCAATGACCGGACCCAATGGCCCTGGCCTGAAGAACGAAATGGTTCTGCCCGCGGTCTTGGATCCCTGGGCCGCCAGCGCGCTCTACGAAGCAGCAGCCCTCGCCGCCAGGAATCCCGGCAGCAAGCTCTGGCTGGTCTCGCTTGGTCCCAAGGCCAAGCTGCAACAGGTGATGATGACCATTGCCCAGAAAGTCAGCTTCGAACTGGTTCCCATCGACGGCCCCATCGGCGGTTTCCCGGACGCCCACGCCACGGCTGCCGTGCTGGCTGGCGCCATCGAGGCAATCCCAGGGCTGGACAGCACCAAGCTTTTGCTCTTCGGCGGCTGGGAATCGGCCACCCGCGGCGCAGGCGTTACCCTCCAGTTGGTCGGTGAGCGGCTTGGCATCACCGACCAGTTTCAGGGCGTGGACCAGATCGACCTCCGCGACGACGGTTCCTTTGAAGTGCTGGAGCGCGTGGAAGGCGGCAAACACCAGGTCTCGGTGTGCGCCGGAACTCCCGCCGTTCTCGGCTGGGCCACCGGTAATTTGGCCGAGCCGCGCAACAACCCGCAGATCGGCATGAGCAATATGCGGACGATTATGCCCGCGCTCGCCAAGGCCAGGAAAGCAGAACTGGAGGCCAACGGCCTGCGCTACGTCTCCGTTGCCCTGCCCAAACAGCAGCGCACCACCCGCGTCGTGAAAGATATGACGCCGGACGAGATCGCCCATGAGCTGGTCGAGTGGATTGGAGCCGAATCACTTTGAGATCGATTCTTGTACTTACGCACGCAGATGAAACCGGCTCCACTCTCACGCGAGCCTCACTTGAGGCCGTAACCTCCGGCCTGGAACTGGCTACTCGCCTCTCCATACCGCTGGCCATCGGTATCGTGGCCGTCGACCCCTCGGCAGCCGCCACCGCCTTGGCCTCCGCCGGCGCGCGCCTCCTCGCTGTCTCGGGGGAAGCCTTCGCACAGGCGCGCTACAGCTCGGACGCGGCAGCTGTCGAAGCCCTCTGCCGGGCAGCAGAAGCCACCATCGTGCTGGCGCCGTCCAGTTCCCGCTTCTCGCGCGTCGCCGCCGGCGTTGCACACCGGCTGGGCGGCTTCATCGACACCCACATCACGACTCTTGCTCTTAACGGGGCGGACACCGTGGAAGCCACGCGCTGGTTCTATCGGCAGCGTGTTGAGGCCGTTCTGAGCCGCGATACACGCCCATGGTTCCTGCTCCTCGAAGCCGGCACGAGCATGGCCTTTGCCGGCTACGCGTCGACGCCCCAGGTCGAGCAAATCACTGTCGAACTCCCCGCTCAGCGCACTGCGGTTTCCGGTTTCCGCGCACCCAGTCAGGGCACGCAGACTATCCGTCCCGACGCCAAGCTGCTGCTTGTCGCCGGTGCGGGCTGGACCAAAAAGCAGTCCGACGGCCAAATCCATGCCGCCGAGGCCGGCGAGCTGATTCTCGGGTTCCTGAGCGCTACGGGCGCCTCGCTGGGCAGCAGCAAATCTCTCGTGGACCAGGGCGGGGACGGCCAACCCGTGCTTCCCTTCCTGACCCACCTCAACCAGATCGGCCAGACCGGCTCGACGCCGCGCCACGCCAAGGGGCTCTCGACCTGTTGCCACGGCGAAGAGCCGCACGTCGTCGGCTGGCGCTTCATTGCTGACCGCCGCGCCATCTCGCTCGACCCCAACTGCGGATGGACGCGCGGCAAGGCAGACGTGGTTTACATCGCGGACGCCTTTCAGGTCATCTCCAAGGTGAATGCTCTGCTGGGAGAATCCAAGGGCGTCTGACTTGTTTGAGTGCAAACGAAAGGGGTGGGCTTTTGCCCACCCCTTTCGTTTGCACTCAGAACGACCTCTACAGCATTCTTGCCAGCCATTTGCCGGTGTGCGAGAGCAGGTTGCCAGCGATGTCCTCCGGTGTGCCCTCAGCCACGATCTTTCCGCCGCCTTCGCCACCTTCCGGTCCCAGGTCGATGACCCAGTCCGCCGACTTGATCACGTCCAGATTGTGCTCGATGACAATCAGCGAGCCTCCGCCGTCGATCAGCTTGCGAAATGCCGTCAGCAGCTTGGAAACATCATCGAAGTGGAGGCCCGTGGTGGGCTCGTCCAGAATGTAGAGCACGCGGCTGGCCTGCGAGGGCTTGGCGTTGGCGTTGGCAGCCCGCACCTGGGCCAGATGGGCCGCCAGCTTCACGCGCTGCGCCTCGCCGCCGGAGAGAGTCGTCGCCGATTGGCCCAGCCGCAGGTAGCCCAGGCCGATCTCGTCCAGGACCGCGAGTTTTTCCTGCAGCCGCGTTTGACCGGCGAAGAAGCGTAGAGCCTCTTTCACCGTCATTTGCAGCACATCGTGGATGTTCTTGCCCTTGTACTGGACTTCCAGAATGCGGGACTGGTAGCGTGTGCCGTTGCAATCCTCGCAGGGGAGCTCGACGTCAGCCAGGAATTGCATCTCGACCGTGACCGTGCCGTCGCCTTCGCAGGTGTTGCAACGACCACCGGGCACGTTGAACGAAAAATGGCCTGGCGTGAGCGAAAGGCGCTTGGCCTCCGGCTGCGAGGCAAAGAGATCGCGCACCAGGTCGAAGCCCTTAATGTAGGTGATGGGATTGGAGCGCGGCGTGCGGCCGATGGGGGTCTGGTCCACCAGCACCACGTCGTTCAGCCGCTCCACGCCCGTCAAGGAAGTGAAAACGCCGGAGGGATCAGAACCATCCGACTGGCCGAGCGCTCGTGCCACGGCCCGGTAGAGAACCTGGTGGACGAGCGTGGATTTTCCCGAGCCGGAAACACCGGTGATGGCGCAAAGCAGGCCGAGCGGAATCTCCACGTCCAGGCCGTGCAGGTTGTTTGCACGCGCGCCGCGCAGAACCAGACGCTCCCGGCCTGGCGCGCGCCGCCGTGTAGGAACCGGAATGGTGAGTTGCCCGGAAAGATAGCGGCCCGTAAGCGAATTGGGGTTGGCCTCGATCTCCGCCAGATTGCCTTCCGCCAGCAGCTTGCCGCCAAACTCCCCGGCGCCAGGACCCAGGTCCAGCAGGTGGTCGGCCGCGCGCAGTACGTCGGCGTCGTGCTCCACCACGATAATCGTGTTGCCCAGGTCGCGCAGCTCTTCCAGAATGTGGATCAGGCGCGCCGTATCGCGGGTGTGCAGGCCGATGGAGGGCTCATCCAGCACATAGAGCGCCCCCACCAACTGCGAGCCCAGAGAGCTGGCCAATTGGATCCGCTGCGCCTCGCCGCCGGAAAGGGTCGAAGCCAGACGGTCCAGCGTCAGGTACTCGAGACCGACCGCGTCCAGAAAACTCAGGCGCTTGCGGACCTCTTCCAGAATCGGGCCGGCAATCTCGTCTTGCATTGGGGTGAGCTTGAGCGCGCCAAAGAACTCGCGGGCCTGCGAGATGGTCATCGCGGCCGCCTGACAGATGTTCTTTTCGTTGATGCGCACGCTGCGCGCCTCGGCCCGCAGGCGCTGTCCCCGGCAGTCGGGGCATTCGGCGTAGCCGCGATATTTGCTGAGCATTACGCGGACGTGCAGCTTGTATTTCTTGCGCTCCATCTGCGCAAAGAAGCCGAAAATGCCGGCAAATCCGCCCTTGCCGCGCAAGACAATCTCGCGCGCGGCTTCGGGCATGTCGTGCCAGGGAACATCGAGCGGCACGCCCAGCTCCGGAGCCAGTTTCTTCAGCTCCAGGAACCACGGCCGGTACTTGGGGCGATTCCAGGGATCGATGGCGCCGCCGTTCAGGGTGAGCCCTTTGTCCGGAATCACTAGATTCAGGTCGAAGTCCACCGTGTTGCCGAAGCCCTGGCAGCGCGGGCAGGCCCCGAAGGGATTATTGAAGCTGAAAAGGCGCGGCTCCGGTTCATGGCCGGGCTTGTGGCAGCTCTTGCACTCGAAGGCAGCGGAGAAGCGATGGCGCGGACGGGGCGCGTCCGCGTCGCGCGGAACCTCTTCGAAAATGACCTCGCCCGACTCGCGGTAAGCCACTTCGGCGGCGTCCACAATGCGGGCGCGATTGTCGGCGCTGACCACGATGCGGTCCAGAAGAACGCCCACAGGAAGCGTGAAATCCAGGTCCAGGAGCGACTCGGGCGTCGAAAACTCAAAGATGCGGCCGCGCTGATAAAGGCGGTTGAAACCGGAAGTACGCAGTTCCACCAAACGAGCCTTCATCGCCTCGGTCAGCGGTGATTCCGCCGCCCCTTTTTCTGCCTGCTTCTTGCCCGCTTTGGTCGTGCGGCGCACAGGTTTGGCTTCTTCCACGGGCTCGATGTGATGTACAGGAAAGAGCGCATTGAGCCGCGTTCCTTCGCCCAACGCCAAGGTCGCCTCGGCCACTTCGTCGATGGAGTCGCGCTTCACCAGACCGTCGCAGTAAACGCAGTGAACCGTCCCGACGCGCGCGTAGAGGAGGCGCATGTAGTCGTAGATTTCGGTTGCGGTAGCGACGGTCGAGCGCGGATTGCGCGTCGAGTTCTTCTGCTTGATGGCGATAGCCGGCGCCAGCCCGTCGATCAGGTCGACGTCGGGCTTTTCGATGCGCTCCAGAAACTGCCGCGCATAGGCCGAGAGCGATTCGACATAGCGCCGCTGCCCCTCGGCATAGATGGTGTCGAAGGCCAGCGACGATTTCCCGGACCCGGAAACGCCGCTGATGACCGTCAGCTTCCCGTGGGGAATCTCGCAGGAGATATTCTTCAGATTGTGCGTCCGCGCTCCGCGGATAATGATGGCGTCATTCAAAGGGAAGGCACCGGGGGAAAAGTTGGCCAGCTGCGTCCCAGTCCCCTTAGCTAAGCCTGGAGCGCAATCAGCCATTCTTCATTATAGGGCGTACGGGAACGCCGAAAGCCCCGCGCGCCTTGAAGATGATCCGGCATATTTCCCTTGATTTGTTTCAGCTCACTTTACGAAGATTGGCCGCCTTGCCTGGAAACACGACCATCTTTGGTTCCTGCACCGCGTCCACTTTGCGATCAAGCACCGCCGCCAGCCCCAATAAAACTCTTGAAGCGCAGGCAGGGCACATCGTCGAGCAATCGCCTACCGAGTCGCAGTCTTGGCAGAGATAGGCTGAGGTGAGGGGGAAGTGTTGTTGCGTTTTCTTGTACATTGCTTCACCATGTCCTTCCGGCACTTGCCCGAATCAGGCTCCGTCTTCATGGGCCGCAGGTTCAGCGAACGCATGAAAAACGAGCCTGTCCTCTTTTGGTAGCGCGGTCTTTGCTTTTTGGCAATAGATTTTCTTCAGACGATGGCACGTGCTTGCTCACTGGGTTCAGCCGATTTCTGTGAGCGTCGGATGCGCGACCTGCCCCCGGAGCCCAACGCTTCGGTTCCGCGTCCAATCTGGAGCCGCCCATTAAACTGAAGTGTGAGGTATTTCGTGCTTCGTATTGCCGTTTTCTTTCTTCTGCTGGCTTGCTCTGGCGGTTTCGCCCAAAGTCCCGCGCAAAATGCGCAACCGCAGCCCGCAGCTCCCGCCACGGGCCAGACCGCTCTAACGGCTCCGTCGCAGGCAGTAGTCGATGCGGAAGCCGCCATAGTCAAATCCGACTGGAAGTCTGCGGAGGCTGTTCTAAGCGCTTGGCTGGCTGCCCATTCCGACGACGCCCGCGCTCTGTTTGACGCAGGGTACGTGGCCGACGCCCAGAACCGGCTAGACGATGCGGCCGGCCTTTACCGGCGCGCTGTCGACGCCAATCCGCAATCGTTTGAGGCACATGCCTCCTTTGGCTTGCTGCTGGCCCGCCAGGACAAGCGTGCCGAAGCGCGTGCTGAACTCGCTGCCGCGACGGCTCTCGACCCCGGCGATGCCGGGTCCGCCGCCAAAGCTCGCGTCTGGCGCGCTCTGGCCCGGATCGACAGCACTACAGACCCCGTTGCGGCTTCGAACGACCTGCTGGAAGCTCTGAAGCTCTCTCCCGAAACCCCTTCCGACACGCTTTTGGCCGCTACCCTCGCCGACCAGGCCGGACAGTTCGACGCCGCCGAAGCCTCCTACCGTCGTGTCCTGGCAACCGACCCCAAATCAGCGCCCGCCAACGCCGGGCTTGCACACCTGCTGATTAGCCGCAAACAGTATCCGGAGGCCGAAACCTTTCTGCGCTCGGCCCTCACCCAGTCGCCTGACGACCCGGCTCTCACCGCGCAACTGGCCACCGTGCTGGCAATCCAGAATAAGGCAGAGGCGCTGCCCCTGATCCAGAAGCTGCATGACGCACACCCCGCCGACGCCGCCATCACCCGCATGTTGGCCGAGGTACTCGCCGAGGCTGGAGATGCAACGGGCTCCGACCACTATTACGTCGCCCTATTGGCGGTCAACCCCGACGATGCTGCCCTGCTTGTCGCCCATGGGCAGAACCTGATTCGGCAGCTCAAATACGCCCAGGCCTTCGCAACTTTCGACAAGGCCACACACCTTGACCCCGCCAGCGGCGAGGGATGGAGCGGGCTAGCCTTCGCCGCCTCCAAGACCAATCAGCCTTCCGCCACATTGCATGCTCTTACCATGCGGTCAAAATACCTTGAGGAGGTCCCTTCCACTTATTTTCTTTGGGCTACGGCCTACGATTCCCTCCACGACAAAAAATCCGCCGCAACCTACTATCGTCACTTTTTGGATTCGGCGGCCGGAAAATTCCCAGATCAGGAATGGCAGGCCCGCCAACGTCTCCTTTTGCTCAGCAAATAGTCACAAGCCGGGTCATGATGCGATCTAGATGCGTGGTAGCCCTGGGATGCAACTTCCGTGGCTGGAGAATCGGCGAAAGCGCAAGTTTCTCCCTTGCGAAAAATCGCCGAAGCTCCCATAATCACGGCCAAGGCAAAACCGCAGCGGAGGTTCCTCATGCGGCTCGTGGCTCCGGCAATCCTCGTCCTCCTCACCGTGACCATAGTGCCAGCCTGTGCCTCCGGCCTGGACGACAAAACCCCTGACCAGCAGAGCATCGATGCACTCGAGATCAGGGCCAGCCAGGCACAACCTCGAGAGCAATATTTCCTTTACGCCCAGCTTCTGCATGAAATGACCGAGTACAGCCTGCGCCAGTATGCCGCCGGAGATGTCCAGAAGGCGTCCAACCTGCTGATACGCATCCAGACTCTGACGCACAAGATTCACCTCACGGTGGCCGACAACAATAAGCGCCTCAAGGACGCCCAGATTCTGCTGCGCCACACCGCTTTCCGGCTCACTGGGATGCTCCACTCCAGCAGCTTCGAGGACCGGCCCCTCGTGGAGCAGACCCTGGCAGAGGTCAACCAGGCGCAGAGCGAGGCCATGCTTCAGGTCTTCAGAAAATAGTCCTGCCCCCGCGATTCCGTTCCTTTTTCGCCGATCTTCCGTTTACATTCAGGGCATTCCGCTCTTTCGCTGACCTCTGACATTGTGGTTCAATGAGAGGCGCCGGGAGGGGCAGAGATCGATGCGCTCGAATCCGATATGCTTCAAGCTGAACGCTCTCATCGCACTCTTTCTGCTTTGTTCCCTGCCGCTCATGGCTCAGAAGCAGAAGCGCGAGCCCCTCACCGAGGCCCAGATTGAGCAGATTCGCGAGGCTGGCATCGACCCCGACGCCCGCATCAAGCTCTACAACAAGTTTCTCGACGAGCACGCCGAAGTCATCAAGAGCCTCACCAACCGTACTCGCGGGGCCGCGCGGAGCCGCCGTCTGGACGACGAATTACAGGACTTCACCGCCCTTATGGACGAGATGGGCTCGAACCTCGACCTCTACTCCGAGCGCAAAGCTGACCTTCGCCCCTCCCTCAAGTCCCTTACCGAGGCCACGCCACGCTGGTTGGGGATTTTGCGGGTTCTGGCGGGAGAACCTGGCTTTGAACTAGCCCGCAAGGAAGCCATTGAGAGCGGCGAGGATCTGGGCGACCAGGCCAAGCGCCTACTGGCCGAACAAACCGAATACTTCAAGACCCACAAGGACGAAAAAGGCCAGGATCGCGTCGAACCGAAATGAGCCAGTTTCCTGCCCTTATCAAGGGCCCAAGAAGGGGCCGGCGATGGGTACAGACTGTAAACTGTCAGCCGCAAGCTGTAAGCTGTTGTTGGTGGCCGCAGAATTTAATCCAATTTTTCAAGAGGAGTACAGGGCGTTGCGCCCTCGAGCGCCGATGCCGCCGATCACGGTACGTTTCCGGCGTTTTACCTCTCTGAACACCACGATCCGGCTGCGTGAAGGCCAGCTGTTTGTCAGCCTCTCCGACCTGCTGGAGGGCGCGCCGGAGTCCGTCATCCGCGCCATCGCGCACATTCTGCTCGCCAAGATCTACAAAAAGCCCATCGACCCGGCGCAAAACCTGCGCTACAAGCGCTTTGCTTCCAGCGCGGCCGTCACCCGCCAAACCGAGCTGATTCGCAGCGCCCGCGGCAGCAAGCGCTTCTTTGGGCCTGAAGGCCACTATTACCACCTCGAAGAGGTCTTCGACTCGCTCAATGTCCGATTTTTCGGTGGGATGCTGGGCCGCCCGGAGTTGACATGGAGCGAAGGCATGGCCAAGCGCTCCCTGGGCCATTACGACGCCGCCCACAACACGATCGTTGTCAGCCGGGTCTTTGACCGCCCCTCCAGCCCCCGCTACGCGGTCGAGTACCTGCTCTACCACGAGATGCTGCACCTGAAGCACCCGGTAAGGATGCGCGGAGTGCGGCGCTGCGTGCACTCGCGAGAGTTCAAGCAGGATGAAGCGCAATTTCCGCAACTGGCTGAGGCAATGGCGTTTATCAAGCGGTTATAGCTGAGAATGAAGCTCCGTGCAGAGAGGTAGCTTACGCTATCTTCCCTACGGCTTCAGCCTCGTTCGGCCCGGTAGCCGGACGCCAGGCTGCCCACGCCACCAGCGCCAGCCCCACCGCCACAGAGCCCAGGCTGGCCAATTGCGCGTTCGACAAGTTCCACAGAATCTTCGGGTTTCGGCGTATGAATTCAACCAGAAAACGAGCCAATCCACTCAACATCAGGTACTCGCCCACGATGGAGCCAGTGCCCCTGGGCTTACTTCCACGCCACCACAGCCACGCACCGATCAGCAACCCGGCGCCCAGCTCATAAAGCGGAGTGGGATGCACGCGAACCCCCAGCGGAGTGGGCTCGATGCCGTTGGGGAAGCTCATGCCCCAGGGCAGATTGGTCGCGATTCCGTAACAACCGTCGCCCGACAGGAAGCAGCCGATGCGGCCGATGCCGTAGCCGATGGCCGCCGCCGGCGCCGCCAGGTCCAGTGTCCGCAGCCCGCCAATCTTTTCCCACCAGCCTTGAAAGACCAGCGCCGAGATGCCGAAGACCAGCCCGCCGAACCAGGCAAACCCGGCCGTATCCCAGAGCACGCTCCAGCCCTGCTCACGAAACTCGATCGGCGTGTCGATCACATGCCACAGCTTGGCGCCCACAATGCCCGCCACAACGGCGACAGCGACCATCCCCACGGCATCCGCGGTGATTCGGGAGCGGCGAAATCCGCGGTCCATCACAAAAGCTGCTGCGACTGCGGCCAACCACAGCATCAGGCCGAAGGTGGGTACGCTCAGGTGCCAAAGGTGCAAATAAGGAATCATCGCTTTCCAGTATAGACGTGGGCGAGCAAGAAACAGGGCCTCCCCCGCTGCCAGGCGTGCCCGGCTTCGATTGACGACATTCTCAAAGTGAAAGCATCGGATTTTGCACAGGAGCACTTGCCTAACAGCAAGGTCTTCGCGCGATACTGTCAATATGGCTACTGTCACCTACCAGGGGCTCGAAGTCCTCTATACCCGCCAGCAGATTGCAGAACGCGTCGCCGAAATGGGCGCTCAAATTACCCGTGACCTGAACGGCGAAAAGCTGGTCATGGTCGGCGTGCTGAAGGGCGCGGCGCCCTTTCTCGCCGATCTGGCCCGCTCCGTGCAGGCCGATGCGACCTTCGACTTTGTCGCCGTCTCCAGCTATGGCCGCGGCCAGCGCTCCTCCGGCGCGGTCAAGATGATCAAGGACCTGGACGAGCCCATCGAGGGCAAGAACGTTCTGGTCGTTGAAGACATACTCGACACCGGCCTGACCCTCACCTATCTGCGCAAGCTCTTTCTTCAACAGAAGCCCAAGTCGCTGCGCATTGCCACGCTGCTCGACAAGCCCTCGCGCCGCCTGGAGAAGATCGACGCCGACTATGTGGGCTTTTCGATTCCCAACCTCTTCGTCATCGGCTACGGAATGGATTACGCGGAGCGCTACCGTAACTTGCCCGACATTTGCCTGATGACTCCCGACCATCCGGAATAGGGAGTGAATATTGGGCTTTGCAGCCAACGGTAAAAGTCCAGTTGAGCCGAAATAGCTCCATCAAAGGCTGAAGCTTCACTGATTCTGCAACGCTTACGGCACGACTTCAGTGGTGCCCTGACACAAGGCACGAGCTTTTCAGCCGCAGATGGGACTTTTCCGTAAACTGTAAAAGCCGTGCCCTTTCAAAAGCAAGACGTTCACCACAGTCTGCTACGCGGCACCCGACAGCACCTCTGAATCCGCAGCATCCTCGTCCTCTTCCTTGCCCGCACTGTCGATCCCGGAAATCTGCATCCGTTTAGTGCTGCTCACGGCATAGAGAATCAGCTCGACACGGGACGAGACACCCAGCTTGTCGAAGATGTGAAACAGGTAGTTCTTGATCGTGTGCTCGCTAAGGTTAAGTTCGCGGGCGATCTCCCGGTTTTGCAAGCCCTCGGCCAACAATCTGACCACCTCTTCTTCCCGCTTGGTCAAAAGCCGCAAGCCATCCAAATTCACCACGCGCAAGGGTGCCAGTTGCGCGAACGCTTCCAGTACCTGCGTCAACTCGCCGCTGCTGGCCCAGATCTGTCCCTCATTGACCCGATCCACACACCGGCACAGCGACTTGAAAGTCGACCGCGAAGGGCAAAAGACGCCCTTTGCCCCAGCCCGGAAGGCATCGATGAGCAGGCCCGGATCGGGGGTATCAAGCAGAACCACAGCATTTACCTCTGGCGAAGATTCGCGCATCCGCCGCAACGCCCCCATTCCACTCAGCGGACCGTCTGCCAAAGTGGCGCTAACCAGGGCGACATGGACGGCTATCGACTGCACAGAGTGGAGCACTTCCTGTGCAGTGGTCGCGCAAGCAGTAACGCGAAAACGCGGATTCCTGTTCAATGCCCCGGTAAGCAATTCACCAGTCATCGAATTCCCGCAGGCGACCAGAACCGACACGTGCTTTCTGTTGGTTGTCATCATTCACACATCCTGGAAGTTACCATCAGTTCGACACTTCATTCAAAAGTAACCACATGTAACTGCCACATCATGGTCTGGTACTCGATGCACCAGAAGGGCCACCACAGTAACACGCTTCTGCGCTTCTGCGATCATTGCCATCAACTCAGTTTGTAAGGGCCGAGACGCGCATGTCTGCAAGCGGGTAGCTTGCCGTCAAAGGCGAAGGGGAAAAGAGGTTTGAAGCCTGAACTAGACATCCAAGCCGCAAATTCTCACTTGCAGTTTTATCATCTGCATTCACGGAAAATGCTCGCTTAGAAGTTACATGTATAGTATCGCAGGCACTAACAATGTCAAGTGGCTTTCTACCGATTCGACTGACTTTTGTTGAAACACGTCATTATTTCTTTGATTTATAAACTCTTCCAGGAGCACGACATATGTACTACCTGTGTATGTTCATGACTCATACCTATTGAATACGAAGTTACGAAAAAACGGACTGATCAGAGAAGAACGACTCTGGCTGGACGGGAGAGATGCTTCTCCCCCTTTCCCATAGCCAAATGTTTGACCGGACAAGTCCTGCCACGACTCAGAGCACCGCAAAAGTCTCTAGAAATCCACCTCGCAATAGGGAAAGGGCGCTCCGGGTGATTCGCTCTCTTGTGAGTGTCATTTGCCGTTCGTACATTGGATTCGTCTAATGAACCAGCTTAGACAGGTATGGACGGCATGAAGACGACAATCACAACCGCCAAGACCGTCGAACTGCGAAAAGTCAATCGCTATCGGCTAAGCGCACCGGTGTTCTTCTATTGGGCGCCTCAACAAGGGTCGGCACAAAGCGGTCAAGGCACCACTCGCGACATTAACAGTTACGGAGTTTATGTCCAGACCAGAGAACTGCCGCCAGTTGGGGTACTAATCCAAATGGACATTCTGCTCCCCAAGCTGGCCTATTCCGGCCTTGGCATGCACTTAACTGGCGAAGGTATAGTGCTTCGAGTAGAACGCCACGGCCCAAATGCTTCCAATGGTTGTGAAGGCGGTTTCGCAGCTTCGGTGCAGTTCTATCCGGAAGCGGCGGAATTGGCACTGTCGCACCTCAAGAGTTCAGGGAAGATTTTGTAAAGCAAGGTCTGGCAGAAGGTCCGGAAACAAGATACTTTCGTTTCCTTTATCGGTACCGGTTGAAACGAAATGTGGAAAACAGCATTACCGAGTAAGGATGGCGAAGCCTTGTCTCAAATGCATCCATTGGCGACGAGAGCCAAGAGTGGCTCGACATTTCAATCCGGCGAGGAATCTCCGCGGCAATGGTTCGCCGCATATACAACGCCCCGCCACGAAAAGCATGTGTCGGAGATGTTGGAAGAGCGCCAGATCGAGACCTTCATGCCGGTGTATCGGTCCGCCCGCCAATGGAAGAAGAGCAGTCCTGTGGTTCTCGAACTGCCTCTCTTCCCGACCTATGTGTTTGTCCGCATCGCGAAGCAAGCTCGGGGCGCCGTCCTCTCCATGCCGGGAGTTCTGTCGATTGTAGGCTCGTCAAAGGAACCTTGGCCCCTGCCCGACTTTGAGATCGAGATATTACGCCGCGGGATGCGAACGCACAAGGTCGAGCCGCACCCATATCTGAAGGTAGGCGAAAGAGTGCGAGTCAAAGATGGCGTGATGGCCGGTGTTGAGGGAATATTGGTCCGCATGACGAATGCTTTTCGCGTAGTTCTGACCCTTGACACGATTATGCGAAGCGTAGCTATCGAAGTTGACGCCGAAGAACTGGAGCTGGCCGGTAAGCTCCCGCGAGGAACAAGCCTGCAAAGAGCATAGGGATGACTTGTCGTGCAAGCAATTGAGCAGATTCGCGTGGCGATGAACTCGAGGAAATAGAGATGGGTTCCGTTGAACTGGTAGATCAGGCTGTACAGGCCGCGAGGCGATCAGCCCTTCATTCAACATCGGTTCCTAAGAGCCGCGAGTGGTTTGAGATGGCAGCCAATGCCTTCGAACGGCTCGCTGACCTTGCAGCCGCCTTCACGGGGGCGACTTCCGCATATGCCATCTATGCATCCCTGCATATCGGCAGGCAGCTTCAATACCCTGCATTCACGGTGCTCTCGGCCTCCTTCGATTTCGCGATCGTGTTTGTGTTGATGTTGAACCATGATGGCGCATACGAGCGGGGCAACAGCCTGCTACGCATTCGCGAGACCGAACGTATCCTTCGCGTCTCCACCCAGACGTTTGGGGTATTGTTCCCCATCAGCTTCTTTTTCCTGCAGCCGTTCTCCCGGTGGATCGTTGTACTTGCCCTGGTTTTGGTTCCGCTGTTGCTGGTCGTAGAAAAGCAATTCATGTTCGTGGCGATCCGGCATCTCCACAAGCGCGGTTACGGCCTGCAAAACGTTTTGGTTTACGGAGCTGGGTTCACTGGCCGCCTCCTGTTCTCAGCGCTCGTTCGCTCGCCAAAGCTGGGACTGAACCCGACCGTCATTGTGGACGACGATGAGGCAGTCACCGGACGAGGAATCTACGAGTATGGTTACAAACGGGAGCGTTCCGTCCCGGTGATTCATGGTCCTTTGACCAGCCGCCTGATCCGCGAACACGGCATCAGCCTCGTGATAGCAGGCATCCCCTCATTATCACGGCAGCGCCTGAAGGAAGTGGCTGCCGAGGCATTTGCGGCGCGAGCCAGCTTCGCCTTTGTCCCTCAACTTTCCTGCAGCTCAGAATCCTCGACGGGATATGTGGACATTGATGGTGTACTGATCGCTTCCATGAGCAAGCCTGCCCGCAAACTCATATATGAAGTTGGAAAACGTATCTTTGATGTCGTTTCCGCATTTGCCCTGCTGGTTTTCACGACCCCGTTGTGGGCGGCGATTGCTGCTGCTATCCGAGTGGATTCAGAGGGACCAGTATTCTTCTCGCAAATGCGGGTAGGCCAAGGCGGCGAGCAATTCGAATTGTACAAGTTCCGATCCATGTGCGTGGATGCGCCGAAGTATGATTTTCACCCGACCGGAATCAACGATCGGCGAATTACCCGCGTGGGCCGCTGGCTGCGCCGCACCAGTTTGGACGAGCTGCCGCAGTTGATCAACATTCTGAAGGGCGACATGTCGCTGGTCGGCCCGCGTCCTGAAATGCCTTTTATTGTCGCCGGCTATAACGAGCAGCACCTGGAGCGGTTGAATGTGATCCCGGGCCTCACCGGACTTTGGCAGCTAAGTGCAGACCGCGCTTTTCTCATTCACGAAAACATTCAATACGACCTCTATTACATTCGTCATCGAAACTTCTTCATGGATCTGGCCATTCTTCTTCATACGGCCGCCTTTGCCATGAAGGGCGTGTAGGACGCGACCGTCGGCGTTTTCGTCCAAAGCGCGTTACTGAGGTTGGGAGCATACGAGGTTCACGATGAAGACATCGGCAATTCTATTCGCAGGGTTCCTGGCATCATTCGCGATCACTGCGATGGGTCAGGACAAGGTAGGTCCCGCAGCAAGCGTATCTGCCATCGCTCCGGCGTCGACAACTTCGCCGGAGCGAGCCACCGTGCTGCATGATCGGAATCCACGATATCGACTGCGGAAGGGCGACACCTTCGATCTGGATTTTGCGCTCTCGCCTGAATTCAACCAGACCGTAGCGGTGCAGCCGGATGGCTACGCAACTTTGAAGGGTGTTGGTTCGATCTTCCTTGAAGGGCAGACCGTGCCGGAACTGACGGATACGCTGAAGGCTGCTTATGCCAAGATACTCCACGACCCAGTCGTCGCCATTGCATTGAAGGACTTCGAGAAGCCCTACTTTATCGCGTCCGGGCAGGTACAAAAGCCCGGCAAGTACGACCTCCGAAGCGATCTGACCGTGACACAAGCGGTCGCAATTGCCGGCGGCTTTAGCGACAAGGCGAAGCATTCTCAGGTTGTCTTGTTTCGTCCGGTGCCAGGCGGGGGATATGAGTCGAAACTCGTGAACATCAAGAAACTGCTGGCTTCGCACAATCTATCTGAAGACGTGAAACTCCAGCCAGGGGACACTCTATTTGTTCCGCAGAACACGTTCTCGAAGATGCGCCCATTCATCCCAACCGCAAATATGGGGGCTTATTTGTCGCCCGGAACTCTTTGAATTCAGGGGATAGTGATGAGAACCAATGAACTAGCAACGCTAAGAGCCGACGAACTGGCAATCGAACGGTACGCCCGTCAACCACTGCCGACCTTGCGAGACATGGCGGCGGTGCCATTCCGCCAGCGCTGGCCGATGTTGACCGCATTTGGCTTTGTTGTTGTTGCAGTGCTCGTATCCGGCCTGTGGGTTCCGAAATACGAAGCCCAGATGAAGATACTTGTTCGTCGCCAACGATCGGACGCAATCGTAACATCTTCAGCGAATGCGCCGTCTCAATACAGTGGCGACCAGGTCAGTGAAGAGGATCTCAACTCCGAGGTCGAACTGCTCAATAGCCAAGACCTGCTCCGGAAGGTAGTCCTGGCCACCGGTCTGAGCGGAAAGGCTAGTTCGTCTAGTGACCGCAACTCCGAGGTAACGATTGCGAAGGCTGTTCGCAAATTGGGTAAGGACCTTACAATCGAGCCGTTGCGCAAGAGCAACGTGATCTCGGTGCGCTACCAGGCTCGCGACCCACGGATGGCAGAGGAGGTACTAAAATCTCTGGCCGCTGCGTATACGGAAAAGCACCTCGAAGCGCATCGGTCATCCGGTGAATACAAGTTCTTCGACCAGCAAACGGAGCAGTTCCAACAGGGTCTAACTCAGGCGCAAGCAAAACTGACCGACTTCACCAAGGGAACTGGCGTCGTCTCTGCTCAAATCGAGCGGGACTCTGCACTGCAGCAAGCTAACGAATTCGACTCAACTGCACATCAGGCTCAGGCAACGGTGCAGGAGACGGAGCAGCGCATCCGAGCCCTCCAGGCTCAACTGCAATCAATGAAGCCAAGAATGACGACCGTGGTGCGCACTTCCGATAACCCGCAACTTCTTCAGCAGATAAAGTCCACACTGCTAAATCTGGAGATCAAGAGAACTGAACTGTTGACCAAGTACGAGCCAACCTACCGCTTGGTACGGGAAGTGGATCAGCAGATTGCAGACGCAAAAGACTCTATCAAGGCGGAAGAGAGCAAGCCCATTCGCGAGGAATCGTCTGACCAGGATCCGAATTATCAGTGGGTCCGGTCTGAACTCACAAAAGCGCAGGCCGATCTGAGCGGTTTGAAGGCTCGAGCGGCTTCTGCGGCTTCCATCGCGGGGCAATACCATGAGGCAGCAAAGCGACTCGATCAAAATGGTCTTGTGCAGCAGGATCTACTACAGGCTGCGAAGACGCAAGAGGATAATGTTAGCGATCATCTGAAAACGTATTTTTCTGAGCCTCTGCCGGCGGTTTCTGAGTCGCCATTCGTAGCTTCATTTTGAGGTACTCACAGTAGTTTTCCGGGGCGGGATTATCCTGGAGTTCCTCGA
>Ga0224528_1000800_pt1 | contig 23317 bp, 21 predicted proteins | sample CBST25metaG_2_FD_179888 | JGI IMG/M metagenome (GOLD analysis project Ga0224528, IMG submission 179888) | Peat soil microbial communities from Stordalen Mire, Sweden - C.B.S.T25 | ecosystem: Environmental > Terrestrial > Soil > Wetlands > Peat | place: Sweden: Norrbotten County, Stordalen Mire...
GTTATGCGGAGTGGAAAAACTGGCGCCAACTGGATTTTCCAAGCTTGGCCGCGCCCACTCCGCATAAAAATGAACTCCCCTGAATACCCGTTAGGCGCTGCAGCGCCTAACGGGTAATGCCAGCGCAGAGCAGCGGCACCACCTGGGTGGCATCGAACTCGTACGAAAGAGGATATTCAGCATACCCTCCGTCGACTGAATAGCCTGTGAAGGTCGGGTGGTCACAGAGGTTCTCCATGCCATGCTTGCAGAAGAAACAATCGCCGTCAGTATCCCCATCCACGAAACGCCAACCCGGGTCCCCAAATGTAAGCTCGCACTGGCTCCCTCAATTACTTCTTCCACGATTTGATGGCCAGGTATCAGTGATTTCCGGAGTACCGGCAGATCGCACTCCACTATGCGAGCATACGGCGCTCAAGAAATCCGGAGTCAAGCTGAAGGAGAGTGGTTTGATCGTCCAGCCTTCAAGTTGCTTGGGCCGGAACAGATTACGCCACAGATCATCGCGAAGCTTCGGACATGGTTGCCGGAGTCGCTGCGCGCGAAGGTACTGACAGATACGAAAACGGCAACGGGATGGGTTTACAGCGCAGTTCAACAAATCACTCAAGGGGAGCTAAGTGGATAGGATTGCCACCGGATCGGCCATTGGCCAACCTCATCCCTAAACTGTGATCAACGGGTATTCGCTTTTGCCCATCTTCAGCTCTTTCATGTAGGACAGTTGGCGAAGGCCCTGGCGGGATTCAATGCGTTCCTTGAGGTCGTGAAGCTCTACTTCAGGGAGCTTGTACACCATGTCGATGGAAGCCTGGTCTACTGCCTGGAGGTCGGTGGAAGCCAGGATCCCAAGGTCATGCGCCTTTGGCGGCGCAGCACTGACGCCAGCGCAATCGCAGTCGACGGACATGCTGCGCAGCACATTGATGTAGATGATTCTCTTGCCAAAATGATCGGCCGTGGCCTTCGCCGACTCCACCATGTTTTCCATGAAAGGTCCGCCGGTGAGCCACTTCGACAAATCTTCGTTGTCCGGGGCGGCATGCACCATCTTCTTGCCAATTTGTCCGTCCGCGCAGCCGATGGCGATGTTCTTCAGAGAACCACCGAACCCGCCCATCATGTGCCCCTTGAAGTGGGTGAGTACAACCATCGAGTCATAATCGAGCATGTGCTTGCCGACCGACATTTCTTTGAAGTGCTTGCCGCCATTGACGGGGATCATCACCGCGCCGTCCTCATCCATGATGTCCACCGGGCAGAAATCCCAGCCATTGATCTTGATGGTTTCGCGGTGATCGGCGGTCGTGTATCGCTTGCCCTTATAGAGCGTGTTGGTTTCAACCAAGCAGCTATTGGGAATATGCTGCTGCAAGGCTTTCACCATTTTGCGGGGGAGGATGTTGGGACCATGCGGTTCACCGGTATGCAACTTGATGGCGACCTTGCCGCTGATTTGTTGATTGACCTTCGAGTAGATCTTCAGCAGTGCGTCGCCCGTAAGATCGGGAGTAAAGAAGACGTGAGATGAGCCCTTTTGCGTGTCGGCGGCAGCGCGCAGACTGCCAAGGTCACCTACCGACGCGCACCCCAACACCAAGGCGCTCTCCTTAAGAAAAGTGCGACGTTCTATTCTGGTTCCCATGCTTTCCTCTCATTCGCAACCGCCCACGAAAACGATCTAAAAGGCACGGATTTTTTACGCGGCAATATAATCATCCTAGACCCCGGGAAGCGAGAGCGCTGAGCAAAGGACTCCAAACTACATGCGAATTGCGCCAAATCAGCAGAAGACGTGACTCATGCGAAATCTTCCACGATTATGTTCTGACCGCCCTCATCTCGGAGCAAGGTCACCGAACCAATACGCTGCCGTCACACCACTATCCATGAGGAAGTCACTCCCGGTGATGAACGCGCCGTCCGGTCCCATAAGCAGGGATCCCACGGCCCCAACCTCGTCCGGTGTGCCAGCTCGTCCAGCCACAGGCACTTCCAACATGCGCCGGTAGCCGGGGCCGCGCGGTCCTTTCAACTCGTCGTTCGCAAGTGGCGTAATGATGATCCCAGGGCTGATTGTGTTGATCCGTGCGCGGCGCTCTCCCCAACGGACTGCCTCCGCCATTACGCGCAAAGAGTTGCCGCGCTTCGATATCTGGTAGGCATGCAGGGAATCCTTGATCTGGTCCAGCTGAAGCATGGGAAGGCTGAGTAGTTCGGGACGCGTGAGGTCGCCGATGATGACTTCCACTTTCGCAGGCAGGTGTCCGGCCTTTTCGGGGCTGCGTCCAAGCGCACGTACCGAATGGCCCTGGCGGATGCCTTCTTCGACGACCAGCCGGCCGATGCTGCCCGTCGCGCCGATAGCAAGTATCTTGAGCTGCGATGCCGTCATAGAGTGTTCTCTCCAATTCGAGCGATGGCTTGCCTCCGGCCTCTCAAGCCGTGGCTTCGTTGATAGCGCGCAATGCGTTGAGTGTGCGCGGGTAGCCGATGAATGGCAAGAGTTGGGTTACGACATCGATGAGTAAGGCGCGGTTATTGCCGACATGAAGATTCGCCGCAACATGACCTTTCACCTGCGGATCACATCCGCCCAGCGCTACCAGGAAGCTCAGCGTAACAAGTTCGCGCATGGGGATGTCCAGACCTGTGCGGGTGTAGTGGTCGCCGAAGCAATGGGCCGAAAGCAGCCGCTGGATATGCATCTGGTCGGGCGGCGCGGATGCATAGAGCTTGTCGACGACGTCTTCGCCAATGATCTGTTTTTGTGCGGCGAGGCCCTTCTCCATGCGTGAATCTGGCGTCGTTGTGGATTGTCCGGGCAGCGGTAGCACAACAGCGCGCTCCGTGAACACGTGATTGGTCGCTTGGATAAAATCGTAAGTTCTCGCAATGCCTATGTAAGGCACCGCCTGGTAGAGCACCTCTTTGGCCTCAACGGGAGTCACCCCTACGTTGAGGGCGGCTGCAAGCATGGCTCGATACTCGCGGACCGCTTGGGAAGCAATGATGGCTGCGAGTTGAAGAATGAGGCGTGTCTTCACGGGCAGCTTGCTTTCCCGCAACACCTCGTCAAAGGCGAAGTTGTCGAAGATATCGATGAATTCCGGATCGGTTTTGGCCACAGTAGACACGTGGTTGGGGAAGAGTTCGTCGTGGTTCTTTTGTGCTGCCGGATTAGGCGCCATCGGAAATTGCTCCTTGCCGTCAAAAGGTCTCAGAATGAGTGTCTCCCATTCGCGCCCGCCGCGAGATTCAGAACACGCCAAAGTATATGCAGGCTGCGCCATTGAAATTGGCGCGTCTTGCGCGCATTATGGCGGACTATGCATATCAGACTCGGACGCCAGGGTCTATCGTGAATTCAGGCACGAGCTGAAGGACGAAACCAATACCTATGAACAAACACTTTCGAGTCGCCGGTCGTCTTGCCTTGAAGCTGGAAGAAACGGGTGTGTCCGTCGCTGCCGTATTGCGCCGAGCCGGACTACCAGGCAATACCTTTGAACAGAACCGCGTGCTGGTCACGACCGAGGAGCTTTTTGCCCTTTGGCGTGCGATCGGCGAAGTCAGCAAAGACCCGTCCATTGGTCTGAAGCTGGGTACCGAGAACAGGATTGAGCGCTTTCACCCGAGCGGCATCGCGGCCCTCTCGACGGAGAGCTTTGGGGCCGCCGTGGAGCATATGGCCCGGTACAAGCAACTGACTGTTCCCGAAGAGATTCATTCTCTTGTAGACGAGGAAGAATGGACCCTTCGTTTTCGCTGGCTGCTTGCGGTGGACGAGGAGCCACACGCCCTGGTCGAGTACTGCTTCGCCTGGATGCAGACGATTGCGCGCCACGGCAGCGGAACGAAGGTATCACCGCTGCGTGTCGAGTTTGTTCAGTCGCGATCCCACATTAAAGCGCTGGAACGCTATTTCGGATGTCCAGTCGTAACGGGCGCAGCGCACAACGCGATCATTTTTCGCGCGAGCGATGCGGGCCTGCCATTTGTTACGCGCAATGCAGAGCTGCTGGATATGTTGGCTCCTCAGTTCGACCAGGACCTGAAACAACGCAATGCTCAAAGCAGCTTCGAGGAGATGGTTCGCGATGCCATTCAACAGCGTCTCACCGGACATCGACCCGTCATTGAAGACGTTGCCCGCGATCTTCATATGAGCTCCAGAACATTGCAACGCCGGCTGCAGGAAGAGGGATCGAGCTACCAGCGCGTTCTCGATGAGGCTCGGCACCGAATGGGGCGCTACTACCTTGGGAACTCTGTCCTGGAACTGAACGAAGCAGCTTACCTGCTAGGCTACGAAGACTCAAACTCCTTCGTTCGCGCTTTTCGTATCTGGGAGGGGGTTCCGCCTGGGCAGTGGCGCGAAGCCCATGGCTTGAGTTCTATCAACTAGGAACGTCAAGTGAGTCTGGCGAAAGGAACCGGGATGAAACCCCACGTCATCTGCCACATGCTCTCCTCCATCGATGGCCGCATCGACGGCACCGCTCTAAAAGGTCTTTACGCGGAAGACGAGTACGAGGCCACAGGCAAAGAACTGAATGGTGATGCGTGGATTTGCGGACGTACAACCATGCAACAGCATTTTGCCGAGGCCGACGAGTTTGTTTCAAAATCGGGGGATTTGGCGGGACCGCAGAAAGTCTTTGTCGCCCGGCGCGCAGAGTCCTATGCGATCTCTGTCGATACTTCGGGCAAGCTGCTTTGGTCCGGAGGCGACCTCGACGGAGATCACCTGATCTGCGTCGTGAGTGAGCGCGCTCCCGAGGACTACCTCCTGATGCTGCGCGAGAAGGGGATCTCCTACATCGTTGCAGGGCAATATCGCGTTGCGCTCGATACGGCAGTTTCTCTGCTCGCCGAGCACTTCGGCATACGGACTCTCTTGCTCGAAGGAGGCGGCCACATCAACGGAGCCTTTGCGGACGCAGGCCTAATCGACGAAGTGAGCCTTCTCCTCGTTCCGGGCATTGATGGCCGCACGGCCGTTCCTGCCGTCTTTGATGGCATGAGTCTTTCCACGCAAACCGCAGTTCCACTCAAGCTAAGGTCCGTTGAGCGACGCAAGAAGGATGCTCTCTGGATTCGCTATGACTTGGTTCGGCCCTAATTAGAAAGCAGGAGAAACAATGCAAAAGCGCAAACTTGGAAATACTGGCCTTGAAGTCTCGGCTCTTGGTCTCGGCTGCATGGGGATGAGCTTCTCCTATGGCGTAGTGCACGATGAAGCCGAGATGATCTCGCTGATGCACAAGGCTGTCGATATGGGTATCACGTTCTTTGATACCGCAGAGGTGTATGGCCCGTTCACCAACGAGGTTCTTGTCGGCAAGGGACTTTCATCGATCCGTAATAAGGTTGTGATTGCAACGAAATTTGGCTTCAATTTGAACCCCGATGGCAGCCCTGGATGGCAGGGTTTGAACAGTAAGCCGGAGCGCATCAAACAGGTCGCAGAGGCATCGCTCAAGCGCCTCAACATCGACGCCATCGACCTCTTCTACCAGCACCGCGTCGACCCGGATGTGCCGATCGAAGATGTTGCCGGCGCGGTCAAGGACCTGATTGCGGAAGGCAAGGTCAAGCACTTCGGCCTCTCCGAGGCTGGCGTGCAAACCATCCGCCGCGCCCATGCTATTCAGCCCGTCGCTGCGTTGCAAAGCGAATATTCTCTTTGGTGGCGCAAGCCCGAGGCGGAAGTGATACCAACGCTTGAAGAGCTTGGCATCGGGATGGTTCCATACAGTTCGTTAGGAAAGGGATTCTTAACTGGCAAAATGGACGACAAGACAGAGCTTGGCAAGACTGATTTTCGTAATCAGTTACCGCGCTTCTCCCCGGAGTCGCGCAAGGCAAACCTCGCTTTTGTTCATGCTCTTGAGGGGATTGCAAAAGAGAAGAATGCTACGCCGGCCCAGGTCGCACTCGCATGGCTGCTCGCCCAGAAACCCTGGATTGTGCCGATACCCGGAACAACCAAGCTTTCGCGCCTGGAGGAGAACATCGGAGCGCCGTCGCTCGAACTCTCCGCGTCCGATCTGCATGAAATCAGCGAAGCCCTCGCGAAGGTGCCCGTTGAAGGCGATCGGTATCCCGAGCAACTTGAGAAGCTGACGGGGCGCTAGCCGAGAGTCATTGCAAACGCCGGTGTTGTGAGCGTCTTGCAAAATGCGGAATCCTAGAGTGCGTCCTAGACTGACCATGGGCTTGTCCCCTACTCTGAAAGTCTCCAGAGCAGGGGACGCCCCAGGAATCACGAAGCATCGGGAAGAGGGACTGGCAATGAAACAGACAGCATTGATCGTTGGAGTTTCAGGCATGGCAGGGCGCAACCTGGCTGGCCTGTTGATCGATGAAAAGAATTGGACGATCCATGGCATGGCCCGCCACCCCGGTCAGCGGGATGGAGTCATTTCCATTGCCGTCGACCTGCAGGATGCTGCTGCCGTCCAGTCCGCGCTGAAGGACGTGGAGCCGACCCACGTTTTCCTGACAACATGGCTACGCCAGCCAACGGAGGCAGAAAACATCCGTGTGAATGCCGGCATGGTGCGCAATGTACTTGACGCCGTATCCCAGGCCAAGACCGTGCAACACGTTGCTCTGGTCACTGGCCTCAAGCACTACCTTGGGCCGTTTGAAAACTATGGCAAGGGCCATTTGCCCGCGACACCCTTCCGCGAGGAACAGCCGCGCCTGAACGTGGAGAACTTCTACTACGCGCAAGAGGACGAGCTCTTCGCGGCCGCCGCGCGCGATGGCTATGGTTGGAGCGTCCACCGCCCCCACACGCTAATCGGCTTTGCTGTCGGGAACGCCATGAACATGGGCTCCACGCTGGCGGTCTATGCCAGCATCTGCAAAGAGCTTGGAAAGCCCATGCTCTTCCCCGGATCCTCCGTGCAGTGGAACAGCCTTACCGATGTGACCGATGCGCGTGTGCTTGCCAAGCAACTTCTATGGGCCGCCACAACGCCCGCCGCGCGCAATCAGGCATTCAACGTGGTAAACGGCGACATCTTCCGCTGGAAATGGATGTGGAAGCGTATCGCCGGATGGTTTGGCGTGCAAGCGGCGGAATTGCAAGGCGAAGGCACTCCGCTGGAAAAGCAGCTTGCCGGTGCAGCCCCGATCTGGAAAGGTATCGCCGAGAAGTACGGCCTCAAGGAAGCGGATATCAACGTCCTTGCCTCCCCCTGGCACACAGATGCCGATCTCGGACGTCCAGTAGAGGTTGTCACAGATATGTCCAAAAGCCGCAAGGCTGGCTTCACCGCTTACCAGGCAACTGACGACAGTTTCTTCGAACTCTTCGAGAGGATGAGAGCGGATCGTCTCATCCCGTAAAGTAAATCTGTTGTGCACAACGTGCGCAGTAAGCTCATAGCCGCTGCTAGGACAAGGGTACGGTCCTGTTGGTCTCGGCGGCGGCGCGCGGTACAAGCTCGATGACATCGACATCCGCCGTGGGCCGCTCCAATCCGTGCAGCAGTGTGACGACGAAGCCGCCGATGCAGTCCAGGCGCACAGTCGTATCCCGCCTCGTCAAGTTCTTTGAAGAAAGAATCCCACGGTTCCGGCGGCCCGTTAGACGGCGACATGATCGAGTTGCTCCATGGTGAGGTCCGTCAATAGATTCCAGTGTTCTGCCAGTTTGGGACGATGTTCGCGCAGCCAAGCCCGCTCGGCGCGGGTCATTGATTCTCTGCATAGGGTATCTTCCTTGGCCAGACGGGAGGGCTCCAACTTGGCGACGCGGGTGGCCGACTCTTGTTCCAACTGGGAGCTTCCATCTCTCTCGGCGGCCTGTCGCGCCAGCGCTACCACAAACCCCAAACGGTTCTTGCGATCCCGCAACTTAGCATTAGTAGTCAGCCAATCCCAGTTCAGATGCGGATAGGCAAGGGGCAGCCATGCCATCGCCTCCACGAACGTGCAACAGGTACTCCGCAAGAGGGAGCGCCGTGGCGCGGGTTCGAGTCCTGTCTTCCCCGCCACACATTCCTAAAAACTTAGGAGTGAATGGCGACAGAAAGTGACAGGCAAATCAGGGACCGATATAGGTCCAATAAGCCGACTACAATACAGTTTGCGGGTATTTTTCCTCTCGCTTCTGACCCACGTCTGACACCATCATCGTTACAACCTTGCTCTGCGCGGCTCGCTTGTTCGAGTTCACTGCTTGTGTGTAAACGTCCAGAGTGATTCGGCTGTTCGCGTGTCGTAAGAGCTCCTGCACGGTTTTGACATCCTCTCTGTTGGCCTTCAGCAGTGTGCCGATGGAGTGGCGGAAAGTATGCCAAGCGATATTTTTGTTAATGTCGACCTTGAGCGCGACCGGCTTGATATAGCGCGTCATCAGATTGTCCGGCCAGTAGGGCTGCTTGCCATTCATCGTCGGACTTGCGAAGACTTAATCGGAGTCCATTGGATAGGGGCCCTGGCGCCGCCAGCGCAGATGATCGTCCGCCATGTAGCCGTCCAACCTCGAGAGCGCCCGCCCGGCGTGCGTCAATTGTTACGCCTGCACAGACTGAACGGAAACAGAATCGCCTCCGCCACTTGCCCACGGGCAACAGTGCCAAGCCTTGGACCGGGGTAGGTGTCACTGGTGCGATTCCCACGGGGAAAGTGTGCCGGATTGCTTGAGGCAGCTTCTGAATGTTCCTGCATTATCCGAAGCCTGTCTGCAAGGACTAAATGCCCCAAAACTGTAGCACTGAAAAGGCTCACGCTTTGAAGTTTTGTGGTAGTTTGTAGGGAGGAAGCAGTTCCATCAAGTTATTGATTCTAAATGGCGGAGAGACAGGGATTCGAACCCTGGGTACCCTTTCGAGTACCGTTCGAAACGTATACAGACGGCTTCCGAGAGATACCGAAAGATATAAAAACCCGCGTCCAGTGCTTGTTTTCTGCGGTCTTGAATCTTCTGGTTGCTTCTCGTAGCTCTCTGTATCCCCCGATACAGTTGAGGGTAAATGTTCCCTCAAATGTTCCCGCCACAAATTGACAATTCCCGAAAGAATCGACGAACCCAGGTGGTTTGGATTTGTTGAGATAACCTTACTCCCAAACGCGGATAAAAACGGTGCAAAAGTCGGGAGGAATGGAAAGAATCAAGAAAGTAACCTCACAAAACCCGAATCCCCGGTTGAGGGTTTTAGCCTTCAGCCGGGGAAGCATGGTAAAAGCGGTGCTCGTTTAGAAACCTGCGTAAGCTAACTCGTACTGGCCAGCCGCCACCACCTCAACAGCCTCAGAGCGCGAGTAGCCGTAGTGTGCGGAGAGAATCGCTGCCGACTGATTCAGGTCGATATACGGCTGCACCTCGGCCAGCTTGATGGGGGATTCAGCGGCCATCCGCGCCACAGCCGCCTTGCTCGATACTGACTGCACCAAGGCGAGAATCGAACTGACCACCGTCGCAACGGCGTTGAGCGCGTTCAGGACGTGTTGCTGGCTGCTGGGGTTGGTGATCCTTGCCGCCGAGAGTAGCGACGCGTTCACCTGCTGCTGGAATGCCACCACCGCGGCTTGCAGTTGCGCCAGCACGCCGGCTGTGGGATTGGCCAGGTACGCCTTTGCCTGGGCCACCAGCAGATTCGAGGCAGCGTCGAACCCGACCGTTGCAGCGACGAAGATCGGGGCATCCAGGGGGTCGAGCAGTGCAGCGGTCGAATTGACTGTTGCCACTGCGCCTTGCAGGGCTGGCGTCCAGTTGACGATGTTCTGCGCGACGGCAATGCCCGAACAGCCGCCCATGAACGGCAGAGGGAGCAGTAAGGCAATCAGCGCCCACGCGCCCAACTTCGCGGTTGACCCGGGAGTGGGAGCATTCGCAACAGGATCGCGCGACAGTAAGCCAAGAAAGGCGCTTGCGATTGCGCCAATGAGCGTCACGACCGTGCCGGTTCCTGCGGTGCCAAGGGTGACGCCTTGCTGCGTGAGTACGCCCGCAATGGTGAGGATGGCGATCAGCACGCCGACCGCCGAGGTCTTGGGGTGGTTCCAGATGTTCGAGATGAGAGTCATGCGATGCAATCTCCTGAACTTGATGGGGTGGGCCACCCGATGGCGGGGCCAGGAGGGAGAGACGAGCGTTGGCGATCTAGCACTGAACTTGATCCGGCAATAGCACGGTGTCAGTCTCTGATCGGCGCGGCCTCTCCTCTCCCAGCACGTTGAAGGGGGTGGTCAACGTGCTGCATCGTGCCATGGAAGCGCAAAAGCTTGTCAAACTGCGGGGAAATGCTCAGACGCTTGCAGTCAGGGAAGCCGCGTGCGCGCGATAGATCGCCAGCACCTTTTCAGCGCGGTCGGGGTCGGTTGCCCAAACCTTGCTCACGGCGCGGATGTATTCCTCTGGCGTGGCTGCAGAGAGAGCGGCATGGTAGCGCGAATCTGACGCGAGGATTTCAGCCCGATCCTTCAGACATGCGCTGTAATCGGGAAATGTCTTCCAGAACGCCTGCACCGTGGTCCACTCGCCGTGCAGAAACTCGCGCGTGGGGATTGAGATCACGTCGGGGCCTGGCTTCCATACTTTTCGGCCGAAGAGATTGTTCGCTTGGACGGCCAAGCCGCTCACTCCCCAGGACGACTCGAGAGCGGCTTCGCAAGCGGCCATCTCGGGGAAGATGTGGCCGGCGTCGCGCGCGGCCTGGCATGCGCGGTCCAGAAAGGATTGCTGTGAGGCTGAGATCATGAATGCCTCCAGTAAGCGACAAGAGCGCTGAATGCGGCGCCGATGATCGCGCTGACGGCGGAGAGAAACCCCGCCTGTTTCCAGCGGTGGCGCTCAAGCGAAGAGACGCGATCTTCGACACTCGCCATGCGCCCTCCTGTTCCATCCTCACCGACGAGGATGGTCATCTTCGTTTCGAGGCGGGCGAGTGAATCGGTTACGTGGCGCTGGAATTCTGGATCGGACAAGAGGAGTCTCCGCGATCTGGGATGAATGTATGTAACCCATATTGCGGAGGAGTGTCAAAGCGTGAATCAGGCAAACGAAAGGGGCCGGAATCCGGCCCCTTTTCTTGGTCTGTGCAGGTAACGAAGTCGCATCAACAATTACGCTATTGCCCGCACACGTAGTAGAAGTAATACGTTGTACTCGCGGCTGGGGCGACAGACACGTTGAGATAGACCCCTGTCGTTGTTTGATTACTAGGCCAAGGAGACAGTGCCTGGGCAGTTGCTCCGCTCCCCTCGAATACACACCGAGATGCTTTAGGAGTGGCCGCCCAGCTTATCTTGGCCAACTGTCCAGCAGTGGGACCTGTTCCTGCCGTCACGGCGAATAACCCGCTAGTAGCTGTACACTGCCCTCCATCTCCCGTGTAACAAGTAGGATTCGTAGACCCCGACCCGAGATTAGACCCGGCCAAAAACGCTGCCGTGTCAGTCCCCACAAAAGCGGGTGCTGATGAACTAATTGTCGCCGAAGCAGTAGTTGCCGCAACCGGTCGAGGCGTTCCACTTCCATACCCTGCGGCGGGCGGGTTCGCCACCGTGTTAGCAACGAATGCGGTCGTCGAAATGTTCTGTGAGATATCGCCAGCCGTGGGAGTTGGGGCTAATGCGGCCCCCCCGAAGCACTGCAAGCATAACTGTCCCGAACTTCCGCTTCCGTCCTGCACGGTCTGAAGGGTGAACGTGCGGCTCGACGGCGTGGCGCTTCCGGCGACATACACAGCAAGTGCAAAGGGGTTTGCGGCGTCATTAGATTGTCCGAGATTCCCAACTCTGCTCACAGTAGTGTAAGTTTGTGGCAACCCATAGTTCACCGCATAGAACTGGGGAAATGCGGGCGCGGCACCGTTGATATAGAGTCGCTGAGGAGTGGAGACAGAATTTCCATACTTCTGATCGGATGAATAGGTCCCTTTAGACCACAAGAAAGCCGTCGCTGCGCTGGAAATCAGAGTTTCACCGAACGGAGACGGGTGAACGCCTTCGGCCAGGACTACAGTTGGCGTAGCGGAATACGCACTCAGACCGGTGTCGAAGATGTTTGCAGCCGGATAGGTAGAGTTGATGTAGTTGGTCAGTGCAGTTTGATCGCAAGCGGTTTCGAAGATCGGCAGCATGTGGTAAACGGTGATGTTTGCCGTCTGAAGCTGAGAAACGATACTGGCGTATTGAGAAGCATAAGGAACGGAGTTGCATATGTTGTTCCGTCCAATATTCAGTATCACGGCCTTTGGTTTAAGGGCGATAATTTCAGGGATCACAGCCAGCACATCGCCTGTCTGGTCAGAACCGCCAGACTCATTCACGGTGCGAAAACTGCTTTGGAGCGCCGTACAATATGCCTGCGCGAAGGTCCCTGCGTAATACCCGGCAGTCTTCGAGTCGCCCACGCACATCACATCTGCGCCAACTGGAGTTGACGAGTTTATTTGAAGTGATGTCACTGTCTGTGTGCCGCCAAAATTAAAAATCGCGAACTTTCCGCGATTAGGAGTTTCCGCGCTAATCGGGTAGCTGAACGTATATTCGTAATTCGTCGTCACCGGCCCTGTGCCACGCGTGAGGTCGGTAGCCGTCACAGTGAATAGGTCGCCGTTGCGGGTCACGGTGAGCTGCACCACATCCCCGGCGACAATCGGGAGAGCGGTTGGTGACGTTGTTTGTAGGCTCAGGCTGGAACCGGACGTCGTGAAGATGGACACCGATCCACTACTGGCATCCGTTGAAAGGTCTATGCTGCCTACCATGCCGAGATATGCCCCGCCTGTTTCGTAACTCCTGATCCCCAAACCAATCCCGTAGCTCGTAGCTGAGATTGTCCCGATTGTAATGGTCGTGGCCATAGTCCACTGTGGGAGCGTGGTGTCGTAGTTGTAGTCCAACGATTGGCTGGGGGTTCCGTTTCCGCCACTAAATACAAGAGCGTTGCCCGATATGGTCGGAGTCGTTCCATTGGCCAGAAACGCCGAAAGTGAAGACCATGAATTTGCGCTATAGATCGTGCCATATAGCGTAAGTGCAGGCTGACCACCGAAATTCGCAAGAGAAGAGGCGGCAGCAGCGGGAGATGTTGGCGTGATTACGCCGAGGGTCGCAGCGCCAGCCGCGACGCTGCCTGTCTTAAGCGCGGTAGTTCCGAGGTCGCAGGTACCCGCCGGAGACGTGGCAGAGCAGTTTGGACCAGGCGCGCCGGCTGCTCCGGTGGGCCCGTTTTGCACGATCGCCAGCGAGGCGATATTGGGCGGAAATTTATCGAGCGCGCAGGTGGTCACTCCGCTCGGGGTGCTACACCAGGAGGCAGCAGCGGTTCCCGCTCCGTTGATGCTGGATGGCTGTAGGCAAGAAAATCCCGTGGAAGGAATCTGCGAGATCCCGGAATCGTTGACGATCGTGAGGCGCAGGCATGGATTCGCTGGAGCGCTCAGCGCGGTATCGATCACTTGCATGGGGACTATGGCGCCGTTGGTGACCGTGGTGCAGGACGGCGTGGAGAGCACGATGCCGCCAGCCGACCCGCCGGCTGTGACTGCCAGAGGATGATTGCTCGTGTCCACCGGCTGCAGACACAGGATTCCCGAGGGTAGCTTACCACCGGCGCTAGTAGCGCTCTGGACGTTGGAGGCTGTGAAGTTGAGCCAGCCTGCGCTTTGACCAAAGCAGACCGGGACGAAAAGAAGACAGAGGATGGGCGGCAGAATGCGCGCAAGTTTTCTCATGGCGCGGTCACGGTAGAGCAGATTCTCAAAGAGCGTCAAGTAACTGGCTAGTCTGCATCTTCATGTTGTGCGTCAGAACGCCTTCCACCGTGAGATAGCGATGGTCGGGACCATCGAGTTCGATGTGCAAGACTTCGACAGGCCGGTCGATACGCGTGATTTTGACTGGCCGGAAACCCTTGACGGTGGCCACGCGCGAACCCTCCGGGATCTGTGAGCACCAGCGTTGCCGATCATCGCCCTCGACAAAGAGTGTGTGGCTGCCGCTGGCGCCGAAGGCGGAGAACCCCTCGACTTCGATCCAGTAATGGTGATCGACCGTGATCCACTCGGCCTGTTTGATGGCTTCGAGCCTGCCGCTTGGCGTGCGCAGGAGGATGCGCCGGCCGCGTTGCTCCGCCAGGTCGAAGGCGAGTTTGATGCGGTCATTGCGCACCGGGCCGATAGAGGTTTGCAGGACGGTACCACGCACCGTGCAACGGTAGGGAGTCCCGCCTCCACTCCCACTTCCACCGCCGCTTCCAACGCTCGTTCCAGAAGCTGTTGTGGTAAAGCTAATGCCTCCAGGTGTGAGCGGTACGCGGCCGTCCTGATGGCAAGCTGCATCTGCATTGGTGTCATAGGTGGTGCTTAGAATTGCGGGCGTGCCAACAGCCGAAGCGGGCGCCACGGCTACGACGGCGGCGTTGATCACATCCCAATAAAGGAAGGCCCAGTATTTGGTGCCTGCCGTGAGACCGGTGACCGCGGCAAGGGAGCCATCGAGAATATAGGTGTAGCCGCCATCAGGCCAGCCAATGACAAGGCTCGCCCACGACAGTGTGGCCGAGGTGGAGGATAGATTGTAAGTAATTTGTCCGGTGAACATGGGAAGCGTGGACGCCTGGGTACGAAGGCTCGAGCTGGATCCGGTCTGAAATACGTCGGTGACGTTCCCTTTGACGTCGATGTCTGCCCAGGTGCTGGGCGCCGTCTGTCCTGCATCCGCAACTTCCAGCAGCAGATGGCTGGCGGCTAGCGTCGACCCGGCGGGGATGCTGAGCGTGCTTCCGTCGACTAGGATGCGCACGGCTACCAGAGCTGTTCCGGTGGGCACGGCGGTGGCCGCGGTGTTCACGCGGGTTAGATTGGACGCAGCTCCAGCCATGGTAAGCACCGCACGCGCGGTGCTGATGATCGCAGACGACGAGTTATAAAACGCGATGTCCGCAACAAGGTTGCCGACCAGCGCGCCTGTGGTCTCAAAGTAGGCCGAGAGCATCAACAGCGTTCCTGCTTGCCATTTTCCGGAGACGATGACCTGAGAGAGCAGCGTCTGCGCAACCGTGAGCGCCGTTGCCTGCGCTGTGTAGGTGGCAATGCCGTCATCAGCCAAAGACGCGACGAGCGTGTCGCTGGCGCGCGGGCTTGTATTCCAATAAGCAAAGCCAGATTGGAAACTGGAGCCGAGCAGCAGGTTGGTGGTGACGCCGATGGCGGTCATGGTGACGCTGGGAGCGGTGGAGAAGGCGGCGTAATTGTCGCTGGAGTCGAAGCCGACAACGATGAACGTCCAGGCAACGCCGGGTGAGACTTGGTATTTCCAGGCCGTGTGCGTACCGGTGAGTCGCGCGAGCATCTTTACCGATCCGCCGGGGTAGCTTCCGTAGATGGCCACGCCCGCGGTGTTAGTCCCGTTTTTCCAACTCAGCGAGGCATAATCCACATAGCTGCCGCTCTCAAGGGTGTAGAGCTCCTTCGCAGTCAGGTTGGTTACGCCTGGTTTGGTGGTCACCTGCGCGCTGGTTTCGCCCACGACAGGAGTCCCTGCCGTATAGCTGTCGGGATCGTAGTCGATCCATTCGATGGTGGAACGGAACTCGCTGGCCTTGCGGATATTGACGACGCGGACAATCTTCTCGCTGCCGGGCTCGCCGTAGAAGTAGGTGGAGAAGTCTTGAGGGGCCTGACTGAACCCGGTTCCGAGCGTGAGAATCTGCGTATTGTTCGGGCCGGGCGCGACGGCGACGACGGTGGAGGTGAGCATGACGTCGGTGTCGTAGAGGACATAAGCCTGCCCGACGACAGGCGTGAACCCCGGCGGCGGCGTTACTAGCACCTGGCCAGCGGCCGCGGAGAGAATCGCGCAGTCCTGGCCGTTGATCACGGCGCGCGTCACGCGGTTGGCGTTGTCGAAGCTCGAGAGACTCACCAGAGTTCCGATGGAGAGGCCGGTGGAATCCGTGTCCGCGTTCACCGCGGACACGGTCCCGGCGTAGCGCTGAATGGACGGAAATTGCACGATGACGTTGTAGGCGGTGGTTCCGTCCCAGGGCAGATCGTCACGGTCGACGGGCAGATCGGTGGTGGTGGCGCCGGGGAGGGTGCGGCCTCCCCATCCCCATTGAGGAACATCGTGCTGCAGGATGACAAGGTTCCCCGGCCGGCAAGCAATGGCTTCCACATCGCACTGGAACTTTCCAGTGCGCAATAGCAGATCATTGCTCAATCCGAGGAAATGGCCGTAATGCCAAGCCTGCGCCGGGTGGGTGATGCCGGTTCCCCGGATGCGGACATTTTTGACGATGGCGCCCGCCGCCTGAGCAGCGGGGTCCATGTAGACGAGGGGGTTGTCGGTGCGATAGTAGCGCGTGCTGTCGGCAAACTCCACCTCGACCTGATTGGCGCGCTCATCGAGGGCGAGCCAAGTTTCTTCAAAGCTGTCTTGCACGATGTTGCCAACGGAGAACATCTGTACCGGCACGTCGGCCTGGTTGACGAAGACGCCGTAGTCGCGGCCCATAGGGATGATGCAGGCGCGCGACATGCGGCCGATGGCCTGAAGTTGATTCCAAAGGTTGTCTTCGTTATCGAAGATGCCATTGAAAACGTTGAGCCGGATGCTGTTGCCGTTGCCGTCGGACACCAGCGTGTCATTCGCCTCGGCCCAGGTAACCCACTCGTCGATGAAGCGCTCGATGTTGGTGGGCTGGATGCCGGGCCACGAGCCGCCGCCGTAGAGCGGGTCGAGCATCATGTCGGCGGCCACACATGCGGGATTGTCTTCCTCAAAGGCCTGCAGAGCGGCGGGTAGTAGATTGTTGTCGAGCGTGCGCAGGCCGTATTCAATGACGGCCGTGATGTTGATATTGGAGCCCGAGAGTTGGTTGGTGGCCAGGGCGCGGACGCCGACCAGGATCATGTTCGGGTAACTCAGATCCTGATAGGTGATTTCGTTGACGGAGTGGATCCAGACTTCCTGACCGCGGTGCGGCGAGTCGTTGTCACCATATTCAATCGTGTTGTCCGCGTTGTTCGATCCCCACTTAGTGACCCGCACGTCGTACTTTCCCGGCGCCAGACCATAGATCGACGTGCGGTTGTAGACCACCTCGGTGGTGTCGTCCACATACTGCACCCAGCCGTTCATCCAGTCCGTGACCATGATCTGGTTGAGCGCGGTATCGATCGGTTGCCACTCGCCCGTGAAGGTCATCATGCTTCGGCCGGAAGAGCCGTCCATGTCATACGTAACGACGAGTTCGGTGAGCGTGTGCTGGTCTCCGGCAGTGTGCGGGCCGTTATCCGTGGCGATGAGGATGCCGGAGTTGGGTGCACAGCCGTTCCACTGTAGACCCCACTTGGGCGTGTCGTCGGTGTTGACCGTGCCGTCGGAGTGGTAGATGACCACGTCGCTCTTGGTGCGGGGCTGAAGCACAGGCTGCCAGTTATAGGTGCCGCTCTCCGCGTATTCGACTTGATAGACGACTTTGCAGGGAAGTTGATTGCCATCTCCAGAGATGTAAAAGACACCGGTAGCGAACATGATGTCCACCTGCATGGCCTGAGTCAGGTCGCCGGTTCCGGGAACAATGACCGAACCGCCAGAGCAAGTAACCTGCGTTTCCTGTGGATAGCCGTTAACGATGCGATTGAAGGCGGGAATGGCGGTCTGATCGTTGGATCCGTAGCGCAGAACTACCTGCACGTCGGAGTACGTGGAAACGTCTTTGCCGTTGATCTGAATGCCGGTGATGGAGCGAGCCGGACCGAACCCATAACAGACCAGGGCGTTGATGTATTGGTTGGAGCCCTCCAGATCGACAAAGCTGGAGATGATGTTGCCGCCACCCATGAAAGTCCCGTATCCCTTGGGAACGACGATGCCCGGCTGCGCCGTGGTCTGAGGACCGCTGAATGCCCAGCTTGGCTGCTGTGCTTTGCTGGCAGTCATGGCGGGCAGGTAGGCGTTGATGAGTAGGTTGCCGCCGACCATGATGGCGCCAGAGGCGATGCTCAACAAGATCGAAGGTGGAAACAGAATAGCAAGTGTGATGACGGTCGCCATGAGGGCGACCTGCGCCAGTGTCCTCCAGACGCCGCCGCCGGCCACCATGGGAGAGACAGCCAGCCAGTCACCGGCGCGGGGAATGACGTGCTCCTGTTCGACAGGCTGCAGCACGCGGCCGTTGAGCGAGACGGTCAGCAGTTCGTGGCCACCCGGGAAAGCATCGTCTAGATAGGCCCGCACCGTCTTGAACGGTTCGCATGGAAGAGTGCGATCCTCACGCGAAGTAGCTGGCATGAGTGGGTTGCGAATGTGGATGAGATGGACGACAGCGGAGAGAGCGGTGTCAGTAGCGTTCACCGGGGCGGCCTGGGAGATGGGAATGATTTCTGCGCTCACTTGGCGCCCTCCAGGCTGTAGTAGCCAATAACTTTTCGTTGCCAAAGCGGCGAGTTGACGCGCTCGATGACGCACCCGGTGGCCTCAGTGGTGTGGATCATGCGCGACTCGTCGACCATGAACGCCAGATGATGCTGGTTGGGCAGGATGCGCAGCAGCACGGCGCATCCGGAAACGGGGCGCGGGATCTGGGGGCAATCGGCCAAGGTTGCGCCACCCGCGCCGAGCTGCGCGTGGAGTTCGGCTTCGCTGCTGACGTAAGACGGAACCTGTTTTCCAAGGCGCCCGGCGATCACCATGGCCAGGCCCACGCAGTCGTAGCTCTCCGGCCCGCGTGCGCCGGCGGCGAAAGGTTTGCCCAGCAGGTCGGCGAAGATGGAAGACGCCAGCGCGCGGTCAGACAGCGCGTTCCGTGCAGGTTTGGCGCTGGCCGACGCAGCAGTAGCGGCGCGCGGCTGCAGAGTTTTGACGGTGGCATGCACCAACCGAGGCTTGGGACTGTTCCCTGTTCCCTGATCCCTGTTCCCTATCGTCATACCACCCCCGCCGCGCTGATGCCGTTGGTATCAATGCCGGGGAAGCCGCCAAAGGGGAGAACCGCATTCGGGAAATGGGCCTTGCAACCCGTGACGCCGTCGATGGTTTTGGAACAGCTCGTCATCGACCCGGTATAGCTGCAGCCGACGCCACTCTTGTATTGCCAGATGCATGTGTTGGGCCAGTATTTGTAGGTGGGGAAGAGTCGCCTCATGGGGCTGGCCGCGCCGCATTTGATTTGCACGGTCTTGGCGGTGCAGACGCATTGCTTGATCGTGAACTGCATCGTCAGGTCGGGTTCGCCCGCCGGGTTGGCTGTACTGACAGCGTAGAGGTAGAGGTTGGCGCCGACGATGCCGGCGTACTGCTCGATGACTGTCTGCAACACCCGCATGATGTTCGAGGCAATAATCTCCGTCTCGGGGACGCTGCCGTCGGTGCCGACTTTCAACTCGCCCATCTCAAAATTGAAGGGCTGATAGACCTGCGGGCCGTAGCCGTCGTTGGCGTCGAAGGTGAACGGGTCGAGGTTGCGCACGAAGCGCATATGCTGGGTGGTGACGCCCACGGTGGGCGTTCCGGGCCACTCAATGTCCATGAGCAGCAGCCAGGGCTCTCCGCTCGAGAGCGCATGCCGCTGGGTGTTGGCCATGATGGAGAGCAGGGAAAAGGGCGGCCGGGACGTGGACACTTACACCTCCCTGACTTGGAAGGTGCAGTTGTAGCGATACTGCGCGGCATTGCCGAGCGAATCCACGTCGATCCAGTCGGCATCGGTGTACTTGGGAAGAGTGAGAAAGCGCACCAGGTAGGTTTGGGGATTCTCGGCGTTGCGCGGGTCCGTGATCCGGAAGGGATTCGCGCCGAACGCAGAGCCACCGGCCTTCATGTTGGTGTAGAACTGGTCGAGCGCGGCTTTGTCGTCGGCGGTGAGCAGGTCGACGGTCATTGAGAAGGTGCGCCGGTTGCGCGTCCAGCGGGCCCGGGCAGACTCCATCCCGTTCTCCATGTTGTCGCGCAGGGTCGGGTCTACCGGGTTCTCACTCTGTTTGAGAGAGAAGGCGCGCGAGAGTTCCGGGAAGTTGGGATAGGCAGCCACGCGAGAGAGTGCCGCGGATTGCCCGAATCGGTCAAGCTGGGGCAGACTAGCCACATGGCAGACCTGCTGAACATCAAGGTGGACGTGGACGGGCCTCTGGCGGCGTGCAAGGAACTGCGGGAGAATCAGATTCCGTTCACCATTGCCCGGGCACTGACCATGACAGCGATCGAGGCGCGCGACGCGGTGCGCGTGGAGGAGAAGAGAGTCTTCCACACGCGCAACGACTGGACCACGAGCCGCACGCTTGTGAAGATGGCCACTAAGCAGGATCTGACGGCGCAGGTCTACACCGACACCGCAAACCGGAAGACGGGCGCGCCCGATTATCTTCCCCGGCAGGAAGAAGGGGGAATCAAGCGGCCGAGCGGCTATGGCGTGCAGTTCCAGGGAGGCAGTTACCTGGCGGTGCCCACCAAGGTGCTGCTGCGGATGATCGGTGGCGGCATCATGCCGGCGAAGTACCGGCCAACCAATATGCTGCTTTCCGCCACCCTCGGGCCACCCACCAAGGGACAGATGCGCCGGCGGCGCGCCCAACTGCGGGAAGGGATGTACTACTTCATTGTGACCTTCAAGAGCGGGAAACTAGGCGTCATGGGCCGCAACGCCAATGACGCCCGGGACGCGGCTGTTCCGCTTTACATCCTGACGCCCGACGCCCATGTGACAGCGCGGTTCCCCATGGACCAGACGGTGAAGGATGTTGTCGAGCAGTCCTTTTCCGGGAATTTCAGCAAGGCAGCTATTGAAGTTATGGGCAACGACCTCTTGCGCGGGAGCGGGGTCAGCGTTAGACTGTAGGGGCTCTCGGGGGAGCGCAAGTCATGAACGTCTACGGTTCTGAACGCATCCGTATTTACATCTACGCTGCAATCTTGCTGAGTCTGGGAATGATTTTCGCCTCGGTGGAAGCTTCGCAAGCGCTTTTGCTGATCGCTATAGATAAGGGTTGGTATCTAAACGTCACCGATCCCACTTGGATCGTCCCTGCACTTCTCGTTACCGGAAGTCTCGTTTATTTCGTCCCGGTTTTTGTCGCAGCGCGGAAAAAGCCACGTTCGCTGAGTGGAATTTTTGTTCTGAACCTATTCCTTGCCTGGACGTTCGTTGGATGGGTTGCGGCGCTGGTATGGGCCATAACTCCAGCGCCCGCGATTTCAGTCGAAGCCTGATTATTTAGGCGCAAAGCCCTGCATGGCCGCGCTCATCGGGCCACCCTGCTGCATGTCTTCAAGCACGGTGTGGATGATGAACTGGCGTGCCTGTCCATCCCAACTTACTCCGGCCTGTTTCTGCTGCACCGGATTGCTTGAGTTGTTGATGGTGTTCACAGTGACGTTGGGCGCGGCGCCCCCGCCGCCTTTGGCCGAGGCAAGGCCCTCCAGAACATCGTGAGGCAGTACGGTTCCGGGACCCTTGGGAGCGAACAGTTCGGAACCGCTCCCGTCTCCTCCGTCCCCCACAACCGCCCAACCTTTATCAATGTCGCCTCCATTTGCAAAGCCAGTTAAGCCCTCCATGCCGGCACTAGAGATATCGCCGAGGTCCGACACGCTGCTGGTTTCTATGCCAGATGCGCCGACCTTGGCATTGGCAAGGACAGAGGCACCCCCATTCCCAATGCCGAAGAGCGAATTCATCAGCGGGATCAGCGTGCGCTCTTCCAGCAGCTTCATTGCGAAGCGGTCGAGGTCCATGATAGCCGAGTCCACCAGGCTCTTCATGCTCATCTTTCCCTTGATAGCCCCCTCGGAGAGCTGAGAAAAGAAACTTCCAGCGGCCTGCGCGGCGGCGCGGGCTCCTTCAACGTTGAGCTTGTCACTCTGCGAGTCGCCGGCATGTTCCGCCGCGGCCAGCCGCGCATCTTTCTCCTCCTGGAGATGCCGCGCGGCGATAGTTTGCTGTGCGGTTTTGACTTGTTCTGCCCAAGCCTGATTCTGCATCTCGGCCGTGATCTGCCCCTCGGCCGCCTGACGCGCATTAGCCAGTTCGGTAAGCTTGGCATCGAGTTCAACCAGTTGGGCCTCAAGCTCCAGTTTGCGGGGTGTGTCGCTCTGACCCTCGGAAGCGATGGCCGCTTGAAGAGTGGAGCGCTTCCGCTCCGCGGCTGCTATCTCCTGGTTGTACTCGCTATCAACCAGCACCATCCGCTGGCGTAGGTAGGTCTGCTCACCGACTAATCCGGCCTTATGCTCTGAATCCAGCAGGGACAGGCGCAGGGCACCGGCAGACTTGGCAATCTCAAGCTGCGCGTTCTCGCCGGCCTCAGTAAGGCGGAGCTGCGCCGCAACCCGCTGATTGGCTTGTTCCTCATCCTTCCGGGCCTGTTCGGCCATGTATCGATCGATACTGCCATCGATGGCCGCACTGCGATTTTCTGAGCTAAGTACAGCTCGTCCGTCCTTGGCGCTCGCCTGGTTTACTTTATCGTAGGCTTCTTCTTCTTTTTTGAGCGCTGCCAACACCTTATCTGTGGCCTTCTGCTGTGTCTCCGCGATCTCCGCCTGACGGGCCTTGATCTCCTCCTTCGCAGCCTCCATCTGCACCTTGGCAACGTCTTCGTTGTCGCTGAGTCCGGCCTTCTGCACGCGGTGAAGTAAATCCTGCGACCTATCGAAATCTCCAGGCTGTATGGGAGCTTTGGATGTGCGGGCCGCAACGAACTGGCTTTGGAGCTCGACTTGGGCTTGGAGATCGGCGATGCGCTGACGATCTGCCGCAATCTTCTGCTGAAGTTGGATCGCTTCGAACGCTGCTCCGGTAGCAGGCCCTTCCTTTGCGGCGATGTCTTCGATTGCACGATTCTTCATGCGCGCAATGACTTTGTCGAAGTCTTCACCCCACTTCAGGGTTTCGGCATCCGCTTTCTTGATCTCGTCGCTTACGCCGACGATCTGACTCACGGCAGCCTGCAGCCAGTTCGTTCCCAGACGTTCACTGAGTTCGGTGGCATCTTTACCGAACTTGTAGACTTCATCTCCCATGCGCGCAAGCACCCCGGCGAGGGCGACGGCCCCCACCACAGGAAATGCCGCCTGGAGCGCGGGGCCGAGTCCCAGGGTTCCGGTGAGGAAGCGCTCAACGGCGCGGATGGGGAGATTCCCCTCGAGTTCGCGAATGGCTCCAGAGGCAGCGGCCACCTGGGGAACCGCATCGCCGAAAGCCTTCTGGACCCGCTCACCAGATGCGGAAAGTTGGCCCTGCATCTCGACGGCACGCTGCCGGGTTTCCTCCATCTTGGCTTCGATTTGGCGGAGGGCTTCGGCGGCACCTTCGCCGCTGCCCGAGATGTTGATGACGCTGCCT
>Ga0224528_1000802_pt1 | contig 23292 bp, 12 predicted proteins | sample CBST25metaG_2_FD_179888 | JGI IMG/M metagenome (GOLD analysis project Ga0224528, IMG submission 179888) | Peat soil microbial communities from Stordalen Mire, Sweden - C.B.S.T25 | ecosystem: Environmental > Terrestrial > Soil > Wetlands > Peat | place: Sweden: Norrbotten County, Stordalen Mire...
GCAGTGGAGGCGGTGGTGGTGGCGGGCACCACTAAAACCTGGAGAGAATGCAGAATAGGCCGGGGAGTTGATCCCTGGCCTGTTTTGCATCTCCACAATATTTGCGGCAGGAAACAAGCGTGGACCAGGAGGTCGGCGCTACAGTTTCTCGCGCAGTTAGTTGAAACTGTAGCTGTGAGGGACTGTTCACTGCTCACTGATCTCTGATCTCTGTTCTCTGTTCAACCCATGCCAGAGGGCGGCAAAGCTGTCAACCGGTAGAGACTCGGCGCGGGCTTGGGGATCGATGTGGGCGGCGCTGAGCGCGGCGGCCACGGCATCGGGCGTAAATCCGGCAGCGCGCAGGTTGTTGGCCAGGGTTTTGCGCTTCTGGGCAAAGGCTTGGCGCACCAAGTGCTGAAAGTTCTGCTCCTCGACGCCCAACTCGGCAAAGCGGGAGGCAAAGCGCCAGCGAAAAACCGTTGAGTACACCTCGGGCGGAGGGGTGAAGGCTCCGGGAGGCAGGGTGAAGATGCGCTGCGCGGGGCCAAACATCTGCACCGTGACTGAGAGCAGGCCGTAGTCGCGCGAGCCGGGTTGGGCGGTGCAGCGGTCGGCTACCTCGCGCTGCACCATCAGCACGGCGCGATCCAGGGCGGTGTGGCTGGCAGCCAGCCGCAGCAGAATCTGCGAGGTGATGTAGTAGGGCAGGTTGCCCACCACGAGCAGGCGCTCACCCGGCGAGAACTCGGCCTGGGCGGCGGCAAAATCAAATTGCAGCACATCCTGCTCGACCACGGTGAGCTGGCTGGGCGGATGGGCGATGCGCATCTGCAGGGCCAGATCGTGGTCGTATTCAATGGCTACAACGTGGGCGGCGCGGGCCACCAGGGCAGCGGTGATGGCGCCCTGGCCGGGGCCGATTTCGACCACCGTGCGGCCGCTCATGTCGCCGATCGAGGCGGCGATGTGCTCAATGGCTTCCACGTCGTGAAGAAAGTGTTGTCCGAGTTTGGGTTTGGCGGGCATGGGCTTCTTTGATGGTAGCCGAAACGGGCAGGGCAGTGGATGAGACAGGCTTTCGACCTCGATTGATCCGGTTGTCCCTAGCCAAAACTCCGTCCGGGGGCAACGAGGAATTGATTTTGAGAGTATTTACCTGACAAGAAGCTATTCCAGGCGGAGCCGAGATTCGTGCTTTCCCCGGTCCCCAAAAGCGAGGGACCGGGGGCACCCAGGATCATGGTTTCATGCACGGCGGGTCGGAAATACTGGTGGGGGACTAAAGATAGATAAAGCCTCTCTCTGGAATGTTGCGAAGATCTGTGGTTGCGTCAGGGCACGCCACGGTTTTATGGATGCGTCGCCCACAGTGGTTTTCTCTTACGCCGCTCATGATGGCAATTCGATATAATTCGCAGTTAAGGTAGAAAGGAACAAATGAAACGAGCCCTTTTTGTCCTATTCCTGTCTGCCGTTGTCAGTGCTGCAGTGGCAGAGCCTCAGGGTTCGGCATTTCCGGGCTATACGAAGAGAGTTTGGGAGGCAAGGGACGGTCTTCCAGACCAGACGGCGCAGGCCTTTGCGCAAACCAACGACGGTAGTCTCTGGATCGGAACCATGGGCGGTCTGTTGCGATTCGACGGAGCCCGTTTTACTGCCTACAACCGGCAAAATGCCCCTTTACTGCTGGAGCGCAGTGTGAATTGCCTGTTGGCTTCGCGCGATGGAAGCCTATGGATCGGAACCGAAGGAGGCGGGCTTGTACGGTATCGAGAGGGCGCTTTTCAGAGCTATCCGGCCCCCGGCGGCCTCACCAACAGTTTTATCAGGGCTATCTATGAAGACCGCCGCGGGACCGTTTGGGTAGGGGCTGACCAAGGCCTTTTCAAGGTCTCCGGGCCGTCAATGATCCGAGTTGACGGCAGCAATGGCACGCCGTCCATTTTTGTACGAGCGATCGCCGAGGATCAGCATGGGCACATTTGGGTGGGTGGCACTACTCTGCTCGAGTTTGACGGCGCATCATTTGCACAAGAGCACGCGCTGAACCGGAAGTTGACCGGCGGCCTGATTACCTCGATGCTTATTACCCGAGACGGCGCCTTCTGGGTAGGTACGCTATCCGGATTATTCAACGTGACAAGTTCAGGCGTCTGGTCTCGAATCTCGGGCGTTTCAGCGCAGGTGGCTGTCATCCAAGAGAGCATGAATGGGCCACTTTGGGTGGGCACTGTGGGGCAAGGGCTTTATCTTTATCGTCACCAGCATCTCGTCCACGTCTCACCTACAGGACTTCCCAGCAGGACAGTACAGGCTGTCTTGGAAGATCGTGAGAAGAACATCTGGCTCGGCACACGAGCCGGGATTCTCAGCTTAAGCAGGACGCCTGTCAACATCGTCCCCCTGCCCGGTGGAGCTGACTTCGAATTCGAGACGATCTACCGGGATAGTGACGGCTCCATCTGGGTAGCGGCCTCGACACAGCTATTTCGGATTCGGGATGGGATCGCTGAACCTTTTAGTTTTGCCGGCATGCCGAATCTTCGTGTGCGCACCTTGCTGCGCGATCAGCAGGGGAACCTTTGGATTGGCACGGATGGTTCGGGTCTTTTGCGGGTCTCTGGGCATCGAGTCCAGCGATTTACCTACAAAAATGGGCTAATTAATAATGATTTTGTACGAACGATTTTGCAAAGTCGTGATGGCAGCATCTGGGTCGGCACAGATGGCGGAATCACGCACATTGGACCGAAAATACATCAGAATCTTGATGTCCCTGATGGCTTGGCCTATTTCAGTATTACCGCACTATTCGAAGATCGGGATGGGGATATTTGGGTGGGAACAAGCCGCGGCCTAAGCCACGTATCCAAGGGAAGAATTGTGCGCGACGCGGCTACCCAGTCTATGCAGAATGAAGAGTTGTGGAGCATCAATCAGGATCCTGGCGGAGGAATCTGGTTCGGTACCAGTAGTGGGCTCTACGGGTACAGCGCAGGCAAAGTAATCCACTTGACCACCTCCGATGGACTTGCAAATAACACGATCTATCAGATTCTGCAGGATTCGAAAGGAAACGTCTGGCTAAGCGGACCGAATAATGTTTCGCGCCTGGCTGTGACGGAGCTGGAAGCCTTTGCGAAAGGCGTGAGGAATCGTGTGCATCTCAACCTTTATCTGGATTCCTACGATATGGAATCAGCCGCTCTCTATAGTGGAATGCAGCCAAGTGGACTTGTAACTCCGTCTGGAGACATCTGGTTCCCTAGCAATAAGGGAGCGATTCATATTGCGATCGATCAAATCATTTCCCGATTGTCTTCTCCGGTTTTCATAGGCCAGCTTGTCGCCGATGGTCAGCAAATACCTCCAGGCCAGACTGTCGTGCTGAGGCCCGGAAACGGAAGGCTCGAAGTCTCCTATGCCGCAATTCAACTTCGTTCGCAGGAGGGTCTTCGATACCGCTACAGGATGGAGGGCCTGGAATCCTGGAGCGAAGCGTCTGCTAGCAGGACGGCTGATTACACGCATCTTCCGCCAGGCAAGTACAGGTTTCGCGTACAGTCCTTTGAAGTTGACAATCCTGATGCTGTTTCGGAAGCCTCAATACTTATTGTCCAGGAGCCGCATTTCTACACGACACTATGGTTTCTGGGGTGTTGCGCAATTGCGTTGTTGGGCATGACCTTTCTTATTTACACGCAGCGCCTGCGCCAGATGCGGATGCGTTTTCATGCAGTGAGTGAAGAGAGAGCCCGACTGGCGCGCGAGATGCATGACACGGTGATTCAGGGTTGCGCTGGCGTTTCCTCACTGCTGGAAGCTGCGCTGGGCGTGGAGGATTCAGAGAAGCCTCTACGCCAGCAACTCCTCCGCTATGCAACAGAACAGGTACGTGCGACAATCGAGTCGGCACGCGAAGCCGTGTGGGCACTGCGAAATACTTCGGCATCGGCCGCGGACGCAAGATCACTGTGTGAAGACCTGGCGCGCCAGTTTCAATCGGACACGGGTATTCCGATCGGATGCCAGGTCACGGGTGTTCCCTTTAAGCTTGGCGAATCCGCAACACACGAACTCATGCTGATCATCAAGGAAGCTCTCACAAACGCCGTCACGCATGCGAATCCGAAGAGTGTCAATATTGATGTATGCTTCACGAAACACGATCTGAAGATCGAAGTGCGTGACGACGGATGCGGTTTCGATCCAAGTACGATCCGGTCTCGCAACGGGCACTATGGAATCCTCGGGATGCAGGAGCGAGCGCGGCTTCTAGGCGGTGACTTGAAGATCCAGAGTGATCTGGCGCGTGGCACTGCGTTGTGCGTCTTTGTCCCGCGAAAGCGGAAAATGCTGGAAAGGATAGTGACTGGCAATGCGAGTCAAGACACCCGCGAAGATTAAAGTCCTGGTTGTCGATGACCATCCGGTCGTCCGGGTTGGCATCAGCACCATCATCGATACGCAGCCCGACATGACCGTCGTGGCGGAGACCGGAAGCGGGGAAGAAGCGATCAGGCTTTTCCGCGAGCATGTTCCCGATCTGACCGTAATGGATTTGCGCCTGGAACACATGAGCGGAGTTGCGGCCATTCGGAAGATTCGTACGGAGTTTCCAGACGCGCGCTTTGTGGTCCTTACTACCTATCGGGGAGATGAAGATATCCATCAGGCCCTCAAAGCCGGCGCTTGCGGTTATCTCGTCAAGGGAATGCCTCGCGAGGTTCTGCTGGATGCCTTGCGGCGTGTACATGGAGGCGAAAGATTCTTGCCTCCTCCAGTTACTCAGATGCTTTCGGCACGAAAGCCGGAAGCAGAGCTGAGCGCCAGGGAGCGCCAGGTACTTTCGCTTTTGGCTGCGGGAAAGTGCAACAAGGAGATTGCCACTTCTCTTGGAATCGCAGAGATTACCGTGAAATGCCATTTGAGCATGATATTCCTCCGCTTGAATGTTACAGATCGAACCCAGGCGGTCATTACCGCGGTACAGCGTGGCCTCGTTCATCTGTGAAATAGTAATTCCCGCCTATCCGCAAACGCCATCAACGATTCGCATCCGCCATGGCCAGTTGCGCCGTTTTTTCGCTATCCATACCTTTGTATGATTGTCAGTTGTCTTATTTGCGGCGTAAAGTTTGTGCAGTCTTCCAGGGAATGCACAATATCCGCATAAAATTCTACCGGAAGCATCGTTCTCAACCTTACAGCAACCGTTCGTGGAGACAGAAATGAAAGCTCGATCGGCGATGGTTATGATAGCAATGCCTCTCTTCGCTGCGCTTTCATCCTATGCGTCTACGTTTTATGTGAACGCTCTCGCCGGGAGTGATTCCAACTTGGGCACAACGCCATCATCACCCTGGAAGACTCTTGAGAAAGTGAACACACACCGATATGTGGCGGGAGATCGAATTATGCTCCGCGCGGGGGCCCGCTGGGAGGGCCATCTTGTGCTATCGATCTCCGGCGCAGCAGGCGCGCCCATCGTCGTCGACCGGTATGGAGAGGGATCCATGCCACGTATTGATGGGGATGGAAAGGTCGACAACGTCATTGAACTGATCAATGTTGAAGAAATAGAAGTGCGGCACATTGAGATAACAAACCATGGAGAGCGACCTGGAATGCGTCGAGGCGTACTAATCGCCGCGGATAACTTTGGCACGGCGCATCATGTAGTGGTTTCGGATCTTTATATCCATGATGTCAACGGGACAAATGACCGCAAAGAGACCGGGGGAATCCTCTTTCGGACGACGGGGGACAAGGCGCCGAGCCGGTTCGATGACCTGGTCATTGCGCGGAACATCATTTGGAAAGTAGACCGCTCTGCAATAGCGGGACAGAGTTCCGAATTCGCACGCTCCAGATGGAACCCCAGCCTGCACGTCGCCATTCGTGATAACTACGCAGAAGATATTGGAGGAGATGGAATTGTCCCATGGGCAACCGATGGCGCTTTGATCGAGCATAATGTGGTGCTGCACTGCAACCGGCGCGCCGGTAGTTACAATGCCGGCATCTGGCCGTGGAGCACGGACAATTCACTCTTTCAACTGAATGAAGCTGCCTTTACCCATACCACGCTGGACGGCGAAGGGTTTGACTCGGATTACAATTCCACGAATACAAAATTTATCTATAATTACAGTCACGATAACGAAGGCGGATTCATGCTGATCTGTACGCCCGGCAAGCGCAACTCGGATGAAAACATCGGAAATACAGGGACCGTCATTCGCCATAATATCAGCCGCGATGACCACAACCGCATCTTCAACCTTAGCGGGGCCGACCAGACAACAGTAGAACAGAATGCGATCTACACCTCCCCTAAGGACGATGTGCAGGTACTGCTTGTGAGCAGTTGGGACGGGTGGTCAAAAGGGGCTGTGTTCCGTCAGAACACATTTGATGTGGCTGGAACGGCGCACTACGGTCATGAGATTCATCGCAGTCAGGATGGAAAGTACGAGATCGCACCCGGATGGGGCGAGGCAACCGATATTCAATTTGAGGGCAATCGCTACTTCGGCCACAATCTCGATCTTCCCCCCGACCCCAAAGCGTCGATTGATCCGACCTACCATCCAGATAGCTTGAACTGGAATGAACCGGTCTTCAATCCGGCACACCCTGAAAATTTCTCCGCATACTTGGTGGAGCACCGTCAGTGGATGATGCAGTTGTTCACCGCGCAATTCGGACAGTTGCCGCAATTGGGCAAGTAACACGACCACTTACGGATTGAGAGCGGCTCACTTGGCGCATTCTTTCTTTTTGTGTGGGCCGAAACTGCTTTTGCGCGGTTCTCGATCTGATCGCAAGTTGGCGATCTCGGCCAAGAGAAAACGGAAGTAATCATCTCGTACTTGTTTCGTGAGGAATTTTGAATGCGCTTTTATTGCCGCTTTTGTTCCAGTGCTCTTTTCGCGACCTATCTGTTTCTCGTCACTTGCTGCTCCGTTCCTCCAGCGATTCACGCGGAACCTCCGGCCAATGACCACATGTTTCGAGCAGCGGAAACTGCGCGAGGCGCTATCGACTTCGACGAACGGGGATTTCTGATTCATGGCCAGCGAACGTTCATCGTTTCCGCCGGCATGGAGTATGCCAGAGTCCCGCACCAGCTTTGGCGTGATCGATTGCTAAGGCTCAAGCGCGGCGGCTTCAATACAGTTGAAATCTATACGTTCTGGAATTTTCATGAGCCGCAGGAGGGCCAGTTCGACTTTTCTGGAGACCACGATCTTGATGCTTTCCTCAAACTGGCCCATGAACTGAATATGTATGTAATCGCTCGCGTTGGACCCTACTATTGTGCGGAGTGGGATCAGGGCGGTTATCCGCTATGGCTGCGCTTTAAACCGGACGTTCTCGTCCGGCAACCCAACGTAGCGTTCGAGCGCTACGTGGATCGCTTCTTTGACAAGCTGATCCCGATTATTGCAGCCAACCAAGTCAATCGCGGCGGCTCTGTGATTCTGGTGCAGTTGGAAAACGAACACCCGGCTGGCTGGGGCACTGACATGCCCAACTCCTATTTCACGCATCTCCGCGAAAAGACGCTTTCTCTTGGTCTTGAGGTGCCGTATTTCTTCAGCGGCCTGCATCACGCGAACGACCCGGCAGGGGATGCGACATCATTTGACGATCCCGCACGGCCTAATCCCTGGTTCAGCACAGAATTCTGGAGCGTGTGGTATGACCACTATGGCCCAGATCCAACTGACGCGACGGTATTCGGCCGGCGGGCATGGAAGATGATCGCGCACGGCGGCAATGGATACAACGTGTATATGGCGCATGGCGGCACCAACTTCGGATATACCTTCAGCCACGAGGACGCAGCGTCCTATGACTACGGCGCTGCCGTTGGCCAAGCTGGTGACCTGCGTCCCCTCTACTACAGTTTCAAACAGGCCGCATGGTTCGCGCGCAGTTTTTCAAACATTCTGGAGAACAGTACCGATGCGACCGCAACCACGCAGGCGACGGTCTCTAATCCTCAGGTGAAACTCACGGCGCGACGCAGTCCTTCCGGCACCGTCCTCTTTCTGGACAACCCAACCAGTTCTGATCAGGAAACAGACGTAGTTCTACCGACTGGGGAAGCGCCCAAGAAGACACATTTTGTGCTGGCCCCCAGCGAGATCGTTCCGCTCCTCTCGAAGGCCCAACTTACCGAAGGCGTTGCCGTCGAGTGGTCTGCGAGCCGCATTCTTGGCGCAGCTTCAGCAGGCAATAACCTTACCTTGGTTGCATACGGTCCTCAAGGAAGCACCGCTACCCTCGATTTCTCTACGGAGAAATCGCCGCAAATTCAAACGGGCGCAAGTGCATTCCAGAAGACGACGGGCGGCTTGCACTTGAGCTTTTCGTTTCCCGAGGAACGCCCTGCAGAGTACACCTTCACAGTGGGCGCAAGGCGCATTCGCGTTCTCGCTGTCAGCCAGCGTCGTGCCGATGCAACATGGTTCGTAGACCTTGGCCAGAACACCTATGTTATCTCCGGACCTTCCTATGTAGGCGATGTTCGTATGCAGGCCGGACGATTGCAGTTCACCGCAGAGCGCCCGTGGCAGAGCCATGATGTTCCGATGAGCGTTTTCGCTTACGGACCGGGTGACGCGCCACAGCAGTTCTCCACGAATGTACAGCAGCCGGCGCACATAACATCCCTGCAGACCGCGACCTGGCAAACTGCGTCAGCGTCTCAGCCAGCCTCCGTTCAATTCGATGATCGCGGATGGAGGCAGAGTACAAACCCAGAGCAGATGGGCGCTGATGGTGACTTGACAGCGGATGCATGGTATCGGACCTCGGTAGACATTGCTCGTCCAGGAAACAAGCTGTTGCGGTTCGACCGGGGTGGAGGCCGTGCAACGGTTTTCGTAGACGGTGTTGCCGCGGGTAAGATCGAATTGCATTCTCCGGCCTTCCCTGTTAATCTTTCTGCCGGAAAACACTCTATCGCAATCTTCACTGCGCATAATGGCCGGGACAAGCTTTACAGCTTCCTTGGCTCACTAACCCAAACAGATGCCAAGGGCCTTGATGGCGCCGCGGTCCTTCGGGACGATGCTGTGATTCAAACTCCAGTCTGGCGGATCGCACCGGCGATCACACCAGCGACTCCACCGGCCAAGTGGCTTGATAACCCGCCCCCGCCCCCGGCAGCAGATTCGCCTGCGTGGCAGGACTATGCTGCGGGAGGAGACGCCTTCAAGGACAAGAAAGGCTTCGCATGGTTCATGACCACGATCAATCGCACGGCCGCTCAGCATCATCTTATCGAGTTCCCTGACGCGATCCCAGTTTTCCTGAACGGGGTTAAAGTCTGGAATCAACCGCGATGGGGCGAGCCACTCTCTCTGAACCTCGACGCAGCTTTTCAGCAAGGGCCTTCCATTAACCTTGCATTTCTGGCTCCTGATTCTTCTGCCGCGGGAGGTCTGAATAGAGGTGTACGTCTCATTAGTTATAACGACGAACATCCAGTAACGGGCTGGCGTATGCGCGGCGGCACCGGAACTGTCGCCGACAGTGACTGGCGTGATTTAAAGCCAAACGAGCACTTTGATGGTCCGCAGTTTTTTCGAACCACATTCGATGTTCCATTGACAGGTGCGCAACAGACAACGTCAATCTGGCGAGTCGTAGTTGCAGGGATGGGCCATGGCAATGTTTGGGTCAATGGCCATAATCTCGGGCGATATCCAGAGAGGATACCTGTCAACGGTCTATATATCCCGGAGTGCTGGCTACAGCCGAAGAACACGGTCGAGATTTATGACGAGGATGGAAACATTCCGAATAATGTGTCCATTCAGGTTGAGCCGGCAGCAAGTCGTGATCGCGCGGATTACGTTTCTCAAGAATGAGGAGTCAATCGTATTTTGTTCCTTAATCTTGCCATTCAGCGGATTGGGCAGCCAAGGCTTTTCCTGAATTTTGTCCAAAAACAGAAACTGACCAGCGGTTGAAGAAGGATCAAATGAATAAATTTTCTGTGCGGATTTTCCTGTATCTTTTTGTTCTGATGGTGGCCAAATCCGCGAATGCTGCTTCGCAACAAGTGCTCCCTGGTGAAGTGTGGCGTGACAACCGCGGTCAGCAGATCCAGGCGCATGGCGGCGGAATCCTGCACTGGAAAGACACCTACTACTGGGTTGGTGAAGATCGCACGCAGTCAAACGACCCTGAAAAGCGCTATGTTGCGTGTTACGCCTCAAAGGATCTTGTGCATTGGATTTTCCGGGGTCAAATACTGGCGCTTGCCGACCCGGAACATCTCGGCCCCAACTGGGTGCTTGAGCGCCCCAAGCTCTTTCACAATTCGCGCACCGGCAAGTTCGTCCTGTACTTCCACCTTGATGATGGCCACTACAAACTTGCGCGCGTGGGCATTGCCGTAAGCGAGCGCATTGATGGCAACTACACCTACGTCAAGAGCTTCCGCCCACTTGATCAGGAAAGCCGCGACATCGGCCAGTTTATCGACGACGATGGTGCTGCCTATCTCATCTTCGAGTCGCGTCCCACCAAGGGATTTTTTATTGCCAAGCTTTCTGACGACTACATGGCTGTCGACAAGCAGATCAGCTTTATCAACGCCCCACTTGAAGGCGGCGCTTTGGTCCACTATAACGGCCTGTATTATGTGCTTGGATCTCATATGACCGGATGGCGCCCCAATCCGAATGTATATGCGACAGCTCCCTCGCTCAGCGGCCCGTGGACAGAGTTCAAGGGCATCGCCCCGGCGGAGGCGAACACCTACCAGGCGCAATCCGCGATGCTCCTTAAAATTATTGGCTCCAAAGAGACATCGGTCATTTTCATGGGTGATATCTGGAAACCCAGAACAATTTGGGATTCCAGATATCTTTGGATGCCGATGGAGATCGGAAATGGTGAATTGCACCTGCCGCCACCGCGCCCTTGGTTGATGAACGTCGAAACTGGAAGCACGACAATCAAATAAGTCGCAAATCAATCGCGGTGTGGATTTCGTAGCATCAGAAACCCCACCGCAAACTCTGCCCGGCGGTGGTTCCGGTTTATGGACAGTTGCTGGTGATGCACAGTTGCTCATTGAGGTGACACTGCGAGGGCGCGCATGAAGCCGAAGCGAAGAAATCGTGTGCGGGAAACGCGGGGCACGTTTAAGTCCGAATCTACGTCTTTCTCAAATGACTTCCCCGGCACATGGGCTTAGGCCCTAGCGAGCTGGCTGGATATTCGTTCCCAAGCCGGCGGATTGGGCTTGCATTTTGATTGAAGTGTGTGTTCCTGTGTCAGGTCGGATAAGTCGTACGGTTGTTCCTGCAACGACCGCGATTGAGGCGTTTGTAAAAGGAACCTCTCCTTGATCCATCCAATGATTGTGATTGTCGAAGTATCCTTTGCTCGCGCCTTTAATTCCGAGGGCCACCGGATAGGTGAACGTTCCGCCGCTCGTGTTCATCAGCACGATCTCGGTGTTACTTCGGTTGATGCTGATGGCTTGCGATGTGGAAGAACTTGGCGTGAAGACAACGCCTTCCACGCCCGTGCTAGCTCCGGTCGAGTTTCCCTCCCAGTTGTGGACAAACAGCCCGTATCCCTGGGCCTTCATTGCAATATCGACAATATCGCTGTTGAGCAGCCGATTGACCACGCGCACGTCTTGAATGTAGGTTCCGTGAGGCGTGAACCCTGTGGCGCCGCTCCGGTCATAGAGCGCATGACCATCGGGCCCGCACATATCATAGTAATCATAGGCATTGTTGCCGGCAAGTGCGGCAAGCTGGAGAACGGCTGCTGCTGAAACCTCCGCTCCGCTTTCCATGATCATGCGATAGTTTCCTCGCTTGAAAGGCAGTTTCGTCCTGATGGTCGGGGCGTCGACATCATAGAGGTCGGTTCCCACAAAGTCGATGTTTGAACCGGAAGCTGAGCGAAGCGCTTCGTTGGCATCGATTCTGGAGTTGGTCTCTCCCGACACGCAATTCAACCGTGTCCACACCACATAACTTGACTGCTTCACGGCGCCTCCGACGTCACTCATATAAGAGACCACGAGAGAAGCGGGGAAAGTAGGGCCGTGGAAGCTGCGCACTTCATTGTCGAGTTGGATGCCGAACATAATCCGGTGTCCTCAGGTGGGCGGGCTGTTTGTTGGAATCTCCCAGCCATTGAACGTGTCCGCCGCTGTTCTGGCCGAACCAGAGCAGCTCTACCTTCAGGTTGTATTTCTTCGCAGCACCGAGGTACTCGTCCAGGATCGCCCAATTGAACTTATCCTTGGCCGGTTCGACCTCGTACCACTGGATGGGGATGGAGACGGTGTTAAAACCGTCAGCGGCCACCCGCGCAATGATCGCGTCTCGCGCTGCTGCATCCCAGTCCCAAGAGTACCGCAGCTTGTCGAGTCGGACCTGAATGCTGGTCATATAAAATGGGTTTTCATCCACCCTTAAAAGATATTTTTGCGCGATGTCAAGGTTGCGGTCGACATAAGAAACGGCCTTCGCGTTAGAGGGTACGGTTTGCGCCACGCATACGAAGCGCAACATCAAGACAATAAAACAGAAAAGCAGGAAAGACCTACACAGCTTGGGGAGCTGGCGTAAAGCTGTTTCTTTCATGTATATCACTCCAGACGAGATCTTGAGCGCTTCGTCTAGTTCCCAATCCGCATTTCTTGGTTCTGGAGGCCTCGAACGCCTCTTGCAGGGCCCTTGTTGGGATTGTACCGTACTTTGCCACGTGCGGTTTGACCTGGTCAGTCACCTGCGAGCCCCAAAAGCGTTGAGAGTGGTCTCAGAAGCGCTGACTGTGAACGCTGTACCGCTCAGAGTCTGCGCTGGAGGTGATTCGTGATCCCAGAAAATAGACCTGAAGAGACGAGTTGAAAGAGGAGTAGAAAGGCCAGTCCCGCTTCTCGCTCATTGGGCTCATCGTGCCGGAACATCTTCGCCGTGCTTGCCCCTTGTAAACATTGAAGATAATTGCGCTTCGAGGTCTCAGAATTTCGCCCCAAAATGAAAATGCGGGACACATACCTTTGTATGATTGCCAATCGTTAAATCTGCGGCGTAAAGTGTGGGCTGTCTTCGGGGAGATAGTTCCTGAAGCATGTAGAGTCTGTTGTCGGGGCATTAGGCAGCGGACAAGGTCATTCGTTTGAAAACGTTACCATGCTGCCGTGAGGAGTACGCTACTGAAGCCGGGGGAGCGAGGCCAATGTGAAAAACATAGCAAGGTCTGGATATGTCCCGGTGAAGAACAGGGCGGCAACGTACGTGAAATCACTGTTTCAAAGGAGAGCCAGATGAGACGTTCAGTAGCTCTGATTGTTTCGATTGTCAGCGTGTTGCTCTTTGGTCTGTCTGCATTTGCGCAGCAGGTCACAGGCAACATCGAGGGCACCATTACCGACCAGCACGCGGCCGTATTAGCGGGTGCGTCGGTTCAACTCACGGAGGTGGCGACGAACGTAGTGCGCACCGGGAAGACCAATGCCACCGGGCACTATCTCTTCAGCGCTTTACCGCCTGGAACCTATTCCGTACAGGTCGCAGTCTCCGGTTTCAAAACCACGGTGAAAGACGTCGAAGTGCGTGTAGCGGAGACCTCGTCCGCAAATCTGCAACTTGAGGTTGGATCAACCGCGGAGACCGTTACGGTCACCTCCACCACGGAAAATGTCAACACCGTTGAGGCGGCGGTCGACTTCAGCCTCCACGGCCAGGACGTGCAGGATCTTCCTAACCAGGGTCGTGATGCTCTTTCGATCTCCGGGTTTCTGCCAGGCGTCTCGATGTCAGGCAGCTCCGCTCAGATGAACGGCAACACCGGTGAGACGGCCAACGTGGACGGAAACCGCCAACAAAGAAACGACTTTTATGTTGACGGTTTGGAAAACCAGGAATACCGCAACGGAAGTGGACAGACTCCCAATCCGGATGCCGTTGAAGAGGTTCAGGTTACGACCTCGAACAGCGGAGTCGAACTTGGCAAAGCGACGGGCGGCGTATTCAACCTCGTCACCAAGAGCGGCACGAATCAGTTCCATGGCGACGGCTTCTACTTCTTTCAAATGACCAACGCGAACGCCAACAGTTGGATGAATGACTACAACAATGCCGTGGCGGGCACAACGGTAGACCCCAGGGGAAAATCCCCTGAAAAGTATATCGGCGGCACCGTTGGCGGCCCAATCCGCATCCCCCACGTTTACAACGGCAAGGACAAAGCCTTTTTCTTCTTCTCCTACGATCACTACAAGACCAACGCCCAATCCAGCGCTGACCGAGCGTTTGTGCCCACCGCTGCGATGGTGACCGGCGATTTCAGCGACAATTTCAACACGATCATCGATCCTACAACCGGCCAGCCGTTTCCAGGGAACAAAATCCCCGCAGGCAGAATCGATCCGGTTGGAAAAAACCTGGCCTCTCTGCTCCCCACCGCGTCCACGTATGGTCCAACAGAAGACAACGTATATGACTGGGTGTACAGCGAACCTGGACATAACCAGAATTTCCTGGCAAAGGGCGATTACCACTGGAATAGCAAAAACACCACTACGTTCACCTTTGGCCATAACTCCGGCTACACCGTCTCGCCCGACGAAGGCAGCTCTTCGTGGAGCGACATCCCGAAATGGGGCCCCAAGGTGATGAACACCAAAACCAGAATGTATAATGGCCACCACACTTGGATCATCTCTCCCAACGTTTTTGCCGATTTCCGGCTGGGATACTCGGATCTTAAGTCGGCTTCGGACAATTTTGCTTATGAGGCCACCAGCTTCTACAAGGCTGGAGAATCTGCCCTGGCGGCTATGGGCGCCGGTTCCGCAAATGTTCCCGTTTCGATGGCTGGAGAAGAGCTCTATCTGCCTCAAATCGCAATCGGCGAGTGGTGGTGGGGGCACAACCTGGCGGGCACGGAAGGTTGGCTCGGAACTTTTGACCAGCCCACTTTCCATTTCGGCGGCACTCTTTCCTGGACCAAGCAGAAGCACACCTTCAAGTTTGGAATGGACTCCACGCGGCAGCAGCAGTTGTATGCTGACAGTTATGCGCCTTCAACGGGGGACGGTTGGGACGGATATTTCACGTGCCCCATGGACGGGACCTCTCATGATTGCCAAGGATCAAACAATAATACAATCCTTGGTAATGGAGGAGTCAGTGATGTCATCGAACTGAATAAGAACTACAACGGCATCGCCGATTTGCTGCTCGGTCTGAATGATGGTTATTACGCCGATAATGGTGAGCTCAACTACACGACTCACCGTTGGGACACCTCATACTTCGCGTCGGATGAATGGAGGATCACCCCCCGGCTCACTCTCTCGCCCGGTGTGCGGTACGAGGATTTCACTGCGCCGACAGTGAGCGACAACCAGAGATCGGAATACTACGATCCGAACGGTGACATTCATGGTTCGGTATCGAAGTATCAGTCGAGTCAGTATACAGGCACGCCAGCCGGCTTTGCCTTTGGCGGCGACGCGGTTTTCGGCAAGGATTTCTACAAAGCGCAGCATAATCTGGTCTCGCCCAGGCTTGGCTTTGCCTATGACCTGAAGGGCGATGGCAAAACGGCCATCCGAGGTGGAGTCGGCAAATACTACAGTGCAACTTCGCTGCAGATCATAGACTGGGCTTCGGAACAAAATCCATGGGCGCCGAGCGTGGAATGCACCCATCAATACGTTGTCAGCAACCCGTGGAACACCTGCAATTTCAATTACAATGCGACGACGTCCATACTCCCCACCACGATCACAACGAACAATGCGGGCGGATTCTCGAAACCGCCGACGCCATTGCCCGCGGCCTCGAGTGCTACAAGCATCGATGCCTTTCCATGGCCGAGTCAGATCGGTTACGTCTATTCCTTCGATCCAAACTTCAAGACGGCCTTCAGCTACCAGTGGAACGTGTCGGTGGAGCATCAGGTTGGTCAGTCCATGAGCCTCACGGCATCCTATGTCGGTAATCGCGGAAGAGATCTTCCGTCGATTACGGACATCAACTGGGGTGATTATGTGACCGGCGCTGGCGATCCGACAATTGCCGGCCAGTGGGATTTCAATTCGACAACGGGCAATGTCACCAGCCGTCGTCCCAACCAAGGGTACGTGGAAATCTACTATATCAGCGCGAATGCCAAGAGCAAGTATGATGCTTTCCAGGCGGTCGCCAAGCTCCATTTCGGCAATCGTTTGACCGGACAGGTATCGTATGTGTACCAGACGGCGTATGACAATTGCAGCTACGATCCGACAGCGTACTCTCAAGCCTGCGCTGACAACCCCAGCAACATCAACTATGACTGGACACAGACAGCCAATCACACAACCTTGAAGTTCTACTATAACTACCGGCTGCCGATCCTGGAGCACAGTTCCAGTCTCGTCGCGAAGGTCGTTTCCGGCTGGCATCTCTCAGGGGATGGCTCTGCCTCTACGGGGTCTCCTATCAATGTGACGATGGGCGACTGGAACTATGATGGCGATTCACAAGATCGCCCCGACTTGTCTGGTCCGATTCAGTATCAGGGCGGGCGCCGTGTGGCTGCGGGTTCGAAGTACTACACATGGGTCAGTTCGTCAGCGTTTGTCAACCCCGGCAGCAAAATTGGGTGCCCGGCTGGCTATATGGACTGCGACGCGAAACACGAAGGTGTCTTTGGCACCCTTAAGAAGAATGCGCTCCGGGGGCCAGATTACAACAACCTGGACACCGTTCTCATGAAGAACTTCTACGTGACGAGTTCGAGGTCGAACTACCTTCAGGTGAGAATCGAATCGTACAACACCCTGAATCACCCGCTGCTTGGGAACCCGAACCTGGGCTTTACCCAGATCACCTACAGCGAGAATCAGAAAACTGGTGCTTGGACTACGAACAATTCCAATCCCGGTAGCTTTGGCCAAATCACTGGCAAGCAAGCCAGCACGGCCCGTCAAATGCAGTTCGGAGTTAAGTACTACTTCTAAGTTAGCTCCGCTCAACAGCCGGCCTCTCGCGAGTTTCGCGAGAGGCCGGCATTTTTTGCAGGTTTGAAGTAAAATATAGATGGGGTGTCTTCTGTGCGGCTGAGCAAAGTCTTCTATTTGTCTGTCGTGGTTGTGGCTACTCTCATGCAGCCATCGGCCTTTGCTCAGGCTTCTCGTTCAGGCGCCTTGAACAGCACACTACAGCGCGCGGCAGACCTTGAAGATCATGGCCAGTTTGACCAGGCCGAACAAATCTATCTTGCGCAGGAAAAGCAGTTTCCAAAGAACGCGGAGATCCTCTTCCATCTTGGTACGTTGCGTATGCGTCAGCAGGATTGGCCGAAGGCGGTCGCATACCTGGAGAGATGCCAGGCTCTAGAGCCGCGGAATGCCGATACCCTTTTCTACCTCGCGCAATCTCATTACTTTAACGGCGAACTAGGCCTGGCTCAAAAGACAATTCTCGGCGCCGCGAGACTTGCTCCCAACAATGGGGAAGTGCTTCAGAAAGCGGGCGAGTATTTATGTGAGGGCGATGAATGCGGGCAGGGTTTGGATTACCTGCTGAAGGCTCGTAAACTCGATCCCAAGCTTGAGAATCTCGACTTCGATCTGGGGATGGCTTACCATAAGCTGACCAAAATTCAGGAGGCTCAGCCTTTACTGGAATCGGTTTTCCGCAAAGATCCCACCAATCTGATAGCGGCGCGTTTTCTTGGAGAGATTGCGGCTGATCAGGGCGACTGGGATAAGGCCAGGAGCCTCTACGAATATGTACTGGCACGAGAGCACCGGAACGCGCCAGCGCTGGTGGGCTTAGGGACCGCTCTAGTCGCTTTGGGTAAGGACGAAGCGGCGCTCTCTCCTTTGCGTGAATCGCTGGAGATCGATCCCGGGATGACAGACGCCTATTTTCAATTAGGGAAAGCGCTGCGCAAACTGGGGCGTTCCGAGGAGGCGCTTCATGAAATGGAGTTATTCCAGTCCATTCGGGACCGGAACCATGTCTTGCCTACTTTTGTGAGCGCCAACCAGGCTTTGCAGAGCGAGTATTGGAAAACATGCGAAAAGCTGCTGGAAGAGAACAAGGAATCTGAAGCGATCGATTACCTGAACTCTGTTACCGCCGACGCGCATGTGAAGGTCAATGTGCTCTATCTCGTGGGGACGCTCTATCACGTGCTGCAGCGAAACGAAGATGCGATTCGATTGCTGAATAAGGCCGTTCAAATATCGCCGAATGATGCGGACATTGTGGCTTTTCTTGGGCGTGTCTATTTAGGCGAACGCAATTACGAGCAAAGCGAAGCGGCGCTGAAACGGGCGCTCGATCTTCAGCCCCAGGATCAGCTCGCGCTTGCGAGTATGGGCGAACTGCACTACGCCAAGGGCCAATGGGCCGAAGCAGCGCGCTATTTTGACGAGTCTCGTGCTCGCGATGTCTCGACCTTGCTGCTGATGTGCGATGCCTATACGCGAGCGGGAAACCGCGAAAAAGCGCATCAGGCAGCCGAAATGGTTCGGGTCTTTGCTCACGGAGACGCGAAGGCTTTAGCGGAAGTGAACTCGATCATGGGCAGTGGCGGCGCAGTTGAACCTGCGCCGCTTAGCAGCCCACAGCAGTAGAGTGAACTCTACGCGAAACAGGGACTTGTTTGCTGCGAGAGCGCCCGGTCGCTGGACCAGTGCCCGGGTAGTATCATTCGCCTTGATTACCAACAGAGCGACGAATGGAGCGGGTTTATGAATGTACCGGCGCGGGCGCTTCTGCTGGTGATATTGACCGGGGCCGGGTGGGCTCAGTCCAAACCCGGCACGAAGCCATCCGAACCCGCTGCGCCAAAGACACCCGCGGTGTTCGAGAAATGGGCAGGAGACTTGAAGGCCGGTCATAGCGGAATCCACTTTACCGACATCGCTCCCTACTCTAACATCACCTACGTCACCAAAAACGACCTTGCCGACGGGAAATACTTTCCTCAACCCATGTGTGGCGGAGTTGCCATTCTCGACTACAACAACGACGGGTTGATGGATATTTTCTTCACCAACGGCGCCAAGTTACCGGAGCTAAAGAAGACGGACGCTTCATTTTTCAACCGTCTCTACCGCAATAAGGGCGATGGAACGTTTGAGGATGTTACGAGCAAGGCTGGTTTGGCTGGAGAGAATCTTGGCTACAGCTTCGGGGTGGCTGCCGCTGACTATGACAATGACGGCTACCCAGACCTGTTTATCGCCAACGCTGGCAAGAATACGCTGTACCACAATAACGGCGACGGCACCTTCACAGATGTAACCGACAACTCGGGATTGAGCACAAAATCGCCCAATACCTTGAGTACGCAGGCAGCGTGGATTGACTATGACAATGATGGGCTTCTCGACCTGGTTGTCTCGGACTATACCGTCTGGACTCCCGCGACGGATAAGAAATGCGGTCCGGTGGGCATCCCAATTTACTGTGGTCCGCAACTCTATGGAAGTGTGCACCCGCGCCTCTACCACAACTTGGGAAACGGCAAGTTTGAAGATGTGACCGAAAAGTCGGGTTTCGGTTCCGTCCAGGGTAAGGGCATGGGTATTGCAATCGCGGATTTCAATAATGACGGATTGATGGACGTATTCATCGCCAACGACACGGATCGCAACTTCCTGTTTCTCAATCAAGGCGATGGAACTTTCAAGGAAGTCGGCTTGCTCTACGGCCCGGCATATAACGACAGTGGAGCCGTCGTCTCCGGTATGGGTGCGGATGCGAAGGACATTGACAATGACGGCTGGGTAGACATCTTCTATAACGATCTAATGACACAAACCTGGGCTTTGTTCCGTAACGAGCAGGGCAAAGGATTCGAATATATATCTCCACAATCGGGAATCACGCGCCTGAGCGAGTCTCTATCGGGATGGAGCAATGGTTTTATTGACTACGATAACGATGGCTGGAAAGACCTCTACTCCGCGAATGGAGATATTGACGATCTCCATGCAGGCGCCCGGCAACACGACACTCTGTTCAGGAATTTGGACGGAAAGCGATTTATCGATGTTTCCGAGAGCATGGGAAAGAACTTTCTGCGATCTGGATTTCAGCGAGGCTCTGCATTCGCGGACTTGAACAACGATGGCTTCATGGATATCGTGGTCACCTCGCTAAATGAAAAACCGCGCATCCTGATAAATTCCGCCAGCAATGGCAATCACTGGCTTCTTATCAAAACCGTAGGGCATAAGAGCAACCGGGACGGGATTGGCGCGAAGATCAAAATTACCACTCCGTCTGGCCGGACACTCTATAACCATGTGACTCCAAGTGTGGGGTTTTTGTCTTCCAGCGACCCACGTGTGCATTTTGGACTCGGAACCGAAAGCAAAATTGCTTCAATCGAGGTACGTTGGCCGAGCGGAATTGTGCAAACCCTTACGGATGTGGTGGCAGACCAGATTCTCATGATCGAGGAACCCCAGAAATGACTTTCCGCATTCACGCAGGATTCGTCGTAATCGCACTGGCAATGTTTTCCGCTAGCTGCTTTTCGCAAGGCAAATCCGCGGCTGTATCAGGACCAATCGCGTTTGAGAACATCGCGCAAAAGAGCGGAGTTACTTTCGTGATGGATAACAGCGCAAGCCCTCGCCGTCTCCAGATTGAGACAATGATCGCGGGCGTGGCGATCTTCGACTACAACAACGACGGGTTGATGGATTTGTACTTCGTCAACGGCGCGCATTTACCCGACATGGACAAGCACGATCCCCGGTATTGGAACAGACTATACCGCAACAACGGCGACGGTACATTTACCGATGTTACGGAGAAAGCCGGCGTGCAGGGCGCGTGTTTCGGCATGGGCGTTGCCGCTGCGGATTATGACAATGACGGATGGGAAGATCTCCTCGTAACCGGGGTGAACTGCAGTCAACTCTTCCATAACAACGGTGATGGCACGTTTACCGATGTTACAGCGAAAGCGGGGCTTGCGGGAATTCGTTCGAAGTGGGCCACCAGTGCCGGATGGTTTGACTACGACAACGACGGGCGGCTCGATCTGTTCGTAACGAATTATGTGAACTGGTCCGCCGCAACGGAACCTGTCTGCGCTGTCGGCAAGGTGGTTACATATTGCTCCCCCGACGTCTTCACGGGCGAGACGGATATGCTCTTTCACAATAACGGCGATGGAACTTTTACGGATGTTTCGGAAAAATCGGGCATTGGCAAATTCATCGGCAAGGGCATGGGAGTAACTTTCGCCGACTACAATGGAGATGGCTTCACGGACATATTCGTGTCGAACGATACATACCGGAATTTTTTATTTCGCAACAATGGGAATGGCACTTTTGACGAGGTCGGAGTTGAGATGGGCGTTGCCTATAACCAGTTCGGCAAGTCCATCGCCGGGATGGGAGCAGACTTCCGGGATGTGGATAATGATGGGCGCCCCGACATTTTTGTAGTCGGAATGGCCGGTGATTCATTCCCGCTATTTCGAAATACCGGCAAGGACTTTGAAGACATCACCAGCGAATCCGGGATCGCCGCGGTTACGGGACGCCTCACAGGGTGGGGAGCCGCAATCGCCGATTTCGACAATGACGGATGGAAAGACTTGTTCGTCTCTTGCGCATCAATCCTGGACAATTCCGAGGAGGTAAATCAACAGCCCGCGAAGCTACCCAACCTGGTTCTTCACAATACAGGCCATGGCCGCTTCATGGACGTCAGCGCGTCAGCCGGCTCCTCTTTTGCAGTGCCTGGGGCACATCGCGGGTTGGCGATGGGTGATCTGAATAATGATGGCCGCATGGATGTGGTCGTGACAAATCAACGGAGTTTGCCCGAAATCTGGATAAACCGTTCCGCCAATTCAAACCATTGGTTATTAGTGAAACTTACCGGAACGCGGAGCAACCGTGACGGGCTTGGGGCTCGCCTCAAGGTAACACTAGCGGATAACACTTCCCTTTATAATCACGCGACGACCAGCACCGGTTATGGTGCATCCAGCGATCCTCGCGTTCACTTTGGTTTAGGAAAAATCGACCACGCAGACAAACTGGAGATATGGTGGCCGAGTGGGATACATCAGACTCTCACAAATGTGAAAGGGGATCAGATTTTGATCGTGCGTGAATCTATCAATTGAATTTACTGACCCGGTTACTGATCTGGCCCTCAAGTATGAAACTTGGGTGCTCCATCCTTTCCGCGCTTTTTGCGGAAAGGGTGGAAAAGCAGGATTTCACCCAATTGGGCCGGATCAATAAGCCATCCACCGGCTCAGCCGATCCACAGGGAATGAAACAGGTGTCGATTCTGTAATAGCGTTTGGTAGCGTCGTCGGCACAGAGGTCGTTCATTTCTTGGCGTGATCGAGCCCGTACTTAAGTCGGACCCGGCCCCCTCAAGCACTTGTTAGGAAAAAGCAAAACTGTCCGAACTACCGGGGCCGGCTCAAGTCAACGAGCGTGGGTCTGAGTCGTCTAATGGAATGAAAGTGGGTACATCTTGACTGCGATGAGAATTCGTTTTCTATTCTGGCTTTCGATTTCAATGGCGCTGGCTGGCTGGCCGGCGGTTTGCGCCGCCCAGGCGGTCGACAGCAAACCGGCGCTGACGATCAAGACGCCGGCGCCCAAGGTTGTGCTGACGGTGACGGTGCGCGACAAAAAAGGCGCGCTGGTTAAGGGCCTCAAGGCCGCGGAGCTGACGCTGGCCGAGGATGGGCGTCCGCAGACGATTCAGAGCTTTACGCCTTTTCTTTCTGGCGCGGTCTTGCCCTTTCGGTTGGGCCTGCTGGTGGATACCGGTCGCGGTTTCTCTGGGGCCATGGAGAGCGAGCGCAAGGCGGCGGGCAAGTTTGTGGACCAGATGCTGCCAGAAAAGCCTGGCACCGCGCCTGATCAGGCCTTTTTGATTCACTTCGACAACGAAGTCGAGCTGCTGGAGGACTTTACCGCCTCGCGCGACAAGCTGCACCGGGAACTGGACGAGATGGGGCCGAGCCACAGGGCGCAGGAAGATGCGCGGGGGCCGGAGTCGAGCAGCGATGATCGGGAGCGTTCGCACAGTGGCCGGGGCGGAACGCAGCTTTATGATGCCATTTTTTTGGCGTCGGATGAGCTGATGAAGACGCAGGAGGGGCACAAGGCCCTGATTGTCTTTTCAGATGGCGCGGACCGGGACAGCAAGATGTCGCTGAGCGACGCGGTGGACGCGGCGGAGAAGGCCAATGTGGCCGTTTACGCCATCTACATGAAGGCGGAGCAGGAGCGTGGGGGCGGGATTCCCGGCC
>Ga0224528_1000803_pt1 | contig 23264 bp, 19 predicted proteins | sample CBST25metaG_2_FD_179888 | JGI IMG/M metagenome (GOLD analysis project Ga0224528, IMG submission 179888) | Peat soil microbial communities from Stordalen Mire, Sweden - C.B.S.T25 | ecosystem: Environmental > Terrestrial > Soil > Wetlands > Peat | place: Sweden: Norrbotten County, Stordalen Mire...
TTTCTCCTGCCGAGCGAAATTCTCCCCCGGAGGCCGGGAAGGAGCCGCTTATCTTGATTGTGCACGCGTTGGGCCTAATGATCTGCAAGCACCTGAGACCGGTCCGCGCCACGACCTACAAGCACGCGCCGATGCCGATGCGGTTGCTCCTGGTTCCCACGACGCGAATCTTGACCCAACTCCGGTTCAAGGTGGAATCGCAGCGGAGCAATTGCGGGACCGCATTGACACAGTTGACGATGGCGTCCAGGTCGCCGTCGTTGTCAAAGTCGCCCAGGGTAAAGTCGCAGGCCTTCGCAGGAACAGTAATGCCGCTTCCTCTGCGGAACACGCGATCGGTTTCGGTCTGCTGGCCAGCGGCCTTGTAAGCCCGGCCCAGCAGTCGGCATGTCGGCGGACAGAGTCCGCGCTTTACACAGTCGGGATCAGCGACACGCGCGCACGACTTCACCCGCAATGCTATCGAGCGGCAACACTCGATCCACAGCGCCGAGTTTGATGGCCTCCGCAGGCATGCCGAAGACGACGCAACTCGCTTCGTCCTGTGCGATGTTGAATGCCCCCGCCTGCTTCATTTCAAGCATCCCCTTCGATCCGTCGTCGCCCATGCCGGTCATGATGACTCCAACCACGTTCCTGCCACCGTACCGAGCGGCGGAACGAAACAACACGTCGACTGAGGGGCGATGCCGGGTCACCAGAGGCCCTTCCTTGATTTCCACGTAATAGCGTGCCCCGCTTCGTCGAAGCAGGAGGTGCTTGTTCCCAGGCGCGATCAATGCCTGACCGCGCAAAACCGTATCGTTGTCCGCCGCTTCCTTTACCGTGATGCCACAGATCGTATCTAGGCGTTCAGCAAACCGGGCGGTAAAGGCCTCGGGCATGTGTTGAACGATGACGATCCCGGGCGCATCCAGAGGCATGGCCTGAAGGAATTGACGCAATGCCTCGGTTCCTCCGGTCGATGCACCGACCGCCACCACTTTCTCTGTGGTCTGTATCATGGCATTCGAATTAGGCTTTTCGAGAATTGCATCCGCCGTCAGCTTTGGGGCGACCGTCATCCGTTTTGGCTGACCGGGCCGGATGTTTCTGGCCTGCGCGGCTGAGTAGACGATATCGCAGATCCGCAAGCGATATTCTTCCAGGAATTCTCTGGTGCCCAATCTTGGCTTGGTGATGATTTCTACCGCACCGCGTTCCAGTGCCGCCAAAGCGACATCGGAACCTTTTACCGTCAGGCTGGAACACATGACAACAGGAATAGGACGTTGGCTCATGATCCTGTCGAGAAAGGTCAACCCGTCCATCCGCGGCATTTCGACGTCGAGCGTGATTACATCCGGAATTTCACTCTTGATTCGTTCCACCGCTACATATGGATCGGGGGCCACGGCCATAACTTCAATGCGGGGGTCTGACTCGAGGATCTCTTTCATCGCCTGGCGAACGGTGGCTGAATCGTCCACGATCAGGACGCGAATCTTCTTTGCAAATGCCATTTGAATCTCCTCGTCCTTATTGATCCGGCCCTATAGTGTTGCAACGGAGAGAGAGAAAGAACAACTGCAGATCCTTCACTTCGCTGTGCTTCGTTCAGGATGACAGCTCTCGGGCGATGCAATCATTTCGGGCCGGATCAATAGTTACCTTACATCGGCAGGCGATAGACAGAGGTCCCGACGCGATTGACTGAGACATCCAATCCGAACATCGACTCTGAGTGACTAATAAACAGATATCCGCCCGGATTGAGATAGCGGCAAACCTTGTTCACAACGGCTTCTTGAGTTTTCTTATCAAAATAGATGAGGACATTTCGCAGAAAGACGATATCGAACCGGTCCTGGATACGATAGTCAGGCATCATGAAATTCAACTGGTGGAAGCTTACTGTCTGACGGAGCTTGGGCACGATCCTCACCAGGGGCTCCGACTTACTATTGTTGTGGAGGAGATATTTCGATCGCAATTCAAGAGGAACCGGAGCGATCTGCTCTTCTGAATAGACTCCGTGCCGCGCGATTTGCAACACCTTTGTCGAAACGTCGGTGGCCAATATGGCAAAGCCGAATTGCCGCTTCTGCGTAAACTCGCTCAGGACCATGGCCAGGGTATACGGCTCTTCCCCGGAGGAGCAGGCGGCGGACCAGACGCGGATCGGCTCGGATTCATTCCTGGCAGCCCCACGTATCGATGGCAGCGCGACGTCGGCCAAGAATTTGAAGTGCTCCGGTTCACGGAAGAAGTCAGTCTTATTCGTCGTAACCGCATTGATGAAGTGCTCCCGCTCCTCGGTGTTTCCCGAGGTAAAGAGATACTCCCCATAGTGCTCGACGCTCGGCAAGCCCAATTCTCTGACACGGCGGACAAGCCGGCTCTGGATCATGCTCATCTTCGAGTCCGGCATCTTGATACCGAGTTCGCCGGTAATGTAATGCGCAAACCGTCCAAATCCTTTCGGCGACAATTGCAAGACATCCGTCGCAGCGTCGTGCTGATTCAAATCACTGGTCTGATGCATTCGTCTGCCGGCCTTCCCGGAAAGGGTGATGGGGCAGTTTTGTATATGAGACCGCCCCTGAAGGATGAATTGCCGCTTCTATCCGCGCCAACTTGCAACCGCGAGTGTCGAGCCGCCTGAGGTGCGGATTGCCCTGGCCTTATGCGGTGAGAGCTAACTGCTGGCTTTCCGGTGCAAGTTCGCGCACCAAAGCCAGATCATCGGTCGAAAACACGGAATTGAAATCGAGAATGATGATGAAGTCGTCACCGCGCTTGCCCAGCCCCTGAATGAACTCAGTACGCCAGCGCATGGCAATCTTCGGTGGAGGATTGATATTGCCGGGTTCCAGCTCGATGACCTCGTGCACGCTATCGGCCATGCCGCCGAGGACGGCGACCTCGCCATCCAACGATAACTCCATTACGATAATGCGTGTTTGCAATGTCTCGGTCGCTTTGGGCAATCCGAAGCGCAGGCGCAGATCGACGACGGGAATGGACTGTCCGCGCACGTTCACCACGCCGCGCATATATTGGGGCGCAGTGGGCACCTTGGTGATCTGAGGCACCTCGAGTACCTCACGGACCTGGGCAACGTTGATGGCAAATAGCTCGTCGCCCAACTTGAACGTCATGTATTGGCAGGTTTCAGTAATCATCGCGACTCCCTTCCTAGGCCTCGTAGGCTGCGAATTCCTTGTCCTGTGTATCGGCTGCGCCGACATTGCTGCCGAGCGCGATGCTGGCTCCGTTCGACTTGCCGGGGCGATAGCTGTCCACGGTCGACGCAACCGTGTAGTGCGTCTCCGAAACATGCGCGGGTAGTTTGGCGCGACGTGCCGAGGCAGCGGGGCGTCTGGTGATTACCTGCTGGGTACGCGGTGCGTCGGTCAGTTTGAAGAAACCCACCGATGACTGCAGCATCTCGGCCTGGGAAGAAAGTTCTTCGGAACTCGAAGCCATTTCCTCCGACGCAGCCGCATTCTGCTGGATCACCTGGTCGAGTTGTTGGATAGCCTTGTTCACCTGCGAAGCCCCAGTATTCTGCTCGGCGCTTGCCGCGGCAATCTCGTGGACTAATTCGGCTGTCTTCTGAATATCGGGCACAAGCTTTGCAAGCAGTTGGCCTGCGCCTTCGGCGGTGCGTACTCCGTCGACAGTCAAGGAACTGATCTCGGCGGCAGCGGTCTGGCTGCGCTCCGCGAGTTTGCGGACTTCAGAGGCAACCACGGCAAAGCCCTTGCCATGCTCGCCCGCGCGGGCCGCTTCCACTGCGGCGTTGAGTGCAAGGAGGTCGGTCTTGCGGGCAATCTCTTCGATGATGCTGATTTTCGCTGCGACTTGCTTCATAGCCAGAACCGTCTGGTTCACTGCCTGACCACTCGACTTAGCATCTTCGGCAGCCTTTGAAGAGAGCTTCTCGGTTTGTCGCGCGTTGTCGGCATTCTGCTGAATGCTGGCTGCCATCTCTTCCATAGCAGAGGTGCTCTCTTCCGCCGATGCCGCCTGCTCTGTAGAGCCTTGAGAAATCTGTTCGGCGGTCGAACTCATCTGTTCGCTGCCGCTGGCCACATTGGATGCCGCCGAGGCGACTTCGGCCACCGTGGTGCGCAGGCTCTTCAACATGCGAATGAGCGCGTTACCCAGGACGTCCTTCTCAGACAACGCCTTGGCCTCGACCGTCAAATCGCCATCCGCGATCTTGGCTGCAACGGTTGCAAGGTTTTTCAACCCTGCCACCATGCCATTGAGCGACTCTTGCATCTGACCCAGTTCATCTTTAGAAGTCACGTCTACCGTATGGCTCAGGTCGCCCTGGCCAACTTGGCCAACAAGCTCGACCGCAACTGCCAGTGGGCCGGTGATGCTGCGGACAACGAAGATGGAAACAACAATTCCACAGATCAACGCGGCAATCAAACCCGTGATGATTCCGGTACGTGCGCCGCCGACCGCGGATTCGATACTCTTGGAGGCTGTGGCCGCGAGTGCTTGATTGAATTCGACTTCAGCTTTGGCGCCTGCAACGTATTTTTGGTGCAACGGCTTAAGTTGCATTCCCATTTCAACCGCACGTTTATTAGCTTCCGGCGTTCCCAATCGACTGGTCCTCAACATCTCTTCGCCTGCGACCCAAAACTCGCTGCGGGCATCAGTCAAGGCTTTGAAGAGGCGCCTGTCCTCATCGTTTGAAAAGAGCTTTTCGTAATCCACGCAAAGGCCAGCACTGTTCGCTCGAATTGCGGTAATCTCGGCATCAATGCGCGCCATTTCCAGCGGGTCATTTGAGATCGCATGTTGCAACAGCAAGCCGTAGGTCGCCTGTGCATTGGCCTCGATTTGCCCGATCACAGCTACGCTGGGAAGCGAGTTCATGGTAATGTCCGTTGAGTTAGTGTTGATGACCGCAATCCTGCTGTAGGCATAGATCCCAAGCGCCATGGCGATTGCGACAACTAGTCCAAAGCCAGCGGTGATGCGTGTTCCGACTTTCCAGTGATTCATATGTTCCTTCCTGATTCCCTGACATTGGTCAGTTGTTCTTGAGTTGGTTAATCTGAGGCTTCGCTGGCCTGCAATAACGCCTGCTGAGTCTGGCGATCCACGAAGTGCACGACAGCCGCGATATCCAGGATGAGCGCCACGCTTCCGTTGCCCATGATGGTGGCGCCGGAGACAACTTCGATGTTTCGCAGGAATTTTCCCAATGGCTGTAACACGGTCTGGTGCGTGCCGAGGACGCGGTCGACCAGCAAACCGACACGGTCGTCGCCATGATGCACGATCACGACCTTCTCGATTTCCGGGGCATCGCCTTCAACCTGGAAAGCGGCGCGCAAGTCGATGTAGGGAATGAGTTCGCCACGCACCACAACTACATTGCGGCCATTTTTTTGCATCCGCTGGGTTCGCTCCAATTCGACATTCTCTGTGATTGCGGACATGGGGATAATGAACTGGTCTGCCCCGACCTGCACGATGAGGCCTTCGATGATTGCCAGTGTCAAGGGAAGGCTAAGTGCGACGCTGGTGCCTTTGCCCTCATCACTGGCGAGTGTGAGCGAACCTCGCAGCGTATCGATTTGTCTCTTTACCACGTCCATGCCCACGCCTCGGCCGGAGACGTTCGTCACGCTTTTCGCAGTGGAGAAGCCTGGCAGTAGGATTAGATTCAAAAGTTCGCGATCACTCAGCGAGGCATCGGGGGCAATGATTTTCTTGTCGATCGCTTTGGCACGTATCACTGCACGTGGTATGCCAGCGCCATCGTCCTCGATGCTGATCACCACATGGGAACCCATGTGAGTGGCGGAAAGACGGATGGTCCCTCGGCGTGGCTTTCCAAGCGCGACACGCTGGTCGGCGCGCTCGATTCCGTGATCGATCGAGTTGCGCAGGAGGTGAACCAGAGGTTCGCCCAACTGGTCGAGAATGCTCTTGTCTAGCTCGGTCTCCGCTCCTTCTGTCACTAAGTCAACTTCTTTTCCAAGCTCGGCAGAGAGGTCGTGTACGAGACGGCGATAGCGGCCGAAGATTGTTCCGATGGGTAACATGCGAATGCTGAGCACGTCATCGCGCAACTCCGCCACCAACCGCTCCATCTCCTGTACGGGGTTGGACATCTCCGGCGTGCCTGCGAGCAAGGCTGCCTGGGCCAGGCGGGATTGGTTCATCACCAGTTCTCCCACAAGGTTGACGAGGCGGTCTAACCTGGCCGAGGGTACGCGGACGGTTGACTCTTTGCTAAGTGCCTTGCCTGCATCTGGCGTCGCCGGCTTCCGTTCCAAACTCTTCGTGCTTTCGACACTCGGCTCGATCTTTGCGGGGCGATCGGAAGATAGAGCCGTCGCGACGGGGAGCGTCCCTTGCATTTCGGTCTCTACCTGGATGGGAGGATCATCCATCGGCTTGATCGTCAATTCGGCGCCATCCTCAACGAAGACGAAGACGTCCCGGATCGTATTCTCATCCGCGGCTGTGCGCAGTGTGACGGTCCATCCCATGTAGCACATACCCGGTTCAAGTTCTTCCAGGGTGGGGACATTTTCTGTTTGCGCAACAACATCGATGGAGCCGAGATTTCCTAAATCGCGCAGCAACAACAGAGGGTTTCCGCCGCAAGCGAATATGTCCTTACATGGACGAAAGACGATCTGCCAGGATCGCTCTTGCGCCATCGCCGCACGAATGTCCGGTTCTATCGATCCAATGGCAGGCGCAGGAAGCTGGGCAGAGACAATAGAAAGTGCCTCCAGAGCTGCGATCAGCTTTTCTCGTGCCTCACTTGGCTCGGGAGCGACGGTTGGCTCGACGGCCAATAGACGCTTGATCTCATCGGCAGCAGCAAGCACCAGTTCCGTCAGTTGCGGCGACACCGCTACCCTTCCCTCGCGCACTCCATCCAAAAGAGTTTCGACGTGGTGGGTGAACTTGGTTACGTGATCGAAGCCGAACATAGCGCCCGACCCCTTGATTGTGTGGAAGGCACGAAAGAGCCGCCCGACAATCTCGGTAGGTTGGCTTTCGCTATCCAACAAGAGCGCACATTCCTGAATCTCGGCAAGTAGATCTTCGGCCTCTTGCAGAAACGAATCGGCCCACATATTACTCAACTGTGTTCTCCTTTTCGTTGCAGGCGGGCTCCAGACGAGGGATGGACGCGGCTAGAAACTGCGCGCTGGAGATGCCGAGAGCCGTACAAACCGTTGTAAACGCATCGGTTGCCGCGACAACGGCAAACGGCTTGCAGGCAGCCTCGGCGCTTCTCTGCGCAGCAAGAAGAAGCTGCACTCCAGCGGTGTCGCAACTTTCAATTCTGGAGAGGTCGAGCGAGAGCCTGCCGTGGTGTTCCAAGTGCGCCAACAAGGAAGTGCGCACTTCTTCTGCTGCAATGATATCGAGAGCGCCGGTAAGTTCCAGAGAGTTATCCTGTTCGCCTTGAAGAGTTTGCATGGCTTCTCCGATGATTCAATGGGCGCAACGCCGAACATGCAATGCCATCTAATGTCCCACGCAGTCTATCGGCAGATGTTACAGGGGGATTCAGCGCTCACTGTGAATAACCAGGAGTGGATCATCCGGCATCGGCCAGGCAAAGGGCACCGAGTTGCCAAGGTGGACTACTGGCGGCGTGACTCTTGCTTACCTCCTTGGGCGGTGAATCGGATATGCTATCTCCATGAAGACACACGCTTACAAAGCACTGGTGCTGAACCATGTAGCTTTTGAGGATCTCGGTTCGCTGGAGGCACCACTACGGGAACGAGGCTTCGAGATTGAGAGCGTCGATGTAGCTACGGCGCATTTCCCTTTGGCGCAAGCCGAGTCTTGCGACCTTCTTGTGGTTCTTGGCGGTCCCATCGGGGTTTACGACGAGCAGAGTTATCCGTTCCTGAAGGATGAGATTGCCTGCATTCGTGAGCGATTGACGACACAGAGACCGATCCTCGGGATTTGTCTGGGCGCACAGTTGATGGCCGCGGCTCTCGGTTCTCGTGTTTATCCTGGCCAACAAGGCGCGGAGATTGGCTGGTCACCTCTCGAAGCTATACCGAATTCGAATCCTCCTGAGTGGTTTGCGCCTTTGCTGAACAAAGGACTATCCGTCTTTCATTGGCATGGAGACACCTTCGATCTCCCGCCGGGGGCTCTTCATCTGGCAAGAACAAAGACTTATGCCAATCAGGCTTTTGCCATGGGAGATTACGCGCTTGCTTTGCAGTTCCACCCCGAAGTTACCGCTGTCGGCCTGGAACGCTGGTATGTGGGCCACGCCTGCGAACTGCACCATGCCGGCATTTCCGTCACCGACCTGCGATCTGCTGCCCATGAACACGGCACCGCACTCGGAGAGGAGGCCGCGCTCTTTTGGAAGCGCTGGCTCGACATCCGATGGTAGATCGATCTCGATAAGATTCCTTTTTCCCCGCGCAAGCGTCAATGAACTAGAATTCTTCGGGGCGCCTTCCCGTCTATTTATCAAGATCTTCGAGGAGAAAACGATGCGTTTTTCTGTACTTGCTGCATTTGTACTTGGCTTGGCCACGGTGGCCGCTGTCCAGAGTCTCGCCCAGACCGCCGCGCCCTGGGATTATGCGGGCAAGCGAGGAGCTCTGACCTGGGGCAAGCTGGACCCGGCCTACAAGGCCTGTTCGCAGGGGCACGAGCAGTCGCCCATCGACATTCGCGGCGCCCACCTGAACAAGGCTCTGCAGCCCATCGAATTCCACTACATGGCTGGGACGGTAACCTTGGAGAACAATGGCCACACCATCGAGGCGCATGTTGCTCCGGGCAGCTACATTGTGGCCGGAGGGGTGCGCTACGATCTGGAGCGGTTCCACTTCCACCACCCTAGCGAGGAGGCGGTGAAGGGTAAGCTCTCCGACATGGTGGTTCACCTGGTGCACAAAAGCGCCGACGGCAAGCTGGCCGTCATTGCGGTGCGGCTGAACGTGACCTCCGACTTCCCGAATGCCGTACTCGCCGCTCTGTGGCAGAACCTGCCCAAGGCGGCCGGCACAACGACCAAGACGACGGAGATGGTGAATCCCGGCGGCCTGCTGCCCGCCGACCGCGGCTACTGGACCTACATGGGTTCGCTGACCGTTCCGCCCTGCACCGAGGGGGTGCGGTGGTTCGTCTTCGAGCAGGAGCTGAGCCTGAGCCGCGACCAGTTGCGCACCTTCGCGGCGATGTACAAGGTGAATAGCCGGCCACTACAGGACACGCACGGGCGGCGCATCGAGGCCGACGAATAGAAGAGTCGCTAGGCCACTTGCAAAATTGCATTCCGTCGGAAGATATGCGTCAGGGCACGACTTGAGTCGTGCCGCAAATGGCTCATTCAGACTTTCCGGCTTTAGCCGCTGCGTAGTCGCAAACGAATGAAAACAAATAGACGCAGGGGCTAAAGCCCAGAATCTCTTTGATCGTCTTTCGGCACGACTCAAGTCGTGCCCTGACACTTCCTGCTATCTCCATGGAGTTTTGCAAGTGGCTCCCTAGGCCAGCGGGGTGAGCTTCAGCAGCAGGCCCTTGTCGCCGGGCAGCGTCTCCACGCGAACGCCGGTTACGTCCTCGATGAGGTAGTGAGCCGCATCGAGCGAGTCAATAGGGTGCGAAAAAGTGGTGGCCACCACGGTGCAGCCCGCGGCCCGTCCGGACTTGGTCCCCGACGCCGCATCCTCAAACACCACGCACTCTTCCGGAGCAAAGCCCAACAGAGCCGCGCCTGCCAGATAAGGCGCCGGATGCGGCTTGCCCTCCGTCACCTGGTCCGCGGTGATGAGCCGCTTCGGCACGGGAACTCCGCCCGCGGCCAGCCGCACCCGCGCCAGCCGCTCAGTGGCGCTGGTGACCACGGTCCAGCGGTCGGGCGGCAGGGCTGTCAGCAGGTCCAGAACCCCTGGAAGCAGCAGAATTCCTTCCGTATCGGCTATTTCCATTCCTTCGATGATCTCGTTCTCCGCCTCGGCGTCCAGGTCGGGACGCAGAAGGGCAATGGTGTCGATGCTGCGGCACCCATGCGCCATGCGGCAGGCGTATTCCGGGTCAATCCCATGCTGGTTCGCCCACTTGGTCCAGCAGCGCTCCACCGAACCGAGCGACGAGATGAGAATGCCGTCCATGTCGAAGAGAACGGCTTGGCAATGGATTTCAACAGGGGAAGAAACGAGGGAGGAGGGCATACTTCGATTGTAACGGCAGGTCTATTTTTTGGAGCCGGCCCCATCGCGGAGGATGGAACCGGTTCGATTCCCTGGTTGATTCCAGGCTGGAACGCTACCGCTTTGCCTTGGTCGACTTGTCCGGGGCGAAGGTCACCTTGGGCGAGGCGGCGATGGTCGCCGTGGCCTGGACGGTCGCGTTGTGGCCGCTGCGCCGCACCTGATTCTGCTTGAGGGTCACCACGCCATCGGCGACATCGGCGTCGGCAACCCAACGGTCAAAGCGCGCCAGAGCCGCGGGAAGCGGGCCGGCTGCGCCATGCTGCCATTCGAAGTGGAGAGCGCCCTTGGCCGAGGCGGCCAGATCCTTACCGGTAAAGCCGGAGAGATCGAGCTTGCCACTTCCATCGAAGGAACCGCCGGACCAATGCAGGCCGAGCAGTTTGCCCAGTTCGAGCGGGCTGAGCTTCTCGAACTGGCCTTCCAGTGCATAGGCGGGTTTGCCCTGGGCGCTCGAAGGAAGCTGGAAGGTGCCGCTGCCGTGGATCTTGCCGCCCAGCATTTCAGCCTGGAAGCCGGTTATCTCGGCGCCGCTTTGAATGCTGTGCAGGCTGGCCTGGAAATCGCGGAGGGTAACCGACCCCAGCAACAGGGATTCGGCCTTGAGGGTGGCGTCGATCAGCGGCCAGGCAGGAGCGGCGGACGGGCGGAGGCGGTTTATGAGCGTGGAGAGCAGCGTACCCGGTTTCTGGGCGCCCAGGACCGCGGTCTGGAATGTGCTGGCGTCGAGCGTGCCGAATTGAACCTCGACGCGCGGCAGGCAGGGCTGGGTTGCCGCGCAATCGGAAGGCAGGTCCACACTGGCCGTACCCTTGAGCGGGCCGTAGGAAAAGACCACCGGATCCCAGCGGAGTTGGCCCGGCTCCAGGTGCAAGGTGGCCTGCGAGATTTCCACGTGGTTGGCCAGGTAGTCGGCCTTCCAGTTGGAGTTGTGCAGGGTCACGGTGCCGGTGAGGGTGTCGCCATCCGGCGCGGGAGCTGCGGAATTGCCGGGAGCCGCGGTGGGGAATTGGCCCAGGGGACGGCGTGGCGCCATCCAGGGGCCCTCGGCGCTCAGGTCGACTTGGAGAGGTTCACCGGCGAGCGGGTCCAGTGCCGATGCCGCTTCCATGCCGGAGACGTGCGCGAATTCCCTGGCCCGGCCGATGGAGGCCTGGCCGTGCACTGCGATTTGATAGCCGGAGAGCGCCAGACGGGTGGAGACGGTGAGCGGCGTGGGGCCGCCGGCGGGAATCGTGGCCGTCGCCGTCAGTGCCTGATGCTCCGAAGGCTGAACTGCGGCCGGCTCCAGAAGCAGCTTGGGAATGCGAATGGGCTCGCTCAGGCCGTTGCCGCTGAGTTGAAAGCCCTCCACGGTGAAACTGCCGGTCAGCGGTGCGGGCGGAGCGGAGCTGGGCTTGGTTGTGTGCGCCGCCGGCGGATGGACGGGGGGAGCGGGTGTAGCGTTGGCCTCAGCGTCGGGAGCGTAGGTCATCTTGCCGCTGATCGATCCAGCTACCTTCATATCGGGAATCAGGCCTCGGCGCACGGTGCGCAGAGCGTCCAGGGCAGCGGCGGCAGGAATCCGATCCACCTCGACAGAGAGGTGGGGTGGAATCCCGTTGCCGGGCCGCGCGCCGGTCAGGCGAATGTGGCCGCTGCCCAGCGGAGAGTCGCAGACCAGGTTCTCGACGGCGCGGGTGGAGAAGTGCGCGATCAGATTGCAGTTGGCGTCAAAATCCATGGGCGCGGCGGGGGCAAACTCGGCGCGGTGGACGCCGCTGGCGCGCAGCCGGGTTTTTACCTGTGCCGTCTCCGCAGTGCCGTCGAGGTGCAGTTCGCCGGTCAGGTCGCCGCGCCATCCGGCGTCGGTGCCCAGCACCAGCCGGGTGAGCTGGCCCAGTTGCGCTTCTCTCCATTCGAGATCCACGTGCAGAGGCATTTTGCGCAATTCGGGGGCCTGGCGCATGCTGCCCTCCAGCCGCACGATGCCGGTGTCGGCCTGATCCAGGCTGAGGTCGGTGCGGGCCGGCTGGCCGCGCAGGCGTACCCGCCAGTCGCCGGGCTTCTCCTGCCAGAAGGAGAGATCGGCGTCGATCAGCGAGAAGGGGAGCTTTTCAGCGCCGTTCTTAATATTGATGCGGGAGCTGGTGGCTTCCAGGTAAGGCAGCGGAACCGTCTTCGCCGAGCCGGCAGCCTGGGACCGGCCTGCCGCGGTGCGCAGCAGCGGGTCGATGTTCCAGCGGCCGGCGGGGGTGCGCACCAGGTTCAGGCTGGCGTCGTCCACGCTGATGGTGCCGATCTCCAGGCGTCCGCGCCACAGAGGGAGCAGCCGGATGTAGGCCGTGACCGAAGTGGCGTGGAGCAGCGGTTCGGCGCCGAAGGCGGGGTCTTCAGCGACGGAAAGATCGTTGAGCACAAAGCCGGGACGCGGCAGCACGCGAACCTCGACCGAGGACATGCGCACCGGACGGCCCAGCGAAGCAGCGATCAGTTGCGTGATACGGCTCTTGTAGCGAGCCACGCTCACCAGCGGGGGAATAATCAGGATTGCGAGCAGAACGGCAACCGCAGCCAGGGCCATCCAAAGCCGCTTGAGCTTGCGTTGCCGGCCTTCATTTTCTTGCGTCATGGTCTTTTCAGTGGTCAGGAGTCAGTGATCAGTGGTCAGAGATCAGCGATCAGTAGATGCGGGACCGACAACTGACGACTGGCAGCTGTTTAGCGCACCATGTGCAGGGTCCGCGTCCAGCGCGTTTCGGTGAAGAAGTGGAGCGCCACGTGGCCCATCCATGCCAGATTCTCGCCCAGGCCGGTCTGCTCGTACTCACGATCCGGAGTGACGAAGGACCAGTAGTTGAAGAGCGGCCGGCCCACGATGTTTTCTCTGGGCACAAAGCCCCAGTAGCGCGAGTCAAGGCTGTTGTGGCGGTGGTCGCCCATCATGAAGTATTTTCCCGGGGGAACGACCAGCTCGCCGTTCTCGAAATGATTGGGAAAGTCCACGGCCCAGGTCTCGGTAGCGCCCGGTTCCATGGCCGGTGGTTCGGAGGGAAACTCGTCGAGGAAGGCGGTGTGGTTCTCCGGTGTAGTCGCTTCAGCGTGAGGCTGCTGCTGGGCCACGCCATTCAGAATCACGATGCCGTTGCGCAGGTGGATGTGGTCGCCGGGGATGCCGATGAGCCGCTTGACCAGGAACATGTCGGGGTTTTCCGGCTTGAGAAAGACCACGACGTCGCCGCGCTGGGGTTCGCGATAGTGCACCAGCGGCATCCATTTCGCGGGCGGAGCAAGGCTGATCCGGTCCACAACCAGGTGGTCGCCGACCAGCAGAGTTTTTTCCATGGAGCCGGAGGGAATGACAAAGTTCTGTCCCAGGAAAGTGAGGATGAACAGACCCACCACCAGCACCGAACAGATGCTGGCAACGGCCTCGAAGGGCGTCTCTTCCACCTGGGTTTCACCGGGAGTTGGTGCGGCTTGTGCATCTTCGGAAGGCGTCTTGGAGGGGGGCGTGTTTTTCTTCGTCATCCTGTCGCTCATTATGGGGAACGGCCCGCCGGTTCCGGAAGGGTCTTTCCGTTCCGATCGAGTCCTAGTGAATCACGTGGAAGATGCGCTTCCAGCGCGCCAGCCCAATGAGCCGGGCCGAGAGTTCCCTGTCGTGTCCGAGTCTATCATCCATAGCCTGTTCGACATCGGTTGTGGATGGCCGAGTGACGGAGAAGTAGATGACCAGCGGGCGGGCGACAATCTGTTCCCTGGAGACAAAGCCCCAGAAACGGGAGTCCTTACTGTGGTTGCGGTTGTCGCCGAGGACGAAATATTGCCCTTCCGGCACCACCAGTTCTCCGTTCCGGACCAGACTCTGCATCTGCTTCCACCAGGCGGGGTCCACCTCGGGATCGGTGTAGACGCGGGCGGGAAAGTCGTCGCGGAAGGGGTTGAAGGCGGCCGGCTCGAAGGCGGCATAAGGCTCTTCCTGAGGAACGCCGTTCACCGAGACGCGGCCGTCGTCGATGCGCAGACGGTCGCCGGGAATCCCCACGACCCGCTTGACCAGCAGCGGCGGTTGGGGATGGTGGAAGACCACGATGTCTCCGCGCTCGACGTCGCGATAAGGGAGCAACCAGCGGCTCAGGATACCGGGCCGGGCGTAGAGTTGCTTGTTGACCAGCAGAAAGTCCCCGACCAGCAGGGTGTGTTCCATGCTCTCGGAGGGAATCAGGTAGGGCTGCAGCACAAAGGTGAGCAAGAACAGGGCCGCCACCACGGTTCTGAGCAGCGAGGCGAGAGCTTCGGGCACGGTGGGCAGATGGAGCCGCAACTGCGATATAGGCCGCGTGGCGGGAACGGGCTCCTGGGCGGGTGTGCTCATTGCTTTGACAACTTCTCCTCTTCGGCATGCTTATCGGCCGCCGCCAACCGCTCCAGGGCGCGGCGCGCCGCATCCTGCTCGGCGATCTTCTTAGTGCTTCCCATGCCGCCCGCCAGGGGCGTGCCGGGCTCGTTTTCGGCGCTCTTCAAGCGGACTTCAACTTGAAAGCGCTTGCGGTGGTCGGGACCGCTTTCGTTCTTGACCCGGTAGACCGGCGTTCCCAATCGCCCTGCCTGCAGGTACTCTTGCAGGGCCGACTTGTAATTGCCCAGCGCCTCTCCGGATTGCAGGTCCCTGGCCAACTGCTCGGCCGCCTCGCCCATCACCCAGCGGCGGGCGAAGGCTCGCACCGGCTCCATTCCGCCGTCCAGGAAAACCGCAGCCAGCACAGCTTCCATGGTATTGGAAAGGACGGTGCCTTTGCGACGGAGGCCGCCCTTCTCTTCTCCGCGGCTGAGGCGGAGGTGGTCGCCCAGCCCGATGGCCTCCCCCACCTCCGCCATGTGCTGGCGGCTGACTAATTGTGCCCGGACGCGGGTCAGCTCGCCCTCGTGCCATTCCGGATGGAGCAGAAAAAGTGCTTCAGCCACCACCAGCCCCAGGACTGCGTCTCCGAGGAATTCGAGACGTTCGTTATCGCCCGCTCCGGGCGCTTCTTCACCGTTTTCAAGGGCCAACTCGTTGGCCAGGGAGCGGTGGGTGAGAGCGCGGACGAGCAGCTCGGGGCGCGCAAAGCGGTGTCCCAGCGCGACTTCCAATTCATCCGGAGCTGGTTCCACGTCTTCCTCGATTCCCATCTCGCATGGCCAAAGTTGTTCCCCGGCGCCATCTGCCGGGCCGGGGAACAACTCTGCTTCTCATTATTGCTCTTGTGGCGATCGATTGAAACCGCTCGGAGGCTTCTCCGAATCCAATCCGGGAACCGCAGCAAAGGCCGTTCCGCTGCGCAATGCAGCAGCATCTATTTTTTAGACGGCGAGAACGACCATCCGTACCAAGAGGCCAAATTACTCGGGCTTTTTGGTCCCCGTCTGCCCAGAAGCACCGGCTGCCGATTTTTCTCCCTGCGGTTTGGCCGCTCCGGGTGCATCGTCATCCTCATCGGCGTCGCAACTGTGGCCTTTGACGGTGTAGGCCGCCGTGACCCCGCGCTCGGCGGCCAGACGCGTATCCTGCTGCCCGTCGCGATTTTTGAGAGCTGCGTTGTACTCCGACAAGGCCTGGTCGCGCTTGCAATCCAGGTCCAGCATGCGGCCCAGGTAGATGTGGGACCAAGCCAGCAGGCGCGGATCCCTGCTGCTGGCCAAAGTTTTCTGGAAGCCATCGATCGCCTGGTCGGAATGGCCGGTGAGAACGGCGGCGCGAGCCAGGATGAAGTGAGCGCGAGCCGCGTCGGCCTCCGATTGTAGCGAATCGGCGTGCACGGTGAGCATCTGGCGAGCCATGGCGCTGGCGGTTGCCACGTCGCCTCCCGAAAGGCGCGCCTCGGCCAGGTCGAGCCCGGTGAGCTTGCGCGGGGTGCTGCGTCCCAGCACGTCCCCGTCGGCTTCCTTGTCAAACTCGATCTGGCGGGCGCGGTGGGTCTGCTGGTCGACATCCATGCTGTAGACCATTTCGCCGATGTTGTCGCGCAGGCTGGCGGGATCCTTTTCAAACTGCAACAGCTGCTCGTAGAAGTACTGGGTCAGCACAAATCCCTGGGTCATGTCGTGGCGAACGGTGGCAATGCGGACGGCGTCGACCTTCTGCTGGTAGACCTGCCGTTCATGCTCATAGCGAGGCAGCTCCGAGCGGTCAGTCCCCGCCGGAATCTTGTACTCGGGAACGCCGGTGTCCATGGTGCGCGCTTCGATGGCCTTGATCAGGCACTCAATGGTCAGGGGCACAGTATCGGAACGATAGCGGAACTCCAGGGGAGCTTCGCGCAATTCCTTGAGAATCGGCTGCATCCGGTCGACTGCGTTGGCGCGGGCCAATAGCAATGGCTCAATCACGTAGTGCAGGTAGGTGTGGCGCACGTCGCTCATGCGGATCTTTCCGCCGGTCGGCGAAACCACCACCACGTAGTCGGGGCCGTAAATACGAGCGTTGACTACGCGCGGCGAGAGCTGCGGCTCGATGACCACCACAAACCGCCTGCCGTCGTAGGTCGAGGCCGGCATCTTGAGGTAGAGGTTGGTGGAAACGATCATCTTCGACAGCGGGTCGTGCAGTTTGTCGGCCTCGGCGTCGTAGACGCGGTGCGTGGCCAGCCAGATGCCGTGCAGGTCCACGGCGGCTGCAAACTCGCGCAGCAGGGGTACGATTTCAATCACCTGGGTCGAGTCGGGCGGCATCTCGGTAAGCTCCGCCGAGGTTTCAAGCTCCGGCGGCGGGGTCAGATAGAGTGCCAGCGAAATATATTGCGCAATGTCGCGCTCGGAGCCTGTCATGCGGTGCTGGGCGATGTAGATGCAGACGTGGTCCCGCTTGTTCCGGGCGTCCTCGCTCTGGGCCAGAGCCTGGTTCATCTCCTCGCGAACCCGCTTGCGCACCGGCTCGCTCTCGTCCAGGCCTTCGTCGTAGCCGCAGGCATTCAGCGCCGCCGCCATCAGAAAGACCGGTTCCGAACTGACCAGCGAAATGGTGGGTCCGGCCGGATCGACCAGCGAGGGCGCCTTCTCCTTTGCGATATTTCCCGAGGAGGACGAACTCTGGCTCTTGGCCGGACTGCCGGGTGTAGATTGGGCGCGGGCCGCAACCGGCGGAAGACCCGCCAAAAAACACAACAGAGCTGCCGAAAGACCGGCGGAATACGAAAATGCTTTGGAAGTCATGAGGAACCCTGCCTGCAAGTCTATTTAGACGCGCGAACAGGGTCAAACGGGAGGGGGCCGAAGGCAAGATCGATCTTTTGCAGGAATGTAGCCCGATTCCCTGGAACCGGGGCTCCACCCGGCTCCCAAGGACAAATAAAAAGCCCCTCCGGACTACGCAGGAAGGGGCTTGAATCTCCCATATTTCCGATCCCTACTTCCTGTTCCCTGCCCTACCCGCGCACCGAAACGCCGGAGAAGGAGAGCACCGCCAGGCCGGAGACCGGCTGTCCAAAGCGGCGGGCGGGCTCGAAGCGGCTCCACAGGAGCAGGTTCTCCACCTGCGCGCGGGTCGCTTCGTCGGTGGGGCCGGAGACGATGCGGTAGTCGTAGACTTGGCCCGAGCCGTTGATGTAAGCCTCCACCACCACGGGGCCCGCAACGGCACCAATCTGGTTCTGGCCCACCACGCTGGAAAGATACATGAAGCGCGGGGCGGTGGCCCTTCCCAGCGGTTCGTCGGTGTTGGCGCGCGCCGACTCCGGCTGGGTGAACATGGTGACCAGCACAATGACCGTGCCCATCAGCAGCACCGCGCTGCAAAAACCGGCAGTGGCCTGCAATAGAAACGGAGCTACGGAGTTCTTCCAGGCCAGATTCCAGGCATGGAAGGGGCTCTGGCTGCGCCGTGCCTTCTCCTGACTGAGGGCCACGCGAATGCGCAACGGCAAATCTTCAGGCTCCGCGACCGGGCCCAATGTCGCCAGTGCCGATTGAGTCTGCTCCAAAGATTTCCATTCATCGGCACATCTCTGGCAGCTCTCCAGGTGGGCGGTAATACGCTGCATCTCGCGCCCGCTCAGACGGCCATCCAGGTAATCGGTAAATCCTGCCTGCGTTGTTTTGCAGCCGTTCATCGCGCCTCCTCTCCCAGGGGCATTTCGAATCCCGTGCGCGCCTCGGAACTGGCATTCTCGACCGGTGCAGCCAGGATCGCCTTCAAAAAAGCGCGTCCCCTCACCAACCGCGATTTAACTGTTCCCAGATTCACGCCCTGAATCTCCGCTACTTCCTCGTAAACAAAACCTTCGATATCGCGCAGAATCAGGGTGCTGCGAAACGGTTCCGGCACCTTGCTCAGGGCCGTTTCCACGCGCGCCCGGTTCTCCTCGTGCAATGCCATCTCATAAGGCGACTCGCCGGGGTCCACCAGCGTCTCTTTCAGCCGTACCGGTTGCCCTGACTCGCTCTCCCCAAGCTCCTGCTCGATGGGGATCTCCTGCTGTTTGTGCCGCATCCACCAGCGCCGCTGGTTGGAAGCCTCATGCAGTGCGATGCGATAAATCCAGGTGCGTAGCGACGACTCCCCGTGAAAACTTCCCACGCCCCGGAAAACCTTGACGAAGACCTCTTGGGTCAGGTCGGCCGCATCGGCGCGGTCCTGCACCATGCGCGCCAGCAGGGAGTAGATCGGCTGATGATAGTGCGTGATCAGCCACGCAAATGCTTCTTCGGAACCGGTTCGTAGTTCCGCAATCAGGGCTGCGTCTTCAGACTGAAGCGTCAGCGCGCTGGCAACATTGCCCATGGTGAGGTCCACCTGCACGTCAGAGTCCTCCCACCTTACCGCAATTCGGGCACACTTGGCATCTACCAAATTTGCTACGGGCTGTAACGCCCGTCTTGCCGATTGCGACCACTCGACCCGGCGGCCTGAAGCCGCAGGGAATCCGATGCTGCCCTGGAGTGCGCGGGAAACGGAACAACGGCTCAAAGAGACCGCATGTCCCGCGCCCCTATTCTCTTAGACACCGGACCCCCCCGAAAGTGTTCCCGGTCACGGTCGTAAACAAACATTCATTCCCGATTCGGGACCCTCTTGTTCTACCGTAAAAACGAGGCGACGCCCTTTTTCGAGGCGGCTCCAGGCCTCTTCAACTGCCGCCAGGGGAACAGGTTCCACGGCAACCTTCAAGCTGCCCGCGGCGGCCAGCGAGAACAGTTCCGGGATGGCGCCTAACACCTGATCGAGGGGCACGGAGCCGAACCCGCCTCCCATCAGTTTCAAATCAATGCTGCGCAGGGTGGCTGCGGGAAGGGTGATGGTCTTGCCTGCGCTCTCACCCATCTCCACCAGCCGGGTTGGCTGCGTGGCGCTGGGACGAAAGCCCTTGGCCAGCGCCTCAAGAAGCAACTCCGTGGGCCGTCCCCAAAGGTAGTCGATCACTACGTCGACGCCCTGTGCGGCTTCGACGGAAAAGGCGTCGCGCACCGCATCCTCCGGCTGACCGAGAGCGATGACCGCATCCACGTCCGCCGCCGCAAGGGCTTCCACGTTCCGGCCCGCCCCGATCACCCGTCGGGCCCCCAAAAGCCGCGCCACCTGTATGGCAAGCTGCCCGGCCACTCCAGTTGCTCCCAGGATGAGTACGGTTTCGCCGGCGACGACGGTCGCACGGCGCTTGAGCGAGAGCCACGCCGACATACCAGGATTGGCGATCGCCGCGGCCTCCAGATCGTCCAAGCTCTCCGGTACAGGCAGGCAACGCGACCGGGGAGCTACTGTGCGCTGGCACATCGTCCCCCAGGGACTACGGGCAAATCCGAAGTAGACCCGGCTTCCATCCTCGAGCGTTCCCACCCCGTCGATGCCCGGAACCATGGGAACCTCGCCCTTTCCGGCATAGTGAGAGCCACTGGCCAAGGCTTTGACGATGGGGTGCAGCCCGACGGCTCGCACTTGAATGAGCGCCTCGCCTTCCCCGGGAATAGGTTCGGGAAAGGACTGAAACCTGGGCGGCTGGCCCAGAACATTCACGACGGCTGCTTGCATGGATCGACCTCCTCGCAGACACTCCCAATGTACCGTCACTCTGCCCGGTTTTTCCACGAAATCTATCAGGTTTTCGCCAAGAAAACGAAGCGTTTGACGACCATCGATTGTGCCGTTTTTCTGCCCGACCGGGCCGGTTTGACGAATCGCGCCAGAATGGAGACAATAGAGAAGTTGCACCCCACCTGAGAACGTGGGCCTGTGGCGCAGCTGGGAGCGCGCTTCCATGGCATGGAAGAGGTCGTCGGTTCGATCCCGACCAGGTCCACCAATAAACCCTTACAAGTCAATAGCTTAGCGGAAGCATGCAACCTCCTTCTCGGAGCGTTTGGTGTCATTTGGTGTCAAATTTCCAAACACCTTTACCGACACCGGGCCACGCTTGATCTGCTTGCTCTTGCTGTGGACGACTCGGGGTAGTTCTTTCGCAGCCTTACGACGACCTTTTTGCAGCGAAACCCTCAACTCGGTATTGATGGAGTTGACCGTCGCCTGCACGCTCTCGGGAATCTCCTGCATGTAGACATCGGTGGTTGTTGCCGTCCGTGAGTGCCGCATCACGCCCTGCACGTCCTTGACGGTGCCCTTCTTCTGAGCCAGAGTCGCAATCGTGCGCCGGATGACCTGAAACGTCAGCTTCGGCAGTTCCAGATCGCGGGCCAGCTTGTGAAGCACTCGCTTCCGAAAGTTGTCGGTGTCGAGGAACCCTCCAACTTCGTTGGCAAAGATGAAGTCATCCGGGGACAGAAGTGGAGACTTCGTCTTGTCTTTGGACGCGGCCTCTCTGGCTCGTTCCTCACACTTCAGACGCCATGCCTTCAGATCGTCCGCGAGCTTCCGCGGAATGTGAATGACCGTGAGGCTCTTTTTGGTCTTTCCCCAAGAACGAATCTTGCCCTTGTAGACGGTCTCCATGATCTTCAATGTGCAGGCATCGTAGTCGAAGCACTTCCACCGGAAAGCCAGCAACTCACTCGGACGAAGAGCATTCGTCATATCCAACTCCAGCAGGATGCGATCCCGCAGAGCCAGTTGCATGAGAGCGAGGCCGAGCTGATCCCAGGTGAGCGTTGTTGTGTCGGTCTCACGCAGTTGCGTGGGCACTTTCACTTTGCGCGCAGGATCTTTGGTGAGGAAGTCCTGATCGACTGCCTCGGCGAAGATGTCCCGAACGTATGCGCGCATTTGCAGCACTCTATCCTTGGATCGGGTTATAGCCAGCTTGTTGAGATGGAGCTGCAAGCTGAACTTGTCGAAGTTGACCAACGGAATCTCACCGAGCGGGTCGATGAGGTCACGCTGAATGAGAATCTTTTTCGTCTTCGCTGTCTCTTCTTTCCAGGCAGCTTCTTTCAACGAGAGAAAACGATTCTCGACAAACCAGGCGAAGGTGACAGAGCCATCGTTCATGATTCTGGTAGGGGAACCCGGCTCCCCTATCTGTTTTGTGATTTCACGTTGCAGCGCTTCGCGAGCCTCGAATTTAGACATCTTCGATTTCAGCCCGAGAATGACCGGAACGCGAACGGTCTTTTGCTCGTCAGTGGTCGGGTCATTCACTACCTTGCGGTAGTACCCATACCACTGTTTTCCGCGAGGGGTGACAAACCCCCGTTGGTGCGATGTACCCATTCGTTCCTCAGTTTCTGTGGCGGGAAAGGATGGGGCCTACCTATATTTTACCGGAGTTTTGGCCGTAAGATAGGGGTCCCGAAGCCACATTGAGAAGGCATCAAACGCTCATCCATCAGCCGATAAAAGAGCTTGCAAATGACCGCATGCCCGCCCGCCTCATGCGCGCCGACGCATGGCACTTAGTCGCTCTCGCTCGTCGATGAATGCTTCAATGCCACTGGCCCGGTAGCGCAGCGCTCCATCGCCCATGCGAATGACAGGCAACAACGGCTTCTTCCTTGAGGAATGGTCCCAGACCCAATCCGTACTGACATTGAGGCGTCTGGCGACATCCTCAGCCGTGAGAAGCGGCTCAGCTTCCGCAACACTCCTTGGAGGTTTGGGAAGCCGCTGAAGAGAGCGTTGGCCTTCGTTCGACGCTCGGCTTCCAATCGGTTCGGGTCTATCGAAGGGGTGAATGATCTCGGACGGATTTTCCATTGGGCACCTCATGCGATCGATTAGCTTTGAGCGTGAGGTCTCCGCAAGTATCAGTCCAATATTTTTTATCGATTTCGCCCCAGTTTTTATCTATGGCACCATCGTTGAGACTGGCGGTTACCTCAAGGAATCCGGTTACCTGATGGAGCCTAATTGACATCTTTGATTTCTTACCAAAGTATAGGATTCAGCACGGGTTTTCCACAGCCAATAGGTTTGCGGGGCTTGTGGAATCGACGAAAGCAAGTGGAGCGACAAAGCCATTGTCAGATTCCCTTACATTCCGTCTCCTTCGATATATCAAAGCCTCCGCAGAGACTTTGAACTTTACCCGTGCGTCCGAACAGGTCTTTGTCGCGCAATCGTCACTCAGCCACCAGATCGGGAAGCTCGAAGATAACATCGAGCTTCCGATCTTCGACCGTTTGCAGAATGGTCTCCAGTTGACCGCCGCCGGCCGAATCATTGCCGCATACGCAGAGGACACTCTGCGAGAGTGGGACCAAACACTGGCAATGGCCCGAGCTGTTCAACGCAAAGAAGTGCCTCCTCTGCGGCTCGGCTTCTCTTCTTTTGTCAACGCAAAGCTACTGGAGAAATTTCGAGAAAACTACGAAGGGATGTTCACCGGTTGTGCAATACGACTACTGAGCGGAGATCCGCTACTTTGCTTGCAACGCCTCGATGCCCGAACGCTCGATTGCGCCATTCTGCCGTTGCCAATCGATTCGAGTATCTATTGCGTTCAGCAGATCGCTCAGTCGCCATTAGTGGTTTGTATGCGCTCGGACGATGTCCTCGCTGATCGTGCGCAACTCGATATTCATGAGGTTGCGCAGCGCATCACGGTATTCCGTGACCCTGAACTGCATCCATCCGCGCATTCACATCTAGTCGAGATGTTCGCGGAGGTAGGAATCTCGATCCAT
>Ga0224528_1000807_pt1 | contig 23204 bp, 20 predicted proteins | sample CBST25metaG_2_FD_179888 | JGI IMG/M metagenome (GOLD analysis project Ga0224528, IMG submission 179888) | Peat soil microbial communities from Stordalen Mire, Sweden - C.B.S.T25 | ecosystem: Environmental > Terrestrial > Soil > Wetlands > Peat | place: Sweden: Norrbotten County, Stordalen Mire...
CCGAAAACTCAACGGATACGCGCTATACCAGCGAACACAAAGCAGAATCACATCCAGGGGGTAGTGCAAGCGCTTCAAGACCTTTGCCACCACCGGACTCAACGCCTGTCTCATCGCTTTGCACCTCGTTGTCAGTGCAAAGAATAGCAAACTCGCTCTATTGCGACAGAACCTTGCAGCTTACCTTATCGCGCGCTGTCTCGTGCGCGAGGCGTACCTTGCCACAGAGCCCAGCAACGGTCCCGACGATAACACGGCCACATTCAAACGCGATTTCATGCTCCAAGCCCAGAAGCAACTGGAGTCCATCCGAGGCCAGCAACTGCCCGGCATCTCAGCGCATGCGATTCGGCAGATGCTCAACCTGATCCGCCTTCGTACCGAGCCAGAAGCCCGCTTGCGCGAGATATCGGCAGCTCTGGGATCGCCAAAACCGGACCCGAATTACCTCAACGACCTGACTGACCTGACCTGGTATCTGAACGGGAAGCTTGACTCAGTCCCAATCCGCGAGGACGTGAGCGACTTCCAGTTCAAGGTAAAACGTCCTCAAAACGATTACACACCCCTGACCGCTGCACAGAAACAGCCGGAATTTGAGGAGTCCTATGCTGACGTTGCCGACTTGCGAGAGATCTCCCCGCTCATGGACTGGCTGGTCACAGTTCAATCCCCTGCGAGCGCAGCAAGAAAACACGCTGTAAGCGAGTGGAAGCGTACCCGCACGATGCCCTGGCTGGTCGCCGCGCTGGCTAAGCTTTCCGGCTCTGACGCCGAAGTCTCGGAGATAGTTGCGGCCGCAGAAATGGTGCCGACTGCCTCGCCGGCATGGCCCAGCGTTGCCTATCACCGAATCCGACTTCTTATTGAAACGGGCCACCTGGACGAAGCGCGTACCGAACTCTCGGCTGCGTTCCCTCTCATCGTATCGGTCGGCAGCGATTCCACCGTGAACCTCTTCACCGGCCTCCGCATGCATTCCGCCACCACGCTGGACGTCGCGCTCGCCGACGCACCCCGCAGAATCCTCGATCGCGTTTCCACGGAGCAGGCATCGATCGATGAATGCCTCAGCGTAATGAAGGATCCGAAACGCAAATACGATTGCAAGGACCCGAAGAACCCGGTCGAGTTCAGTACCGACTCCGCCGCTCTGTTCAATACTCAGATGCCACTCGCGACGTTGGCCGATGCTGCACGATCTTCTGCGCTGCCGCCGCCTCTTCGCCAGTCCGTCGCAATGATGACGTGGGTCCGTGCCGTGCTCCTGAAGAACGATCGAGTTGCGGCACAGATGCTCCCTCTGCTTCCATCCAAGCTGCAGCAGCAGGCCGGAGTGGGAACAGGGTTCCACCAGTTGACGGCGATTCTGCGCAACCCCGGACTGCGACCCTACCTGGACCCCGGCGTGCAGCGCAGCTATTCATACGACTTTGTTGAGAGCTATGCCGACAACTGGTGGTGCGCGGATTGGAGCAACATCTTCGCCGAAGCGCACGGCACATCCCAGCCGCAGCCAGTTGCATTCCTCGTTCCCTCTTCTCGCACAGCAGCCGAAAGGGAGTTGGCAGACCTCCACACTCTGGGCAGTTCCGACGAGTATCTCGGTTCCCAGGTCATTTCTTACGCCAACGCTCACCCGAATGACCGAGATGTCCCCGAAGCTCTTTACCTGACCCTGCGCATGGTTCGATACGGCTGCTACCACGAGTACACGATCTACGGCCACGCAAACGATTCCAATTAGGTGAAGCCGGGCCAGATCGCTCACGAGGTGGTAGCCCTGATGCGTCGCCGCTACATCACCGATCCATGGACGAAGAAGGCTGCTCCATTTGTGTACCTGGGAGACCTCAAGTCAAACTAATCGAGGCATCCTGGGGTGCGCTTACAAGCAGTTCTGGCTGATCCCGACTCTCACGAGATGTGTGCCAATGTTTAGTCGTATTTTCCATGTTGTAGAACAGAGCATCCAAATGCAATTGTCCCCTTTCGTCGATCGGCGTGGCATCAGAACCATGGAGTTCAGAGCATTCAGCAGGGAGCGAGAGGGGATGGGGCGCGGCCGCATTGTTAACCAAACGATGTGGGTTTGCGGATCTCATGTCGATCGAAGCCTTTGGACCGTGTGATGACAGCACTCTGATTCGCACCAAACTGCGGAAGCTTCCCCAGGTGCGCCACCGTGCAATTCTGCGCAACTATGCGCAACGCAAAAGGCACCTAATTTGGTGCAGATCCTGCAGGATGGAATAGCCGAGGTGCGGCCGGCGTCAAGGCCGCGCCCGGCGCGCCGCCTTCGCGGTCGAGGAGCCTTGACTCCGGCCTCTCGACCTCGGCTCAGGATGCAGCTATTCCGGGAATGTCATTTTCTCCTGCTTGGCCAGAGGTGACCCCGTCTTGCTGCTTGGACCATGGGCTTCCCATCCTGAGAACGAAGAAAAGCAAACTTGTTATAATCAGACCGTTAGCGCGCTCGCCTCCTGCCGGTCTCGGAACCATCCCGACGCACCCAGTGGGCAGCACGAGGTTTCAGTCTGTAGAATGAAGGCAGAAACGCAGTCAAATCCGAACCCCGGCAGGAATAGATGCCTTCTGATCTCTCGTCTTCCGTGCTGCAAGAACACGCCGACGCTTCGGTGGTTCCGCCCGCTGCCACGCAGGTTAAGGGGGACGATGAGATCTCCTTGCTCGATCTGCTGATTGTCCTCGCCGAGCGGAAGCGAATTATTCTCGCGGTTACGGCGGTCTTTGCAATTAGCGCGATTGTTGTCTCGCTGATTCTTCCCCCACGCTATACCGCCACGACGACGTTGTTGCCCCCGCAGCAGGGCTCCTCAATGGGCGCGGCACTCGCCTCCCAACTCGGCTCAATGGGCGGAATGGCCGCACTGGCTGGAGGCAGCCTCGGCCTCAAGAACCCGAACGACATGTTCGTTGCCATGTTCAAGAGTCGCACTGTCGAGGATGCGATGGTGCAGCATTTCAGCCTGATGCAGGAGTACCACGCGAAGTTCCCTTCCGATGCGCGCAAAGCTTTTGAAGGTCTGGCGATCGTGGACGGCAGCGCTAAGGACGGCATGATCCGTATCTCCATTCAGGATCGCGATCCTCGGCGCGCCGCAGATCTTGCCAATGGCTATATCGATCAGTTTCGCCTTCAGTCCCAGCATCTGGCGATCACGGAGGCCTCTCAGCGCAGGCTCTTCTTCGAGCAGCAACTGGAACAGGCAAAGGATAATCTGGCCAATGCCGAGGAGGCCATGAAACAGACGGAACAAAAGACGGGCGTGATTCAACTCGATAGTCAGGCGCGTGCGCTAATCGAGTCGGCCGCTTCTCTCCGCGCCCAAGTCGCGGCAAAAGAAGTGCAGATTCAGGGAATGCGGACGTATGCTACCGGCGAGAACTCCCAAGTTGTGCAAGCGCAGCAGGAACTGGAGAGCATGCGTGCCCAGCTGGCAAAGTTGGGAGGCTCTGAGGACAGCGCTAGCGGTGGACTGATCGTTCCCAAAGGCCAAGTTCCCGAGGCGGGCCTCGAATACGTCCGCAAACTACGCGACGTGAAATACAACGAGACAATATTCGATATTCTAGCGCGGCAGTTTGAAGTTGCCAAGCTTGACGAGGCAAAACAGGGTGCACTGATTCAGGTTGTGGATCCCGCAGTTCCGCCCGACAGAAAATCCTTTCCGAAGCGCGGCCTAATTGTGATCGGGGCCACTGCAGCTGGGTTCTTCATTGGACTCCTTGTTGCACTTCTTCAAATCGGATTCAGACGTCTGAAGAACGATCCGGAAGCTTCCCATAAGCTTGGAATTCTGCGCAGATCTCTCTCAATTAACAGCCTCAAGACGATGGGGAGTGAGGAGTAACGTGGCAAAGATTGCTTTGATCACCGGCATAACCGGGCAGGATGGGGCCTATTTGGCGGAACTTCTTCTCCACAAAGGCTATGAAGTTCACGGCATCAAACGACGCAGTTCACTTTTCAATACAGATCGCATCGACCATCTCTATCAGGATCCGCATCACGGAAACAGAAAATTCGTCTTGCACTACGGGGACCTGTCCGATTCGTGCAGTCTACTGCGCATTATGCAAAGGGTCCAGCCAAGCGAAATCTACAATCTTGGAGCACAGAGCCACGTTAAGGTTTCGTTCGAGCAGCCTGAGTATACGGGGAACGTTGACGGGTTGGGGGCTTTGAGGATTCTCGAGGCCATACGAATACTCGGCGCCGAAAAGACATCGCGATTCTACCAGGCCTCGACCTCGGAACTCTACGGATTGGTGCAGCAGGTTCCGCAGACCGAGAAGACGCCGTTTCATCCCCGGTCGCCTTACGCGGTGGCGAAGCTTTATGCATACTGGATCACGGTCAACTACCGCGAGGCGTATGGCATGTATGCATGTAATGGCATTCTGTTCAATCATGAATCTCCGGTTCGGGGCGAGACTTTTGTGACACGCAAGATCACCCGGGCACTGGCGCGCATTAAGCTTGGACTGCAGGACAAGCTGTATTTGGGCAACCTGGATTCTCTCAGGGACTGGGGCCATGCGCGCGACTACGTGGAGATGCAGTGGCGGATGCTGCAGCAGGATAAACCTGATGATTTTGTGATTGCAACGGGTGTCCAGCATAGCGTGCGCGAATTTGTGACCCTGGCTGCAAAGGTACTTGGCATCAAGCTCGCATGGGAGGGCCACGGAATCGAGGAGAGAGCAGTGGATCTGAGCGGTGCCACCGTGGTAGCCGTGGATCCGGCTTACTTCCGTCCGGCGGAGGTGGAAACCCTCCTGGGCGATCCTAGCTATGCACATGAGCGGCTTGGATGGAAGCCGACGGTGAGTTTTGAAGTCCTTGTGAAAGAGATGGTCGAGGCCGACCTGTTATCGGCGGAGAGGGACCAGCTGGTCAAGAAGCATGGATACGATGCGTATGACTACAATGAATAACTCTCGCCTTACTAACGCTAAGGTCTATGTGGCTGGACACAGAGGGCTAGCCGGCTCAGCTATCACGAGACGGCTTGGGCGTGAAGGTTGCGCCACTATTGTGACGCGGACTCATGCCGAGCTGGATCTGACCAATCAAGCGGCTGTCGTTAGCTTCTTTGCACAAGAGAAGCCAGAATATGTTTTTCTCGCAGCGGCGAAGGTTGGCGGGATCCTTGCCAACAGTACGCGGCCTGCCGAATTCATTCGCGACAATCTTGCCATCCAGACGAACGTCATTCAGGCAGCATACGCGTGTGGTGTCAAACGATTGCTCTTCCTCGGATCGAGCTGCATCTATCCACGGGACTGTCCCCAACCCATCCGTGAAGAGTACTTGCTGACCGGACCGTTAGAGCCAACCAATCGTCCCTATGCGATGGCCAAAATAGCCGGCATTGAAATGTGCTGGGCTTTCAATCGCCAATACGGAACTCAATATTTCGCAGCAATGCCTACCAACCTCTATGGACCCAACGATAACTATGACTTGGCAAGCTCCCATGTGCTGCCCGCCTTACTGCGGAAGATGCACGAGGCAAAGGTGTCAGACGCGAAGGAGGTTTCTGTTTGGGGAACCGGTTCCGTGCTCCGCGAGTTCATTCACAGCGACGATATGGCAGATGCCTGCGTCTTCCTGATGAATCTGACGGACGAGGTCTATGGGCCGATGGCGCGCTCGGAATCGCAAGCGCCCCTTTTCAACGTTGGTTGTGGCAAAGACCTGACAATTCGGGAACTGGCCGAACTGATCCGCGATGTGGTGGGCTTCAAGGGGCGGCTCACATTCGACGCATCTAAGCCTGACGGCACTCCGCGCAAATTGCTGGATGTATCTCGGATGAAAAAACTTGGCTGGCAAGCACGTATCTCTTTGCGTGAAGGAATTGCGGCTGTCTATCGCGAATATTCGATAATTTCTGCGGCAGAGCAGGGCCAGTGAGGACATTCGCATAGAGGGTTCATGATCGAGTCAACCATACAGAGAATTCGACAACTGCTGCACCAACGAGACTTGGCAGGACTGGACGATCGCGCACGCGGAGTGGAGAGGAATCGCCGGGCTATTTCGCTTTAAGCGACAGGCGGGCTGAATGCATGTTGCTCAAAGCGGCGAATCAGGGCAGCGGTAAGACAACGATCAAGGAGCAAGCAATCAGAGTAATTCGTCAGATCAAAGGTTTGTTGACGCTGTTTCGCTCGCATCCATTCGAGATGGAAACGGAGGAGGGACGCTCCAACGAGCGGCACCGGAGGGCCTTTCTTACGGCTCTCGCCTCTGGGCTTTCCAGGGTGATCAGTATTGCAACGGGTCTGATTACGGTTCCCTTGACGCTACGCTATCTGGGGACAGAGCGCTACGGGTTGTGGATGACGATCAGCGCAATTATTGCGTTTCTGGCATTTTCGGATATGGGCATCAACAACAGCCTGATGAATGGTATTGCCAAGGCTTACGGAAGGAACGATCGCGTTCTCGCCAGACAGTATGTTTCCAGCGCCTTTTTGATTCTGGCCGCGATTGCGATAGTGCTTGGTGCGGCGTTTGCTGTTGCCTATCCATGGATTCCGTGGGCGGCACTTTTCAGAGTTCACTCTGCGCAGGCTATTTCGGAAGCGGGGCCGGTGATTGCGGTCTTTGCGGGCTGTTTTTTGCTGAATATCCCGGCGGGTATTGTCAGCCGGGTTCAGTTGGGCTACCAGGAGGGCTTCATTGCCAATCTGTGGCTCTCATTGGGAAGCGTCTTTTCATTATGTTTTCTGTTGGTGGTAATCCACTATCATGGGTCGTTGGCTCTGCTGGTATTGGCACTAGCAGGCGCACCGATTCTGGCTTTGGTACTGAATGGCGTGGTGCAGTTCGGTTTCCAGCGGCGGTGGCTTTTTCCGTCCATTGGATCGATTGATCGAGGGGTTTCAAAAAATCTGCTGCACCTGGGCGGTCTATTTTTTGTGTTGCAACTGGGTGGAGCGGTTGCTTTCTCGTCGGATAATATTGTTCTAGCGAGGGTGCTTGGCCCGGAGGCAGTGGCGCAGTATGCGGTGCCTTGTCGGCTTTTCAGCCTCGTCTCGATGATCACATCGCTGATCGTTGCGCCACTTTGGCCGGCCTACGGAGAGGCCCTTGAGAGGAAGGACTATCAGTGGATTCGGAGCACACTGTATCGTTCAATCTTGGTGGTTTCGGGCGTTTCAGCAGTATTGAGTGGGGCGCTGGCCGTCTTCGGAGTCAGACTCATTCATCTTTGGGTAGGGCCGAGCATCAATCCATCGCCACTGCTTCTGGTTGGTCTGGGGCTGTGGGGAATGCTGCTTTCGGTCAGTACCACGATCGCCATGTTTTTGAATGGCCTTTCGATTGTTCGTTTTCAGGTGGTTATTGCGTTTGTGGGGGCCCTTGCAAATATTGTGCTCTCCGTTTACCTTACCCTGCGAATCGGAATTCCAGGCGTTGTGTACGGTTCTGTAATAAGTCAGATCATCGTGGGGATCATCCCATATTTCTGGTATGTGCAACGTTATCTGTGCAAAGCTAGATTCCTCACTGGACCGGTATTGGGGGACGAAGCTAATACTGCTCAATAGCCGGAGTCAAAACAAAAGAATTCCAGTGCCTTTTAAGGTTCTTATTATGCGAGCAAAACCAGATGCGAAGTTTTAACGTTTAAGACCAGCTGGCGGTGTCAGGATCTCTTTTCGGTATCGCCCACTTAACGCATCTCAGGAATACTTCGCCGCATTGCCGGACGCCTTATTCGGAGAGTGTTTGCAGAGGATCGCGGCTCTGGCAGTAATTCTCTCTTTACCGCGAAATAATGTGTGGCACATGGGAGTTGTACTTGAATTTAGCTCTGAAAATGTTACGAAATGCGCTCTGGATTCCTGCCCTTCTGGCAGAGAAAATCGATACACGCTACAAAAAGGAAAAGTGCGTGGTGGGTGTGGGCGTGTGCCTGTACCCAGAAAGTCGCATATGGAATCTCCAGAACAGGAGAAAAGCGATTGAAGTAGGGAAGCAAAGCCATATCAGGGGGCAGCTTGTCGTTCTGGGGCACGGAGGAATTATTCAAATTGGCGAGAGGTGCTTCGTCGGAGAGGAGTCACGTATCTGGTCTGCGTCCTCGATCGCGATTGGAAACAGAGTTCTTGTCTCCCACGGGGTAAATATCCACGACAACGATTCGCATTCTCTTTCGGCCGCATCCCGGTATCTTCATTTTACGCAGATTCTTTTAACGGGCCATCCAGCAGTTCTTGACGACGTCTGTTCTGCACCTATTGTGATTGAGGACGATGTTTGGATAGGATTCAATGCCACGATTCTCAAGGGAGTCACGATTGGGAAGGGCGCTATTGTAGGAGCGGCGTCCGTTGTGACGAAAGACGTTGAATCCTATACCATCGTTGCGGGGAATCCAGCCAGAGTGATTGGGTCGGCAAGGCCATAGGTAATCACTGAATGAAAGCGAGATCTCGATGCGGAAGTTAATAATTAGACTACTTCAGTTTAGTGCGCGCAGAAAGCTTCTGAGCTATGCGGGTATAACCATACACCCCACTGCAAAAGTCAACTTCAGAGGCGTTCGCTTTCGCCCAGAAAGCAGGCTGGAAATTGGCGAGGGTAGTATTGTAGATGGCAGCTTGGTCTCAGAGCGGGATGGCGCTTGCATTGTCATAGGCCGTAACACCTTCATAGGAGTCTCGCTTCTTGCTAGTGCCGGCCATATCGAGGTTGGCGACGACGTCCTGATTTCATGGGGTTGCAATATCGTTGATCATAATTCTCACGCCATCGGATGGACACAGCGGAAGAAGGATGTGAAGGACTGGTATCATAATAGGAAAGACTGGGCCAACGTAGCTGTGAAGCCAGTCCGAATTTGCGACAAAGCCTGGCTTGGTATCAATGTCATCGTGCTCAAGGGAGTCGAAATTGGCGAAGGAGCCGTTGTGGCCGCCGGCTCAGTTGTTACAAAGAGTGTGCCTCCATGGACAGTCGTAGGAGGCAATCCGGCGAAAGTGCTTCGAGAGATTCCCATTGAAGATCGATAGTATCGGGATGAATACGCAAGGTCATATGCTAGTGACGGGAGCGAACGGATTCCTGGGTCGCCATGTGGCTCTTTTCTTTGCGCGTAAGGGCCATACTGTACTGGGTATGGGCCACGGAGAATGGTCGCGTGAAGAGTGGGAGCAGTGGGGACTGAGCGCTTGGCATCGCGCCGACGTGACTCTGGGGACGCTTAAACAGCACGCCGGAATTCCATCGGCTATTGTCCATTGCGCCGGCGGCGGGTCAGTTTCCTTTTCCATTGAAGATCCAATCGCCGACTTTGAGCGCACTGTCGTTACTACGGCGCACGTGCTGGAGTATGTCCGCCTAGCAGCGCCTTTTTGTCGCGTTGTCTACCCCTCTAGCGCGAGCGTCTATGGCACAGTGGAGAAACTTCCCATCAGGGAGGACTGCCACGCGGCGCCCATTTCACAATATGGAGTGCATAAGCTGATGGCGGAGCAGATGGTGGCCTCGTACGCCCGCCAGTTCAGGACATCGGCGGCCGTTGTGCGGCTCTTTTCTGTTTATGGATGCGGTCTTCGAAAGCAGTTGCTATGGGACGCCTGCCGCAAGTTCGCGAATAGTGACCACATTTTCATGGGCTCAGGAGAGGAAGTACGGGACTGGCTGCACGTGGAGGACGCTGCAGAGCTACTCTGCACGGCGGTAGAACACGCCACTCCTGAATGCCCGACGGTCAACGGAGGCACCGGCGTGGGTACCACGGTGCGGGAGGTGCTAGTCCACCTTGGCGAATGCCTTCTCCCGGCCGACAGGACGCCGACCTTCTCCGGCACCCAAAGGGCAGGCGATCCGAGCCGGTTTGTTGCGGATATCGATGGTTCTAAAGCGTGGGGTTGGAGTCCTAAGCGCCACTGGAAGCAAGGCGTGGAGGAATATGCTGCTTGGTGGACGAGGAACTCTCTGTGAACACGATTAGGAGCACGAGAGTCGGGTTTATCCTGCATGAGGGCAATTGGATCGGCGGAAAGAATTACCTACGAAATCTCTTTGCAGCCATTCGCGCTTTGCCAAGCAATCCGATAACTCCCGTCGTCTTTGCAGGAACGCGCCAGACGGATGCTTCATCCGATTTCCCAGAAACCGAAATAGTGGCAACGTCGCTACTTGACCGAAAAAGCCCAGCCTGGTTCGCCCGGAAAGTGCTTGCAAAGGCGACCCTGCAGGATATCCTGCTGCGAAGGCTGCTGCAACGGCACAACGTCTTCGTCCTGTCCCACTCCTTCCATCTTGGCAGGCAGGCCGCGGTCAAGACAATTGGATGGATTCCGGATTTTCAGCACATTCACTTGCCTGAGTTTTTTACACCAGAAGAGTGCATCCACCGCGACCGGGAATTCTTGAGCATTTGCGCGAACTCCGACAAGGTGATCGTTAGCAGCGAGTGCACGCGCTCTGACCTGCTGACCCTCTCTCCCGAGCACGCTCACAAGGCGGAACTGCTCCGATTTGTCGCTAGCCCGTTACCTCTCACCGATGCCGCCAGCCTGCCCGACCTGCAGAGACTGTACCGCTTCGATGGCCATTATTTTCTATTGCCCAATCAGTTCTGGGCACACAAGAACCACCGCGTAGTTATCAGCGCCCTACAAAGGCTGAAGAAGCAGAACAAATCTTTCCTAGTCCTGGCCACAGGCTCAACCAAAGACTATCGCAACCCCTCCTACTTCTCCTCGCTGATGCAATCTGCGGCGGAGTGCGACGTGCTGGACAGCTTCCGCGTCCTCGGCCAGATTCCCTTTGATCATCTTGCTTGTCTCATGCGCCATGCCGTCGCCTTCATCAACCCGTCCCGCTTCGAGGGCTGGAGCACCAGTGTTGAGGAGGCTAAGTCCATGGGGAAACAGATCGTGCTCTCCGACATTCCGGTGCACCGGGAGCAGGCGCCTGCGAGGGGATTCTTTTTCCCGGCAGAGAACCCAGACGCCTTGGCCGACGCCTTGATCGTCGCGTACAATGGTTTTGATCGCCGAGCGGATGTAGCAAGGCAAAATGAGGCACGAGCGCGCTTCCCTCATCGCCAACTCGAGTTCGGAAATGGCTATTGGGCCATCGTAATGAGGCTATTGGAAAGTCAGATTCCATCGCAATGAGCAGAGGTAGCTCTTCGAAATGCGCGCCTAAAATAAGGTTCATTATGCAGACTGACCCCAAATCCAAGAGCGGCGGAAAACGGCACAGAGGCATCGTCGCAGCGGGTAGCCCGGATATGCCGCTCGTCACAGTGGTTACAGCGGTCTATAACGGGCAGCCCTATGTGAAGGGGTGCCTGGAAAGCGTTTTGCGACAGGACTACCCAAATATCGAGCACATTGTGCTGGATGGGGGGTCTAGCGATGGCACTGTTGGGGTCCTTCAACAATACGACGATCTGATTGCCCTCTGGAGGTGCGAGTCAGATAAAGGAGTCTATGACGCATGGAACAAGGCCCTGCTTGAGGCGCGAGGGGAGTGGATCTGCTTTCTCGGCGTAGACGACGAGTTCCTTCCCGGTGCAGTCAGAGCGTATATGGATCTTGCGGCAATAAATCCTCAGGCGGAATATCTAAGTTCAAGAGTAAAGTGGGTGCATTCCTCCGGCTTCCAGGAAATCATCGGAGGACCTTGGAGTTGGCAAAAGTTTTCAAAGTGGATGTGCATTGCACATGTCGGCAGCATGCACCGCCGCAGTCTCCTTGACCGGTTGGGCATATACGACACATCTTATCGCATTGTCGCGGACTATGAGTTTCTTCTACGAGCGCGAGAACAACTCAGAGCCGAGTATATGCCTGTTACCACTGTCATGATGAGGGGCGGCGGGCTGAGCGGTACCAGTAAAGCTCTCGAAGAGGCTGCGCGGGCAAAAGTAACCACTGGAGGGCGGAGCAAGACGCTGGCTTCGATTGAACTACAAATGGCAAAAGCAAAATATATGGTCCGTTCTCTGCAGTACAAAACTGGAAGGAAAACGGTGCGAGTTGACTGACCCAATGAATCAAGCTGTACGTCGCTTAGCTGCCCCGTTGAGTCTGGCCTCGGGGTCACTTCGTAGCTGGGTCTATTGGTCCACACTGGTAGGTTTGTTTAGCAGCGTCTTGACTTTGCGGGTAGCCTTCGCTCTAAGGTTATTTGACGGGATAATGCTGGTGAATCTCGCTCTGATGCTTCTGCTGGTAAACTTCACCCACATTCAAAGGTGGATACTCTGGTTCATCTTCTATCTAGCCGCGAGCGGCTTCATAGGGATAGTAAATGGTACTGACACTGCGCCCCTATTCATAAAGGAACTTCTCGGCATATCCATAAGCGTCATTTATTTCTACTTTTTCTTTAAATTGATCGGAAACGACTTTGAACAGGCCTTTACGGCATATGCGAGGATTGCCTTCTGGTTTGCCGTCATTGCGCTCCCTATTTGGCTGGGGAACTGCATCTACTTCCACAGCTTTGTTCGCCTGCAGGGGCTCACCTCAGAGCCGACGGCATTTTGTGGGCTCATTTTGCCATCCTATTACTGGTATACTTATCACTATTTTACTAACCGTAGGCATGGTGTCGGCGTTGCGGTATTTACCCTCGCAATCATATTGTCTGGATCTTCCAACGGGTTTCTCTGCGTGGGGTTTGGAGCTATGCTCCTTCTATCAAAACGAATGAAGCATCTTATAGTCTTCCCTATCGCTGTCGGTGGTATTTTCGGCTTGGCCTACACCGCCTCGCCTGACGTTCAACTAAGAGTAAACGACACCTTTCTCGCGGCAGCCACTCAGGATGTGAGCGGATCTAATCTCAGCACCTACGCTTTAATGTCCAATCTTTTTGTTGCCCAACAAGTACTCAAAGAAAGCCCCGTTATTGGAAATGGGTTGGGGTCGCATTCCAAATCTCACTCACGCTTCATTCGTGATATCCCTGGCGTTGAATCCTTCATAGAAACCGGGACCGGCGATCTTAACGCGCCAGATGCGGCATCCTTAGCCATCCGTATCCTGTCCGAACTCGGTATTCTAGGGTTTTCAGCTGTGCTGATATTTCTGTTCTGCTTCTACGTAGGCGGTTCGGGACCACACTCGGCAATTTGCAACGCGATACTGGTAAGCGTATTTCTTAAGCTACTTCGGAGCGGCCACTACTTTCCGCCAGACCAATTCTTCTTAGTGTTTATCTATATACTGAATTATAGGAAGCACAAACTCGAAGCCCTGTTAGACGCGAGCTGTGTATCATCGATGTTGTCGCCTGAACCGCTAGGAGCCTGTCTGAGTAATCAAAATCGGCCATGTTCGACCCCGATATATTGGGGTTCCACAAGCAGCGAGCCGCAATATGTCGATGGCAAAATGATTACTCGGACACGCTCCTAGGAGCCCGTTGAAAGCAGATTGAGATTGCCATGCCGCATTGAGGAGCTAGAGGTGTTTTGCAAATAAATCTTTCGGAAAGTGTACTTGGGATCGGACGATGAGTGAAAAACTGAGGATTGGCTTTGTTTCCCTTGATGACGCCAAGGACGTGGCATCATGGTCTGGGGTTCCGTATCACGTATTGGATGCCCTTAAGAGGCAGGACGTTTCGATTGAGGTCTTCAGCCCATTGCAACAGAACTTCCGATATCTCCTTGCGCCAATTAAGATTGCTGCAAGACTATCGAAGAGGGATGTTTTTATCAACCATTTTCCCCTTGCTATGCGCTCCTGTGCGCGGCAACTAAAGCAAAGGATGCTACGCAATCCTGTCGATGTGATTCTCGCTACTAGCTCTATGCCGATCACATTGCTTGAGTGTTCAGTTCCCATCATATTTTACACAGATGCTGTTTTCCACATGATGCCAGGATACTACGGTGGCTTATGGGACCGGCTAACCGCCAGGTCTATCGAGCGAGGCAAATGGCAGGAGGAGAGAGCACTCCGAAATTGCACTCTCGGAGTCTATGCCTCAAACTGGGCTGCAGAGGGCGCCCGAAAATACACGCAGCCAGATAAAATCCGCGTGGTTCCTTTCGGTGCGAGTGTGCCCGTGCATCACGAGATTGAGATTCTTCAGGAGTGGGTTTCGCAGCGCCTTACCGGAGCGCCCTCGGAATGCCGTCTACTGTTCATTGGCGTGGATTGGGTGCGAAAGGGTGGAGCCTTCGCAATCGAGACTGCGCGCATCCTGAACAAATTAGGAGTGAGGACAAAACTGACGGTTATCGGCTGCCAGCCTAATGGAGAAGTCCCGGATTTTGTCGAAGTACTCGGCTTTGTCGATAAGCGGTCTGCCGAGGGGCGGAAGCAAATAGAAGAGTTATACAGACATGCAACATTTTTCATCTTGCCAACAAGTGCTGAAGCTGCAGGCATTGTCTATTGTGAAGCAAGCGCTTTTGGGGTACCGACATTCACATTCAAGACCGGCGGCTCGGGGGACTATATACGCGAGGGTGTCAATGGGATGTGCCTACCGCTTGATAGTAAACCCGAGGTCTTTGCACAAGGAATGAAGGATATCATCGAGAGCGAGGATCGCTATTCTGCACTCTGTCTCGGAGCATTCAACGAGTACAAAACTCGTCTGAACTGGGATCACACGGCCGGAGCCTTGGTGGACTTGTGCCGAGAGGCCGTGCAAGCCATTTGACAAGTTTGAGGGAGACAGGCGCATGAAGCAATATCCAAGTCGACTGAGAGCCGCCATATTGACTAGTTATGGATTGGCAGGGCTTCTATCGCTAGTTTTCGACGTTGTGATGACACGGGTCATTTTTCCGCAGTGTCGCCTGATACGTCGACCTTATTTCATACGTGGGAGGCGCTGGATTGTGTTTGGCAATAACTTTTCCTGTGGCAGAGGATTGCGTCTGGAAGCTCTAGGAAACTCTTCCACAAATTCGCCGCTCATTCATATCGGTGCTGATGTGGCCATCAATGATTATGTCCATATTGGCGCTGTTGAATCGGTGTTCATAGGTGACAGAGTTCTCATTGCAAGCAAAGTCTTTATCACAGACCACGATCACGGCTGCTATGGCAAGGGCAACGTGCACTCTGATCCCCGCACTTCGCCAAGTGAACGCGAGTTGTTCTCCTCACCTGTCGTGATCGAAGAAGATGTGTGGCTTGGGGAATCAGTATCTGTGCTTGCTGGCGTTAGAATTGGCAAGGGAACGATCATTGGAGCCTTGTCTACGGTGACAAAAGACATCCCGCCCTACAGCATTGCAGTCGGAAGTCCCGCACGTGTAATAAAAGAATTTAATGTTGGTAATGAAAAATGGGAGAGGATTTGAAGCCCAGCATTGTGCTGTCGGGGGTTAACTTTACTGAGATGGGCCCTTTGACAGTTCTCAAGGATGCCATAGAGTCGCTCGCGAAGAAATATCCTGACAGGTACAATATTATTGCTCTTGTACACAGGAAGTCCTTGTTTGATATACCGGGTGTTACATTCTTGGAATATCCAATGATCAAGTCTTCTTGGTGGAGGCGACTGCGTTTTGAATATTATGAATGTCTCGCTATTAGCAAGGAGATTAAGCCGTATTTATGGCTTTCAATGCATGATATGACGCCGAACGTGAGAGCAGACGTGAAAGCCGTTTACTGCCATAACCCAAGTCCCTTTTATCCTTTCAGCTTTCATGAAGCTTGCCTTGACTGGAAGTTCGGACTTTTTAACTTGCTCTATCGCTTTCTATATCGCATTAATATTGAATCAAACGACTTTGTCGTGGTACAACAGGACTGGCTTCGCCGCGAGTTTCAGTCTCGCTATGGAGTTAGTAACGTTGTAGTCGCGCATCCATCGGTGGACAATATCCCTATGTGGGGGGGGGGGGTCAGGAAGATTCTAGTAAGCCTTATCGCTTTTTCTATCCCGCTTATCCGCGGGTCTTCAAGAACATAGAACAAGTATTGCGAGCCTCGCGCAGACTAGAGGAAAGCGGATTCGACCGTTTTGAACTCTGGTTAACCATGGATGGGTCTGAGACTCCCTATGCAGCGATGATGAGGAAGGAGTATGCGGATCTATCTACTGTGCGCTGGATGGGCCTTCAACCCCGGACCGAAGTCTTTCGACTCTATGGAGAGGCCGATTGCCTTCTGTTCCCTTCCAAGCTAGAGACTTGGGGAATACCTATTACGGAATTCAAAACAACGGGTAAACCGATACTTGTGGCGGATCTTCCCTATGCGCATGAGACGGTTGGCGAATATGGGAAGGTCGCGTTCTTCCTAGCAGGAGACGACGTCAAGCTTGCCGCGACGATGGAGCAAGCGGCAAATCGACTTGTGGTTTTTAGTTCGCAGTTGGCTCAGCCGATAGCGGAGCCATTCTCCCGCAACTGGGAAGATCTTTGGAATATTCTGCTGGAGAATCCTGAGGTCGGCATGCAGCATGGAATCAGGTGAGTCTGAGAAGATCTACCCCCCTGAGCAGCACTCGAGATCCTGTTTCATTGATAGACCCTTGGAGGTCATGGGCCTAATATAAGGAAAGAACTGATTTCTCAGCATCCGGATGTACGCGATGGAGGACAACCTTTGCATCAGAATGTTACCGCGAGCATTGTTCTTTACAATCACAGTGCCCGGGATGTCGCCTCTCTGTTTGAAGAGATTGCGAAGGATGCAACGTTGTCGGGATGGGTAGTTGTGGACAATGGAGGTTCCGACGAAGCGTGTGCTGTTGCCGAGTCGCTGGGGGCTCGTTGTTTGCGTCCTGGCCGCAACCTCGGCTACGGTGCTGGCCATAATCTCGCTTTGCGCTCACTCGCAGGGGCTGCAGCCCCGTACCACGTCATTCTGAATCCGGATATCCAATTGCAGGGTGGAACGCTCGGCGAACTCGCGGCAGTGATGGATGAGGTCCCGAGAGCTGGCCTTCTAATGCCCCGTGTGCTCTATCCCGATGGCTCCACACAATACCTCTGTAAATTGTTGCCTACACCGCTCGATCTCATTTTGAGACGATTCGCTGGAGGGCCATTGCAGTGGCTATTTGCCAATCGCATGACGCACTACGACATGAAGGATTTTGATTATTCCCGGCCAGCGTACGTCCCGGTTCTATCTGGTTGCTTCATGTTCGCTCGGCGTTCCGTACTGGAGTCTATTGGCGGATTCGACGAACGCTTTTTCCTCTATATGGAGGACACAGATCTCTGCCGCCGAATTGGCGATGTCTCCCAACTTTTGTTCTGGCCATGGACGACGGTGACGCATAGTCACGCACAGGGATCGTACAAGAGCTTCCATATGTTGCGCCTCCATATGAGGGCTGCAGTTGCTTATTTCAATAAGTGGGGCTGGTGGCGCGACCCCGTTCGCAAGGCCAGGAACCTTGCTGGGCTTACGGAGGCAAAGATAAGCCGTGAACGGCTGCAAGGGTATCTGCGCGAAGGTTAATTGCGTTACGATGGCGACGGAATCCTCTGTCATTCAACGGAATTCGGACGACCTCGGATAGCGTCCGCGGATGTTTGAGGGTAATTCGGTTGCATTACTGCCAGGTAGTTCTGTGTCGGCGAGGGTACAACGCCACTCCAGCAGGAGTGGTTATTGTGCGCCTGCCATTCTCGGCTCTCTCGAACTGCGGGCCTCGGTGCACTGAAGTCGAAATGACCAAACAGCTGTGATAAATTTCCTTCAGGAGTCAGTCTTGCTAGTCAGGAAAGCTGTAATCACGGCCGCTGCGCCGATCCAGCGCGCATTACCTCTTCAGACTCTTGTGGATGGCGATGCAAACAAGAAATCGCTGATCCAAATTCTGATCGAACAGTCGCTGGCGGCTGGAGTCGAGGAAATCGCAGTGATCGTCTGCCCCGGCGATGAGGCTTCTTACGCACGAGCCGCGGGGCCTCACGCTTCATCGGTTCGGTTCATTCCTCAGAACGAGCCCTACGGCTATGCCCACGCCATCCATTGCGCCCGTTCCTTCTTGAACAACGACCCTTTTCTGCATATGGTGGGCGATCATCTGTACGTCAATGCCTTGCAGCAGCCTTCCGCACTGCGACTGGTGGAAATGGCCCAAGAGGAGGGGTGCTCGGTAAGCGGCGTGCAACCCACGCGCGAGAGCCTGCTGTCGCGCTATGGGACTGTTGGTGGCCGGCGCGTACCCTCGCGCAGCGGCGTATATCGCGTCGATGCGGTGATCGAGAAGCCCACACCCACTGAGGCAGAGCTAAAGTTGCTTGTCCCCGGCATCCGCGCCGGCTATTATCTCTGTTTTTTCGGCATTCATGTGTTCACGCCGTCCGTTATGGAAATTCTGGACCGGAAGTTGGCGGTTAAGTCCGGCAGCCCAGTAACGCTGGTGGACGTGCTGGCCGAGTTAGCGCGTCAGGAACAATACCTGGCGATCGAGGACGAGGGCCGGCGTTACGATCTCGGAGCCACATATGGCTTGTTGATCGCTCAATTGGCAATGACCCTGAACGGTCGCGACCGCGGTGAGGTGTTGTCGCAGATTCTGGAACTGTTCGCCGACCGGGAGTTGTCCGGTCTCGGCGGAGGTGCGGCAAAATGAGCCGTCTTGTCGACGTGATTACAAGCGGTGGCGAGCAGCGCGATTTCTCACTGGATTCCATGTGCAGGGAGATTCCCTTGGAGGCACTACTTGAGGAATGCCAAGCGCTGGATAGCTTCCGCCGCGGTGCCGACAACCTGTATGAGCGCGTGAGGGCGCTGTTTTTTCTTTACGCCATCCACCGCTTTCACATTCCCCGACTTGCGGCTGCGACCGCGCCGGCACTGATTCCACTTGCCGGATTTGAAGACATGCTGAACCGGCGTTTTGAGGAAGCCATTGAGGTTTTTCTCGCCGCCCAAGCCAAAAACGGCGCAAGCGGCGCGATCTCCAGCGCGCTGGCCGCCGCCTACCGCGCGCTCGGCTTCCAGACACTGGCTGACCAGGTGCGCAGCAGTGTGCGCAATGTGCGCGGCAACCAGTGGATGTTCCGCGCGGGCCACACGGACGACTATCCTCTGCATCTCTCTCCTGAACTGCTTCACGGTTATCCGGTCTTTCCTGTCCTGCACGAGGCAACTCCCGTGCGGATGGACCTTACCCACAGCGGCTGGAGCGACATTTTCTTTCTGGGCATGGATTTCCCCGAGGGCGCGCGGGTAATCAATGCTTCGATCGACCTCGCAGCGCGCAGTGCTGGATCGGAGTTTGCGCAGCCCCGGCCGCCGGTCGAGACATGGCTCCGCGTCATTGATCAGCCGGTGATCCGCTTGACCAGCGTCGATCTGCGCACTTCCGCCGACGTGTCTTCCATTGCTGAGGTCTTTGATTTCGCTCACGACTATCTGGGCCTGCTCAAGGCCGGTTTGATCGCCAGCGGCATCATTCCGCCGGGACTCGAGGGAGCAACCCAGCCACTAGCCGGTGTGCTGGAACGCCTCACGGGAACGCCAGGCTACGGCATTGAAATTGTCTGCAGGGTGAACGATATTCCCAAAGGCTCGCGGCTGGCGGTTTCCACCACCCTGCTGGCCAGCATCATTGCGGTTTGCATGCGCGCCACCGGGCAAATTCACTCGCTCACCGGAGGAATGGAGGAAGCGGACCGCAGGCTCGTGGCCGCGCGCGCCATTCTGGGTGAGTGGCTGGGGGGGAGCGGCGGCGGCTGGCAGGACTCGGGCGGAGTCTGGCCGGGCATCAAGCTCATCCACGGCGTGTGCGCCGCACTGGGCGATCCCGAGTTCGGCGTCAGTCGCGGGCGACTGCTTCCGGATCACAGGATACTTACCGAAGATGAAGTGCCGCGCGCCACGCGGGAGAAGCTTCAGCAGAGCCTGGTCCTGGTTCACGGCGGCATGGCGCAGGACGTTGGCCCCATTCTTGAAATGGTCACCGAGAAGTATCTGCTGCGCAGTGAAACCGAGTGGCTTGGCCGCCGACAGGCGATCGCGATCCTCGATGAGATGACAGGTCATCTTCAGCGGGGGGACATCCGCGCGCTCGGCGGCTGCCTGCAGCGCAACTTCGAAGGCCCGATCCAGACCATCATTCCCTGGGCCGCCAACCTGTACACAAAGACGCTGATCGACCGCGCCCGTAAGGAGTTCGGCAGCGACTTCTGGGGTTTCTGGATGCTCGGCGGCATGAGTGGCGGCGGTATGGGATTCCTTTTCAATCCCGAGCGCAAAGCGCAGGCCCAGGTGCGCATGCAAGCGATCATGAGCGAGACACGGCGCCAAATGGAGCGCAGTGTGCCATTCGCCATGGAGCCCGTGGTTTACGATTTCGCGATCAACGAACGGGGTACGCAGGCCGCACTTCTTTCTGGCGACAAGGCATTGATGCCAGCCGGCTACTACACTCTGCAAGTGCCCGGGCTTATCCGCACTGAGGTTTCTCGGCTGTCTCCAGTTCGCCGTGCCGAACTGGAACGTTTTACCGCGGCATGCTGCTCTAATGCGGATTACGCGGACATGATTCACACCCTGTTTGATTACATGCTGCCTGCCAGCCAGGACAGCGAAGAAGGCCAGCAACGGCCGCTGAAGACACTCCTCGATAACTACGGCTTCGACCGCCTGCAGCATGAACAGGTCCGTCAGGATCTTCGTTCCGGCCGCATAGGTCTGGCGCAGAACCGGCTGCCCCTGACCAGTCTCATTGAAGACGTGGAAGCGGATTGCCTCGATGATCGGCATCGTGCCGCGGGTTTCAGGGCTCTTGCCGCGGGGCGCGTCGCCGTGGTCTCACTTGCAGGCGGCGTGGGTACGCGGTGGACCAGGGGTGCTGGAGTCGTGAAGGCCCTGAACCCCTTCTGCAAGCTTGGGGGACGATATCGAAACTTCATCGAAGTCCATCTGGCGAAGAGCCTCCGTATCAGCCGACTGTGCGGGACACCGCTCCCGCACATTATAACCACCAGCTATCTGACTCACGAAGCGATCGTCGCTCACCTGGACGTAGAATCCAATTACGGTTATCCCGGTCCGCTTCTGCTTTCGCCAGGACGCAGCATCGGTTTGCGCATGGTTCCCATGGTGCGTGATCTGCGTTTCGCCTGGGAGGAGATGCCGCAACAGATGCTCGACGTGCAGGCGCAAAAGGTCCGTGAAGGCCTGCATGGGGCTCTCATGCAGTGGGCTCGGAGCGCCGGCGAAGGCTCCGATTACACCGACAATAAGCCAGCGCAATGCCTGCATCCGGTAGGGCATTGGTATGAAGTTGCTAACTTGCTGCGCAACGGCACGCTGCTTCGGCTGCTGGAGATGCGCCCGCAGTTGAGCTATCTCATGGTGCACAATATCGATACGGTGGGCGCCGACGCCAACCCGGACATCTTGGGCTTCCACATCCACAGCGGCGCGGCGCTCACTACGGAAGTGATCGCGCGGCACATAGAAGACCGCGGTGGCGGCCTGGCCCGCGTGGATGGACGGGTACGTCTGGTGGAAGGTCTGGCGTTTCCAAGTGAAGAACTGGAAAGCCAGCTTCGCTATTACAACAGCGCGACCTACTGGATTGAAGTCGATCGTTTGCTTGCGGTTTTCGGCCTCACCCGCGATGCACTTTCCGATGCCAAACGTGTGAATGATGCCGTTCGCGCCGTGGCTGCGCGCATGCCCACGTACATCACCCTCAAGGATGTGAAGAAGCGTTGGGGCAAAGGACAGGAAGATATCTTCCCGGTTGCGCAATTCGAGAAACTCTGGGGAGACATGACCGCTCTGCCCGAGCTGGAATGCTGCTTCGTGGCGGTGCCGCGCATGCGCGGCCAGCAACTGAAGGAGCCCGCGCAACTCGATGGCTGGCTGCGCGACGGCAGCGCTGCGCACACCGAGTCTCTGTGCGCGTGGCGTGAGGTTTCGGACTAGAGCCTGTTATGAACTTTGCGTGAGCAATCTGGTCAAATTGGCGAGCATGAGGATGGCGAAGGCCAGATAGTGAAGTCCGGCGAGGGGTTCGGAGAGCCGTTCGTAGGTATCCGTCCAGCCAAACACACGGTTGACGGCGGCGCGACGGGATGAGAGAAGTTATCAGGCTTTTGCATTTTCCGCCCAAGCTGCAGGGGTGAGTGCGGCGACACGCTGCATGGGCGTGTCAGCAAGACCGGGCAGTGTGGCGGCGAGGTATTCGCGCACGGGAATCCGGAGTCTACGACAGCTTTCGATTACTGAGAGGATAGAGGCGACCCGCGGTCCGGCCTGAGGGCTGCCGATATGGATCCAGTTGGAACGGCCGATCGCGATTCCCCAGACATTCTGCCCATGTCGGTCAGGAATTGGAGATTCACTATCGTTGGCACCCGCTTTACGGGCGGAAAGCCCTCTATCGAGATAGCGAACAACGCGGTCCCGGAGGCGTTGTCCACGTGGACGACGGTTCTGGCATGGTCACGATGGTCCCCGCATGGATGTTGGATCCCGTAGTTTGCGCAGGCATGAAGCTAGGTGGTAAGCGTCTGACCAACGCACCTGTAAACAGGGCGTGATCTGTGATGGACTCTTTCCATGGCAGAAGAGTCTGGAGTGGTGGCTCGTCGACGTGGCCGCCAGGAGATAGCGCGTCTGGCTGCTCTGTATCGTGTCCTTCCGGCAAGCCTGCGTGATTTTCCGTTTCATAGCTGATACCGTGTTCCCAGTTGCACGAAATGGGGGTGCGGGATGCGCTCAAGAGCAACAAGTGTGGTTGGCGGAGATGCAGCGCGGGTGCGGGAGCAGCTGAACCAGTGGCGTCAGGATCACGGCGGGCGAGGACGAATTCCGGAAGTTCTGTGGGCCGATGCGACGCGTCTGGCCCGCGAGCTTGGGCTTAACAAAACGGCGCGTTTGCTCGGCCTGGATTACTACAGCCTGAAGAAACGTCTGCAAGCGGAGTTGGCGCCAACGATGGACAGTCCATCGAGTCCGGGATTTGTTGAACTCCCTCCCACTTATTCCAGCGCCGCCTTCGAGGGTTCTGTCGCAATAGAGCGAGTTTGCTATTCTTTGCACTGACAACGAGGTGCAAAGCGATGAGACAGGCGTTGAGTCCGGTGGTGGCAAAGGTCTTGAAGCGCTTGCACTGCCCCCTGGATGTGATTCTGCTTTGTGTTCGCTGGTATAGCGCGTATCCGTTGAGTTTTCGGAACCTCGAGGAGATGATGGCCGAGCGTGGGATTTCTGTCGATCACTCGACCGTGCACCGCTGGGCA
>Ga0224528_1000808_pt1 | contig 23195 bp, 17 predicted proteins | sample CBST25metaG_2_FD_179888 | JGI IMG/M metagenome (GOLD analysis project Ga0224528, IMG submission 179888) | Peat soil microbial communities from Stordalen Mire, Sweden - C.B.S.T25 | ecosystem: Environmental > Terrestrial > Soil > Wetlands > Peat | place: Sweden: Norrbotten County, Stordalen Mire...
TCCGCTGCGCCATAGATCCAGGGGATGCCGTGCAGAAGCGCGAAATCGTTGATCAAATAACGCGTCGCGAAGTTATCGGTTCCATCCAGAATGAGATCGATATTTTCAAAAAGACGATCCACAGACGCCACCGTCAGATCGCTAACTGCGGCTTCGATTTCAATCGTGGAGTTGATCCTGCGGAGCCGCTGAGCAGCGGCCGCAGCCTTTGGAAGAGCTTCCTCAGCATCCGTCTCGTCATAGAGCGACTGACGCTGCAGGTTGCTCCACTCAACACAGTCTCGATCGATGACGCGCAAAAAACCAACGCCGGCACGCGCCATCAACTCCGCCTGCGTACTGCCGAGCGCGCCACAACCAACAATCGCCACCCGCGACTGCGCAAGAAGACGCTGCCCTTCTTCGCCCACCTCGCGAAATCGTATCTGCCGCGAATAACGATCATGATCGGGAACTGCTTTGACTTCGTTGCTGTCCATCGCAAGCCTTCCGGTTTAGAGCATTTCTCCAATACGCGTGCAGTGTTCAGTTGCGTGCAAGGTGGCTTTTTCTTGAGAAAAAAACCACTCGGTATCCTGCTTTCGCTCTACACCAATTGGAAAAATGCTTTAGCGATCTGTGCAGGAATAGCATGGATCGAGTGCAGCCTGAATCAGGGGCACATCCGCAATCGTATTCCGCAGAACCATCGCGGCCACCGACGGAATGTTGGCAAAGCTCGGAGTGCGCACTTTGACCCGAAGCGGTGTATCGCTGCCATTCGTCGCAAGATAGTAGAAGACCTCGCCGCGCGGAGCCTCGATGCGCACCACCGCATTTCCCTCTGGAACGAAGTAGATATCGCCAGCATGAATCGGTCCCTGCGGCATACGGTCGAGCACCTGATCGATGATCTTGCAGCTTTCCACAATCTCCAGTGCACGCACGACCACGCGCGCCAGCACGTCGCCCGAGGTTTGCACCGGTACGACAAATTCAACCTTTCCGTAAGCAAGATACGGCTGGTCCCGACGCAAATCCGTGTCGACGCCCGAAGCACGCGCCACCGGGCCGACCGCACCGTAGGCAATCGCTTCCAAGCGGGTCAACACGCCCACCCCTTTACAGCGTGCAATCACAGTCTGATCCGTTGTCAGCAGAGGAATCAGCGTTCCCTCCGTCACGGTGCGGATCGCTTGCGATACCTCGCGAATCTTTGTGTCATCCAAGATGTCGCGATTGACCCCGCCAATCCGGTTCATTGAATAGTTGACACGATTGCCCGAGATGGACTCGAGCGCATCCATCACCGACTCGCGCAGACGGAAGATCTGCATGAAGAGCGTCTCGAAGCCGATGAGCTCCGCGGCGACGCCCGCCCAAAGCAGATGAGAGTGCAAACGTTCCAGTTCCGCCATCACCGTGCGGATATGCTGGCCGCGCTCTGGAACCTCAATGTTGCCGATGCGCTCAAGCCCCATGCAGAAGCACATGGAGTGAACATTCGAGCAGATGCCGCAAACGCGCTCCAACAGGGCGATGGACTGCGTAATGTTCTTACGCTCGGCAAGCCACTCGATGCCACGAAAGTTGAAGCCAACCTTAAGTGACGAACCGATTACGTTTTCGCCTTCGCACTCGAGTTCGATTTTGTACGGCTCTTCCAGGGCAATGTGATAAGGTCCAATCGGAATTTTGTAACTCATAGACTGTCTCCACTCGTGCGCAAAAATCTCCCTGGCTTATCGTCATCGCGCAGCATCAAAGTCGGCGTGTCCTTGCGACCTTCGAACGTCACAGCATAGTAGTCGCGAGTTTCCCGTTCCGCCCAATCCGCTCCCGGATAGGTGTCGACGATGCTCGGAACCGCAATGCCCTCGTCGAGGAACGAAACCACCGAAAGAAGCGTGCCTTCCATATCCCAGTGCCAGGAGAGCTTCAGAACATGGTTCGGCTCCGATTGCGCCACCATGGTCACAAAGCGCGCCTCAGCCTTCAGCAGAGTATGGGCAATCTCCTGAACCGATGCGGCCGGCACCGTGAGCCACCACCCGTCGGCACGCTCTATCCAGGTGCCGCCAATCTGCAATCGCGTATCTTCCGCCCTCATCGCGTTTTCTCCTTGTTCTCAAAAAAGATGCCCGGCATCATGTTGCACTGCAGGCGGCGACGGCGGCAGCGCTCACAAAGGCGCACCAGTTCGCGCGTCTCGTCCTTCACATGGTCGAAGGCTCGCTTCAACAATTCGTCGCTGGCCAGACGGACCGGATCGCCACATTCTGCGCAGGCATGGAAGATCACCTGATGATGGGCACTCCGTTCGCCGGGATGCTCATAACACGGAACCTGATCTGCATCCATGTGGAGCGCATGTCCTGGGCAACGATCAACGCAGCGCGCGCAGAAGGTGCACCGGCCCGGCTCATAGTCCCAGGCATAGGTCTTTTCCTGGTCCGATCCGGTGACCGCATTGCTCACGCAGACATAGGCGCACATGCCGCAACCAATGCACTTTTTTGGATCGAGCGTCACAGCACCGCGAAACAAATCCGGCGTTGGCACCATACCGGGTAACCGAACCGTGGCCTTCTCGCTGAACAGGTTTCCGGCAATCAGCTTCAGTATCTTCAGCATCCTAGTGTCCCCCGTTGCGGACAAAAAACGCCGCAGCCAGTGCAAGCGCGGCAACAGCGCCGCCCCATCTCCACATCATGCTGGTTGCCTGCGCCAGTTTGAGGCGAGCCGTGGAGGCTGCCAGCAAAGTCAGCAGCGGCACCAGTACAAGCGAGAACAGCACGAACGCCGCGGCATTCACGTACCAGAGCGAGCTTCGGTACGGAACGGCAAGCACTACCGCGAAGCCGATCAACGCAACCCACTCCAAGGCGTGCGCCAGCTCCCAAAGCGCCAGCCGCGGACCATCGAACTCCGTCAGCGGACCTGCCAGCACCTCCTGCTCGGCGTTGGCCAGGGAAAAGGGATTAAGGCGCAACTTGATGGGCAGACAAAACAGAATCGCTGCCAGCGCGGGAATGCGAACCATCCACGGCGTCGAGGAAACGATCTGCGCGTTATGCATCGAACCTGCGCTGGTAGCCATGGCCACCAGCGCGGTAAGAAACGGCACGTTCGAAGCGATGCTGACCACGGCCTCGCGCGTGGCTCCCACCTCGCCATAAATGGAGCGTGAGGCATAGCCGGCAAGAATGAAGCAGAGCGGCGGAATCTCCAGCAAACTCACCGAGACGATCATGTCGCCGACAAATCCGCTCTCCCCTTGAAAGACAGGAAGCAGAGCCAGCGCGCCAAGCATACTTGCAATTGCCAACAGAGGCAGTCCGGTCAACAGAGCTTTATCAGAAGACACGCGGCTCACCGGCCACTTGGCCAGCAGCTTTACAACGTCATAGAAGGGCTGCGAGAGTGGCGGCCCGATTCTCCCCTGGAAGCGTGCCTTCAGCTTCCGCTCGATGCCCAACATCAGCCAGCCAAGCGGCAACGCAGTAAGCAAGCCAGGAAAGATCAGCAATGCAAGAAATGCACGATGGGAATTCATTGGCTCACCGCCGTTGCTCCCGATTTGCGAAGCACGAGTTTTTCAATTGCCAGGCTGATGCCTTCAATAATGGCGTGAGGTCTCGGGGGACATCCCGGGACATAAATGTCCACAGGAATGATCTTGTCCAAGGGGCCGTCAATAAACGGACTCCCGGCAAAGACATTGCACGTTGCAGGGCAAGAGCCAATGGCGACGACCACTTTGGGCTCCGGCATCTGTCCGTAGATGGTTTCCAGGGCTTCGCGCGTTGTGCGAGTGACAGGCCCGGACACGCACAAAATATCGGCATGCCGGGGACTGCCTTCCAGCTTGATGCCCGCCTGCTCCATGTCGTAGCGCGGTGTCAGGCAAGTGACCAGTTCAATGTCGCAGCCATTACACGCGCCCGCATTGAAGTGATATAGCCAGGCGGAACGACGGCGGGCGCGCTCCACCAACCGAAAGATCAGGCCATGTTCTGTTCCACTCATGCGACACCTCCGAGCAACTGTGGCCAGAGTCCGGCTGCAAGCAGCGTGATGACCAACAATAAAACCGCAACTGCCATCAGAATTTTGTTGTACGGAACCGGACGCTCCGGGGATGAATCCGGGCCCCACCAGAACAGCGTGATCGCACGCGCATATACCGCCACGGAGAGCATGGCCGCCGCGCACAGAGTGGCGAGCAGCGCCGGGTTTCCAGCCATCGCGGTGAAGATACGCCAGTGCGCGGCATATCCCAAGGTGGGAGGAACGCCAAGCACGGCCAGAGCACCGATGGCAAAACCGATCGAACCCATCGGATGACGCGAGGCCAATCCACGTGCATCCATGAGCTGTGCTCCGCCTGCCTCCGGTCCTGAGAGGCTGACGAAGAGCAGTGCCTTGGCCAAGGCATGAACCGTTGCGCCAATCAAGGCACCGTTGATTCCCAGTGCGCCACCGAGGGCAAGAGCGACAACCATCACACCCAGATCTTCGACCGTCGAAAAGGCCAGCAGCCGCTTGATGTTCCGCTGCGCCAACGCGAGCAGAGCACCCACCAGGGCCGAGGCAACTCCAAGCGCAATCCAGGGCAGCGTCGAGGCGAACAGCCAGGGCTCAGCCGTGCGCAGGGTAAGGACCTCGGCAAATGCCGCCACGTCGATCACGCCGATCACCAGGCCAACCAAGACAGCAGGCGTGGATTCGGCAACCAGCGGTAGCCAAAGCCAAAGCGGCACAAGACCAAGCTTGACCGCGATCGCCGGCAACAGCAAAGCCAGGGCCAGATGCGCGTTGCCCTGTTCGGCAGCCAGCGTTCCACCGATCATGCCCAGCGCGGAAATCGCGATGGCCAGCAAGTAGCCATAGCGCGCGACCGGCTTCTCGCTGCTTTTCCAGAGCGCCAGCAAAGCCACGACAGATGCCGCTTCCAGAAGACCTGTCCGCAGCAGAGATCCATGGACGAAAATTCCACCCACGGCAAGCCCACCCGCCAACGCCAAGGGAAACAGCAAGCGACGCCAAGCCTTGACTGCCGAGGAGGCCAATAAAAGACCCGCCAGTGAGATTCCGACTCCGGCCGCCAGAATGCTCATCGCCGGTGCGGCAGAGGCTTCTGCCGAAATTGCACCGATGTTACCCACCGGAGCAAACCAACCGAAGGCACCCATCGCCACGGCGAGGACGGGAAGGATAACCCATGCATACTTCTCCGCAGCGGCCAACGGTTTGGCAACGGAGGTCGCGATGCGGCCAAGCAAATGCCAGATCCAGAGCCATCCGGTATCGACATCGCAGAAGCGATAGAAGGGAGCCAGCGCATGCTTCATCGCATACGAAAAATCACTCGCTCCCATATGCGCGCCCGGAGAAAGCATTTCTCCACCGGTAAAAACAGAGGGTGCGCCACCGGCGGTTACGGGACCGCGCAGAAGCGAAGGCACCCAGACGATCAATGTTCCGACAAGCAAGGCCACCACGCCAAGCACCAGTCCACCCGAGGCCAGCCAGACGCCCTCGCCCGAGGAAAGTCCGAACCAACTGACACCGGTCAGCGGCGCGCAGCCGAGCGCCGGAAGCAGCGGGTTCAGCAGATAAGTCACCGCCAACTGCGGAGCTACACCCAGCAGCAAGCTACCGGCGGCAAGAATGCCTCCACCGGCCAGCATCGTCCAATGGGATTCATGCGCGTGCTCTGTGGCAGAACCCTCGCTGCCCAGGAAGACACCACTGGTTGCCTTGAGGAACGAGAAGACTGTCAGGATGCTGCCCACCCACGGAATCAGCGCGAGGATCGGCTGATGAGCTTCAAGCGCGGCATTGTAGAGCATCCACTTGCTCACAAATCCATTGAAGAGCGGAACACCGGCAATGCCCGCGGCACAGACAAGCCATATCTTCATGGTGTGTGGCATCTTTCGTCCGAGGCCACCTAAATGATCCATGTCGCGCGTTCCGCAGGAGTGCTGCACCGCGCCGGCGCAAAGGAAGAGCCCCCCCTTGAACAGTCCGTGATTGAAGCAGTGGAAGAGACCGGCGGCAATGCCCAACGGAGTTCCCAACCCGATGCCCAGCATCATGTAGCCGATCTGGCTCACGGTATGGAAAGCCAACAGTCTTTTCAGATCGTGTTGCGCCAGGGCAAAGAGCACACCGATCAGCAAGGTGATCGCGCCCAGCCAGGAAACAGTCAGTCCCCACGCCGCCGGCCACGGGCCGATCGAGTGCATGCGGGCAACCAGATAGACGCCCGCCTTCACGTAGCAAGCCGCGTGCAGCAAGGCACTGACCGGCGTCGGCGCCGCCATGGCGCTTGCAATCCAGGTATGCAACGGGAACTGCACCGACTTGGCCACCGCGGCCGCCAGAATCAGCAGGAAGATTCCGGTACTAAATGCGCCCTGCACGCGCGGATCGGTCCAGAGCGTGATCCCGGTGCGGAAATAGATCAGCACCACGGCCGCAAACAAACCGTAACCGGCAAGGTGCGTCATGGTAAGAACCTTGCGAGCGCCATAGGCGGCCTCGCGATCCCGGTACCAGAAACTGACCAGGAAGAACGAGCAAAGTCCCACCAATTCCCAACTAAGATAGACGAGAAAAATATCCGAGGTGTAAACGAGATGGATGAGTCCGGCAATAAAGATCAGAACCAGGGAATAGAATCGCGTAGTTCCCTTTTCTTTCTCCATATATCCGACCGAATACAGCAACACCGCCGAGCCGATTCCAGCTCCCATCAGCGCGAAGAGAAAGCCCAGCCCATCGACGTGATAGGCAATTTGAATGGGCCCGTCCCAATGGCCGAAGGTCAGGTCAAATACGCGCCCGGCAAGAATCGCTGGCCAGATGGCGAGAACACCTGCCAACGCGCCGACTCCAGACAACAGTGCCAACCATCCCTTGGCCCTGGCCGTAAGCACTCCGGCCAGGACGAGTTGCAGCAGCACTCCGCCGAAGAGCATCGTCAGCGGTATCAATATGGCATAACTTGCAGTCACTATTGCCTCCTTCCACGCAGGTAGCGCTTAGCCCCCTGCCACCATGGGGAAGATAGCCACGACATCGTCGACGCCTAAAGAGGAGTCGATCCCCTTCAGGTGTGCGACATCGCGGCCGTTGATAAAGATGATGATCGTGCTGTTGAGCTGATCGCCGTCAAAGACACGCTTGGCGAAGGCGGAGCCATGCTCGGCGGCAAGCCCCTCAAGAAGCGAGCGCATGTCGGGCGCCGCCTTCGTCCACGTTTCTTCTCCGCGACCCGTCAGTGCACGGATATCCGCAAAGTATCGGATGATCACGGATGTTCGTCTCCCTGCTCAGACAAGCTGCAATTCCTCGAGCCGTTCCCGGGTCGGAATACCCTCTACATCCCAGCCGCGCAGCGCGTAGTATTCGGGCAGCATCTCCGGCACATGGCTGAGTTCGCCCTTCGACGGTCCCGTTTTGATGGGAAGCGTCGTGAGGCGCGCTGGCAACTGGTCGTCCTTCATGGTCAACCCGGCCCTGATATTGAACAGCTTTTCCAGGTTCCAGATCCGTTCGCCGGCCTTCAGGTAATCCTCCGGAGTGTAGGTGATCCCCGTCAGCGCCGAAAGCATGGCGGCGTAGTTTTCCCCACTCATCCCAAAGGTGCCGAAGATACAGCCGCCCGAGGCATCAATGGCCGCCGTCAGATCCTGAAAGAGCTTCACCCAATATGGCTTGTCTTTTGTCAGGTGCGGATCAAGCTTGGTGCCACTTCCCAGCACTTCGACGGCAATGGTATAGCCCTTCACGTGGCAACCACCGCGCGTGCAAGTGGCGTACTCCAGGCCGATGCCCTGAATGCCCCGTGGATCGTAGGCAGGAATCTCCATCTTCTTGACGGTCATGGAAAGTTCCGCATGTCCGTAGGAGTTGGCCAGGCGATAGGAACCGAGCGCCAGCTTGTTGCCAATGCCTTCGCGCAGGCCGGTCTTGCGCGTCATCTCGACCATGGCATCCACATTCCCGAAGCGGAGGTCCACGCCATCGGTATCCTTCAGCGTGATGAGACCGGCTTCAAACAACTCCATGGCGCAAGCCAGCGTGGATCCAAGAGAGATCGGGTCCATACCCATTTCATTGCAGAGGTGATTGGTGTGCGTTACCGCATCGAGGTTATCAATGCCACAATCCGGCCCCATCGACCAGGCCGCCTCATACTCGGGGCCTTCGCCTTCGCCCGCATACTTGGGATTCTTGACCTTGCTGACACGCCCACAGCTAATCACGCACGAGAAGCAACCCTTGGCGCGAACGAGCTGGTTGGCCGCCAAGGTCTCGCCACCGACCCTATCCGCATGGGGATAGTATCCATCCTGAAAGTTGTGGACCGGGAACGAGCCGATCTCGTTCAGAATGTTGACCAGGACGTCGGTGCCATACGCCTTCAAGCCAGCACCGCCCACCGGGTGCTCCTTGATCCCCTTGCGCCCTGCCAGTACGGCCTCTTTGAATTCCTTTGGCTTGGCGACACTGAGCGCCTTGGTGCCGACAACGGCAATGGCTTTCAGGTTTTTCGAACCCATCACAGCGCCGACACCACCGCGACCGGCAGCCCTATGCATTTCATTCATGATCGCGGCGAACAGAACCTGCTTCTCGCCCGCCGGTCCAATGCAGGCCACCTTGGCCTCGACGTCGGTTTCTGCGCGAATCATGTCCGTGGTATCTGGAACCCATTTGCCCCACAGGTGCGAGGCCCGACGAATCTCCACCAGATCATCCTTGATCCACAGATAGACCGGCTCGTCGGCCTTGCCCTCGAGAACGAGGGCATCGTAGCCGGCATAATGCAGCTCCGGCCCCCACGATCCGCCCGAGTTCGCACCCGTAATGGCATCGGTCAACGGCCCCTTGGTCACCACGTGATAGCGGCCGCCGGAAGGCGCGAAAGTTCCCGTAAACGGCCCCGGAGCAAAGACCAGTTTGTTGTCCGGCGAAAGCGGATCGATCATCGGATCCACTTCATCGATATAAATCTTGTCCGCAAGACCGCGCGCTCCAATGTAGAGAGCCGCGTCTTTCATATTCGTAGCCTGCCGTGAAACAGCGCCGGTCGTCAGGTTGATGCGAAGAATCGTTCCGGTATATCCGTTCATGGTTATGCCCCTTCGAAAGCAGACTTGAACTTGCCTGCGAACGCCATCTTGCGAGAGCGTGTGGAGATGTTGTCATCGACGAATTCCAGTGCCTGGCTGGGGCAGATCTGCACGCAGGAAGGTTCTCCGCCGCAGGTGTCGCACTTGAGAATGGAACCGGTCACGCTGTCGTACACGGCATTGCCGAATGGGCAGGCGATGGTGCACATGCGGCAACCGATGCACTTCTCCTGGGAATACTCCACCAGAGTGGTTCCCCTGGCGCGATGCAGAGCACCGGTCGGACACACCTTCATGCACGAAGCAGAATCGCACTGCTGGCACATCATGGGAACCGAAAAGCCCTCGCGCTCCCAGCTATACACATGGACGCGGGTCGCTGAAGGCCGGAACTGATTCTCGTGGCTAAAACTACAAGCCAACTCACAGCTCTGACATCCAGTGCACCGGTCTGGATGAATCATCAATACTTTCGGCATACCATCTCCAATCCAAACTTGCAGGAACACCATGTACAAATCTCAGGGCAGGCGAGAGCAAGGAACCAGGCCTGCCCTGAGGATGTTGAGTACCCTGGCCAGCAGCACTCAACATAAAACCGAGCTAGAAGCCGTACGACATCTGCACCCCAACCTGATGACGTGCTTTCAGATTGACGCCCGGTACAATGTTGCCGGCAATCTGTGCAACACCGACATCGATATTCAGCTTGCGCTTCGGGCTAGGAATCACGCGGGCGCAATAGGTAAGCGTCGTAGGAATGTTGAGCTTGGCGCCTCCTATATCGGTTGCGCTGGTAAAGCCGAAGGGATGCTGCGGCTGCTGTGACGCCTCCGATCCGAAGATGATCGTGCTCTTGTCGGGTCCCTTGAAAGCAAAGGCCACGGCACCAAAGCCTCGCGCCTGCCAATCGGGTGCGTTACCGCCCATGCCCCAGAGTTCCGCATTGGTTCCGCGAACGCCCGCGTTCAGTACCACGGCAGAGAGCGCGCCGGCCTTCTTGATCGGAATTGCCTTGGTGGCCACGGCGTAGATATCCTCGTTGTGGCTTCCACCGTTGGTGGCCGCGTGCCATGTGAGGTAGTCCCCAACATTGCGAACACCGGTGCGAGCGATCACGCCCGTGGAAATCGCGGGAACCCAGTTTTTCTTCTTGGCGTTCTCTGGAACCACGGTGACCTTGGCATTGAAAATTTCGAAGCCATTCTGCCAAAGCGGACTCAGGGAAGGACTGCCTCCGAGGATGTGGTACTCGTGGGTATAGCCCGCTTCCAAACGCTTGCCGATACCCGCCTCGATCGAAACCTCATGGAAGTCGCCGATCACCGGGCCTGCATTGAGGTAGTGATAGGCAACCACGGGATGAATCTTCTGGCCCTCGGCAGAGGCCGTATAAGCCAGCGGAGTCACAAACACTCCCGTCTCGCCTTCCCACCCGAGCGCTTGCGCGTTTCCTGTTGTGGGCAAACTCAAAAGACAGGCTGCGCCGAGGATGGGCATCGATAGCCGCCCCAGCAAACGACAAATTTCCTTGGAATTCAGACTACGCATTGCTTCACCACCTCACAAAATTTTGAAATGGCATCCGTGCAAACTCTCAACGCTCTGCAGGTACGCTCTGCTGCCGGCCCACTCCATGGTGTAGCGCGGGGCGCTTCTACAAAAACCTTCTGCACTCGCCGAGTACACCTAGTGCACGTCGCGTGCCAAGTGAAGAGTCATCGTTGCGCAATCTTTTCTGTGCGCCGCGCTTGTCCGTCGTTTTTCTGCTAAACCTTCCACTTACGCCCGAAATCAGTAACATGTTTCACAAATGGCTACGCATTGAAATGTTGCCGGCAGACGGCAAAAAATACAGGAGAGGGATTGCGCACAAGAACTGTCACGATTTGCTGTCACGAAAAATGACAACTGTCACGAAATGCAACTTAGCCTGGATTCTTCTGCAAAATGGGGCGCGTATACCGTCTCGATTCCCGTCCGAAACATAAGTGGATAGAATCCGGCCACCCCACGGCAAAAGCCATAAGAATCCCGCGCTCCACGGCGCACTTTCCACAGCAACACAGGCCACCCTTTCCGGCTCCACTCCGAAGTAAGCCACGGCGCTATGTATGGCGCACAAAATGCATACAGACTACCGGCACCACAGGATTCGGCATATGGCATCCACAGACACGCATGGTCGTCACATCACCTATTTGCGGCTTTCAGTTACCGACCGGTGCAATTTGCGCTGCCAGTACTGCATGCCCGCAGAAGGAGTTCACAAACTTCAGCACGACGACATCTTAAGTTTCGAATCCCTGCTCCGCATTGCGCGTTTGGCGGTTTCGCTGGGCATTGAAAAAATCCGCGTGACCGGCGGTGAACCCTTGGTGCGCAAAGGCATCCTCCCGTTTCTTCAGAACCTTGCCGCCCTCCATGGACTCAAGGAACTTGTGCTCACCACCAACGGCATGCTCCTGCGGAAGTACGCCGCAGAGTTGCGCAGCGCTGGCGTGCAGCGGCTCAACGTGAGCCTCGATTCCATGCAGAAGAAGACCTATGCGACGCTGACCCGCGGCGGAAATCTGAGCCGGGCTCTTGACGGAATCGATGCCGCAGAAGAGACCGGCTTTCCTCCGGTAAAAATCAACGCGGTCGTGATTCGCGGACTGAACGACAACGAGCTGCTGGACTTTGCGGAGTTGACCCTGCGTACCGCTCATCAGGTAAGGTTCATCGAATACATGCCCACCAACACCGCCTCCGATTGGCCCTCCGCCTTTGTCTCCGGAGAAGAAATTCTCGATCGAATCGGCAAGGTCTACCCGATCCGGCCGCTGCCGAATGTCGGAGCGACAGGCCCGGCAAAGTTATTCCAGATTCCCGGGGCACTGGGCACGCTTGGCATCATTACGCCCATCTCCCACCACTTCTGCGAAAACTGCAATCGCATCCGCGTCACCGCCACGGGCATTGTGAAGGGCTGTTTGTTCGATAACGGACCCCTCAGCCTCAAGCCATGTTTCGAACGCAGCGACGAAGAGATGCGCGCGGTTCTTTACGGCGTACTCAGGAACAAACCGGACCGCCACCATCTTCTGGACAAGGACACGCTCATCACGCCCTTCTCGATGTCGGAAATTGGTGGATAATCCAGCCGGAAGAATCGTAGTCTACCTATCAGGAACTCTACCCATGGCTGATATGCCGCAGCGCATTCCCCGCGATGTACGAATGGAAGGCTTCGTCGAGCGCGCCTCCGTCGGCGAGGCAATTGAGTGGACGGATCGCATTGCGCACACCTGTGAGACCGAAAGCATTGCCCTCGGCTCCGCTCTGGGGCGCATCCTTCCTGAGCCATTTGTTGCGCCCGTTGCAAGTCCTCCGTATGGCACCGCCGTACAAGATGGCTATGCACTGCGCTCCTGCGAAACCGTCGGTGCAAGCAGCTACAACCCTCTTCCCTTTTGTCTGCAAGACGCTCAGTTCGCACTGCGCCCTTTTTCGGCAGCTCTGGTCAGCTGCGGAACGCCGTTGCCCATGGGCGCAGACGCCGTAGTTCCTTTCGATCTGGTGCAAACCGAAGCCAATACAACGAATCTGATCGGAAGCGTGGCGCAGGGAGACGGCGTGGCCGTGCAAGGCCAGGAAGCACAAGCCGGAACCGTTCTGATTGAAGCCTCCCGAATGCTTCGTGCCTCCGATCTCGGCCTGATTGCTTCCTTCGGCATCAAGCGAATTCCAGTCCTCCGGCGGCCGAAGGTGCGGATTATGCTTGCCGGCAGCAAGCAAACCCAGGAGGGCCATCTGCCCGATGCCAACGGTCCCCTGCTGCGCGCCCTGGTGATGCGCGATGGTGGAACCATTGAGATTTGCAAGTACGGCATCGCGGACCGCGCTGCAATGGCTGAGTGGATGGTCCGCCCCGGCGCGGATCTTGTTTTGGTATGCGGGCGCACGGGCGTGGGGCCGGACGACGAAGCACCCCTGGCCTTGGCGGCTGTCGGCACACTCGCGCTTCACGGCATCGCAGTGCGTCCTGGAGGATCAACCGGCATGGGATCTATCGGTCCGGTTCCCGTGCTCCTGCTCCCCGGCAGCCCGCTGGACTGCCTGTGCGCGTATGATCTGTTTGCCGGAAGGTTGATCCGGAAGCTCGGCGGCCGCGCGCCAACCATGCCGTATGGCCTGTGTCAGGCCAAGATAAAGCGCAAGATTGTTTCCTCGGTCGGCACCGTGGAACTTTGCCGCGTGTTGCTGATTGCAGGCGACGCCCTGCCACTGGGGCGCTCGGACTCCGGCGGACTGGCCTCGGTCGCTCACGCGGATGGCTTTCTTCTGATCCCTGCGGCGCTGGAAGGCTATGCCCCCGGAACCACGGTAGACGTCTACACATACGATCAGACTCAGAAACTGGAAGGTGTCTGGAAATGACGACAGAGCAGAACTCGAACCAGGATCTTCTTCGTGCAGCGCGGCAGCAGCAGTTCCTGGATGTGCTGGATCGCGATGAAGCCGAAGCACGCTTCCGCCAGCACCTCAAACTATCGCCGCTTGGCGAAGAGTCCCTTCCCTTGGCCAAGACGCTCGGGCGCATCCTCTCCCGCAGTGTGATCTCTGCCGTGGATGTTCCGGGATTCGACCGCTCGCGCATGGATGGCTTTGCCCTCCGTTCCAGCGACACCACGGGAGCTACCGACGAGTCTCCGCGGACGCTCGAACTCCATGCCGAGATTCTTACGCCTGGCGTTGTACCCACGACCGATATTGTGGAAGGATTCGCCACCATCGTCGCAACCGGAGGCATGATCCCCCGCGGAGCCGATGCCGTCGTCATGATCGAGCACACCGACGTGCGCGAGCAGCAAGGCAAAGTGCTCGTCGATGTCTATCGGACCGTATCGCCCGGAGCCTATATCGTCGCGGCTGGCAGCGACATCGCGCAGGGGGAAACAGTTCTGCGCGCCGGTCAGCGGCTAACCTCCCGCGAGGTTGGATGCCTGGCTGCGGTCGGACTGAGCGAAGTCATGGTTTGGCGCAAACCCACCGTCGGCATCTTCTCGACCGGCGACGAACTGGTGCCTCCCGGAGAACCGCGTCGACTCTCCGGCGTCTACGACTCCAACAGCAACATCCTCGCCAGTGCCGTCGAAGAGGCCGGCGGATTGCCCATTCAACTCGGCATTGCGCGCGACAACGAAGCGGAGATCGACGCCATGCTGGAACGCGCCCTGCAGTGCGACATGGTTCTGCTTTCGGGCGGAACCTCAAAGGGCGCAGGCGATCTGGCCTATCGCGCCGTGAACCGGCTCAGCGATCCCGGAATCGTCGTTCACGGCGTTGCGCTCAAACCCGGCAAGCCTCTGTGCCTGGCCGTAACGGGCGGCAAGCCAGTGGTTGTGCTTCCAGGTTTTCCGACCTCGGCGATCTTCACCTTTCATGAATTTGTCGCGCCGGTCATTCGCGCCTTCGCGGGGCTTCCCAACGAGCGCCCGGGAATGGTAAAAGCCACGCTTCCCGCGCGCATCCACTCTGATCGCGGGCGTACGGAGTACGTCATGGTCTCCCTGGTTCGCGGTCTGGACGGAGAACTCGTCGCCTATCCGACCAACAAGGGATCCGGCTCCGTCACTGCCTTTGCACAGGCCGACGGATTTTTCGCGATTGGCGCGCAAACCGAGACGGTTCCTGCCGGCGACGAAGTCGACGTGACTTTGATTGGTGCCCATCATTCCATCGCAGATCTGGTGGTCATCGGCAGCCATTGCGTCGGGCTGGATTTGCTGCTCGGGCATGTGATCGAGGCGGGCTTTTCCGTGCGCGCTCTCCACGTCGGCAGCAATGGAGGGCTGATGGCCGTCAAGCGGGGCGAGTGCGATATTGCGGGTATTCACCTTCTGGACCCGGTGACCGGAGAATACAATCGCCCGTTCCTCACCGAGGAGCTCGAATTGGCCACTGGATATACGCGGCTTCAGGGCATCGTGTTTCGCCGCGGAGATGAGCGGTTTGAAGGGCGCCCTACACAGCTTGCCGCTGAAGAGGCCAGCGCCGATCCTGCCTGCCTGTTCATCAACCGCAATGCTGGCAGTGGTACGCGGATTCTTATCGACCATCTTCTAAATGGATGCCAGCCTGCCGGGTACTCCAACCAGGCAAAAACGCACAATGCCGTGGCCGCCGCGGTAGCGCAGCGACGTGCGGATTGGGGCGTGGCCATCCGCACCGTGGCTCAGCAGTACGGCCTTGGTTTTCTTCCACTGCAAGCCGAACACTACGACTTCGTGATTCCCAAGCAACGTGCGCAGCGCGCTCCGGTGCGCCGATTCCTAGCGCTCTTGCAGAGCCCTGAGGTTCGGGCATCGTTGCAGCAACTCGGTTTTGAATTCTAGACGGAGGCCGTGTAAACACGGCCCATGCCACACTGCTTCCACCGGCCTTCGATCCGCAATCGCCGCAACACCACGCCATGAAACCGCATCCGGAGAAAGATATGGCATCGCCTTCCAGCTCCAGGCCCAGGCCCAGGCCCAAAATTCCCTATGCGCGAATCTGGAGCATTCTGTTCCGCACACTTCACCTACTGGCAGTCTGTATCCTGGTCGGGGGTCACGCCTTCCATGCGCCCATCGAGCCGCTGCGCCCGATGCTTTACTTGGCCATCGTCAGCGGAGCAGGCATGGCATTCATCGAAGCTTACCCAAGCTGGCAAGCTCTTTTTCAGGGATGGGGACTTCTGGTCATGCTCAAGCTGGCACTGCTCTGCGCCGTTCCCTTTGCATGGGAACACCGCTTTGCCATTCTTGTTGTGGTCGTAATCATTGCATCGATTGGCTCCCACATGACCAAGCGATTGCGACACTGCGCACCGCTGTTTGGTCCGGGGATTGACAGCTAAAGCATTTTTCCAATTGGTGCAGAGCGAAAGCAGGATGCCGAGTTGCTTCCTCATTAAGAAAAAGCCACTCGGCACGCAACTCAACACTGCACGTGGATTGGAAAAATGCTCAAGATATCACTGGACGGTGCAACCTGATGCACCATCCAGTTCTCAAAAACCCTGCGGCTCAGTTCACAAATTCAGATCTCTGGCTTCCAGAGTCAATGGGGTTTGCATCCCCAAGGCCATACTCTTTCATCTTGCGATACAGAGTATTTCTGCTGATGCCCAGCGACATGGCGGCCTTATGGATGTTGTGCTTATGATGAGCGATCGCACGGTAGATCATCTCTCTTTCGACCTCAGCCAAAGACTGCAACGGCGCTGGATTTGCTGACAGACACGCACCTTGCTCGCAATCCGTAGACGCCCACTCAAAATGCTCGGCGCGCAAAATCGGATCGTCCCCAGCCAGGTTGGCCGCTCTTTCAATCAAGTTCTCCAACTCCCGCACATTCCCAGGCCACGAGTAGCCCTTCAGCCGTTCGAGTAGATCTTCATCGAAATCCTTGGGCACAATCTTCATCCTCTCCGCGATTTTGAAGGAGAGACACCGAGCAAGCGCCGGAACGTCTTCCAGGCGCTCGCGCAAAGGAGGAATGCGAAGATTCAGCACATTGAGCCGGTAGTAAAGATCCTGACGAAAACGTCCTTCCTTGACTTCCTGCTGCAGGTCTTTCAAGGTCGCGGCGATAATGCGAATGTCGATAGCCCGGTCGGCGGAAGAGCCGATGCGCGTCACCTTCCGCTCCTGGATTACCCGGAGCAATTTCATCTGCGCACTGAGCGGCATGTCGCCAATCTCATCGAGAAAGAGCGTACCGCCGTTGGCCATTTCGAATTTTCCAGTCTGTCCGCCTTTTTTGGCTCCAGTAAAGGAGCCATCCTCATAGCCAAACAACTCGCTCTCGATCAGGGTCTCCGGCAGCGCTGCGCAGTTGACGGCGACAAACGGGCCCGAGCTTCTCGGCCCGCTGTAATGAATGGCCTGCGCAATCAGTTCCTTGCCCGTACCGCTTTCCCCTTGCAGCAACACGGTGGACAAACTCGCGGCAGCCATTCGGGTGCGCGCTTTCAACTCGATCATGTTGGCGCTACCGCCCACAATGTCGTCCGCCGAAACACGCGACGCAGCAAGGTAACACGGCCTGGCCGGAGACTTCCCCTTAGAGATTTCACGAAAGGTCGCAACCGCACCAATAATCACTCCGCCCTCGTCTCGAAGCATCGAGGCAGAACTGCGAATCTTCTTTCCCAGCCGGGCGCAGACAATCTCCTTATCTTCGTATTGCGCGCCGCCGGTCAACAGACCCAGAAGCGGAATTTCGCAATTGGATAGCTGGGCCAAATGCAGTCCCCGAACCTGCTTCGGATCGAAGCCAAAGATGCTTGCGCCCTTCGCATTGATCTCTGTAATCATGCCCCGGTTGTCAACGGAGATCATCCCGTCGGACATGCTCTCCAGCAGGATGTTGGAGTAACGATAGGCGTTGTAGAGCTTCTCGGTCGCGCGCTGCAGGCGAAGCTGATTCTCGATGGCGCCAACAGCCGACACCACCATGCCCAGCGTGTGCACATTGGAAAAATGATAGTCCCCACTCAGGTCAAGCACGCCCACCATCTGGTTATCCGCATCGAAAATGGGAGACGCGGAACAGACCAAAAAATGGTTTGGTTGACAGTAGTGCTCGGCCGCAAACACCTGTACCGGCTTGCGCTCGAAAATGGCCGTGCCGATCGCATTCGTTCCCTTTACCGACTCGCTCCAGTTCCCACCCGGGCACATCTCCACCTGCCGTGTGCGTGACACGACATCGGAGTCCCCAAGAACATCCAGAAGCAGTCCCGTCTCATCGCTCAGAACCACCTGGAATCCAGTGTTCTTCACAAAGTTGAATAGGCGCTCCATGACTGGCCGCGCAATCTTGACAAGATGCTGACGTTGATAGAGTCGATCTTTGAGTTGGAGTTGATCAACGCTACCGCTTTCCAGGCCATGCGGATCAACGCTCAGGTTATGACATCGCTGCCACGAACTTGCAATCTCGGGGCTCAACCGGCAAACGTCTAGAGAAGCTCCGCGAGTGTACTGCTGCCATGCATTCTGAATGGCGAGATTGTCTAGCGACATTCAGACCTCCAAATAGTCACAATGCTGGACTATGCACTAAATGGAACACTCCGGGCGGTGATATTCATCACGTTTTAACTATAAATTCTAAGTCCATCGAAAGCCTCACAATTCTCCGCGCGCACGGCGCTTTTCGCCCGAGCTTGAACTGTCATTTTTTGACACAAATTTTCCTCGCAAACCTTTGTCTTTGGCCTTCAAAACCAAGGCCGGCGAGGAAAATGAATGTCACATTTTATGACACTCGCGCCATCTCAGGACACTGAATTGGAGCAGCCTTCCCGCTGTCTTCCATCGACGTCCTCTCCTCCGCGAAAGATACTTACCGAAAGTTTGCACAAGCTTTCATGACGACGAAAATGGATAACTTCTTTGCCGTCAATGTCTAGAAAAAATATATGGAAAATGGCTCCATTTCATCCGCCTTTCTGTGGCTATATTGTGCTCTCCAGAAATCGCCCTTTTCACCTTGGTACAATACATGCATATAAACAAATACTTGCGCCGGACTTCAAGGTTGACTCGTCCTCTTTGAAGCCATCACTCGGTGCATCTACCCCTCACCCAAGGGTGACGTTACCTCGGGGTAATTTAGGAACAGGAATAAGGACTGGAACACTGATGAAAAAAATTCTGCTAGTGGTGCTTTCCCTTCTCTTCACGTCACTCCCCACATGGACTCAGGCCGGTTCAAGCACGGGATCAATCACCGGTACGGTAAAAGACCCAAATCAAGCAGTACTGGAAAATATCCAGGTCGTTCTTACCCAATTGCCAACCAAGACAAAGGTCGCGACCATAACCAATGCGCAGGGAAACTACACTTTTTCCGCGCTGCCGCCGGGAAGCTATTTCGTAACTGTTGAGGCCAAGGACTTCCTGCCTTCAGCCAGCAACGAACTCAAGGTAGCGGCAGGCGCCAGCCTTCGCGTGGACCTCTCGCTACAACTCGCCGGAACGGCTGAAAGCGTCACCGTTTCAGCAGGAACGGTCGAAAACGCTTATCGCGTCGAAAACGTTGCGCCGGGTGGCCCGCTCGGCACCATGCCGATTCTGAACCTACCCTACTCGGTCAATGTAATCTCTCGCCAATTGATCGACGACACACAATCGAGGAACTTCAAGGAAGCAGCCAAGTATCTGCCGCTGGTCTCCTTCCAGGAGATGCAGGGTCCGGAGGTCCTGCGCCCGCAAACGCGGGGTTTCCAGGGCAGCAACATGCAGAATGACCGCAAAGATGGAATGGGCTTCGCTGTCACCACGCCCTCCGCGCTGGAAGAATACGAACAACTGGAAGTCGTCAACGGTCTGGGCGGCTCCATGTTTGGCCCCGCCAACCCGTCGGGCATGTTCAACTTCGTCACCAAGCGTCCAACCGAAGCACCCTTGCGCGAAGTCGAGTTGCAATATGAAGGCAGCACCATCGCCACCGGCCATGTCGATCTGGGCGGCCGCCTCGGACCGAAGAAGATCTTCGGCTATCGCACAAACCTGGTATTAGGCGATGGCACCGGCTACGTGACCGACAGCCAGTTGCGGCGTCAGTTGGCTGCCGTAGCGCTCGACGTACGCCCTTTCGCCCACACCGTGATCGAAGGAAGCTTCAGTTTCTATAACCTGTTCCAGCATGGTTACCCCGGATGGTTCGCCTATACGCCAACCACGACCGCGCCTTCGGTCTCCGGCTCCAAAAGCATTCTTCTGCCTGTAAACGCTCCCGATCCAACGCGACATGGCTATGGACAATCCTTCTTGGGCGTCGACCTCAACAACCAGATCAGCGAAGTAAGAATCAAGCATGATTTCGGCGCAAACTGGCATCTGGTTGCCGGAGCATTGCATCAGATTGCCAGTCGCAACATCAACACAGCAGTCAACTCGCTTACGAATAACACGGGCAGCTACCAGACATATCTGGCGAATGAGTTCTCCTCGCTCGCTCCCCGTTTCCAGGTCAATAGCGATCTGGGATATGTGACCGGCGGCTTCAAGACCTGGAACATCCACCACGACGTGGTGATCGGAAGCACCGGCTACCGATTTGCCTCCTGGTCGCCCAAGACCACTCCGACCAAGGTCGCGCTCTGCCCCACCGGCATGACGACCTGCTCGCCCACCATCGCCAATCCACTCATCGATGTTGCTCCAGCCAGCGGGGTACTCTCCTATTCGGGATCCAATACCTACACGCATGGCATCTACGTCTCGAGCGTTCTTCACCAGCAAGGATTCAATCTGGCAGACACCATCTCTCTGACTCCAAGATTTCTCCTGCGCATTGCGGCCAGTCAGGATTGGTACTGGACCAACAACTACACAACTTCCGGCTCGCCCAACTATTCGTTCACGCCGAACACCACGATCAATTTCTCTACCCAGGGCGTGAGCCCGACCGCGAGCCTGATCTATAAACCAGCCGCGCACATGACGATCTATGGGACCTTTGCCGAGAGCCTTCAAGCTCCCGATTCGCCCGTCTTGAGCACCTCGACGGTCATTATCGTGAATAGCGCAAAGGCGTTGTCGCCGTATCACAGCACCGAAGGAGAGGTGGGCTACAAACTGGAATCGCGCCGCATCAACTTCTCGACTGCAATGTTTCGAATCCAGCGTCCCTTTGCGAACACGGTGGCAGATTCTGTCACCGGAGATTGCGGAACTCTGACAACAAAACAGTCCTGCTACATCAATAAAATCGTCGGCAACCAAATCAACTACGGCATTGAGGGAATGCTCTCCGGAAGAGTCTTTGAGAGCTTGATGCTCACCGGAGGAATCACAGTACTGAACCCCAAGCTGACCGATACGGGAGTTGCTGTAACTAACAACAAATCCTTCGTCGGCATTCCGGCCTATAAGTCCAACATTCTTGCCGAGTATCACATACCTGTGCTCACTGGCGCATTCTTCAATTTTGACTGGCAACACATAGGCCGCCGCCCAGTTGATGACATCAACAGCACCTATACGCCACAGTCCAATACCTTCGATCTCGGCGTCCGTTACACCGCCAAGGTTCTGGGAAAGGTGACGACCTGGCGCATCACCGCCAACAACGTCTCCAATGTGCACTACTGGTCAACGCTCGGCCCGGGCAGCATTACAGGGCAGAGTTCTGGAAGCTATCTCGGGCATCTTGGCGAGCCGCTTTTGATCACGGCATCCATGCGCTACAACTTCTAAGAAACCTGCCAGGCGCTCTTCTCTCGATCGACTTCGGGCGTCTGGCATCTAATTCGGTTTTTGATTTACAGGGAAAAGCCAGCCCCAATAAGCTCTCTGGCTCATGCTGAGGGAATCCACATGTCGAAACACATTGCACTTCCAACCTGCATTCGTTCGCTCGCATTTACCCTCGTCGCATTTGCGGGGACATTGCCTTCCAGCGGACAGACGCCCGGTTGTGTGCCGCCAACGAACCAGAAGCTCACCCTCTATCGCGCCGGAAGTTTAACGGCTGCTTTCAAACCGCTGCTTGCAACCTTCACTTGCCAGACCGGCATTCAAGTAACCGACGTGCCCGGAGCAAGTGTGGACAATGCTAGACAATGCACAGCCGGAGGCCAGAGCTGCGATCTATACGCCTCCGCCGATTATTCCAACATCGATCTATTCCTGAAGCCTGCTGGCTACGCGGATTTCACGATTCTCTTCGCCCAGGGCAGAATGGTGTTGGCCTATTCGGCAAGCAACCTGGCGCAAAAGAACCTGCCACCTATCACCGCTACAGAGAGTGGCGCGTTCAACCCTCCCACATCCATTCCAAAGGCATCTGCAAACTGGTACAAGATTCTGACCTCGCCCAGCGTCGCCATCGGCAGCGGAGTTCCATTCCTGGATCCTGGTGCCTATCGCTCATACCTGATCTTCCAGCTTGCGCAGCAGTACTATAACTCGCCTATGCTCTACGATGAGCTGATGCAGCATCTGGTAATTCCTGGCGGAGATCGTTCTGCTCCCGCGCTCGGCAGGCTCTATGATTTCCAGTTCACCTATGAGCACAGCGCTCGTGCCATGGCCAGAAAGGATCCCGATTTTAGGTATGTGGATCTTCCCGACGAGATCAATCTCTCTCACCCAGTCCAAGACGCTTATTACGCGAAAAACTCCGTGGTCGTTCTTCCTGGCCTCGGGACAGTGCGAAGCGCGCAGTCCATTCCTGTACCTGGCACCCATGTAGCATGGGGCATTACGATTCTGGCAAATGCACCAAATCGCGAGAATGCGGTAAAATTTCTGCAGTTGTTACTTGGCCCAACAGGAGCAGCGGCGCTCAAGGAGAATGGGCCTACGCCAATCTCACCTGCCAAAGTCAGCTCCGAGGATTTCCGCAAGATTCCAGAATCACTACGCCCCTTGGTTCAAACAACTGCGACGAACTGAGTACACACTTGAATCCGCATGCGAGAGAAACCCTCGGCAAGCCGAGGGTTTCTCTATATATTCGATTTCACGCCCTATTTTGCAGTACCATCTGGGCGCCCCCTACGGCGATCCTCAGCACTGAAAAACGAGCGAAGCCGTGAAGTCGTCTTCTTGAAACAGTGCTGGATATTTGGAAGGCGTCCGATAAGTCGCCGCAAGCCGAAACCATCCCACATGATCAAGCGGAATTGCAACTATGCCCTCGGCATTCGTTTTGAGTGGATGGATGCGAGTGGCAGTTGTATCGTCGCCGGTTTCAACTTCAGCATTGGCCAAGGGATGCCCGGCAAACCGCACCAGTAATCAGTTCATAAATATACCGACACTCACGCGGCGTATTTGAGGGAAGGCTTCTGGTAGAAGACCCGGATTTTCTCGGGGTGTTTTTGCAGACTACGCATTGAGGCCACACCTTTTGCCTTGAAGTCAGCTTTACTCGTCGTGACCATACGGCCTATCGTGTCGGCTTTCAGATGCTCCACACTAACTCGTCGGGATTGCGGTTTGGCGAATAAGGTGGCAGATAGAATAATTTCAACCTTCCACCGAGTGTTTCGACAAAAGCTTTCGTCTTTTTCGAAAT
>Ga0224528_1000809_pt1 | contig 23189 bp, 15 predicted proteins | sample CBST25metaG_2_FD_179888 | JGI IMG/M metagenome (GOLD analysis project Ga0224528, IMG submission 179888) | Peat soil microbial communities from Stordalen Mire, Sweden - C.B.S.T25 | ecosystem: Environmental > Terrestrial > Soil > Wetlands > Peat | place: Sweden: Norrbotten County, Stordalen Mire...
GGCATCCCGCATCCGGTCCATATCTACGCCGGCCAAGGGGCTCACGGTTCCAGACTGGCCGCTGATGGCCACCGAATCCGCGGAGAAGTCAGAATTGCCGGCAATCGAGGGCAATGCCACGCCGGAGGCTGCGGGCGCGTCCGAGCTTCCGGCCTGCGTACCTGCGTCAGCGGTCAGCGCGCTGGTCAGGCTCAGATTCTGGGCTCCGTTCGAGGCCAGTTGCTGAATAGCCGAACGGGCCAACTGGGTTCCCGCCGAGCCGGGCAGTTGACTGGCCGACTCGCTGTTCTGCTGTCGTTCGTGCTCCGCAGCCCGCGAAGCCAGCAGTAGATCGAAGGTGACGGTCTGGTCGTGGCTTTGCGCGTTGAGCAGAGCTTCCTGTGAGCCTCGCGCAAAGCCCGCGAACTGGGTGCGGACCACATAGCGGCCATTTTGCGGAAGAGTCATCGACCAGGCGCCGGCCATGTCGGTGGTGGTGGAGAAGCGCTTGCCGGTGAGGGTGTTCTGGGCCGTGACGGTGACGCCCGGCAACGGAATGCTGCCGCTCTTGACCACGCCGTGGAGTTTTCCGCCGCTGACAGAAGCCGCCGGCGGGGCTTGCGGAGCCGGGGTGGTCTGATCGGGCTGCGGCGAGGGCGCCACCGGGGACTGTGCCCAAGCGGAGAGACTGCTGGCCACAAAGATCCCCACTGCAATTGCGCACCGCATCGTTACTGACCGCATTCGCGCTCCCTGGCATTTGCCGCTCTCACTCTGTCAGACGCTCCTGCCGGCGGGAAGGTTTACCTCGCCGGAAATGATCGGTCCGGCGCAGCCCGGGCCTTTCTCAACGCGCAGGCCGGATGGATAGAATGGCTGAGGGCAGCCCAAAGCATTCCATTTGTTTTTTCGAAGAGAGTGCAGGGAAGCAATTTTTCGGCAAGGACCGCGTTTTAAGGCGGTTGCGCCAGGGAGTCGGGAATGAGCGGGATCAATCGGCGGGACTGGTTGAAGGGAGCGGCCGCGACAGTAGCGATCGCGCAGAGTGGTATGGGAGTGGCATGGGCCGCGCCCGTCTCGGAGTTGCCGCACAAGCGGCCGGCGAAGAACGAGCGGCATTTCACCAGCGTGGCGGTGGAAAACCTGATTACGCAGGTAAAGGGCAAGATCAAGGACCCGTCGCTGGCGGTGCTGTTTGAGAACTGCTTTCCGAACACTCTGGACACGACGGTTTGGCCGGGCACCTTTGAGGGCAAGCCGGATACGTATGTGGTGACGGGCGATATCGACGCGATGTGGCTGCGCGACTCCTCGGCGCAACTGTGGCCGTGTTTGCCGCTGGCGAAAGAGGACGAGCCGCTGCGGCAGCTTTTGGAAGGCGCGATTCGGCGCCAGGCGCGGAATATTCTGCTGGACCCCTACGCCAACGCCTTTATGCGCGACCCCGCGGCCAAGCCGTTGAGCTGGGCGGTGACCGACCATACGGAGCATCACGCCGGCGTGGGCGAACGCAAGTGGGAGATCGATTCGCTTTGCTACACGATCCGGCTGGCGTATGGCTATTGGAAGCAGACCGGGGACACGAAGCCCTTTGACGCGACGTGGAAGGAAGCGGCGTGGACGATTGTGCGCACCTTCAAGACGCAGCAGCGCAAGGATGGACCGGGACCGTACTCCTTCCAGAGAGAAGCGGCAGCGCCAAGCGATTCGGTCCCGTTGGGTGGGTTTGGCAATCCGGCGCGGGCGGTGGGGATGATCTACTCGATGTTCCGCCCCTCGGACGACTCCTGCATTTATCCGCTGTTTGTTCCCGCCAACCTGTTTGCCGTGACCAGCCTGCGGCAGTTGGCCGAACTAGCATCCAAGGTAGCCGGCGATGCCAAGCTGGCCGAGGAGGCGACGACGTTGGCTGCCGAGGTGGAGCGCGCCGTGAACCAGTACGGCAAGGTGCAGCACGAGACGCTGGGCGAGATCTGGGCCTACGAGGTGGACGGCTATGGCAACAAGCTGATGATGGACGACGCCAACGCGCCGGGATTGCTGAGCTTGGCCTACCTGGGCTGCTGCCGCATCGACGATCCGCTCTACCAGCGGACGAGGCGGTTTGTGCTGAGCAAGGCGAATCCGTACTTCTTCAGCGGCAAGGCGGCGGAAGGCGTGGGAGGGCCGCATGTCGGCCTGGGCCAGGTGTGGCCGATGTCGATCCTGATGCGCGCCTTCACGACCACGGACGAGCGGGAGATGGTGCAGTGCGTGCGCTGGCTGCGCGACACCACGGCGGGAACCGGCTTTATGCATGAATCGTTCGACAAGGACGATCCATCCAAATTTACAAGGGAATGGTTTGCGTGGGCCAATACACTGCTGGGCGAGCTGGTGGTGAAACTGGCTACGGAGCGGCCGGCGATGCTGGCGGGGTCGCTGGGATAAGAGGGCGTTTGTTCGGATCACTTGAGGGACACTAGATCGGTGTGGTGTTCCTCAAGGGCTTTGTGCCAACTCCTAACGCCGGAAATGCAGATCCTTCGCTTCCGTTTCTCGCAAAAGCGCGCCAAACTCCGCTCAGGATGACAATTTTGGTTTTCAGTATGCTTCAGACTCACCACACCGGAATCAATACGGAAGAGATATGACAACAGAGATTCGCGATACGGTAATTCTCGGTTCCGGCTGCGCCGGACTGACGGCAGCCATCTACACGGGCCGCGCCGGCCTCAACCCTCTGGTTCTGGAAGGACACGAACCGGGCGGACAGCTTTCGATCACCACGCTGGTCGAGAACTTTCCCGGCTGGCCGGATGGAATTCAGGGGCCGGAACTGATCGAAAACATGAAGAAGCAGGCAGCGCGCTTCGGGGCGACATTCCAGCTCGCGCAACTGGACAGCGTGGATCTGAGCACGCATCCCTACCGGCTGCAGACGTCGGCGGGAGAGATCTGCACGCGCACCATCATCGTGGCTTCCGGGGCCAGCGCGCGCTGGCTGGGACTGCCCAGTGAACAGGCGTTGATTGGCCACGGCGTTTCCAGTTGCGCGACCTGCGACGGGTTCTTTTTCCGCGGCAAGGAGATTGCGGTGGTGGGCGGCGGCGACTCGGCGATGGAAGAGGCGCTGTTTCTGACGCGCTTTGCCTCGAAGGTGACGCTGCTGCACCGGCGCGACGCCTTCCGCGCCTCGAAGATTATGCTGGACCGCGCCATAGCGCACCCCAACATCGAACTGCGTACTAATACCATTGTTTTGGAAGTCTTGGGCGCCGATGAGAAAGAAGTGAAGGGGCTCAAGCTGAAGGACGTGAAGACGGGCGATGAGTCGGTTTTGCCGGTGAGCGGCATGTTTCTCGGCATCGGCCACCAGCCTAATACCAAGATGTTCGCCGGGCTGATCGACCTGGACGATGACGGCTACATCCGCACTACGAGCAACGTGCTGACCACGCACGACGGAGTGGTGGTGGAGGGCGTGTTTGCCTGCGGCGACGTGCAGGACCGGCGCTACAGCCAGGCAATTACGGCGGCGGGTTCGGGCTGTATGGCAGCGCTCGAGGCGGAGAAGTTTCTGGAAGAGCGCGGACACTGAACGAAATGACAATGCTCAATGAAAGTCTCGAGCAACTGGAAACGGCGATTGCAGAAGCCTGCCGAGTGGCGGGGCGGGAACGCGGCGAAGTGGAGCTGATGGCGGTGTCAAAGACCCACCCGGTAGCCACCCTAGCCGAAGCCGAAGCGCTGGGACTGCGACTGTTTGGCGAGAACCGCGTGCAGGAGTTTGCGGGAAAAGCGCCGGAGATTGCGGCGCTGCGCAGCCGAATGGCGAATCCCGTGCACGTACATCTGATCGGCCATTTGCAATCGAACAAGGCGCAGCGCGCCGTGGAACTGTTTGATGGGATTGACTCCGTGGACTCGCGGCGGCTGGCCGAGCGGCTAAATGAGGCTGCCGGCAAGTACGGCAAACATCTGCCGGTGCTGATCGAAGTGAAGCTCAGCGCGGAAGAAACCAAGGCCGGATTGGACCCTGCATCGGCAGAAGCTGAAGAATTGCTGGAGCGTCTGCCCGATCTGGAGCATCTTGAATTATGTGGGCTGATGACGATTGCCCCGCTGGGCGTGACGAAGCAAGAAACGCGCGCCTGTTTTGGCAGTTTGCGCGGGTGGAGGGAACGGTGGGCGGCGGCGTATCCCCGGCTCCGGTTCGATGTGCTCTCGATGGGCATGAGCGGCGATTTCCGGCTGGCCATCGAAGAGGGCGCAACCCGCATTCGCGTAGGTTCGGCGCTGTTTGGCGCGCGCGGGACGGCATGAAGCGAGGTTGGACAGCCTGAATGATGAACGACGCGCAGCCCCTGGAAACTGAATCCATCTTCTTGCGGGAGGTGGCGGAAGCACTGCTCCAGACCCGGCCCTTTGCTGGAGTGGATCTGGACGCGCTGCGTGTGGAGCGGGTGGAGAGGGTTACAGCGAAGGCCGGGGCGGTACTGGCCGAGCCGCTGCAAACGCTGCGCTCCTACTGGCTGGTGCTGGAAGGCGAGATCCGCGCCGAGCGGCCGGAGGAAGACGGGTCGCGGACGCTGGCCGGCGTTGCAACCGCGGGCGAGGGCTTTGGCGAGGCGCCGCTGCTGACCGGCAAGAACTATTCTCCGTTTGCCATTCTGGCGGCGCGCGACTCGACGCTACTGCGCTTCAGCGAGGACGAGTTCTGGGCTCTGATGTCCTGCTGTCCGACGGCGCGCAAGGTGATTCTGGCCAACATGGCCGAACGGCTGCAGGCCTACCAGGTGGAGGCGCTGCACCGCGAGAAGCTGGTTTCGCTGGGTACGCTGGCAGCGGGGCTGATGCACGAGCTTCACAATCCCGGTTCGGCGGCCAAGCGTGCTGCTTCGCAACTGCGCGAGAACCTGCTGCGGCTGCAGCGGCTAAGCCTGCGCTCCGCCGACAAGCCGAAAACTCCACTGCAGCTGGAGTGCATGAGGAGCCTGCTGGAGCAGACGCTGGGCGGCTGCCATGCTCCGGCGATGAGCAGCCTGGAACAGTCCGACGCCGAGGAAGAGATGGCTGAGTGGCTGGCTGCCTCGGGCGTAGAGAACGCCTACACCGTTGCGCCGGCACTCGTAGGCATCGGCCTGAAGAGAGAAGAGCTGGCCTGCTCCAAGGACGCGTTCGAGGCCGAGAGTTTCTCCGACGCGCTCAACTGGCTGGAGGCTCTGGTTTCAAGCGTCAGCCAGGTTTCGGCCATTGAGGAGAGCATCACGCGCATCTCCGAGCTGGTGATGGCGGTGAAGAAATTCGCTTACGACGACCGCTCGCAGGTGCGCGACCTGGATGTGCATGACAGCTTGCAAAGCACGCTGACCATCCTGGGCCACAAGTTGCGCGGCCGGCAGATCACGGTGGAGAAACGCTTTGCGGCCGCCCCTTCCACAATTAAGACGCGCGGCTCCGCGCTGAGCCAGGTGTGGACCAACCTGATCGACAACGCCGTGGACGCCTCGAAAGAAGGCGGAGTGATCGAGATTGCAACCTGGTCGGAAGCGGAGACGGGGACAGAGCCAGAGCGGCTGGCGGTGTCGATTACCGACCATGGAGCGGGCATTCCGCCCGAGGTGCAGCCGCGCATCTTCGAGGCCTTTTTCACCACCAAGCCGCAGGGCGCAGGGACCGGGCTGGGCCTGGAGATTGTCCATCGCATCGTGACCCAGAAGTTCGGCGGCGCAATCGAGGTCGAATCCAAGCCGGGAAAGACGCGGTTTGTGGTGCGGCTGCCATTGAGCGGATCGTCGGCAATAGCGGCCACCTGTGCCGGCTGAGGCAATTGTTTTGCCACGCAAATTGCGACGTATAGCTATCCTGGTTCCGCTCTCGACTGCTTCTCGCCGATATTGTTATTTGGAGAGGTCGGCAATCTTCAGATGATAGGGCTCGAGAAGGCTAGCCGTGGCATGGCTAACAGTAGCCATGGCAACCTGATAATTGACCTGCGTCTGAAGCAGAGTCAATTCGGCGGTGGCAAGTTTGGTTTGTGAGTCGAGGACAAAGAAATTGGTTTCGGCGCCCAGCTCGAATTTGCGCTGGTCGGAGGCCAGAGACTTTTGGGCGAGGTCGAAGGAGATGTTGCCGGCCTCCAGCGCCTGCTTTGCCTCTTCCAACTGATATACGGCGTCAGTGACCTGCTGGGCGATTTGCTCCTGAATCTGGCGAGCGCTATACATGTCGTGGGTGCGCGAGACCAGCGCATTACCCAGCCGCGCCTGACCATTGCGATTGCGAATAGGCAGGTTCAGGGTCAGAGTTCCACCGTAACCTGGATAGCCAAAACCGAAGGTCTGATCCATGGAAGAGCCAAAACCTCCTGGCGAGATTAGTTTGCCGGTGGTCAGGTCGTACTGATTGCCACCGAGGCCGCTGCTCTGGTAGAAGCCGGTGAGGGAGAGATTGGGCCTGAGCTGATTGTGCGCGAGCCGGATGCTGGTCTGGTCGTTTTCCAGTGAATCCTTGGCGGCTTCAAGCTCCGGACGCTGGCTGAGGGCCTGGGCCAAGGTGGTCTCCAAGGCGATACTCTGCAACGGGCCCTGGGGTTGCGGCTGCTCAGTAAGATTCAGGGCGAGGGTGCGGAACCGCGGGTCCTGGTTGGCGCCAATGGTGAGGCGTAGAGCGTCCTCGGCCTGCGTCAGCGAATAGCCAGCCTGAATAACCTGCACCTTCCGGGATGCGACTTCCGACTCGGAGCGATAGATGTCGAGTGGCGGCAATGCACCGAGTTCCAGGGAACGCTTGTCGCGTTCGTAGCTGACCTGGGCGAGCTTGAGCGACTTTTGCTGCACATCGAGTGCGCCGCGTGCCTGGACGGCGTTCCAATACTGATTGATGACCTGAAGAACCGCATCGTTGACTTCGGCTTCGAAGCTGGCGCGCGACTCTGCGAGCGAGCGGCGGGCAATGACCATCTGCGCGGTATTGGCGAAGCGGCCTGCATTTTGCAGCAGCGGCTGCGTAAATTGAAGCTGGAACGTGGAACTGAAGTACGGATTGAAATAGTAGTAGGAGCTGTTGGTGGAAGATTTGCCGCTGCTGAGGCTGGCCTGAAGAGTGGTTCCGGTAGTGAAGGTCTGCGAGAGCGTAATCTGACCGGTTTGACTGAGAGAGTTGACGGCAACGTTTTTGGAAACCCCGACACCCTGCAACTGACTGTAACTGGGCGTGGAATTGCGGTTGATATTGAGCGTGCTTTGCAGCGTTGGATCGAAGGGTTGATAGGTGCTGAGGAGATTGAATTTCTGGGATTCGATCTGCGTTTCCTGCAAGGCGATGCTGCTGCTGTTTTCAAGTGCGAGCAGGATGGCGTCACGCAAGCTGAGGGTAAGCTTGCCGTTCCGCGCATAGGCTTCCAAATGCGCGGGCGCGGGCAGCTTTTCGGAACGTACGCGCGTGGTCAACAGGCCGCGATAGCTCTCCGGAGACTGGGCTGAGGACGATGCGATCGGCAGCAAAAGCAAAAAGAATGCGCAGAATATGAGCTTCATAGCGGGGCTCCAAAGGATTGCCGTGAGCTTGGGCAGAACAGCATGTTTTGGCGAATGTACAACGGAATCCGGTCTCTTTCCCGGCGGCCTACTCATAGCGAATGGCCTCCACGGGATCTAGTCGAGCGGCCTTGGTGGCGGGATAGATGCCGAAGACCAGGCCCACGGAGATGGAAACAAGAAACGCCAATGCGATGGAGCTGAAGGTGACGATGGTGGACCAGCCGGCCAGCCACGCAATGACGCGCGAGATGAAGAATCCGAAACCGACGCCGATGGTGCCTCCAGCAAAGGAGATCATGGTGGCCTCGACGACAAACTGGCGAACGATGTCGGATTGGCGGGCGCCCACAGCGCGGCGCAGGCCGATTTCGCGTGTGCGTTCGAGAATGCTGGCGAGCATGATGTTCATGATGCCAATGCCCCCGACGAGAAGAGAGATGGAGGCGATGGCGACCATCACGGTGTTGAACATCTGCTCGGTCCGCTTCTGTTGGGCGAGCAGTTCAGCGGGAACGATGACGCTGTAATCGTCGGCGCCATGATGCGATGAATCAAGTACCGCGTGGATCACCTGCGCCGCCTCGGAGAGATTGCTCTTTTCGCTCATGGCCAGATAGATACCGTCAATCTCGTCCCGGACATCGCTGTAACTATCTTCAAGGCGAAACATGGAAGACTTGAGCGGAGTGTAGATATTGTTGTTGACATCGCTCGAAGAAGAGGAGGCGGAGTCGCCCTGGGAACTGAGCAAGGGACCGACCACACCGATGACGCGCAGCCATTGCTCATTCACTTTGACGTACTGGCCGATGGGGTTTGCGGCTCCGAAGAGATTCCACTTGGCGGCCGTGCCGAGAACACACACCGGAGCGCCCTGGTCGTCTTCCGATTGGCTGAAGAAGACACCGTTCAGTACGTTGAGCCCGGCGATGCGCTGATAGGTGGAATTGACGCCGACAACGGCGGGCATGTCGCGTTGGGACGTGGGCAGGATTTTTTGCGGAGTAAGGCGCTTGCGCGGCGTGGCGTCGACAATGCCATCGACATCGTCGCGAATGACGCGGTAATCCTGCAGAGTAAGGCCGGGAGAGATTTTGCGAACCTTCTGGTGGGCCTGCCACTCGGTGGTTTCCTTGGCTTCGACAATCAGATTGTGCACGCCCATCTGCTCGATCAGGGCCATCACCCTCTGACGCGCGCCGGCGCCGATGGAGAGCATGGCCACCACGGCCGCGACGCCAAAGATCATGCCCAGCATGGTCAGCAAGGAGCGCAATCCGTGCAGCATCAAATTCTGAACGCCGAGCTGCACATCGCGCATCCATTGCTGGTAGGCGATCTGGAAGCGTTCCGGAAGCAGCGTTTTAATCGCGGCCATTCTAGCGATTCTCCAAGTGCGGTTGATGGGTTCCCTAGCCGTGCAATGGGTCTTCCCTGAAGAAAAACCCACGCCGCGTGCAGCAACTTACTCTGCGAACATCGGGGGCCGCTCTAAGGTGTTCCTTCAATGCCGCCATTTGCAGAGCTGCTGGCGGTAGTCTTGCGCGGCGCCGTGGGATCGATGAGAGCAACCATGCTGCCCGCATCGATGCCTTCAACGGCAGCGCGGCTTTCGCTCTGACTCTTGATCTTGATCTCGCGCTGATCGAAGCCATTGGCGGACTTGATGTAGACGATGCGCTTGCCGTCCTTGAGAAAGATCGCCTGACGAGGAAGGGTAATTACGTTGGACTGGCTCCCGCCCTTGAAGAGAATTACCGCAGTGAAACCTGAGCGCAGGCGCTGATCGCTCTCGGCCAACTGGATGGTCACATCGAAGCCGCCGCTGGAACTGGCCTCGAACATCTGACGCGTCGACATTCCGCCCAGGCTCTTGACTGCGCCATGAAAGACGCGGCCCGGCAATGCGTCGAAGGTGACCTCGACGGGTTCTCCCTGGTGAATGTTTCCACGGTCCTGCTCGCTGACCTTGGAGGTGAGATCGAGGCTCATGGGGTCTACAACGTTGGCAATGGAGCTGCCTGAATAGACCTGGTCGCCGGGTCGGTAATCCGGAAGGCTCATGCCCGTGAAATAGATTCCGCCCGCTGCCTGCTGGTTTTTCTGAACCGAGACCAGCCCATCCATGGGCGCGACGACCTTCATCTTTTCGAGGTTCTGCTGCGCCTGATCCATGGCGAGTTTGGCCTTGTTGGATTTCTCCAGCGCCAGATAGATTGCGGCCTGGCCGGTGGCCTTGTGCGACTCCGCGTCTTTTTCCAACTCCGCCAGTACGCGCTTGGCCTGATCGAGTGCAAGCAGATTCTTGTCAGCGTCGATCTTGCTTTCGAGTTCGTTTTTCTCGACGTCTAACTCGGCACGCCGCACGCTATGGCGAGCCCTGAGCAAAGCGACCTTGTCCTGGGCTGCGAGGACGACGGCATCGGCCTTGGCCTTGGTGATTTCCTGTTCGGCTTGCAAGAACTCGGAGTGATTCTGCTCCAGCTTGTAGTGCTGCTCGCTGGGATCAAAGGTAAGAACAATATCTCCCTTTTTGACCATTCCACCGGTGCGTGCCAGTTCGGTGATCTGCAAGGAGTCGCCGCCGACGGCTGGTGCGGTGAGCATGAGCTCATGGCTGGCATGGAGTTCTCCGGTGGCATGAACCTCAAGGTCCAGTGAGCCGCGCTTGACCAAGGCCAGAGGGACTTCATCTTTTTTCGAAGGCAGATGAACGCGATTGGCCGCCACCACCGCGCCGACGGCGGAAGCGAGGACCAAGAAGACGATGACTGCGGTGAAAACCCGATGGCGTTTCATGCTGGCGCTCTCACTCCTTCACCGTTGGATCTTTGAGGGAGACCAAGTCTCCCGTGCGAAGTCCGTTGGCCACCAAAACGCGGTCGCGGCTGCGCCTCTCAATCTGAATGGTGCGCTCTTCAAAGGCCGATCCATTCCAGAGATAGACTACGGTCTGACCGGATTTGACGAAGGAAGCCTGCGCGGGAATGGTAATGGCATTGGGGATGCGATCGACAATGACGGAAGCCTGCACGGTCATGCCGGGCTTGAGACGAGGATCGCTTTGATCGAGGACAATCTCGATATTGAAGTTGCGGGGAAAGGGCCAGCCAGCGGAGAAGTCGGAGCTGGCAATGGTACCGATGCGCTCCACCTTGCCGGTGAATTGGCGGTCGGCTATGGCGTCGAGTTGCACGGTGACGGGCTGGGAAACGGCCAGACGGCCACGCTCGGTTTCATCCACGCGTGCGGTAACCCGCAACGACGATGCGTCGGGCAGTTCTGCAATGGCCGTGCCAGGCCAGGCGCGCTCGCCGGCCTTGAAAGGTGTCTCATTGCCATTGTGCCAGATATTCAACAAGCTGATCGTTCCGCTGGCGGGGGCTTTCAGTGTCATGGCGGCCAGCGAATTGCGCGCGCGCTCGGCGTCGTAATTTGCCTTTTTGCTAGCCTGCTTCTTGCTGTCGATTGCGGAGAGATCGACGGATTGATCGGCCTTGAGCTGGGTCTCTGCCTGTCGCAGGGCCTGCTCGGCATCGGCCACCTTCAGCCTGGCTTCTTCACCTTCGATTTTGGAAACAACTTCGCTCTTGCTGGCGTCGAGCTTGGCCACTGCAAGGTCATAGCGTGCCTTGACCACCGCGGTCGTATCCTGTTCAACGGTCAGGCGGCCCTGGGCGCGAATCTGCTCGATCTCGGCTTGAGAGGACTTCAAAGTCGATTGAAATTGCGCCAGGCTCCGCTGCGTTTGCGAGGGATCGAACTCGACGACGACATCGCCCTCTTTCACCTGCGTGCCGTCGGGAGCGATCTTGAGAATCTGCAGGTCTCCGGCATTGGAAGGGGCAGTGATGGTTTGCGACTTCATGGCCTTCAATTCACCGCGGAATTGAATGACGTCGAGAAACTCGTCGCGCTTGACCTGAAAGGTGGGAAGCACGGGAGCCTTCTTTGAGGAATGGGCCAGGGCATAGAGGCCCGCGCTGCCCACAGCCAGAACGGCCAGGGCGGCCAGCGCCTTCTGTTTTCGATCGGAATTCCTCAGCCATTGCATCTTCATGATTGGCGCCTCATCGCGACGGGCTCCTGGTGCTGGTTTGGCCTGTGAGATCGACCGCGGCGGAGAGATCTGGCATCAGCCGTGGATCGTTTCCCTGGATCGAGAAAGTGGCCGAGAATTTGCGCAGCTGCGCGGAAAAATCGCCCTTCTGGCCCATGGGATCGATGGAATCGAGGCGGCCAGGAAAGGCCAGATCGGGATAGGCATCGAGGTGCACCACAACTTTTTGACCAACGCTGAGGCTTAGCAGATCTTCCTGGTTGACGGGCACACTAACTTCCATAAGTGAGGGATCGATGACTTGCAGGAAAGACACGCCGGGACGGATCTGGTCGCCCTCCTGCACCTCGCCCATGTGCCCCTGCTTCCAGATGGTCTCGAAGACGACCAGTCCGTCGATGGGCGCGCGAATCTGCATGAGAGCGGCGTTGGCTTGGGAGTGCACCATGGTTTCGTGGGTGCGGTCGCGCTGAATCTCAAGAATGCGAATGGAGGCCTTGGCCGCCTTGCGCTTCAAGTCAAAGGTTGTCTTCAATTGTGTGAGGGTGGCTTCGGCTTCATCCAGATCTTCGCGGGCCTTTTCCGCATCGATGCGCGAGAGCAGCTCGACCTTTTGCATTTCGAGTTTGGCTTTGCTCAAGGCATCTTCGGCCTGCTTGAGCTCGGTTTCATCCTTGGCTGCGGCAGCTTCTTCCTTGGCCTTTGCCTCGATGACGTTTTCATTTTGAGTGGCGCTCTCGGCCTGGCGATCGATGGAGTCGCGCAGCTGCGCCTGACGGTCAAACTCTACCAGCAGGTCGCCCTTTTTAACCCGGGTTCCGCTGGCGATGAGCTTGGTGATGGTCAGATTGCCCACTTGCTGACCAGCCAAAAGCGGCGCCTGGATGACGCGGGCTTCGACAGCGGCAGTGGTGCCCTTGAGACGCAGGGTTGTGCCGGGAGTGGCCGAAATGGAGGAACCGTTGGGGACAAGACTGGATGTTCTCGTCTTGCAGCCGATCACCAGGAGTGCGGCGACCAGCACACAGGACGACAACAGAGCGTACTGGCTCTTTCGCGAGCGAGCATGACCAGGAGCGGCTGTAAGCGTGGGATTTGCAGAGCCCTCAGGGCTCTCAGGCGGGGCAACACTATGATGCGTGGAGGCCACTTCAACCAAGGGTAGAAACATACAGGCCCGATCCAGTGTTACAAATTTGCTGCAACAAATATACAGAAGGCGCCGCATTGAGCCAATGTGACATGCACGCGGCACAATCCAACTTCAGGGCTGAGCGGCCTGAAGTTGACAGCATGATTGTTGGACGCGCATAGAAGGATTTTCGCTCACGGATGAATTGTTTTTCGGTTGGTTTTTGGGCCAGGATAGCTCGACTTCGCTGCGGAATGGTCCCCATACGACGCCCGCACCGGAGCGGCAAGGCTGGGAGATTTTGGCCTCGATTTGCGGCGTTTTAGATCAAAAACGGCACAAAAGCGCCTGAAAATGAGCCAAAATAGCGAGTTTCTAGTTACCGATCAGTTAACGGGAATTCTTATATGTCGTTCATTATTTGATAGATACGTTGAGCCACAGGCCGAAAAGTGGGCTGTAACGGTGGGGGGGGTAGGGGGGGGACGATTTCGGCGCTTTTTGCTCAGCGTCAGATCTCAAAAAAGATCGGTACGATTGATCCGGCATGAAAGGAACTCATGGTGCTTTCCCACCCATTCCGCACAAAACGCGGAATGGGTGGGGCACGGAGCTCTGCGTCAGACTTACAAAAGACCTGCACTAAAGGCATGATGCGCTCTGGGGCCTCAATTCTACGCAAGAGAGATTGCAATCGGTTTCCTTCGTATTCCGGAGCGAGGACGAACGAGGTTTGCTCAATGGCAGACGGGCAAAGGGGCGGCACTCCGCCGCAGCGGGTCCTGGGTACAGCGAGGGTCGAGCTATGGATGCGCGTTTGTCCCTTGAAGAGCCGGGGCTGTGTTGCCGATATACGAGGCTGAGTTGGTTCGGAGAGTTCAAAGCGGGCGCGCGCCGCACGCCGGTTGGATTTGGAAGGTCGATTGCAGTCATGCGCACAAAGAGGGATAGTTCCGCAGAAGCGAAGCGCGTCCCGTGTGTCCTGGCCCGGTGCTGCGGCCTGTCTCTGCTGCTTTTTCCGCTTCTCGCCTTTTCCCAGGCGGGCACACGCCCACCGCAACGCCACACCCTGCGGACGGTGAGCAGCGTTTTCGCCTTGAGCAAGACCGAGGCCCTCAAGGCGTATCCCATCGAACTGGAAGGCGTGGTGACTTACTCCGATCCGGCGTGGGGCGTCTTGTTTATGCAGGACCGGACCGGCCCCACGTTCATCGATGTTCATGGAATAGCAACCGTGTTTCCTTCTGGCACGCGGGTACGCGTGGAAGCTGTAACGGGGACCAACAACGACGGGCCCGTAGTGGCTCATGCGAAGATCATTGTTCTGGGCCATGGGGATGTTCCCAAGCCGCAAAGGAAGAGCGTAGCGGAACTGGACAGAGGAGCCGGAGAAAGCTACCTTACTGTCACTGAGGGCATGCTGCATCCCTGCGAACGAGACTACCTGCGCGTTTGTTTCCGCATTTACGACGGGAAAAGGGCGGCCTGGCTCTCTGTGCCGCAGGCTGACTGCCCGGCCGCGCAAGCTCTGATCGGCGCCGTGGTGCGGGCGCGAGGCGTCCTTGGCCGTCACGTCAACGGCGCAGACCAGCGCCTGGGAGCGCAACTTTATGTCAGCAGTCTGAAGGACATCGAGGTTGAAAAAGCCGCTTTGCCGATTTCCTTCTCTTCGTCCCCCGTGCCCATTGGGAGTCTGCACCCCTCGGATGCGGACCAGCGCTTCGTGAATCCGATTCATCTTCGCGGCACCGTGACCTGGCAGTCTCCGGGACTGTTCTCCATCCGGGACAGCACAGGTACGGCGTTTGTAGAAGCCTGGAAGGATCTTTCTGTCCGTACCGGGAGTGCCGTGGATGCGATGGGTTTTCCGAGACACGGGAAGTTTGGACTCGAACTGGCGGATTCCGCCGTTCGCCTGGTCACTGTCCAGCCGAACTCCGGCAGCATTGCACCGCTTCAATTGGATACCGCGGAAGTGGTCAAACACGCGGTGAACGGAAGCCGGGTGCATTTGAAGGCGCGCCTCATCGGTCAGAGCGCCAATGCAACGGAGTCTGTCTACACGCTCGAAAGTAGCGGAGAGCGGTTCAACGCTGTTCTGCTGCGCAGTGACGCCAGGCGTGAAACTATCCGCTTCGCGCCCGGTTCGGTTCTTGAGCTGACTGGTCTGGCGCTGATCCAAAGTGGAAATCCGGAGTGGCCGCAATCGCTTTTGATCCTGATCGATTCGCAGGCAGAGATGACGGTGCAAGAAACCAACAGTTGGCTCACGCTTAGGACCGGGTTGGCTATCGTTGGCGGGATAGCTTTATGCGTGATGGTGCCGCTCATCTGGGTCTTGCTGCTCAGGCGAACTGTGCGAAAGCAAACCGGGATCATTCGCACGCGGCTGGAAAACGAGATGCATCTGGAGGCGAGGTTCCGGCAGTTCGTCGAGCGCAGCCTGGCGGGGGTTTTCGGTTGGCGACTCGACGGCACGATTGTCGGCTGCAACCCGGCGTTTGCCAAACTGCTCGGTTTTCAGTCGTGCGAGGAACTGATTGGACGATCATATTGGGATTTTCAGGTAGACCCCGCCCACCGGGAGCAACTGTGCCGCGATCTTCAGGGTGAAACCTTGAGCAACCGGAACGCCACCCTGCGCCGCGACGACGGCTCCACCGTGCACCTGCTCATGAACATCACGCCCGTCGAGGGAGAAAAAGGCACGGTCTACGAAACGACCGCGATCGACGTGACCCAGCTGCGGCAGAATCAGGCCGAGTTGCAGAAAGCAAAAGATGCGGCGGTCTACGACTCGCTCTACGATTCTCTAACCGGCCTGCCCAACCGGAGGTTCCTGCTTGACAGGCTGCCATTTCTGTTGGCCAAGTGCAGAAGAGACCGCGGCATGATCGCGGTGCTCTACATCGATCTGGATGGCTTCAAACTGGTGAACGACAGCCTGGGCCATCCGGTGGGCGACGCGCTGCTGGTTGAGATCGCCGGATGCCTGCGGGCGCGGGTGCGCGAGGCGGATATTCTGGCTCGCCTGGGTGGCGACGAGTTCATGGTGATTCTGGACGGCTTGCACAACAGGGAAGAGGCAGGGCTGGTGGCCGAGAGCCTGCTGGACGCGATTTCACAGCCTATGACCGTGGAAGGGCACGAATTGAACGTGGGCGCGAGCATTGGCATCAGTATCTTTCCAGAGAGCGCCGGCGATGCCGAGGAGTTGATGCGGCAATCCGACAGCGCCATGTACGCCGCCAAGCGCGACGGCAAGAATCGGGTGATGTACTTTACCTCCGAAATCGGTTTCCAGCTACAGGAGCGGCTGAGCCTGGAGAACCAGCTGCGTGGAGCTATTGCGCGGCATGAGATTTTTGTGCATTACCAGCCGGAGTTCGATATTGCCAGCAACCGCTTGATCCGTTTTGAGGCTCTGACTCGCTGGATCCATCCGACTCTGGGCCGGATCCCCCCGGACAAGTTCATCCCCATCGCGGAAGAGACCGGATTGATTTCCGCACTAGGTGCCTACGTGATGGAGCAAGCCTGCACCGAGGCCCTCCGCTGGCAGAGCCTGACGGTCACCCCGGTTCAGGTGGCGGTGAATGTTTCCAGCATTCAGTTCCGGCGCAAGGATTTTGTGGAAGAGGTCAGCGCGATTCTGGACCGCACCGGACTTCGGCCCGATCTGCTACAGCTGGAACTGACTGAGTCCGTGATGATGAGCGGCTCCCACTGCACCGCAGCGACGATGAATCGCTTCAGGGAACTGGGCGTAGGCCTGGCGATGGACGATTTTGGCACCGGGTACTCCAGCCTGAGCTACCTGGCCTCGCTGCCTTTTGACGCGCTCAAGATTGACCGGTCCTTTGTCACGAATCTTGAAACGCAACCGGAGAGTGAGTCGATGGTTCGCGCGATGATCGTGCTGGCCCAGAATATGGGAATGCGGGTGATCGTCGAAGGCGTGGAAAAGCCAGAACAACTGGAACTGATCCGCGCCATGGGCGCCAATGAAGTCCAGGGCTACCTGATGGGGCGTCCGTCCGCGGACCCCATAGGCGACATCCTTCGCGGGTCGAAAGCACCGCAATCGCCCGATATTCCTGTGACGATAGCTTCATAGCAGGGCTCCAGGTGGTTGGCCGACGCGGATCGGTAATGGCTCAAGCTGGCTTTTGAGGTTGTCCGGAAAGTGGGATCGCTGCGGTCGAGATCACGCTGAGAAGACTGCCTTCCGCAGTGGAATGCAATCGCTGTGCTGCCTGAGCGGAGTCCAGCGCCGCCCGGCAATCGCCCTGCCGAAGCGATTGCCGGGCGGCCTGGCGCAGGACGTAGGCGTGAGCTGCCAGCAGCATCAGCGCGGTGAGGTCGGCGCCGCAACGCGAGCACTGCGACGAGCCACGAAAACGAGCCAGACAGACCGGACAAGAGGCCGGCCTGTGAAGATCATCCTTCATGCGCGACCCTCGACAAAGAACAGCATCTCGCGCAGATCGCGAACGGCCTGCTTGAGTGCGGAGGCATCGCGATTCTCGATTGCGGATTCGATCGCCTGATTCAGGTCGATTGCTTCCTCGCGGTCTTCCTCGTGGATCGTATTGAAGAGGAGACGGGAGCGTTCGATCAGCTTCCGGCCCTCGTCCTGGGCCGCGCTCCAGTCGTCCTCGGCCACAGCCCCATCTTTCGGCGTGGGACTCACTGTGAAATCAGCCTCGGCTTCGATCTGTGACGCATCTTCGTCGCCGAACTCGCCGTCCTCCTCGTCGAAGTCATCGTCCTGGCGGGTGGCATAGAGGGTTTCGAGACGTTTGCGGGCCGCGGCGATCTCGGCCTCGCTCCTGGCTTCCAAGGCGCGGGCGATGGTAATTTGCTTGGACAATCCGGACTTCTTCTCGATCGCGGTCACGTTGAGGATGCCGTCCAGATCCAGGCTCATGCGGCAAATCACTTCATTGAAATCGCGCATGGGAGTCAGACCCTTGACGGTGAAATCGCCGACCAGGATATTGCGCAGCGCATCCTCGTCTTCGCCTTCATACACGCGGACCTGGACCTCTTCCTGGTAGGGATGGCTGGTGTAAAAGCGCTCGCTGCGAGTAACGGGCAGAGGGGTGTTGCGCCGGACGATCGGCATGTAGCAGTGCGGATAGGAGACGCCGCCCCGCTCGCCAAGGAAGGAGACGCCGAAGGAGTACGGAGTCACATCGACCAGCACGCGCTCGACCTCGTGGCCGGCCAGTCGCGAAGCCATTACGCCTGCGCCCAGAGCGACACACAGGTCGGGATGTATCTCTTCCCGCGGCATCAGACCGGTGCGTTCCTCGATCATCCGCGCCACGAGCGGCGTGCGCGTCGAGCCACCGACCAGGAGAATCGCATCCAGCTCCGAGGGGGCTTTGCCGGCGTCGGCGAGCGCCTTGGACATATGCTCCAGCGTTTGCTCGACGAGAGGAAGGATCATCTCCTCATACTCCTCGCGCGTGATTTCCAGCTCCAGATGCAGCGGCTTTCCATCCACCGTGGCCAGCGCCTCTTCGCGGACAGTCACTTCCGGATCGAAGCTCAAGCGGCGCTTGGCCTCCTCGGCGGCCCACCAGAGACGAGCCCGGGCCTCGGGATGCCCGCTGCGCAGATCGACACCGTGTTGTGACTGAAACTGGCTGAGTAGATACTCGGCAAGCAGGTCGTTGAAGTCGTCGCCGCCCAGGCGGTTGTTGCCATGGCTGGCCAGCACCTCGGTGACGTCGCCTTCCAACGCGACGATGGAGACGTCGAAGGTTCCCCCGCCCAGGTCGTAGACCATGGCGGTATGCCGGCTTCCTTCTCCATACGCCAGGCTTGCGGCCGTAGGCTCGTTGAGGATACGAACAGCCTCCAGGCCCGCCAGGGTTGCAGCCTCTCGTGTGGCCTGACGCTGCGCGTCGGAGAAATAAGCGGGAACGGTGATGACTGCTTTTGTGACGGGCCGATCGAGTTGCTGGCTGGCCCAGGAGCTAAGCTCGCGCAGGATCAGCGCCGAGATCTCCGGCGGAGTAAACTGGCGGTCGCCCAGCGTGACGGTCTCGTTGCTGCCCATCTTGCGCTTGATGCTGCGCACTGTGCGCTCTGGATAGAGCACCAACTGGTTGCGCGCCGCTTCACCTACCAGCAGGTCCCCCGATGGGGAAAGACCCACCACCGAAGGCAGCATGTTCTTGTTGCCCGCGCCGAGAATTGTGACTTTGCCGTCCACAAAGGCCGCAATCTCGGAGTTGGTTGTACCCAGATCGATGCCAACGATCAAATCGCCCAAATCGCTCATTCGGATTTCCTTTCTGGACTGCGCGCCACCTTGACCTGCGCGCTGCGGTAGATTTCTCCATTCCACTCGTAGCCGTTGCGGTAGACCTCGACCACCGTGCCCTCGGGAACGGATCTGGTTTCTTCAATATCGATAGCCGTCATGCGGTGCGGATCGAAGATCTGCCCCTGGCAGGCAATCCGGCTGACGCCGCAGCCCACCAGCGCCTCGTCCAGAGTGTCCAGAGTGAGGCTGTAGCCGTGGGAGAGCGCGGCGAGAATCTCCTGTGCGTTGCGGGCGTATGCGCCACCCACGCCCAGCCAGCGCGCCAAGCGCGGCAGCCTTCCCGGAGCCAGTTGCCCGGCGGCGTTGCGCGCGGTGTTTCCGCCTCGTTCCACCCGGTCGCGCAGATCGAGCAGAATGCTGACCGGGAGATGAATCTCCTGCTTCCCAGCCCGGTGGGCATCTTCCTGTTGGATGCGAGACGGCTGGGCCGGTTCCTCGCCGCTCTGGGCTCCCTCAGAAGGTGCTTCGAGACTCTGAACAAGCGTCTCATTCAACTGCTTGAAGGTCCGCCCCTGAAGCCGGACTTCCTGGGTAAGCGCGGTCATTGCAGCCCACAGAGAATAGAGGTCACAGCCGCCGCGGTCGGGTTGCTCGCCTTCCAGCGGCGGAAGCAGGTCTCCGCCTTCAAGCGCAGCGAGCAACCCCGGGGGCAATCCTTGCGGCAGCGGCTCGTCGGCGATTGCACGGTCAAGCAGCGCCTCGAAGCCGCGAACAATCCGTTCCCGCTCTTCAGGTAAAAACCCCGCGGAGGAGTTTTCGTCTTCCATTTCCATCTATCGTTCCTTGAGTACCGCCAGCCACGGGCCGGGGCCGGCGAATTGTCTATCGTTGTCCTTGCCGTCCAGCAGGGATTCCAGGGGCGCCTCCGGATTCACCGAAAACAGAGTGTGCTGTGCGCGCCTGCGCCGGTCGCGCAGCAGATCATATGCGTCGCGAACCTGCTCGAACTCGGCCGGAGACCTGTCCGGCGGAAACTGCTTGACCTTGGCCAAGTAGGCGGCGCGAATCTGCTCGTCCTCGGCGCCGGGGCCAAGGCCCAGTACGGCATAGGGATCGGAAATCGGCAATGCGCTCAGGTTCATCGTTTCACCCTAAAACAAACTGCCTTGTTCCGGCGGCGGAGCTTTGGTAGCTTTTTTCGGCCTCCCAGGCAGTTGCGGCGGGGGCATCGCTTTGCCCATAATCCTCTCCACAGCGCTGAAGACGTCCTCGCCATCTTCCATTGCCTGCTTCAACTGTTGCACCACGACTTGTGCTTGTGCGGGAGGCATGGAGGCAAGAATCTGACTCATGATCTTCGCCAATCCATTCAACGAGGGAGGCGCAGCAGCATCGAATCCATCTTCATCCTCATCGAAATCGTCCTCGTCGTCGAAATCGCCTTCATCGTCCTCGTCCAACAATTCGTCGTCATCGAGGAGTTCGCCGCGCTTTGCCCGGCACTCCGGGCAATCGCAGAGAGAATCGTCCAAATCCTCCGCATATTTGGGGTCCTTGCCTGGTTTGTCGCCGGGAACCTGCTTCAGAGCCTGCTCTTCCTCCAGAATCTTGCCGAGCAGTACCGGCGAAACAGGGCGACTGGCAATCGCCGGGTCACTGTTCAGATATGCTCCGCCCTCCCGCCATCCCCGTCCGTCCTGCTTCCTGTTCAGGCAATCCAGGATTCTGCCGGCCAGTTCGGTGTTGCGTTCCCTCCTGGCCAGTTCCAGAGACGCCATCAAACAGCCCTCGCGCCGGACCGACGCCCACCACGGCAGTGAACGTGCGCGCAAAAGCAGAAACTCCGCGTTCGCGCTGCCGGTGGCCAGTCCCGCCGTCGAGACGGCATAGGCCGATTCCGTGGAGAAGTTGGCCAGGGCCGCCTCGCCCAGAACCAGCAACTGGGCAGCATCCAACGGGCAGTTGGGCTGGCTCAAAGCCTCAATCAGAGTCTTGTCCCAATTGTGCGGCAAAGTCATGGTCAGGCCGGCCCACTCGCCCAGGACACAGGCTCTGGACACGCCTCCCAGAAGCTCGGCGGCAGGGAGCTTTGCGACCTTCAAAGCGGACAACGAGGCTGCGGAGGTCATCTCCGCCCTTTCCGCAACGGACGCCATCAGCAGATAAGCGGCCACACTTCCCATCGACTTCTTCAGTTGCGCTTCCTGCTCGTCCTGGACGGCCTTGCCCCGGTCAACCGCTGCTGCGCACCAGCGGAGCGCCGCGGCCAGTGCGGCAATCTCCCCCGGCCGCACCTCGGGGACTGCCTCAATGGCTACGATTTCGCCCTGGGCCAGATGCGCCTTGCGCTGCTGCAGATGCCGCAAGGCCGCTGCAAGCAACAGCCGCAGCCTTGCCCGCCGCACCTCCGGGTTCAGACGGTCGAGGTTTTCCGCCTCATCCAAATACTTCAACGATTTCTTGAATGCGCCGCGCTTCTCCGCCGATTCCATCAGGTAAAGCAGGGGTTGAATATCCGTGGACCGAGCTTCTCGCCAGCGCTCTGCAACCTCGTCGGCCAACTGCCGGGAACCTTGCTTCCGGGCCCAGTTCAGCCATGACTGGAATGCTTCCGGATGGGGGGCGGCCTTGCAGGCGCGTTCGTACAGCGCACCCGGCGAGGGCACTTCCCCCTCCTCCTTGTTCCATTGATTCCATTTGCCGGGCTTCCGATAGGAGGCCATCTCGGCCTTCAGATCCTCGATGACATCCTCGGGTGCCTTCTCGATCAGCTGCGCCATGTGCAGCGAGAGAACGCCATCTTCCAGGCCGCCGGGGAGAAACCACTTCTCCTTTATGGCCTCGCGGCGAAAATCCGCCCATACGACTGCCGCTTCCGCATTGGCATCCAAATTTTGCTGGTCATCCAGCGTCTTTGCCAGGAGCCGGAAGTAGTAAGCGTCCCAGCGTGGAGCGCCACCCAGGGCCGCTTCGACTGCCAACTGCTGACTCTGCTGCGAACCGGCTCGCACTGCAATGTGCTGGCGCAGGCGTTCTCGCGTTATCGCGCTGCAGTGCACGCTTGCCGCCATGGTTTTCCGCGTCGCATCCAGGATTCGCTCCTGCTTTTTTCCATGCAGCGCGTCTTCGAGTTCCGCTATGGCAGCGCGCAAGGCCTCGCCATGATCCCCTGCCACGGCGATGAGCTTCTCTTCGGCCAGAGTCAACTTGGAATCGGCGCCGGCCACAGGTTTTATCTTCAGCATCGCGGTGAATGCGGGAAGCAGGCGCGCGGGAACCGAATCGATCGGAATCGTCCGAAGCCACCTGCTGCACTCTTCATCCTCGCGCCGGTAGTAGCAGGCAATCGCCCGGATTAGAGCCTTCCACGGCGCCAGCGGGCTGCGCCGCGACACCTCCGGCAGCGCCAGAACCGCGTCCTCCACCGGCCCCCTGGTTACCGCCTGGAACGCGACCGCCAGCGCCGATGCAGCCGCGCGCAGAGAATGTTCCGGCGGCAGGGACGAAATCGCGGCCAAAGCCGGCAGGTCATGAATCCGCTGCCGGATGAAGGTCTCGATGCGTTCGCGGTCTTCCGCCGGAAGCTCTGGATCGGCGAGCGGTCCGACGACATCCTCCAGCTTGCCATCCTGTGCACTAATCTCCCGGCCGAGTTCCGTCAGTCGAGGCAGTGCCGAGGGGAACCGCTCCCGCACGATCCCCAGCAGGGTCTTGGCCTCCACGGTCATTCCCAACCTGAGTAGATCGTCGATGCGGGCCTTGTAGGCATCGGTCAGCAGGGCCTCCGACTCCGCCGTCGAGCAGCGCTTGTAGAGGTCCTTGGCAAGCTGCAGAGCGGATTTGGAGTGCCGGCCGGCGATCAGCTCTCGCACCCGTTCAATCTCTTCCGGCAACAGACGTGCGCCTCCCACAGTGGGGGCGGCGCCTGATGCTGAAGCATTTTTCTTGTTTTCTTTTCGAGACATGGGATGAGACAGTCAAAGACAGTTTAAACGCCAGATTCTGCTCCCTTCGGGAAAAATGTGCACAACAGCGGTCTAAGAATCAGTCTGAGGAAACCGCATTCGCTAAGGAGCTACTCGCAAAATTGCCCTCCGTCTTGCCAGCCCGTGGCGTAATGCCCCATTTTCAGTATAGTCAGCAGCAGAACGCTTCGACGCAGCATCCATCCGTCTGAGGGGAAACTTCGTCATTACAGGCTGTGAGTCGTCTTCC
>Ga0224528_1000813_pt1 | contig 23044 bp, 15 predicted proteins | sample CBST25metaG_2_FD_179888 | JGI IMG/M metagenome (GOLD analysis project Ga0224528, IMG submission 179888) | Peat soil microbial communities from Stordalen Mire, Sweden - C.B.S.T25 | ecosystem: Environmental > Terrestrial > Soil > Wetlands > Peat | place: Sweden: Norrbotten County, Stordalen Mire...
GGAGAGGGTAAGCTGCATAATGTGGGGTTCCTTTACATTAAGTTTGGTCTCGTAACCCTATTCTAATGTTCTGAATTCCCACACTTAAATATGGTTAAAGCTGGAATTTTGCAAGAGGCTCAGACTTTTGCGTGTTTTTTGATTGACAGCCCAGCTTTCGGCTGCTTATAGTTCGTTCGCTAATCAAAGTCAGCAGATCTCGGTTTGGATGGCTTGAGTGGCGATCTCTACCCCAGGAAAGCTCCAGGGTTCAGTTCAATTCAGGAGGCAGTATGAATTTCAGCAACATCAGGCGATGCCGTTGGCAAGGAGCGATACTATCGCTTCTGCTAACGGCGATTTTGCTCCTTACGGGCTCTCAGAAGATCGGGGCGCAGACGACAGCAACTATTTCCGGGACCATTCTGGATTCCTCAGGAGACGTGATTGCTGGCGCTCAGGTGCAACTCACCAACGAAGCGTCCAAGGAAGCTCACAGCATCAAAACCAACAATACGGGTCTCTACGTTTTCCCGGCCCTCCAGCCTGGCACCTACAGTCTGGAAGCCTCGGCGAAGGGATTCTCGCCCAAGAAGATCACCGGTATTGAACTGCACACCGGCGATCAGCGCAATGTTCCCTCCTTCGTACTGGAGGTTGGCGCCGAGAGCCAGACGGTTTCGGTGGAGGCAGACGAAAATTTGATCCCTGTGGAAAACGGGGAACGCAGCGCGGTTCTGGATACTCAGGCAATCAATGACCTCGCCCTCACGGGGCGCGATACTACCGAACTATTGAAAGTCCTTCCCGGCGCTACTTCGTCGTCGAGCGGTCTGAATAACGGTCCTTCTTTCAGCGATTTGAGTGTAAGCGTACAGCAAAGCTCGATCGGCAATGGTGTTGACATCAATGGCGCGGTAAATCGCGGCGGTACGGCACTCCTCTCTGATGGTGCGAGCATCATCGATCCCGGCAATATGGGATCGTCGCTCTCAATCATCGACCCCAACTTCACGCAGGAAGTCTCGGTGCAGGCTTCGAACTTCAGCGCCGATGTCGCCAACGGACCAGTGGTAGTGAGTTCCATCAGCAAGTCGGGTGGAGCACGCCTGAAGGGCGAGGCGTATTTCGATGCTCGCAACAACGTGCTCAATGCCAACGACTGGCAAGACAACCACCAGAAAAACGCACAAGGTCCGGCCAGCTATTACTACCCCGGCGGCGACGCCGGCGGTCCGGTTCCTTTCACCCACAACAAGGTTTTCTTCTGGGGCGGTCTTGAGTTCTGGCGTCAGAACCTGGGAAACTCGAATGTGCTTCACTCCTTCATTCCTTCACCGGAGATGATGGCCGGCAATTTCAGTTCCGATAACGCTGACAATCAGGTCCTGTGCCCGAATGGCTTTACGGCAGCGCAGCAGGGTACGTGGTGTAACGACATCACATCCAGCATGGTGCTACCCGACGGCAGCACTCCAGTTGCGGTAGGGGGTGCATCAGGCGGCAAAATCCCCGGAGGGTTCCTCGATCCGGGCGGCGCGGCATTGGCCAAGATCTGGCCCGCGGCCAACGTAGCTCCTTCGAGCAACGCCAGCGGCTGGAACTACTACGCGCCGGTCCCTGGAAAGAACAACGGTTGGATCTATCGCATTCGCGGCGACTACAACATCAACGACAACACAAAGCTCTACATCAGCTACCAGCGCGCACATAATTCGGAACTGGCAAATGGTACTGGTGCGCACCTCTATTGGACGCCGGGTGCAGCCATCCCCTATCCTGGCGGCGGCGAGCAGCAGGTTTTTGACGGCAAGGTCCTCGCCGGTCACTTGGTGCATACCTTCGGCTCCACGGCGACCAACGATCTGATGGCGGCTTGGTCCTTCGGTAGCTTCCCATTCACTCAGCCCGATCCCAAAGCGGCCTTGAGAAGCACGCTGCAATATCCAACCTCCTATGGGTCGGTCTTTGGCGCGGCGGTGAACATCCCTGCGTACAGCGGCGGATTCGATAACTTCCCGGACTTTTCCCAGAGCTCCATCTTTGACAATCCCCGCGGCAAATATGCGGCCCGCAAGGAAGTGCCTCAATTCTCCGACACCTTCACCAAAGTCTGGGGCAACCACACGGTAAAGATGGGCGGTTACACGCAAAACACCGACAACTATCAGAGCAACGACTCCACCTATCAGGACGGCAACGCCAACGGTTTCAGTGGACAGGCTAACAATATCCTTACTGGAAAACCGATTGGATCAACGCAGAACCCGACAGCGAACCTAGTCATCGGCTCTACAACCAGCTACGGTGAAAACAACTCTTCGCCGCTGGCTGATACGGCCCAGCAGACGACATCGGGCTTTATCGATGACACCTGGAAGGTGAACAAGCGCACGGTAGTGGATGTGGGTGCACGTGTCGAGCACGTCGGTCACTGGTATGACCGGCAGGGAAACGGCATGGCCGTGTTTATCTCCTCGCTGGTGCAATCGGACTATGCCGGTGGCATGTACGCACCAGGCTATCGCTGGCACGGCATTGACCCCGGAGTTCCGTTGAGTGGCCAGCCAAACCGTCTGGCTTTTGTCTCACCGCGCTTCGGCATCTCCTATGACGCCTTTGGAAACGGCAATACGGTGGTACGTGGCGGTTGGGGAGCCTACCGCTTTGTGAGCCAGGTCAACGACGTCTCGGGCTCTTTGGCCACTGCGCAACATGTTTTGGGATACAGCCTGCCCGGCGGGAAAAGCGTGATGCTCTCCCAAATCGGCAAACTGACAGCTCCCTCGACTTACTGCTCCGGGTCGCTGAAAATTACCGGTGGAGACAATTGTGTGAACGGCAACCAAGTCGGTCTCGATCCGAACGACTACACCCAGCCCAAGAGCTATGCGTATAACTTCACCATCGATCAGAAGTTGAAGTGGCATACGCAGTTTGATCTGGCTTATGTAGGCAGCCAGACCACCGAGCTTCTTGACGTCAGTGAGAGCATTGAAGGCAGTAACTTCACTGCGGTCGCCGATCAGAACAAGGCGCCGCTCGGCGCGTTTTTCAGTGCCGATCCCTACACTGGAGTGATCTCGCCCAACCCGGAAAATATCAGCAAGAACCTCGACGGCACCAACTCGGGAAACAGCAATGCCGACTACCATCCGTATGGCTATGCCTACGGCACCAACACCGTTCAAATGATCAAGGGCACCTCCTACGCCAACTACAACGCGCTGCAGGCGATCTTAACCAGAAACACCGGCAGGCTCAGCTTCAACATCAATGGCACATGGGGCAAGGCGCTGGGTACCGGCCTGCAGGAAAACCCCTTCGACATCAAAAAGAACTACGGCCCAACCGCTACTGACCGTAGCTTAGTTTTCAACTCCTCTTACTCCTACAACGTTGGCAAACTCCACACCGGCAGTCGGATTCTGAATAACGCTGCAGGCGGCTGGTCCGTCTCCGGTATCTCCACCTGGCAGTCGGGCGGCTATATTCCCGCGCTGCTGGGCAACGGAGTGCCGAATTTTGGCCTCTCGGAGAGCTACACCAACATACCCGACAAGTCTTTAACAGGCAACAGTGTTACGACAGGCATCGGTTCTGCCACTTACTACGGCACCGATGTAAGTGTTCCGATCATGCCGGTACTGACCTGCGACCCCAGAAAGGGAACGAGTGGCAACCGGCGCCTCAATTTGGCGTGCTTCTCCGCTCCTGCGGTAGGCAGCCAGGGCGGTCAGGCGTATCCGTACATGAGAATGGGTGCGTACTTTGACAACGATCTGGCTGTCTTCAAGTCGTTCAACATCTACAAAGAGCAGAAGGTTGAATTCCGTATCTCGGCCTTCGATTGGCTCAACCACCCGTTGGCACAATTCAGCAGTGCAAACCAGGTCAACCTGTACTACAACGTTGACTACAACAGCAAGGCCATTACGCTGAATCAGTGCTCCACGGCCGGATGCAGCGGAGCGACTCAACCCACTTCAAACTATGGCGTCCTGGACACCAAGACAGCGGCGCCCTACCAACGCATCATCACCCTGAACGTGAAGTACAGCTTCTAAGCTGCTTCACCCAATGGAAGGCGGAGATCTCTCCGCCTTCCATTTTTTTGCTCTCAAGAGTCCGCCAACAGAGAGGTAAACGAAAACTAAATATGATCTTTACAACCTACGGGCTGACTCGCGGCCAGTTGCACCCTGCCGCAAGTGTTCTCGATGTGACAGAATAAGGCATTGAAGCATTGTTCGAATGCGAGGCCTGATGTTACGCCGTCCTAGAATCCCAATCCCCGCTCAGTTGATGATTTACAGTACTGTCGCTGTGCTGTTCTCCACAACGGTGCTGCCCGCTCAGAACAAAAATGCAGAAGCAAGCGGCGCTGCGCTCCGGCAGCACATTGAAGCCGCTCATCGCGCCGAAAGTGCAGGCAATCTCGACGAAGCTGCGGAAGAATATCGCGCCTTTCTTGCCCAGGCGCTCGACCAACTGGCGCTCGATCATGCGCAGTTCGGTGATTACGCCAAGACCACAGCATATTTTGACGAGGCGCTGGAAACATCTCCTGATGCACTATCGTTGCACCGCGATTTCGCAATCGCCGCATTCCAGGCAGGCGACCTGCAGCGTGCGGAAAGATTGACGCGATGGATCTTCGCAAATCCTCCGCAGCAGATTGACGAGCAGGCCAGCGCCCATCAGCTTATGGGACGCATCCTGCTCAAAATGAATCGCGATGAAGAAGCAAGAAAAGAGATGGAAGCCTCCATCGCGCTCGTCCCTAACTTCGAAGATGAATATGGCCTTGCCGTTGTCTGCCTGGAGATCGATGATGGAGACTGCGCCACGCGGATTTTCACCGAAATACAGAGCTCCTTCGGAGATACTCCCGCATTGCATATGCAGTTCGGCCGGGCTTATGGAAATTCGGATTTTGCGCCGCGAGCCGTTGATGAGTTCAGAAAGGCTATCGCCGAAGACCAACGCATGCCGGGCGCTCACTATTCGCTGGCCGCAGCTCTACTCTCGGCAGGTGGGGATGAAAAGAACACTCAAGAAGCTGAAGCGGAGCTGAAAAAGGAACTGGAGATCTCGCCGCGCGATTTTCTTACTTTTGCGGCGCTGGGGAAGCTGGCTGCCGGTAGCCATCGCAGTGATGAGGCTGAGAGTTACCTGAAGCAGGCCATCACTCTGAATCCGCTCAACCCCGATGCCTACCTCTATCTAGGCCAGTTGTACTTTGAGAGCAACCGCACGGTCGAAGCAGAGGCCGCCCTGCGTCAGGCTATCGAACACACCACGGAGATTGCGCGGAATCGCTATCAGATCCAGAAGGCGCATTTTCTTCTGGGCAGGATTCTGGTGCAGCAGCATCGCTTGGAGCAGGCGCACGCGGAGATGCAGATCGCACATACGCTGACCGACAAGACCCTTTCCATGGACAAGCATCAAGTGGCTGGAATGCTCTCCGGCAGCCCCGGTCTCATAAGCCCATCTTCTGCCCCCACGGATTCTGCGGCAACCGCTTTACCCGCGCCAGCTATTTCCGATCCCCAAGCCGCGAGCCAGCAACAGGTATTTGAAGAGCAACTGGCGCCGGCCATTGCCGATAGCTATAACAACTTGGGAGCCATCTTGGCGGGGAAAGGTAACTATGCTGTTGCGTATGCGGACTTCGCCCATGCTGCAGTGTGGAACCATTCGCTCGACGGCCTCGATTACAACTTAGGCCGCGCCGCCTTCATGGCCTCGAAATTTACTGAGGCGATTGCCCCGCTCTCACGCCTGCTTCGTGTGCATCAGGACGATGCGGGAGTACGTAATGCGCTGGTGATGAGCCTGTTTATGACTCAGGATTACCATGCCTGCCTCGCTCTGTTGCAGAGTTCGGAAGCAGCCATCGCATCGATTCCGCAGATGCAGTATATCTATGCGGAATCTCTGGTGAAGGCCGGACAGATTGTGGCTGGTGGCGAACGTCTGGAAGCGCTTGCGGCAGCGCATCCTGAAATCGCCGAGGTGCACCGCGGGCTTGCCGAGGTGCATGAGAAACGCGGTGAGCGCCCGCAGGCTCTTCAGCAGTTGCGCATCGCCATCCAACTCAACGCCAACGATGCGGAAGCCTACTCTGAACTCGGAAAGATCGAACTCGCAAACGGCAATGCAGCCGCAGCAGTGAGCGCCCTCGAAATGGCGGTGCGCCTTGCACCGGACCAGGCGGAATACCATCACGAACTGGCCGGCGCCTACCTAAGCGCTTTTCGCATGGCAGATGCGGAAAAGGAACGCCAGATCTACAAGAAACTATCCAGCCAGCCAGCCACGTCGAATGTCATTGCGGGTAGACCGTAGATTCGCCAAGCGGCCCGATCTCCGCTTGATGATGGTTGCGCCCGCCGGGCTTGCTGCTTCGTCCTCACTGCGGCTTTTGCAGTGGGGCTGAGCTCTTGTGCGGAAGAATCTCATTACGGGGAACAATTCCTTTGCCTTCCAGTACGGAATAGAACTGATCCGCGGCTAGATTGCGAATGTGATCGACAGCTCCCGATGGCCATTGAATTTCGACGCTATCGATCTTCGTGGCCGATCCAAGCCCGAAGTGAAGACGCAAATCGTTCTGCGAAAGATAACTTCCGCCGCTGTGTACTTCGTCGGTCTGCGTCATGCCGCCAGCAACGATCTTGATGCGCGCATTCAGTGCCAGGCGATTACTTTTCGTGCCCACCAATTCAAAGCTCACCCATTGGCGCCCAGGTATGCCCCGGTTCCTCAAAATCAGGGGATTCCCATCCAGATCGTTGATCACCAGATCCATATTGCCGTCATTGAAAAGATCCCCAACTGCAAGGCCACGGGAGACGCGCTTCTCCATGATGGACGAGCCTGCCTGATCGCTGGCGTCACAGAAAGTTCCGTCCTTCTGGTTCATGCTTAGAATCTTGGGTTGGCGATAGCCTGGATCGGTGGGCAGCATCTCCATCTGGGGATACACATGGCCGGTTACGGTGAACAGATCCAGCCAGCCATCGTTATCCAGATCGGCAAATGCGGTTCCCCATTTGACCCATGGCAAGGCGGCCATAGCCAATCCAGAAGGAAAAGAGTCTTCGGTGAAGTTCCAATCGCCTTTGTTGAGGAAGAGGTCGTCGTTTTCGTTTTCGAAATTTGTGATGTGAAGAGAAGGACGTCCTGTATGGTTGTAGTCTCCTATCGCAATGCCCATCGAGGCCTGCTCGGAGCCAGTGCTGCTGAGAGCTGTTCCTGACTCGAACCCGATCTCTTCAAATTTCCCGTTGCCAAGATTGCGGTAGAGGAATTTGGGAGTCGAATCGTTGGTGACATAGATGTCAGGGTGTCCCGTTCCATTGAAATCTGCCCAGATTACGCCCAGCCCGTAATAGCCCTCGGGATTACTCAAACCCGCGGCCTTGGAAACGTCGGTGAAGGTTCCATCACCGTTGTTATGGAAGAGCGCATCGCTGGATCCCTTCAAGCCGCGCGGGCCGCACTGCACATCGACGCCCCGATATTTGCAATAGGGAGTGCTGCCAAATTGGGGCAGATCATCCAAATGGAAATCGACATAGTTGGCTACCATCAGGTCGGCGAATCCATCGCCATCGTAGTCGCCAAACGACGCGCCCGCAGACCAGCGACCGTCGGCCACGCCGGCCTTCGCCGTTACATCGGTAAATGTTCCATCACCATTGTTGTGGTACAGAATATTGCCGCCGAGACAGGTGATAAAAAGATCCGGCCATCCGTCATTATCGTAATCTCCAACCGCACCGCCCATCGCAAGGCAGGACTTCGTCAATCCAACCTTTGCCGTAACGTCGGTGAAGGTGCCGTCATGATTGTTATGGTACAGTGTGCCCAAAACCGCTTTGCCTTGTAGCGCCATCGCTACCGTGGGCGCGTTGGTGAAATAAATATCGGGCCATCCGTCGCGATCATAGTCGAGCAGGATCACGCCGCCACTCATCGATTCGAAGATGTATCTTTTGTCTTGCGATGAGGCGTGAGAGAAGGTGACCCCTGCTTTGGCGGTGATGTCCTCCAGTTGCGGTACGGCGCGACCGGAGCATTTGGAAGACTTAGCTCCTGGCGGCAAGGGCGGAGGGGCGGGATGTCCCATTCCCTGGGCATCGCTTTGGCCAGCCATTGCAACCAGCACGACGGCGACCGATACAAATTCCATCAATGTCATTCGGAAGATCATCCCTCAGGCGTGGAAAGTTCAAGACTGTGCAGCAATAGCATGAATGATTTGGCTGTCATTTCCTGCGTTGGCATTGTTACGCAGCAGCCTTTTCGAGCAAGAGTAGCTTCAGCGCTTTCCTTGCCCTATTAATCATTATAAGTTGGCGGTTTGCACTCTTTTCATTACAAAGGATCATCGACACAGCGAACGCCGGCAGAAACAAGCGTGCGAGTATTGCGCAAACCTCCTTGTCCGTCACTGGGCAGAAAAACCGTCTGCAGTTCCATTCGTTGATCTCCGCCTCCTGTTGGAGCCCCCGAAGCAAGAAACACGTCAAGTAAGTCGCGGTACCAGGAGGATCGCCCGCCGGTTCAGCAGGCGGCTGTTTCGGGACAGGCCCGCACTCCTGACCCAACGAAGGTACTCAAGTCTCGCGGGGCAGCGCCGATGAAAACTATGAGTCGTTTGAGAAAGGGTCTCCGCATGTCCTGGCTAAAGAACCTCGCCGTCTCCCGCAAATTCATGGCAGCTTTTGGCGTCGTATGCGGGCTGTGCATTTTGCTGGGCGTATACATATTCTTCACCTTCCGCGACATTGCGGTGAAGAACCTGGATGTAAGCGGCAAGTCGCTGCCGGCAGTGCTGGCGTTGGCCGACCTTCGCGGAGCGGTGAACACGGTCCGGCGCGAGGATCTGGAGTTGCTGTTGTGCCAGACCGCCGGGTGCACGGGCGACCACGGGGCCAAGCGGGAGAGGGCGATGGCTGGTTATCAGGCCGCCATCAAGGTATACGAGTCCACGATCAGCTATCCGGGCGAGCGCGAGCTCTTTCAGAAGTTCTCGACGGCCTTTGCGCATTACACGGAGGCCAGCGACCGGGCCGGCTCTCTGCTGGTCGCGGGCAAGACAGGCGACGCCTTGGACCTGATCGCCTCGGATTGGGCTGTGGCGCAGTTCAACACCTCGCTGGATGCGATCACCGACGACCTCAGCCTGGCTTCGCGCAATGGGACCGAGGAGTCGGCGGCGGTGACCCATTCGAGCCGGCGTTCCACCTGGGTGAGTACCGGGGCAACCTTGTTGATTGTCCTGTTGTGCGCGTTGACCGGGGCGATTCTGACGCGCTTGATCGCTCCGCCTCTCGAAGAAGCGACGGCGGCGCTGGAGCGAGTTGCGGAGAAGGATTTGACGGTGCAGGTAGAGGAGAGCGGGAGCGACGAGATCGGGCGCATGACCGCAGCCTTGAATACCAGCGTAAAGTCGATGCGCTCCGTGCTGCAATCGGTTGTGGATGGGGCGGAGACCCTTTCCGCCGCCACCTCGCAGATCAGCGCCCGCTCCGTGCAGACGGCCGGGAATGCGAAGACGCAGTCCAGCAAGACCAACCAGATTGCGGCGGCAGCGCAGGAGATGACGGCTACGATCGGTGAGATCAGCCAGAATGCCGAAAGCGCGGCCGGGTCGAGCCGGGAGTCGGCCGAAACCGCCACCCAGGGCGGAGCCGTGATGCAGGCGGCAGCGGCGACCATGGAAAAGATTGCCGCGGCAACCAGTACCGTGGCCGACAAGATGGCCTCGCTGGCGCACCGTTCCGAGGAGATAGGCAAGGTGGTGAATGTGATTCAGGAGATCAGCGAGCAAACTAACCTGCTTGCCCTGAACGCGGCCATTGAGGCGGCACGCGCCGGCGAGCACGGAAGAGGGTTTGCCGTGGTGGCTGGGGAGGTGCGGCGGCTGGCGGAGCGGACCAAGGGCGCCACGGAAGAGATTGCCGGCACCATTCGCAGCATCCAGGAGGAGACGCGGGAGACCCTGCAGGTGATGGAGGACAGCCGCAACGCGGTGGAGACCGGAATGGAAGAAACTGCACGCGCCCGTAAGAGCCTGGAGGAAATCATCGAGTCGTCGCGGCAGGTGGAGCACCAGATTCACCTCATCGCAACTGCGGCTACGGAGCAAACCTCGGCTTCCAGCGAAATCTCCGAGTCCGCGGGACATATCTCCCAACTGGCCACGGAAAATGCGCAGGGCGCCGAGGAAGCGGTAGAAGCTCTCAAGAATCTGGCCTCGCTGGCCAGCGAACTGGACGGCATGATCCGCCAATTCCACCTGGAAGAGACCACGCCATCCGGCGGAGGCATCGCGGACAAGAAACAGCCGGTTGTGCGGCGCTCCTTGCGCACTGTGCGTTCCTGATCTTCAAAAGGCGCCAACAGCCCCAGATCTGTGTGAACTCTTTTGCGACTCCTTTGGAGCGCTGCTGGCCCCCATTCCGACAGCGCGTTTGTTTTCGGCCGTGGGATTACGGTTTCTCTGAAGTCCCGCAGCGCAGCCGTGTGTTAGCCTCCGTTTGAGGACCATCGCTGCTTCCCCGCAGAGGTGCAACGCGGCCGGAAGCAAACGCGACTTCTCGGGAGAGACAATCGCATGAGCGCCGTCAAGTATGAACTGATTGTCATCGGTTCCGGGCCTTCCGGACAGAGGGCAGCCGTGGCCGCCGCCAAGATGGGCAAGCGGGTAGTGGTGGTCGAGTCCCGCGCGGTGGTCGGCGGCGTCTGCATCAACACCGGCACCATCCCCTCGAAGACCATGCGCGAAGCGGTGATGCATCTGTCCGGCTACAACTACCGCTCCATTTACGGCATGAACTACAAGGTGAAGGAAAAGATCACCATGGCCGACCTGAATTTCCGGGTGCAGGCGGTGATCAAGACCGAAGTGGACGTGACCGAGGCGCAACTGGGGCGCAATGGGATCGACGTGGTGCACGGGGTGGCCCATTTCACCAGCCCCCACGAGGTGCGCGTCGAGGGTCCGCAGACCGATGCGACGCTGGAATCCGACCGCATCATCGTGGCCGTGGGAACCAAGCCGGCTGGCTCGCCCAAAGTGCCGATCAACGGCCGCACCATCGTCAACAGCGACCAGATTCTGGACCTTCCGGAGCTGCCGCGCTCGCTGATCGTGGTGGGCGGCGGCGTAATCGGGGTGGAATACACCTGCATGTTCGCCATCCTGGGCGTGCGGGTAACGCTGATCGAGAAGCGCAACCGGCTGCTGGAATTCGCCGACCAGGAGATTGTCGAGGCGTTGAGCTACCACCTGCGCGACGCGCGCGTAACCCTGCGCCTGGGCGAAGAGCTGGATTTTGTGGAAGAACTGCAGCTCGGAACCGTGGTGGCCAACCTGCAGAGCAAGAAGCGTGTCTCAGGCGATGCGCTGCTCTATGCCGTGGGCCGGCAGGGCGCGGTGGAGGACCTGAACCTGGCCGCCGCGGGCCTCGAGGCCGATAGCCGCGGACGCATTCCCGTGGACGAGCACTACCAGACCAAGGTGGAGCATATTTATGCGGTAGGCGACGTGGTGGGCTTTCCGTCGCTGGCCTCGGTCTCGATGGAGCAAGGGCGCATCGCCGCCGCGCGCGCCTTCGACGACCGCGCCGCCACCTCCAACCCCAGTTTTTATCCCTATGGCATCTACACCATTCCGGAGATCAGCTTCATCGGCAAGACCGAGGAGCAGTTGACCGGCGAAGATGTGCCATACGAAGTGGGTCTGGCGTACTATCGCGAAACCGCCCGCGGCCAGATTCGGGGCGACACTACGGGCCGGCTGAAGCTGATCTTTCATCGCGACACGCGCAAGGTGCTCGGCGTGCACATCATCGGCGAAGGCGCTGCCGAGCTGGTTCATATCGGCCAGGCAGTGATGACTCTGGACGCGACCATCGACTACTTCGTCGATACGGTTTTCAACTACCCGACTCTTGCGGAGTGTTACAAGGTGGCCGCGTTCAATGGCCTGGGACGGCTGCACCGCTATCAGGCCGGGTAAGGGGAAAGATCTCTCGTCCCCAAGGAGGGCAGGAATGACCACCGCCATTGGCGTTGTCATGACGGAACACATTGTGGCCGGCAGGCTCGACGAGAACCGGCTGACAGGCAAGCTGCTGCGATCTCCCGTAGATGCCGGCGAGTTGGATGCGCTGACCGCGATCCCCGGCGGCGAACTGGTGGAGATGCTGGCTGAGCAGATTGCCTCGCTGGCCGGCAACGGACAAGGCGATGTGGATGCGATCGGCGTGGCCGTTCCGGGCATCATCCGCCACGGAGTGGTCGAGGACTCGCCGAACCTGGCGCAGATCAAGGGGATGCGGCTGGCCGAGGAACTGGCCAGGGCGCTGGCCGGGCACGGCATTGCGGCGCCGGTCCATGCGGCCAACGACGCCGATGCAATCGCCGCCGGGGTGGCTGCCACGCGCGGGCAACTGGACCGGCTGACCCGGGTGTGGACCATCGGCAACGGCATCGGCTACGGGCGCTGGCCCTACGTGGAAGGCGTTTGGGAGGGCGGCCACATCACCGTAACCCTGGACCCCAAGGAGCGCTATTGCGGCTGCGGTGGCGTGGGCCACCTGGAAGGCATCATGGGCTATCGGGCGATGCGGATGCGGTTCCTGGACTTGGAGCCGGAAGAGGTCTTTGCGCACGCGAAGCAGGGCGATGTGCGCTGCAGGGAATTTGTGGAGCTGTGGCACCGCGCGTTGGCGGCAGGAACGGCCTCATTCATTCATCTGGCCGGACCGGGACGCTTTTACTTCACCGGCCACAACGTAGGTTTCTTGGAGATTCCGCTCTTGCGCAGCCACCTTGAGACCATGGTCAAGATGAGCCCGCTGCAGAGCTATTCGCTGGAGATTCTGCCGCCGGACGACGAAACCGCGGTTCTGGGCGCGGGCGTGAGTGCGCTGCGGGCGCTGGCCGAATAGTTCCAAGCGGCGTTGGCGCCCGCGCCAAAAGAAGCGGCCCTTCGGAAACGTAGACACTTCGCTCGCGAGCCCTGCCGGGGAGCTGATCACTGATCTTTGACCGCTACTTCAGCGCCTTCTGAATTCCCGCCTCCACCAGCGGAGCCATAATCGCGTAGCCGGCCGGCAGCGGGTGCACGCCATCCTTGCTCAGGGTCGCGGGCAGCCCGTTGCGCTCGTCCTTCATGGCGCTGTGGTAGTCCACATACACATACCCCTTTTGCGCGGCGTAAGACTTGATCCAGGCGTTCAGCGCCAGAACCTTCGGCGCCGGCTCCAGTCCCGGCCGCCAGGGAAAGTCGAAGGCCGGCGTCACGGAGCACAGAACCACGCGAATCTGGTTGGCCGTGGCCATCTCCGCCATCGAGGACAGGTAGCCTTCAATCTGTTCCAGCGTCTCGATGCCGGTGTTGCCGGCGATGTCGTTGGTTCCGGCCAGGATCACCACTACCTTGGGCTTCAGCGCGATCACGTCCTGGGGGAAACGCAGGACCATCTGCGGCGTGGTCTGCCCGCTGATGCCGCGGTTGATGTAGGGCTTGCCAGGAAAGGAACCCTCCGGTCCATCAAAATTCCAGCCGTCGGTAATCGAGTCGCCCATGAAGACCACACGGTTTTCGCCTGCTGCTGGCGGAGGCAAAATGGCGTTTGCCGCCGCATACCGGCTGAGTCCCGGCCAGTCGAACTTGGAGAGAGACACGTCCTGGGCCGGACTCTGCGCCCGCATCGCAACTGCTGCCCAAACAACCGTCAATGCAACCGCGATCCAGGAAATACGCACGAATAGATGATTCACTTTGAATGCCCCCATGTCTTTCAATCAACGGAAATGATACGGAGCCTTCGCCTTCCGGCTTTGGCATGGGTCCGATTGTAGACAACCGGACCCGGCATGGTCACTTCGGCATTTTTCCACATGCGATGCACAGCTGCCCCCGAGGGCGCCGACTGCGCTACGCTGGAAGAGATGAGTGAATGCACAATATGTGGTGGAGTCGGACTGGTCCGGGTGGTGAACTCAACCGGACTGTGGGTTTCGCGGCCGTGCGAGTGCCAGGAGATGGAGCGCGAAGAGCGGCGCGTGGCGGCGGCGCACATTCCGCTGCGCTACCGGACTTGCATCCTGGACGCCTTTGAAATCTATCATGGGGCGGACCGGTCGCTGGGCGACGCCCTCTTGACCGCGCGGCGGTATGCCGAGGAGTACCCGGCCGATACCGCGGGCAAGGGCCTGCTGTTTACCGGTTCGATCGGCGTGGGCAAGACCCACCTAGCCGTAGGCGTGCTGCAGCGGCTGGTGAGGGAGCGCGGCGTGAAGGGCCTCTTCTGCGACTACCGCGAACTGCTCAAGAACATCCAGAACAGCTACAACCCGCAGGTGAACATGACGGAGTTGGAGCTACTGAAGCCGGTCTTTGCCGCCGAGGTGCTGGTGCTGGACGACCTGGGCGCGCAGAAGCCCAACGAATGGGTTTGGGACACCGTCGCCCTGATCCTGAACACGCGTTACAACGACAAGCTCTCGACGATCATTACCACCAACTATCCCGACTCTCCTGCCGGCAGCGGCGCCAAGACCGACGCCGAGCGCGCCGCCCGCGAGCCCACCCTGGGCGACCGGATCGGCGACCGGATGCTCTCTCGCCTGGCCGAGATGTGCATCCGCATCGAAATGACCGGTAAGGACTTCCGCCAGACCGGCGTGAAACGCGCCCGCTTCGGCTGATTTTTTTGGTTTTGAGGCCAAGCACCGGAGTTGGGCTGGCGCTTTCACGTGTACGATCGCACCTGGAGACTTCCATGTTCGTACCGCGACCGATCGGCTTTGTCCGCAGCCCGTTTCAGAGCACGGATTCGATTCCAAAGGGACTGGGAGCCCGGCATCCGGAAGAGGGGACGCTGGAGATTCTGCCCGAGTTTGCCGAGGGGCTCACCGACATTGAGGGCTACTCGCACCTGATTGTGCTGTGGACCTTCGACCGCTCGGAGGGCTTCGAGCTGATGGTGATTCCTCCCACCGATGACCGGCCGCACGGAGTGTTCACTACCCGGTCGCCGCGCCGGCCGAATCCCATCGGGCTGACCATCGTGGAGTTGCTGGGGCGCGAGGGTGGATCGCTGCGCGTGCGCGGCATCGACATGCTGGACGGAACGCCGATTCTGGACCTCAAGCCGTATTTGTCCAACATTCCGGCGGCGTTGCGGCGCGGCTGGCTGGCCGAGGCCGAAGCGCGAAAAAGGTGAGGGTTGCGGAGTTTAGGTCGCCACGGTTCGTCGCATAGGACGGGCTCCGGAAATGCAGATCCTTCGCTCTGCTCAGGATGACAAGGACTATGCGGAGTGCCCAGGAAGACCGGGCTGCTCTCAACCATCAGGCGACCGGTTCGCCCGAATAGATGCAGCCGCTGGTGCAGGTTTCCTTGACCACGACTTTGCTCAGCAAGGGAAGCGCGGGACGAAGCTTCTGCCAGATCCAGCAGGCCAGGTTTTCGCTGGTGGGGTTCTCCAGGCCTTCGACTTCGTTGAGGCAGCGGTGGTCGATGCGGTCTTCGACGGGCTGGAATGCGGCCTTGAGGTCGGCGAAGTCGATCACCCAGCCGAAGTGCGGGTCAACGGGGCCGCTGACATGCAGTTCAATGTGAAAGCTGTGCCCGTGCAGGCGGTGGCACTTGTGTCCTTCGGGGACGTTGGGCAGCCAGTGCGCCGCCTCGATCGTGAACTCCTTGAAAATTTCCATCTCTTCCATTCTAAGGAATGCCGAGGAACTTGTGGGTTTGCAGGCTGAGACGCCACTTGGGGTGCATCAGACAGTAGCGCACGGCAAGCTGGGTGTTGGCGTCGCGACTGGGCCCATCCATGGGCTGCAGGAAAAAATGGCGGAAGGAGAGCAGCTCAAAGTCCGCGGGATCGGCGTCGGGCTGGGGAAAGACCAGCTTCAGTTCGTCGCCGCTGCGCTGGACAAAGGGCGCGCCCGCCTTGGGACTGACGCAGACCCAGTCGATTCCCGCAGGAGCGCGCAAGGTTCCGTTGGTTTCGACGGCAATCTCAAAGCTGCGCAGGTGGAGGGCGGCAATCAGGTCCGTATCGAGTTGGAGCAGAGGCTCTCCGCCAGTGCAGACGACGAAGCGTTGGCCGAGGGATGAATCCTGCGGCCATTTTTGCTTGATCGCTTCGGCCAGATCGTCGGCTGAAGCGAACTTTCCGCCACCTTCGCCATCCGCGCCTACAAAATCCGTATCGCAGAAACGACAGACGGCGGCGCGGCGATCTTCTTCACGGCCCGACCAGAGGTTGCAACCGGAGAAGCGGCAGAAGACAGACGCACGGCCGGCCTGCGCGCCTTCGCCCTGGAGGGTATAGAAGATTTCCTTCGCCGCATAGCTCATACTCAAGCCCGACTTTCAGGATTCCGATAGTGCAACGGGTCCGTGAGTCCATTTTCGCGGAAACCCTTTTGGCGGAGGAGACAGGAGTCGCATTGGCCGCAGGGTTCGCCGGTGGGGGACGGGTCGTAACAACTGCTGGTGAGGCTGTAGTCTACGCCCAATTCGAGGCCGCGATGGACAATCTGGGCCTTGGAAAGGTCGATGAGAGGAGTGTGGATGCGGAGCGCCTGACGGCCTTCGACGCCGGCCTTGGTGGCCAGGTTGGCCATCTTCTCAAAGGCAGCGATGAACTCGGGACGGCAGTCGGGGTAACCGGAGTAGTCGAGCGCGTTGACGCCGATGAAGATGTCGCTGGAGCCGAGCACCTCAGCCCAGGCCAGCGCGAAGGAGAGAAAGATGGTGTTGCGCGCGGGGACGTAGGTGATGGGAATGCCGTGGGACATCTGGTCGGCGTCGCGGCCCTTGGGGACGGCGATGTCGGCGGTCAATGCCGAGCCGCCAAAGATGCGCAGATCGATGGCCGCGATGCGATGGCCCTCAACGCCGATGGAGGCGGCGACACGCCGCGCGGCTTCGAGTTCAATGACATGCCGCTGTCCATAGGAGAACGAGAGCGCATAGAGCGCGTAGCCCTGGCTCCGGGCAATGGCCAGCACAGTAGACGAGTCCAGCCCGCCGCTCAACAGTACAACTGCTTTTTTCACTTGAGTCTCCAACTTATTGCATGAACCGCTTGTGCGGTGCCTCTAAAGTTCATATCAGAAACGAACTGTCATCCTGAGCATAGCGAAGGATCTGCATTTTCGAGGACAATCCCCACTGTTACTTCACATCCACACCGGCGCTGATGTCCATCGACGGCGGAATGGGGTTGCTCTCGTCGATGTAGGCGTTGATGCAATCTGTGAGCACGCCCTTGGCTTCAAGGATGAACTCGATGGCGTCGCGCCCGGCGCCGTAACCGCCGGAGTTGGGCGTGACATAGTGCGCTTCGGCTTTGACCTGCGGACGCGCGTTGGCCACGGCAATGGCCAGGCCGCACTGGCGCATCACCGGGAGGTCGATGACGTCGTCGCCGACGTAGGCGATCTCGTCGAGGGTGACCCCTTCCTTCTGCATGATTTCGCGGACCGGCTTCATTTTGAAGGCCTGGCCCATGTAGACGAATTCGAGCTTGAGGTCGCGGGCGCGGGTGGCGACGGTCTCAGAGATGCGCTTGGTGATGATGCCGCACTTCAAGCCGCCCAGGCGGGCCAACGAGATGCCGGCGCCATCGTGCGCGCTATAGCCCTTGGCTTCGACCAGGGTGGCGGATTGCACGGCGAAGCCGACCTCGCCCTTTTTGGCAGCCAGATCTTTGGAAAGGCTGCCGGCAGCCGGGGCGGGCCCTGGGACGAGCCAGATGCCGCCGTCGGTCAGGACGCCATCGACGTCGAAAAGGAGGATCTTGATGCGGCGGGCGCGGTCGTGCGCGGAGAGTGTCATGCTTCGATTTTACCGATTGAGGCGCGGAATTTCCCGCGGGGGGCGACGGCTCACGCGAGAATGGAGGGATGGATGCGAATCTGCCGGAAGGTCTTCCAGCGCTCGAAGCCGAGGATTACTACTTTGAAGGGGCGAAGCTGGTGTTCACCGCGGCCTATCACCTGAAGCGCGGCTTCTGCTGCGGCTCGGGCTGCCGGCACTGCCCTTATCGCGGCGCAGCGCCGGAGCCGGACGAAGAAACAGCGGCGGGTTGAGGCGCTAGGACGGGCGCGGCGGTAACCGGCTCGCGCACCAGGACGGCGAAGCGGGGGAAGGCGAAGCTGCCCTGGGCGTCGTCGATGACGTTTAGCTGGCAAATGTACTGGCCGGGTTTGAGTCCGGCGAGGGGCACGTCGAGTTCGATGGCGACCGCGTCGCGGCCTTGCACGTTGACGGTTTTGGCCTGAGCCAGAGGCGTTTCATAGACCTTGGTTGAGCCTTGGATAAGCTCCAGACTGGTGAGCAGGTTGATGCCGGGCTTGGCGCTTTTGGGCTGGCCTTCGGCGAGCTTTTCGCGCGCCGGGGCATAGATTTCGTAAAGCAGGTAGAGGTGCTGATCCTGGCGGAAGACGTGGCTGATGTTGGGCACGTACTCCTGGCCGGCGCGGACAAGCGGCGTGTCTTTCTTGCTCGGCTGGCGCGAGGAAGCGAGCAGAATCGAACTCATTTTGAGGGGAGCCTTCTTCATCTCCGGCAGGGTGATTTCCGCCTCGAAGGAGCCCATGCGGCCGGTCTGATTTTCGCGCACCACGAACTTCAGGCGGTATTTGCCTGGAGGCAGGTTGAAGCTGGTGGTGTACTGGATGTTTTTCTGGCGCGCCTGCAGGGACGGATCGAGATTGAGCTTGACGGTCTCGCGAGCCTGGCCGATGGGGCGCTTGGCTTCGTCGATGATCGAGCCGATGATGTCGAGTGTGGCCTTGTCCTTGTCGCCGCCCTTCACAAAGGGGATTTGCGAGCCGGGTACGATCAGCGAAACCGGCACGAAGAAGCGGTTTTCGTCGAGGCGGAAGTAGAGGGCGTCCAGGTAAACCGCCATGTCGGTGGCGGGCAGGTCGCTGGCCAACTGCTCGTCGAGTTCGCGCTCGCGATCTTCGCGGCCGGAGTGCTTGAAGTCGGCGGGGGCGTAGTAGCCGGGGCGGTATTCGAGCTTGATGCCGGGGCGATTGATCTTGATGGTGAGCTTGCGATAGCGGCCGTCGCGCGCCGGGTCAGTGGAGCGGAAACCGATGGCGTAGTAGGCCGAGGTGTCACGCTGGACCTGTGCAAAAGCAGGGGCAAAGTCGTTGGAGTCAAAGAAGGCCTTGCCGCCAGTGTCGCTGGAGAGGGTGGCCATGACTTCCTGCGAGGCGAAGTTGGCGTTCATGTTGTTGGCGAGCGCGCCGCCGTTGAAGGCGCCGGTGCCGCGCAGGCTGCCGCTGGAGGCGTCGCCCAGCGGCGAGACGGCCTGCAGACCGCGGGTATCGACGCTGTAGATGGCGAGGTTGGCGCGGACCGCTGCGTTGATGGCGGAACGCAGAGATGCCTGGTTTTCGATGCCGTCGCGCGAGATGCCGCCGGAAAAGTAGAGCAGCGATTTTTTCTCGCCAATCTTCTCCAGCGATTTAGCGATGGCGCGGAGCGCGAAAAGTTCGCGGTCGGTGTTCAGGTCGTTGTACTCGCTCTCGTCGGGGGTGTAGCCGGTGGAGTCTTCCGCTTGGTTGGAGTTCGAGGTTGCGCCTTGCGTAAAGCCCTCGCCCTCGGTGCCGTTGTAGACTGCCACTTCACGCGCCAGAGCAGCCTTGTCGGCGGTAAAGTCCTGATCGACCTTGAGCGTATCGCCGAGCGAAACCAGGGCGACCAGATCGGCCGGCTGCATTTTGCTTTTGAGAAAATCCTGGGCCGCATCTACGCTGCGATCCAGATCCTCTGGCTGCATGGAAGTGAGGTCGAAGAGCATCACGATGAGGCGGTGATTGCGCAGGTCCTCGGGGCGGGCAACGACGACGGCCTTGCTGCCGTTGCCGGTCGCGCCCGCGGCCAGACCGCTGACGGTAGCCTCGTTGAGAGGAGTGGCCATGTCCACGCTCTCGAAATCGAAGGTGGAAATCTGCTGGCGCTTGCCGCTTTCAAGGACGGTGAAGTCGCTCTGCTTGAGCCCGCGCACCACTTCGCCGGTCTTTGTGTCGCGCGCCACCACGTTGGTGAGCACTAGTTCGCCGTTCATCTTGAGCACAAAGCCGCTTTGCGGTGTGTTCGAGACCTGCGTGCCCGTTGCCGGTTCGGCGTTTTGACCGAAGCCCGTCTGCACACTCGGCATAGACAAAGCCAGCGCTGCGATGATTGCTCCGATTTTTTGCGCCTTGCTGTTCACGTGGATGGGGCCCTTTCAAAACGGCCTATTGAGGTTTGTGGTCTTCCACCCTTGCCGCGAAAGCAAAGGCGCGGCAAGGATGGGGCACCCAGCATTGATACAACTTCAAACAGCCAGAAACCTAAAACCTGAAGCGTGCGGTGAATTGGAACGACCGCATGGAGCCGGCCGAGGTGACCTGCCCATAGGTCGCCGAATCGACGCTGGTGTCCACTCCAGAGTACTGCACGGTATTGAAGACATTGTTGGCCGTGGCGCGGAGTTCCATGCTGCGCATGTCGCCCATTCCCACCGTCTTCGAGAGCGACATACTGTTCTGGATGGTTCCCGGCGCTGGAATCGAATTGCGCGAGGCGGTTCCAAAGGCGCCTGCGGGTTTAGCAAAGGCCGCGGTGTTGAACCACTGCTTCAAAGAGCCTCCGCCGGCGGTAATTGAGGCTCCGGCGATGCGATCCGGACGCAGTGTGCCGGCGGTGCCGCGCGCCACATCCGAAACCGCGGCGGCATAACGCGGGGTGAGCGGCGTTCCGGTAGCGAAGGTGAAGTTTCCGGAGACGGAGAAGCCCTCCAGGATGTGCGCTCCCGTACCGCTGGTGACCCAGGTTTTGTCCTTGCCGAAGGGCAGCTCGTAGAGGTAGTTTCCGCTGACGCGGTGGCGCTGGTCGAAGCTGGAGTTCCCTTCCTCGGCCCCGAGATCCTGCCAGTTTTGGGCGACAACCGTGGAGGTTCCACCCACCGAGCCGGCGTCGTCGATGGAGTGCGAATACTGGTAGTTGGCGCCCAGCGAGATGCCGCTCGACAGGCGCTTGTTCAGCCGCAGCGTTGCAGCGTTGAAGCGCGAAGAAGCGCCGGCCTGCTCGTAGTTGAAGATGGGGCTGGCGGAGGTGGGCTGGGGGGCGCTGGTAATGTCAAGGCGGCTGCCCCGCGATCCGTTGTAGCCCGCGTTCATCATGACGCCCCAGGGCAGCGTCTTCTGCACATCCAGGTTCCACGCCTGCACGTAGGGCAGCTTGTAGTGCGGGGCAAGCGCGTAACTGCCCAACGTGGCCGCCGCACCAAATCCATTGGTCAAGGTAAAGTCGCCCGCTTGCGCAGCTACGTTGGTCTGCTCGTTGACGAAGGTGGGCTGATTCACCATGGGCTGGCGAGCCATCGTGGAAGCAAAGCCGGCATACTGGCCGACGGTGTAGTTCATCCCGTAACCGGCGCGGAGGACGGTCTGCTTGGGCAGGCGTAACGCCATGCCGAAGCGAGGCGCGAGGCCCAGCCGGAAGGGATAGACCAGCGAATCCGGGAACTTGCTGCTGGAAAGTCCCGCCCCGCCTGCCTGCGCTTCCGCGGTTTGCGTAAAGCCGCCCGACGCATTGGTGTCGACGAAGGCCAGATGGCCGTACTTCTCGGTGTAGGGTGCGAAGAACTCGTAGCGCAAGCCAAAGTTGAGCGTGAGGTTTGTCCGCACCCGCCAGTCGTCCTGGGCGTACATATCCATGACGTTGTCGCGCAGATAGCTTTTGGCGGCGGCCACGTCGATGGTGGTTTCCTGCGGGAAGCCGAGCAGAAAATCGGCCAGCGCGGAGCCGGTGCTGGAGTCCTTTGCCGTGTCCTGGGTGAACTTGCCGCTGAAGGTAAAGGTTCCGGTGGAGTTGGAACCGCCGAGGAAGTCGCGGTGCACGCGCCGATAGTCGCCGCCGAAGCGGAAGTTGTGTTTGGCGTGAATCCAGCTCAGGGTTTCAGAGAGCGAAATCGTCTGCGAGATCGAGAAGCTCGGCTGCTGCTGGCTGAGGCCGGCAAAGTTGCTCAGCACGATATTGGGTAAGCCGTAGTTGAGCGGGGTCGAGTCTGGCAGATCGATGCCCAGAGTGGAAGCCACATCGTTGGCGGTATTGGTAAAGAAGTTGGTCGCCCGGCTATTGCTGCGGTTCCAGTTGGCGTTGAGGATGTTGGTGAATTTGTGGTAGCCCACCGTATATCCAGCCTGCACCGAATCCGAATCCGAAATGCTTTTGCCGCCCAGCTGCGGCGAGAAGTTGACATTGTCCGAGGCCGAGTGGCTCCAGTTGTAATTGGCGTTGATGCTCTGGCGCAGGCCCTGGTTCTGCGACCGGCGGCCGCCGCCGCGTCCACCGCCAAGCAGCGTGGCATTTTTGCCCAGGCTGCGCATGTAACGCACGCCGGCCTGCGTGGAGTTCGATTGCTGGGTGGTCAGCAGGTGATAGTTGTAGCCGTTACTGTTGGCCGTCAGGTTTGGCTCCGGAAAGTATGGCTTGCAATTCGCGGCGGTTGCCGGACAAACGAGCAACGAAGTCGCCGGAGAGACAACTTGCGCGGAGGGGATCACGTTGAGCTGGCCGTTGGAGCTGAATTGCTGCCCGGTGGCGGGGTCGTAAATCGCCGGTAGACCGGAGGCGGAGAAGTTACCGGCCCGCTCGTCGTCGGTGGGCACGGTGGCGTACTCGTCCAGAGGGTTCGAGTTGCGTTGGCCGCTGAGGGTAAGGAAGACTGTGTCCTTGCCGCTGGGCTTGGTGAGCCCCGGCAGGTAAGGTGCGCTCATGAAGGTGATGCCGAAGCGGTTGGTTCCGGAAGCCGGCTGCTGCTGCGACTGTCCATTCAGGGCAAAAGGCTGGGCGTTGAGCGCCGCATTGCTGCCCATCCAGTAAATGGCGCCGTGGGGCTGGCCGGGATTGAAGTTGCGGAAGTTGCCCCTTCCGCCGCCAGGGCCACCAAATCCGCCCGGTCCGCCCATCCCGCCGAATCCGCCGCCGCCAAAGAGTCCGCCACCGCCGAAGTTC
>Ga0224528_1000814_pt1 | contig 23037 bp, 12 predicted proteins | sample CBST25metaG_2_FD_179888 | JGI IMG/M metagenome (GOLD analysis project Ga0224528, IMG submission 179888) | Peat soil microbial communities from Stordalen Mire, Sweden - C.B.S.T25 | ecosystem: Environmental > Terrestrial > Soil > Wetlands > Peat | place: Sweden: Norrbotten County, Stordalen Mire...
ATCCAGGCGGGCATCAGGCGGGCGAGGGTTCGCAGTCGTGGGGCAGCTTCAAGGATATTTTCTCGGGTCTGTTCACGGGCGCGCATCAGCCGGGTGCGCCGCGGGGCCCGCGCATTGGCTCTGACCTGGAGTATCAGGCCACGGTTGATTTCTGGACGGCGATTCGCGGCGGCCAGGCGCGGATCGATGTGCATCGGCAAGAGGTCTGCCCGGCCTGCCACGGGCAGTCTGCCTCGGGCGGACCTACGCAGTGCGCGGAGTGCGGCGGCACGGGCCAGGTGACGCAGATGGGCGGGCGGATGAAGTTCAACATTCCCTGCCCAGGTTGCAACGGCACCGGACGCACCGCCCATGCCTGCTCGACCTGCCATGGCGAGGGCGTGGTGAGCAAAACCGAGGCAGTCGAGTTTCGCATGAAGCCGGGCACCCGCGACGGCCAGCGCATCCGCTTGCAGGGCAAGGGCAACGCCGGGGTGAATGGCGGCGCGGACGGCGACCTGTTTGTCATTGTGCGCACCGGAGCCCATCCCGTCTTTACACGCGCGGGCGACGACATTCAGATTACCGTTCCGGTGACCGTGCCCGAAGCCTCGCTGGGCGCCAAGGTCGAGGTGCCTACGATTGATGGACGCGCGCAGTTGAAGATTCCCCCCGCCACCCAGAGCGGGCAAAAGCTGCGCATGAGGGAGCGCGGCGTGGAGAGCGCGCAGCACCCCGGCCAGCGCGGCGACCAGATTGTGACCATCGAAGTGGTGGTGCCGCAACTGGCCGACGAGCGCAGCCGCGAGATTATGCGCGAGTTGGCCAAGCTGAATGATCAGGATCCGCGCACGGCGCTGTTTGATAAGCTGTAGCCACCTGCGGTGGGACAGGCGTTTTTTCGAGGGGGTGTTTGATTCGCTGCGATTCTGTTAAGCTGGCGGCAGCATTTCTTCCATTCGCGGGTATTGCCGAATGTCCCAGCGTCGCGATGAAGGTCGGCATAATTCTGAGCCTGACGATGTTCTCTCCGGCTTCGAGTGGCACCCTGTCAAAGCCGCTTCAAATTTGAAGAAACACAAAGTCTCCTTCGAGGAAGCCAGCACAGTTTTCAAGGATACGCGGCGCATCGAGGTTTCAGATCAGTGGCATAGCGACGACGAACAGCGCTATCTTGGTATTGGAAGGTCCATCCAAGGACGCATTCTGAGCATCTACTACACGTTTCGAGTCGGAAAGATTCGAATTATCAGCGCGCGGCTCTCGGAGCGATGGGAAAGGAATGAGTATGAAACCGGCAATGACGAGCTCTGAAGTTGAAATGCGGAATCGGTTCGACTTCTCCCACGCCACGCGAGGAAGGTTCGCTGACCGCTACGAACAGGGCCACAGTGTCGCGCTCCTGGACGGCGAACCCGATATGGACGATCCTCTTGACTCAAGTAAGGGCGACTCTCAATTGGTAGAAGTTTTCGGAAAAAACTTGCTGATCTCTCATCTCGTTTCTGCTGGTTTTGAAGTTGCGCAGCCTGTGCGGGACCAAGGCATCGATCTGATTGTCTATCGTGAAGGCAAGGATTTTGTCGCCCGTCCAGTTCAGTTGAAAGCATCTTCGCATGAGTCCTTTTCGCTTGATAAGAAATACAAGCGATTTCCTCACCTTTTGATCGCGTATGTCTGGAATGTTCAAGCACCGAAGCGAAGTGATGTTTACGCACTAACATATGAAGACGCTTTGCATATCTTGGAGAAGAAGGGATATGCGCAAACTGAGTCCTGGATAAAAGACGGTCGTTATTTTGTTCGCTCGGCGGGGCATGAGTTGAAAGAAATACTTGAACCCTACAAAATGACCACGGAGCGATGGCAACAGAAGTTGCAAGCTATCGGATAAGCGAAAATCATGACCGCAAAACGAAAATCCAAAGGCGCGTACATGATCTCGGCGGTGGCCGAGATGTACGAGATTCATCCGCAAACCCTGCGCCTCTATGAGCGCGAGGGGTTGCTCAAGCCCTCGCGCACCGAGGGCAACACCCGCCTCTACACCGACGAGGATCTGGAGCGGCTGGAATTCATCCTCAACCTCTCGCGCGATCTGGGCGTGAACATCGCCGGCATCGCCATCATTCTGCAAATGCGCGAGCGCATGGAAGAGATGAACCGCCAGATGCAGAGTTTTGTGGAGTATGTGCGCACCGAGATGCTGGCCCACTTTCAGCAGGCCGCGCCCAGCTCTACCGGGGCGATCGTGCCGCTGCGCAAGCCAGCGATGGTGGCCAAATCAGCCGTGGGGGCCAAAAGCGGCAAGCGGAATTCCTAGAGTAATCACAAGCGTGGACCAAGAGATCCACGCTACAGCCGGCCGGGAGGCCGGCGCTACACTTTCATGCACGGCGGGCCGGAAATACGGGTGTTGAATTGCCTCCGGCTGGTAGAAGCGAACTATCCCTTCAGCGGATGATTGGCGTAGTGCAGCAGAACAGCCACGGCGCAACTGGTCAGCCTTGACTCGGCGGAATTGGCGCGGCTGGTGAGAATGATGGGAACCCGCGCGCCCAGCACGATGCCGGCAATGCGCGCCTTGCCGATCAACTCGAGTTCCTTGGCCAGCATGTTGCCACTTTCGAGGTTGGGCACGGCCAGGATGTCGGCCTTGCCAGTGACGGGCGAAACCAGGTGCTTGATGGCCGCGGCCTCGACGCTGAATGCGGTGTCGAAGGCCAGAGGACCATCCAGAACGCCGCCCGTGATCTGGCCGCGATCGGCCATCTTGCAGAGCGCGGCGGCGTCGAGCGTGGACTTGATCTTGGGGTTGACCGTCTCGACGGCCGAGAGCAGCGCCACATTGGGCCGGGGAATGCCCAGGGCGTGGGCCAGATCGATGGCGTTCTGCACGATGTGAATCTTGTCTTCGAGTTCAGGCTCGATGTTGATGGCCGCATCGGTGACCAGGATGGTGCGCGCGTAGGCGGGCGTATCCATGACGAAGACGTGCGTGATGCGCCGCGCCGTGCGCAGGCCGGTATCGCTCTTCATCACCGCGCGCATCAGGTCGTCGGTGTGCAGGCTGCCCTTCATCATCGCCTGGACCTCGCCGTTGCGGCACAGGGCCACGCCCAGTTCGGCGGCCTTGCGGTCGTTGTCTGCCTGCACAAGGCGAAAAGCGCCAATCTCGACGCCGAGTTTGCTGGCCAGCGCCTTCAATTTGCCTTCGTCGCCCACCAGAACCGGCTCGATCAGGCCCTCGGCGGCGGCATCGACCGCGCCCGTCAAGGCCACATCCGAAAGCGGCCACACCACCGAGGTGACGATCGGCGGCAGCTTTTTACAGCGGCTGAGAAACTGGTCATAAACGTGATGGTCAACCGCCGGCGGCTCCGCGGTCAGGTGATGGGTCTTTTCGCTCATCAGAATATTCTCCATATTCTTCTGGCCGGCGCAACCGGGTGCTGACGGCCTTTTCCCCTTCATTCTAATTGCCCATGCCGAGGCGCAAACGGCAAAGTTCACGGCGAGCGCCAGTTCTGTACTGAAAAGGCGAGGCCGCCGATTTTGAAAACGATTTCCTACCCAACGCCCCTCTCGGATACCATCAATTGACATATCAGAGCGCTTTCGATTCACTTGTTGACATTGGAATCGCATCAAAGGTGGCTTTTTCTTAAGGAAAAAGCCACTTGACTGTGTGCTTTTTGTAAACAGCAGAATCGAAAACACTGTAACCGCACTGATTTTCTCTCATCCTGGCTCGCACGCCGCCGATAGACTGTTAAGCCGCTGGCGCAGGAAAGAATGGGCGTTTCAATCAACGATTGACCCAACCAGAAAGGAACCGCGCATATGCCATTTATGGCCTGGAACGATAAATTGAGCGTGGGCATCGACGAAATCGACGCCGATCACAAGAAGATTATCGCAATCATCAATGAACTCTTCGACGGGATCAATGCTGGCTGCAGCAAGAATCTTCTTGAGGGTATTCTCGATCAGCTCGTGGAATATACCCAGATCCATTTTGCCCGCGAGAAACAGCTCTTCGCCGTCACCGCCTATAGCGAAGCCGAGGCGCACGAAAGAGAACATGCCAAGATGGAAGCCTGGGCGTTGAAAACGCGGGCAGAGTTCAAGGCTGGAACCCTCGCCGCCCCCTCGCTGGAAGTGATGAACTACCTGAAAGACTGGCTCTTCGAGCACATTTTGATCTCTGATCTGCAGTACGCACCCTACTTGAAGGCGATGGCCGTCTGTTACTGATTCTCGTTGCACGAACAGGCCGGGGGGCTCATCCCGGCCTAGCCGCTTGTAGAAAAACTATCCGGAATTTCAGATCGCAAAACGCAGGGGCTAAACAGGCTGCGGAAAAACTCAGTTGCTGCCAGATTTTGTATCAGGGCACGACTTTAGTCGTGCCGATTGAGGCCAAAACGGCTTTTCGGCTTGAGCCGCAGCCTGAATGTAAATGACAGAAAACAAATACCGCAGGGGCTAAAGCCCATTCTTTTTCTGACCTGTCTTCGGCACGACTAAAGTCGTGCCCTGTTACAGTGCAGACCCGATTTAGAGTTTTTCCGCAGCCTGTAAAGCCCGGTAGATTTGACGAGTGGTTAGAACGCATAAATTGGTCATTCATCCGGGACAAGCGCGGACGAGGATGTCCGCACTACAGCCGGCCGGGAGGCCGGCGATCCATGCCGCCTATTACCAAATCATGCGGTCACGGTACTAGGTCTCCGACCGCATAATTTTGTGCTTCTGGTTTACTCCCAGGTGCTCAAAAGCAAGGCACCTGGGGCACCCGCAGTTGGTACTACTTCAAGCGGTCAGAGACCCAGTCCCTACTCCCTGATCTCTGTTCTCTGCTTTTCCCGCTTCCCTCCCCTGCCCCTCTGCTGTTATGCTTCACTCGCCGGAAAAAGCGATTTACCAAGGGAGATAGTGCATATGTGGTTCCTGGGAATGGATGTGGGCACGGGCGGAACGCGCGCCGTGGTGGTGGATGCGGCGGGCAAGCTGATTGCCGGAGCATCGAGCGAACATGCAGCCTTTCGGTCCGCGCACCCAGGCTGGGCCGAACAGGAGCCTGAAGACTGGTGGCGAGCCGCGCAAGAGGCCATTCGCGCCGCCCTGGCTGCCGCGCCTGAGCCTCGCCAAGCCATTGCCGGCATTGGCCTGACCGGGCAAATGCACGGCGCGGTGCTGCTGGACGAGGCGGGCGCGGTGCTGCGCCCCTCGCTGATCTGGTGTGACACGCGAACCCAGCCGCAATGTGACTGGCTGACAGAAAAAATCGGCTACGAAAAGCTGATCGAGCTGACCTGCAACCCGGCACTGCCCAACTTCACCCTGACCAAGCTGCTTTGGGTCAAAGAGCACGAGCCGGAGATTTTTGCCAAGACCCGCCACATTCTCTGTCCCAAGGACTACGTTCGCTACCGGCTGACGGGCGAATTTGCCATTGACGTGCAAGAAGCTTCCGGCACACTCTTGTTGGATGTAACCCACCGGAGGTGGTCAAAAGAAGTGGCCGAGGCGGCGGGAATCCCCGAGGGCTGGCTGCCCAAGCTGTACGAATCGCCTGAAGTCTGCGCGCGCATCAGCGAAGTGGCGGCGGGAGTGACCGGTTTGGCGGCGGGAACGCCGGTCGTTGCCGGAGCCGGCGACCAGGGCGCGGGCGCGGTGGGCATGGGCATCTTGCAGCCGGGCTCGGTTTCAGCGACCATTGGCACCTCGGGCGTGGTCTTTGCCGCCACGGCCAGCCCCACCCGCGACCCCAAGGGGCGGTTGCACACCTTCTGCCACGCCGTACCCGGCCTGTGGCACGTGATGGGTGTAACCCAATCGGCAGGCCTGAGTTTGCGCTGGCTGAAGGAAACCTTTTTCGCTCGCCAAAACTACGACGAACTGACCGCCGCGGCTGCCAAGATTCCCGCTGGCAGCGAGGGGTTGGAGTGGGCGCCCTACCTGATGGGCGAGCGCACTCCGCATCTGGACCCGGCAGTGCGCGCCGCCTTTGCCGGCATCTGCGCCACCCACAGCGCGGCCCACTTTGTGCGCGCGGTGCTGGAGGGCGTGGCCTACTCGCTTCAGGACACCTTCACCCTCTTTGCCGAGCTGGGCATTCCCGTCAACGCGATTCGCCTGGGCGGCGGTGGCGCGCGAGGGCCCCTGTGGCGGCAGATTCAGGCCGGCGTTTACGGCCAGCCTGTCGAAGTGCTCACCGCCGAAGAAGGCGGAGCCTTTGGCGCTGCCCTGCTGGCAGGCGTTGGGGCAAATCACTGGGCCAGTTTGGACGAGGCCTGCGGGCAAGCGATCAAAGTGGCCCAGCGCATTGCGCCGGAGCCGGCTGAGCTTGCCGCTTACCAAGCCGGTTATGCGCAGTGGCGCAAGCTGTATCCGGCTTTGAAGAGTTTGCGGGACTGATCTGGCCCGAAAGAAAAACAAAAACTCTATGGGTAAAGTTCGTGGAAGAACAACCGCAGATCCTTCGACTCACCACCCCCAAGCTAAGGAACGCTTGGGGCCCCGTTCGCTCAGGATGACAAGCGAGGATGGGGTGCCCAGATTCATCAAACCGCGGGTCGGCAACGCCGGTGGAGGACTAGCAAGAAACAAGCATGGACCAGGAGGTCCACGCTACAGCCGGCCAGGAGGCCGGCGCTACAGTTTGATTCCACTGCGGGCCGGCTTTGCCGGTGGCGGACTGAAAAGATTGCGCTCTCTGCTGTCGTGCGATTCCACGGGTGGGATCGCACGATGGTAGAGTGCCTGTTTCTTCTGGATATGCCGCTCTACTGCCCACCGCTTGCCAAGCTATGCTTGGCCTCGAGCACTTGCGGGCTGTCTTGATCAGCCTGGGGGTTGGCCTGCAAAAAGTGCTGAAAGGCGCTAGCTGCCTCCTGCCGCTGATGCAGCCGCTGATAGGCCTGCCCCAAGTGAAAATAGGCCAACGGATAATTCGGGTTGAGCTTGAGAAGGCGCTGGTATTCCGTGATGGCCTGGGCGGGCCGGCCCAATTCCAGATAGGCATTGGCCAGGCAATCTTCGTGAAAATCGATTCCCGACGAAGGTGGCAAATGTTGCAGAGCCGACTGAAAATGGCCAATCGCGCCCTGTGTGTCGCCCATCTCCAGATCGACGACGCCGCGATAAAAGAACTCCTGGCGCAGGTCGCGTGGTGAGCCTCGCTCCGCATCGGGAAGATTCTGGAAGAGCTGCTTGAGCAACGAGACGACGCGCGCTTTTTGGTGTTTTTCCAGTGCAATTTGGAGGGTCTGCCAGATAAAGGCGCGGTTGTAATGAACCTCCTGGGCCGCGGCCGCCTGGGCCTGCGCAAGGTTGCCCAGCGTCAAGTAGATGGTGGCGATGTCGCCATAGCCGAGGGCCTTGGCGTCGCTCGACGAAGCCACCTCGATATAGCGGTGATATTGGCGCAGCGCCTGGCGATAGCAGCCCATTTGGTAGTAGGTGTCGCCCAGATGCACAATCGACGGCTCGAACTCAGGGTCAAAGGTCAGTGCCTGGTTGTATTCCGCCAGCGCCAGGTCATACTGTCCTGTCGATTGATAAGCCATCCCCAGGCTGTCGTGTCCATTGGGATTTTGCGGGGCCAGCGCCACATATTGCTGGTAGGCGCGAATCCCCTCCTGCGAATGCCCCATCGAAACCAGAATCAGCCCGTTTGCGTTATACAGATCCTTGGCGTTGGGATTGGCCTGAATGGCGTTGTGGAGCAGCGCCGCCGCCTCTTCCACGCGCTCCTGTCCGCGCAGCAGGCGGCTCAGTTGGCAGGTGGCCTCGGTCTCTTCGGGATACTGCTGCGTGATCTGGCGCAGAACTCCAATGGCGGCGTTGTAGTCGGAGCGGGCAATGGCGCTCCATGCCTCGATATAGAGCCGGTTCATGGGCGGCAGCGAGGAGGAAAGCCGCTGCGCCTGTTCCAGATAGGGCCGGCCCGTCTCGGGCTGAAAGTCTTGTACCGCATACGCATAGCCGATGCGCGCATAGGCCATGGCAAACTTGGAATCGAATTTGATGGCTTTTTTGAACAGCTCGACCGCTTGCACGTTTTGAAACTGCTCGGCCTTCTCTACGCCCAGCGAGTAGTAGCGATAAGCGTCCACGTTGCTGGTCATGGCGTCGGCCAGCGAAGGAGCCGCGGCCGTAGAAAACCCTAGCCGCCGCGCTATGTTGGCTGAAAGCAGGCTGGCTTCGGCCACAATCTGCAAGGGATCGATCAGCGAGGCGCTATCGGTGGCCACCAGGCGTCCGTCCTTGCCGTCGCGAATCTCAATCCCGATCATCACCTGCTGGCCAACAATCGACATGCTGCCCATAATGTAGTCGGTGGCATGAACCGAGCGGGCGATCTCCAGAGCCTTGCTGGGAACCAGTGCGCTGGATCTGTTGTTGCCGTCCACCAGCGAGTGCATTTTTTCCCGGCTCAGCACATTCCAGGTGCCGGTATGGGCCAGGTCGGTCAGAATCATGTCTGACAATCCCTCGCGCAGCCAGTCCAAATCCTGCCGGCCGGTGCCGTTGACCAAGGGAAAGACAGCCAGCGTGGGCAAGCCGGAAACCTGTGAACTGGCCCCGTCTGCCGGGTGCGCGCCGTGCTTTCTGACTCCATTAATAACGAGAGCGATGCCGACCAGCACCACTGGCAACAGAACCCAGGCCGCGCGTCGCCACGTGAGCCGACCCCGGCTTGGGGGCTCGGCCGGTATTTGCGCGTCTGCCTGCGCACCCTCACCAGCGCTCTCTGCCGCCTGCGGCTCGCCACGCTGCCGAAGCACCGAGTGTGGCGCTGTGCGGCCAGGCTCTCCACGCACCACCCGCACTTTGGCAATGAAGCGATATCCAACCTTGGGAAAGGTTTTGATGAAGCGGGGCTCGTGCGGACTGTCATTGAGTACGCGGCGGATCTCGGTCACGCACTGCACCAGTGCGTTGTCGGTGACTGAGGTGTCAGTCCAAATGGCCGCAACCAGCTCATCCTTGGAAAAGAGGGTCTCGGGGTGCTCCACAAAGAAGAGCAGCAACTGAAAACTCTGATAGCGCAGGGAGACTTCCCGCCCCTGGAGCATCAGGCAGCCGCGGACGACATCGAGTTCGTAGTCGCCGAAGAAATAGCCGATTGCTGGCGATTCGCCAACAGCCAAGGCACCCTCCATTTTCTGTTTCAAACTGGTTTCAGCGTAACAGATTGAATATCTATTTGGAATCGATACCATATTGCAAGTAAAAAATGCGTCCAAGGCTGTTTTGTATCTCTTTGATTTAAAACGACTTGCATCTTCTCATAGAAATTTCATATTCATTTCATGCCGTCTCACGACTTCGTCTTGCCTCTGGCGCTATGGTCCCGTTCAAGCAATTATGTGGCACTCCACGCATCCTGCGAGTGCCAACCCAATGAACAGCATTACTCAATTACTCAACTTCGGAGGTTCCAAGTGAGGCAATCAATGGGCTATTTCCGACGGATAATGTCATTGAGCAGATACATGCTCATGGCCGTCCTTCTGCTTGTATCAGGGCTCTTTGTGGGAGCGCAGGAGTTTCGCGCTACCCTCTCAGGGCAGGTAACGGACCCCTCGGGCGCCGTGATCGCAAACGCCACGATTACGGCGGTGAATGTAGATTCCGGCACGATCTACTCCGCCCAAACCAGTAAAGAGGGCACCTACTATATTCCTTATGTTCTTCCGGGCACCTATACGGTAACCGCCAAGGCACAGGGATTCAAAAACGCCGTTCAAGACAAAGTACGTTTGTTCGCGGCACAAGGCTTTGGTCAGAACTTCAAATTGGAGGTCGGCGGCGCCACCGAGTCGGTCGAGGTCACCACCGCTCCCGCTGAACTGGAAACCACCACCGGCTCCGGCGGTCAGTTGATGTTGGAGCGGGAACTGCAGGCAGTACCACTCAACGGAAGATCGGTCTATTCGTTGATCGGGACTACGCCCGGAAGCCAGACTATGTCGGAATCAGGCGCCGGGACCAACAGTTGGTACAGTTCAAATAATTACAGCATCGGCGGCGGCGCTGTCGCGGGCGACGCCAGCGGATCCTTCAATCAATTCACTCTCAATGGCGTCAATATTACGCAGCAGACCGGCTTCCAGAATCAGGCCGCTGGTGCTTGGGATGTCTCGCCCAATCTCGACACCGTCGATGAAGTCAATGTGATGACCACCAACTATGACGCCCGGTTCGGCAGAACCGCTGGCGGAACCATCAACATGGTTTCCAAGGGTGGAGAAAACAAGTTCCACGGCGACGTCTTTGAGATGTACGGCGGCGCGCTCATGTCGGCCAACACCTATCAGGGGAATCTTTACGGTACCGCCCGCCAGGGGTACGTGGATAACCACTACGATGGAACCGTCGGCGGGCCGATCAAGAAGGACAAGCTCTTCTTCTTCTTCGGATTCGAAGGATTAAACAATTCGACCAATTCGGGTGTCTCGACTCATCTGCCGCCAGCCTATCTGCGGCCCGGATTCAACGGCAACGCTGGCGTGGACTTTAGCCTTGCCGCGACAATGGACCCCGGCCATTTTGGCCCTGGGTCAGGGGAACCGGCCGGGATTCCGATCTATCAGCCAGGCACGGCGGCTTGCCCCACCAGCGAAGGCGCCTCCGCGCAAACATGCAGCAATAACAATGACCTTTATCAAACCCCGTTCGCGAACGACACGATTCCCGAGTCCCAGCTCAACGCCACCGCGCTGGCAATCTTGAAGTACCTTCCCACGCCGAACATCAAGAACGCGGCAAATTTCGCGGCTGCCGCCAACTACTATTTGCCTGCGCCAAACACCATGCACTATTACCAGCCCAGCATCCGAGTGGACTATAACCTCAGCGACAAAACCAAGCTGTACAGCTATTACGAGTGGCAGACCGGCACACAAAACCAAATCAACAATGGCCTGTCCGGACTCGCAGCCAACGGTCAAATCGGCTACGACAAGGAGAACTGGGCAGCGACGCAGGACGTGACCCATACCTTCTCACCCACACTTCTGCTCGACGCCAAGGCTTCCTTTTCCCGCTTTGTGGTCGTAAACCCGAATGGTGATTCCACCGGGCAATCCCCCTCGATCCTCGGCCTCTCGATGCCGCTCCCGGGCAATACCAAAACTTTAGCCGTTCCGGAGTTCTCCATCTCCGACAACTATACCGGTGGCATTCTGGGCAATAACTCGAGCGGCGACAATACGATCTTCGGCAATGCCGTGGGATCTGACGCCACCACCGATGTCCAGTTTGACGTCGATCTCACCTGGACCAAGCGAACGCATAACTTCCATATCGGCGGGAGTTTCGCCGACTTGCGGTTTGGCGATTGGTCTCTTTCCGGCCATCCCAATGGAGACTTCAATTTCAGCAGTTCCTTCACCCAATACAACCCAACCAGCAGCGGTTGCTTGGGCGCCGCCCCGGGGTCGACCGGGAATCAATGCAACTCCAGTGTGGGGAACGGTTCCTCTCTCGCAGACTTTTACCTGGGGTACCCAAACGGAGGCGGAATCGACTGGAACGGCACCAATGCAGAGGGTGAGCCGACCTATGCCATCTATATCCAGGACGATTGGCGGGTAACCTCGAAACTGACATTGAATCTGGGCCTCCGCTACGATTTGGAGCGCGGCATGCGGGACCGGCACAACGCTCTCGACGCCGGCATGTGCCTGACCTGTGTGAATCCGGTTAGCACTGATGCGAACTTTGCGGCCAATATCGCCTTGGCCAGCAATATCGCTGGATGGAAAGCGGCGGGCATTACTCCCCCGACCCAGGTGCTCGGCGGCCAACTCTTTCCCGGCGTCAATGGCCAGTCCCGTGATGCCTATTACACCGATTGGAGCAATATTGGCCCGCGCATCGGCTTTGCCTATGCTCTCGATCCCAAGACCGTGGTTCGCGGTGGTTGGGGCCTCGTCTATCAAGGCGGCCTGGAAGGCGGGAGCAACGGCGGCTTCGCCGAGACCACGTCCTACACTGCCACTCCGAATGGATACATCACGCCCACCAGTAGCTTCAAGACGGGATCTCCCTTCGCCGGTGTGAGTCTTATTGTGCCTCCGGGGAGTTCGCAAGGGCTTTTGTCGAATGTCGGAAACGGCGCGCAGGCATTCGATTTTCCCCAGCGCAAGCTGCCCCGTGGCGAGGTTTTCTCCATAGGCTACCAGCGCGAGTTGCCGGGGAAGATAGTTATGGACGCCCGTTACGCGGGGAACTACTCCTACAAAAACCGGGTGTTTTCATGGATTAACGCAGCGAATACGTCTCTCGCGAGTTGGAAAGCGGCCATCGCCGACCCGAATCTCTGGACAGCGCAAGTGCCCAATCCCTACTACAACGTATCCTCCATGCTTCAGGGAGGGAGCGGCTGCGGAACATCTTCAACAGTATGGGCCCTCGATCTGATCGCGCCTCTTGGCCAGTACTGCGGAGGAGGGGGAAGCCCCGCACTGGTGGGACAGTACAACCAGCCTATCGGCAAGAATTGGTATAACGGACTGGAAGTTAAAGTCAACCGTCACGTTTATGGAGATAGCCGCGGACTCTTCTTCCAACTCGCCTATACCTGGTCCAAGACAATCAATGGGATGAACTATGGATTTGGCTGGCCCTTTCAGGGATCGGCGGCTCCCGTTCCCGGCGGCGTCACGACTGGCCTGGCGCACATAATCAGCGGTAATGATCGCAATCAGGTTCTGGCGATCACCCCGGTCTGGGACATTCCGGTGGGCAAGGGTTCGCAGTTCTTCCCGAATCCCCCGGCACCGGTTGGATTGTTCATCAACGGCTGGACGCTCAGTTCCGTGATCTCGGTACAGAGCGGATGGCCCGTTGGGCTCAATCAAGGCTGGAACGACAGTTGCTCGCTGAGCGACCTGCGCCCCGCACACGGAACCTCGAAGGGCGAATGGCTCAAGAACGATCAAACCACCATCAACAATTGCTGGAGCAGGGTTCCGAACGTCCAGGGATACACTTGGGGACTGCAAACTACGCCCACGCAATTCACCGTAGAGCGCCAGCCCACCGTCCCGAACTTTGACATTTCATTGATGAAGAGCACACCGATTCGCTCAGGCGTGGATTTCGTTCTTCGCCTGGATGCCTTCAACGCATTCAACTCCACGCAATTTGGAGGACCGGATAGCAATCCAGGGGACGGCCCCCCGGTTTACACACAGGGTTCCGGCTGGAGTGGTTTCGGCACGATCGGCCCGCAACAGCAGAACAGTCCGAGAATCGTGAAGGTCTCTGGCAAGATTACCTTCTAACTGCTACTGGCAAAGTGAGTCTCTACCTGTTATTTGGTTGGGACTCACCTCAACTTTGACGATCTCAGCCGCTACATTTTTAGTCAACGCCGCCGCGGCATCAAAAACCGCGGCGGTCCCCTCCCAAATTTTCAGCCGGGATGCGAAGATGCCTTTCTCCGCACATCGCAACACCGGCGCGCAAGACAAACTCCGTCTCAGCAGAAAAACCTTCACGCCCCACGGCCATCACCAGGGAGACCGAATGCGTTCCACCAAAAATTCACACCGACTATTGCGCGCCAAGCAGGGCACGCTTTTCGCCACGCTCTTGCTAGCTGGCATTTCCTTTGCCGCTGTTGGCCGCGCGCAAGACCGCGACCTGGCCGTGCCGCCCTCCGTGCCAGACCAGAACGCCGCTACCGCCGCGCCCACTGGCCCGGCCACGCTTTATGTGGTGCCTTATGCCCACCTCGACACGGAGTGGCGCTGGGAGTATCCGCAGGTCATCGGCGAATATCTGCCCAAGACCATGCGCAATAATTTCGCGCTCTTTGAAAAATATCCGCACTACGTCTTCAACTTCAGCGGCGCCAATCGCTACCGCATGATGAAGGAGTATTACCCCGAGGACTACAAGAAACTTCAGCAGTATGTCGCCGCGGGCCGCTGGTTTCCGGCCGGATCGTCGATGGAAGAGAACGACGTCAATAATCCGTCGGCAGAGTCCATCATTCGCCAGATCCTCTATGGCAAGGAATATTTCCGCAAGGATTTTGGCAAGACCAGCGCGGAGTTCATGCTGCCCGACTGCTTTGGTTTTCCCGCTTCGTTGCCCAGCATTCTGGCGCACACGGGCATCAAGGGCTTCTCGACGCAGAAGCTCTCGTGGCACTCTGGCGCGCGTGTCGGCGGGCCCGATTCTCCGCAGAAGACTCCCGTCGGGATTCCTTTCAACGTGGGCTATTGGCAGGGGCCTGACGGCCACGGCGTCATCGCCGCGCTGAACGCCACGGCCTACGACAGCGACGTGATTGAAGATCTGAGCGTCAGCCCCTACTGGAATCAGCGTGCCAAAAACGTCGGTGCATCCAGCGGCGACGCCATCGACTATCGCTACTACGGCACCGGCGACACCGGCGGCTCGCCCGAAGAGGATTCCGTGCAGCGCATGGAAGCCATCGTGACCAAGGGCCTGGCCGTTTTGCCCACCCTCGACAAGCACGGCAATGTCGTGGAGAATGCGCCTAAAAACGCCGCGGTACGGGTGGGCGAAGGCCCGCTGCACATTGCGCAAACCACCTCGGAGCAGATGTTCCTCGACGTAACGCCCGAGCAAGCCGCGCGCCTGCCTCGCTACAGCGGCGATCTGGAACTGACCGAGCACTCCGCTGGCTCGCTCACCTCCGAAGCCTATATGAAGCGCTGGAACCGCAAGAACGAGTTGCTGGCCTCAGCCGCTGAATCCGCTTCGGTGGCCGCCGACTGGCTGGGCGGACGTCCCTATCCGCTTGACCGCCTCACCAGTGCCTGGACCCTCGTCATGGGCGGCCAGTTCCACGATCTCATTCCTGGAACCGCTACACCCAAGGCCTTCGAGTTCTCTTGGAACGACGAAGCGCTGGCCATGAATCAGTTTGCCGACGTGCTCTCCAGCGCTGCCGATTCCGTCGCCTCCGGCCTCGACACCCAGACCAAGGGCATCGCTGTCGTCGTCTACAACCCGCTCAGCATCGCGCGTGAAGACGTTGTCGAAGCCAATCTCACCTACACTGGCGAAGCGCCCAAGGGTCTGCGCGCGGTTGCGCCTGACGGCAAATCCGCCGCGGCGCAGATCGTCTCGGCCGCCAACGGAAGCATGAAGGTTCTCTTTCTGGCTCAGGCTCCCTCGTTTGGCTATGCGGTCTACGACCTTCAGCCCGATGCCGCCGCTCCGGCAGCCAGCAAGGCTCTCAAGGCCGCTGACTCCTCTCTTGAAAACGCCCGCTATCGCCTTCAGCTCGACAAGAACGGCGACGTCACCAGCCTCTATGACAAGAGCATCAAGCGCGAACTTCTCTCCGCGCCTATCCGCCTGGCCATCAGCACCGACAATCCTTCGCAGTGGCCGGCATGGAATATGGATTATAGCGACCAGACCCGCGCCCCGCGCGCCTTCTTCCAAGACGCGCCCAGCATTCGCATTGTTGAAAACGGCCCGGTGCGCGTAGCCATCGAGGTCAAGCGCTCGGCTGAGGGTTCCACCATTGCTCAGACCATTCGTTTGGCCGCGGGCGGCGCGGGCGACCGTGTTGAGTTCTCCAACGTCATCGACTGGAAGACCAAGGAAGCCAACCTCAAGGCTGTCTTCCCGCTCACCGCTTCCAACCCCCAGGCCACTTATAACTGGGACATCGGCGCCATTCAGCGCGGCAACGACGACGAAAAGAAGTACGAAGTCGCCTCGCACCAGTGGTTCGATCTGACTGACAAGACGGGCGCTTTCGGTTTCACCGTTTTGTCCGATTGCAAGAACGGTTCCGACAAGCCCAGCGACAGCCAGTTGCGCCTGACCCTGCTGCGTTCGCCCGGCGTTCGCGGCGGCTATGAGGATCAGGCCTCGCAGGATTGGGGCCACCACGAGTTCGTCTTTGGCGTTGCCGGTCATGGCGGCGACTGGCGCGGCGCGCAGACCGACTGGCAGGCGCAGCGCCTCAACCAACCACTGCTCTCCTTTGTCAGCACCAAGCATGTCGGCGCTCTGGGCAAGCAGTTCTCGCTGCTCAGCGTCAGCGACAACCGGGTGCGCGTTCTGGCCCTCAAGAAGGCTGAAGCCAGCGACGAAGTGGTCGTTCGCCTCGTCGAACTCGATGGCAAGCCGCAGCAGAACGTTCACCTCCACTTCCCCGCCGGCATCAGTGCGGCGCGCGAAATCAACGGCGCTGAAGAAGCCGTGGGCGCGGCCACCCTGGCCAAGGGCGAACTGGTCACCGAGTTCACGCCCTTCCAGCCCCGAACCTTTGCCCTCAAGCTCGCGGCTCCTGCCGCCCAGCTTGCGGCTGTAACATCCAAGTCCCTCCCCCTGCCCTACAACGCCTCCGTCGCCACGCGGGACGGACGCCCGGGCGATGGTGGCATCGATGATAGCGGCAAGGCTTTGCCTGCCGAGATGCTGCCCACCGATCTGGCTTACAACGGCATTCACTTCAACCTGGCCCCCGCCGATCAGGCCAAGCCCAACGCGGTTTCCGCCCAGGGTCAGAACCTCGATCTGCCGGCCGGCTTCAACACCGTCTACGTTCTCGCTACCGCCGTCAATGGCGACCAGCATGTCACCTTCAAACTGGGCGAGCAACCGGTCGACGTGCTGGCTGAAGACTGGACCGGCTTCATCGGCCAGTGGGATGCGCGCCAGTGGAAGACCGTCGAAGTCCCGGTTCCGGCCGAGCCCGCCGCCAATGACACCAGCCGCGAGGCCGAGCGCGCACGCCGTATCCGCGCCTGGGTGCAGGAGCACGGCCCCATCACGCATGAGGAGTTTGCCGGCCTGACGCCGGGCTTTATCAAGCCCGCTCCGGTGGCCTGGTACGCATCGCACCGTCATGCTTCCGACGGCAGCAACGAAGCCTACGCCTACTCTTACCTCTTCGCTTATCGCCTTGAGGTTCCCGCTGGCGTTTCCTCTCTCAAGCTGCCCGACAACAAGGATCTGAAGATTCTGTCGGTCTCCGTCGCCAACGAAGCGGGCGCTATTTTGCCCGCCCAGCCGCTGGTTGACGCTCCGCGTCAAAACGCGCCGGAAGAATCTCACAACCGCCTGCAATAGAGAGCGGCCAACACGGGGGGGGGATTGACATTCAATCTCTCCCCATTTTTTGCGCCAAAAGAGCCTCTTGCAAAATTAGCTTCAGGCTATCGATTGTGTCAGGGCACGACTTCAGTCGTGCCACAAATGGCCAATTCAGATTTAGGCTTTAGCCGCCGCGGAATTGCAAACGCTCAATGGGCTGGTCTTCGACCTGGCCGCGCCCAACGTGAACAACGTTGTCTACGGAACCGGCAAGACGGTTCCTCTGGCCGCGGGCAAGTTCAAAAAACTCTACCTGCTCGGAACCGGCGTCCAGGGCGATCAGGATGCCCAGAAGGTCGTCGTCACCTATACCGACGGCACCAGTTCCAAGTTCACCCAGAGCTTCAGTGACTGGTCTGGCGCGGAAGGCAACGCTCGCGAGTCCGCGGCGCTCACCATGGCCTATCGCGACATCTGCGATGGAACCACACAAACCATGAACTTCTACCTCTACGAGTACACCTTCCCGTTAAACTCGGCCAAGACAGTGCAGTCGCTGACCTTGCCCGACAACCGCAACGTAGTGGTCACCTCCGCTGCCCTCAAGTAGCTCACTGGCCAATCAACCTGGCACAATCGGTCAATTCGCGGCAACAAACAAGGCCCGGATGCAGACGGTCAATCCGTCCGCATCCGGGCCTTGTCAATGACAGGCCATTGCGCAACTTCCGCGCATCATCGCACCCTCGTCCCACTCCGGCCAGTCCGCAGGGGTTACCCTGAAAGATTGGGGATTGACCCTGCCGCGGAGTGTGGGATGAAGCTGATGATTGTCGAGAGTCCGAACAAGGTGAAAAAGATCAAGACCTTGCTCGGCGCGGGGTGGGATGTGGCCGCCAGCGTGGGCCATGTGCGTGATTTGCCGCAGCGCTCCCTGGGCGTGACCACTCCCGGCTACCAGCTTCAGTACGAACTGACCGACCGCGGCAAGGGCGTTGTCAGCGGCCTGAAGGCGCGCACCGCCCGGGCCGAGGCCGTCTACCTGGCCACCGATCCTGATCGCGAGGGCGAGGCCATTGCCTGGCACCTGAAAGAGTCGCTCGAACTGCACGAGTATCAGCGCGTCACCTTTGACGCCATCACCGAGAAGGTCATCGCCAAGGCCATGCTGCACCCGCGCCAACTGGACATGAATCTGGTTCACGCGCAGGAGGCGCGCCGGGGCGCCGACCGGCTGGTGGGCTACAAGGTTTCGCCCGCGCTCTCGCGCCAAACCGGCATTGCCCGGCTCAGCGCCGGCCGGGTGCAGACGGTGGCCGTGCGGCTGGTGGTCGAGCGCCAGCGCGAGATCGAGAACTTTCAGGTCACCAAGCACTTTGGCGCCGAGGCCAGCTTTGAAGACGGCAAGTGGACGGCGCAGTGGGAGACCGCGCCCTTCCTCAAAAAAGGCGAAAAATACATTCTCGACCCGGCCCTCGCCGAGCAGGCTGCGCAGTGCAAGCACTTCAAGGTCATCAAGGCCGCCACCAAAAAGGCCAAGCAGGCTCCGCCGGCACCCTTTACCACTTCGACCATGTTGCAGGCGGCCAGCGTCAGCCTGGGCTACAAGCCGGATCAGGCCGCCCAGTTGGCGCAAAAACTCTTTGAGCAGGGGCTGATCACCTATCACCGCACCGACAGCCAAAATTTTTCTGCCGAGGCTCTGGCCGAGATTCGCGCCTTTGCCCAGGCCAACAACCTGCCCATCCCCGCCAAGCCGCGCACCTGGAAGTCCAAGGCTGGCGCGCAAGAGGCGCACGAGGCCATTCGGCCCACCCATCTGGAAGCTCGTCAGGCCGGCGAAGACACCCCGCAACGCAGGCTCTATGAGCTGATTTGGAACCGCGCCGTGGCCTCGCAACTGGCCGACGCCGAGTATAGCGTGAACACCCTGCGGCTGGAGTCCAAAGCCGGCGAGCAGAGCTTCTTTTTCAAGAGCACCGGCCGCACCCTGATTGTGCCCGGCTGGCGCGCCCTCACCGCCCAGGACGCAACCGAGGACGCCGACGACAAGGCCGACGACAAAAACGACGAGAACGGCGCTGTTCCCGCCCTGCCGCTCGCGACCGAACTCGACGCCACCAGCACCCGGGTTCTGAACAAGCAGACCAAGCCGCCCAACGGCTACACCCAGGCCAGCCTGATCAAAAAGCTGGAGAGCGAGGGCATTGGCCGCCCCTCGACCTACCCGGCGATTTTGAAGAACGTGCTGGCGCGCGGATACCTGCTGGAGGGCAAAAAACTGCTCTCGGCCTCTGACCTGGCCAAGCTGCTCATCGACGCCCTCACCGGCAGCTTTCGCTTTGTGGAGTACGACTACACGCGCGATCTGGAGCAGGAGCTGGACAACATTGCCAGCGGCAAAAGCCAGTATCTGGCCGTCGTGTCGGCCATGGATGCGCAACTGACCGGCGAGTTGGGCAAATTTCACCTGGAGGACCGGCCAGAGTATGCAGCCCTTCGCCCCGCAGCGGAACCGCTGCCCGCCGATCGGCCCGGCGCGCCCTGCCCCCGCTGCAAGGTCGGCCGCCTGCGCCGTCCCTCGGGCCGGGATTTTATCGGCTGCGATCAATTCCGCCAGGGGTGCACCTTCATTGTGGGCACCATCGTGGCCAAGCGGCCTCTGAGCAATGAAGAGCTGAAGGCGCTCTGCACCATCGGCAAGACCGGCCTGCTCAAGGGCTTCACCAGCAAGCTGGGCAAGCCCTTCGACGCGTATCTGGTTTGCAACGAATCGACCGGTTGGCGAACCAAGTTCGAGTTCGAGCCTCGGCACGAGGCCCCGCCAGCCACTCCGCCGCCCAACCCGGTGAAGTCAACAGGCCAGCCAACTGAGAGTCGAGGGGGGTAGAAAGATACAAGCGTGGACCGGGAGGTCCACGCTACAGCCGTTCCACCACCCCAACGAGCAAAGATCGCTCGTTGGGGCCCCCGGGCCAGGAGGCCGGCGCTACAGTTTCATTCCACGTGGGTCGGCAACGCCGGTAGGCGACTCGAGCGGAGCTTGAACAGCCAGCCGCGAATCGGCCCGCTACGGAGACCGAATCGATCTCGATCCCCAACGGTTGTACACCGCCGCCGCCAATGGGTTAGCCTTCTCTCAAGTGAATATTTGCCAGAGGAAGTGCATATGCGTCTCCGTTTTGCCGTGATTGTGTTGGCTTTATCCTGTGTGGCCGCAGGTGCAATGACCCAGGCCGGCCCTCTTCCCTGCTCTGCTCTCAAGCTGATTCCCGCGCCCCGCGAGTGCAAGGACGGCGCAGGCTACGGGCTGAGCAACGGCGTCAACATCGTCGCCCCCGGCGATGCCGCCGACAGCTTTGCCGCCAGCGACTTGAAGTTCGCCCTGGACGCGCGCGGCGTTCCGGCCGCGTCCAAGGGCGCGATTACCATCTCGCTTTTGCGCTCGGACGACGCCGTGGCCGCCCAACTGCTGCTGACCAACCAGCTCAAATTCGATGCGGCGCTCAACGACGAGGGCTACATTCTAACGCCCAACGGCGGCGACGGCCTGGCGGTGATTGCACACAGCTCGGCGGGGCTATTCTACGGCGTGCAGACCGTCAAGCAGTTGATTCGCGGCAACGGCAAGGATGCCGTGCTGCTGACGCCCACCCTGCGCGACTGGCCGGCGATGGCGCATCGCGGCCTTTCGGACGATTGGTCGCGCGGCCCGCTGCCCAACGCGGAGTTTCTGAAGCGCGAGATTCGCACCCTGGCAGCCTATAAGATCAACATCTTTTCGCCCTACTTCGAGCACACCTTTGCCTACGCCAGCACACCTGTTGCGGCCTTCCCCGGCGGCGCAATCACCCCCGCCGAGGCCCGCGAACTGGTGGCCTACGCGGCGCAATACCACATCACCATCGTTCCCGAGCAGGAAGCCTTTGGGCACCTGCACCACCTGCTGAAGTTTGAGCAGTACTCGGCCCTGGGCGAAACTCCGCTGGGCAATGTGCTGGCTCCTGGCGAAGCTGCCACCCAGCCGTTGATCGCCGGATGGTTTCGCGAACTGGCCCAGGTCTTTCCCGGCCCTTACGCGCACATTGGCGCCGACGAAACCGACGAGTTGGGCATGGGCAAGACGCATGAACAGGTGAAGCAGCATGGCCTGGGCGCGGTCTACATGGACTTTTTGACTCAGATTCACGCGACACTTGCGCCCAACCACAAGCAGTTGCTGTTTTGGGGCGACATCGCCGTTCACTCCCCGGAGCTGGTCGGAACCCTGCCCAAGGACATGATCGCCATCCCCTGGTCGTATGACGCGCGGGCCGATTTCAAGCCGATCATCGAGCCTTTTACCAAGGCAGGCATGGAGACCTGGGTTGCTCCCGGGGTGAGCAACTGGAATCGCATCTACCCCAACAACAACACGGCGCTGGGCAACATCCGCGCCTTTGCGCGCGATGGCCAGGCGCTGGGCTCGACCGGCATTCTCAACACGGTTTGGAACGACGACGGCGAGGGGCTCTTTGACCAGAACTGGTTTGGGGTTCTGTTTGGCGCGGCGGCCGGCTGGCAGGCGGGCGAAAGCTCCGAGCTGGCCTTTACCGCCAGCTTTGGCCAGGCCTTTCATCGCGATTCGACGGGCAAGATCGATCAGGCACAGCGTGAACTGATGGCCATTCACAAGCTCTTCGACCAGGCCGACCTGGAAGACGGCTTTGACAGCTATTTCTGGCTCGATCCCTTTTCACCCGAGGGGCGGCGCGTGGCCGCCAAGCTGCGCCCCTCGCTGAGCGCGCTGCGCCTGCACGCCGAGCGCGCCATCACCCTGGCCGCCGAGGCCCGCGCCGCCGCTCCGCTGGAGAATGCCGAAGCCCTGGACGCGCTGGAACTTGGCGCGCGCCGCTTCGACTTTCTCGGCCTCAAATTTCAGCTCGCCGACGAGTGCGTCTCGGCTTATGCCCAGGCCCAAGCCCTGGCCGCCGACAAAAGCCGCCACGACGAGGTGATTGAAAGCCTTTTTGACACCAGCCAGCGCCTGCACGACCTGCACGACGGCTACATGTTGCTGCGCGGACTTTATCAGCAGGCCTGGCTGCGCGACAACCGCCCCTATTGGCTCGACAACAACCTGAACCGCTATGACCGCGCTGAGTTGCTCTGGGCGGATCGCCTGGATCGCTGGAGCCAGGTCTTCCACCAGTGGCACGAGAGCCAAACCTTGCCCCCCGCCGCTGAACTCGGCCTGCCCGCGGCGAGCGCGAAGTAGGCGGAGCTAGCCAGCGTGGACCGGAAGGTCCACGATCCAGCCGGCCAGGAGGCTGGCGCTGCAACTGCACACGTGGCGAGTCGAAAACAGCGATGGGGAGAGCCATGAGAGAAAATTTAGCGACTTTGCTTGACGACTTTCGCCGCTACGACCGCCAGGTCGCGGTGGTGCGCACCCAGGGCAATCGCCGCCGGGTGACGACCTATGGCGAACTGGCGCGGCTGGCCGGGCGATTTGGCGCGCTGCTGGCCGCGCGCGGCATTGGGCCCGGCGACCGGGTGCTGCTGTGGGCCGAGAACAGCGCGGAATGGATTGCCGCCTTTCACGGCTGCATCTTGCGCGGGGCGCTGGCGGTTCCGCTGGACGCTTACGGCACGGCCGAGTTTGCCGCGCGGGTGGCTGCCGACGTGCGGCCCAAGCTGGTGGTGGGCGATTGGCTGCTGCTGAGCAAGCTGGGCGGCGACTGGGAGCGGCTGGCCTTTGAGGATTGGCCGGCGGCGCTGCCTGCCGAAGAAGCCGGGCCGGTGGAAGGCCTCTCACGCGAAACGCCGCTCGAAATTCTGTTTACCTCGGGGACGACGGGCGAGCCCAAGGGCGTGGTGCTGACCCACGGCAATGTGCTGGCCGCAGTGGAGCCGATCGAAACCGGCGCACAGCCCTACATGCGCTACGAAAAGCCCTTTCACCCGCTGCGTTTTTTGCATACGCTGCCGCTGAGCCACGTCTTTGGGCAAACGATGGGGCTGTGG
>Ga0224528_1000815_pt1 | contig 23033 bp, 25 predicted proteins | sample CBST25metaG_2_FD_179888 | JGI IMG/M metagenome (GOLD analysis project Ga0224528, IMG submission 179888) | Peat soil microbial communities from Stordalen Mire, Sweden - C.B.S.T25 | ecosystem: Environmental > Terrestrial > Soil > Wetlands > Peat | place: Sweden: Norrbotten County, Stordalen Mire...
GAACATATTCGCCGCTTCGGCCGGTTCGCTCTGGACATGGGCGACCTGCCCAATCCACTGAATCCGCAGCCTCTTCCTTTCGAGGCCGCCCTGTGACCACTTTTTACACGTATCCCGAACTTACCCCGAGATGTGCGAAGAGCTGCGCGCCGTGACCGGGCGTTTTCCGCGGGAGGATACGAGTGCTGGCGAAGATCCTGAGGCACGGTAGCGGATCGGGCAGCCGGGCGCTCGACTACCTGCTGGCCGACAAGGACCATACGAAAACGCTGAGGGAGAATCCTCCCGAATTGCTGCGTGGTGATCCTGAGACGGCCGCGGCGCTGATCGACTCGCTTACCTTTGCCCAGCGATATACCTCCGGCGTTCTCAGCTTCACCGAAGATGAAGCCGTCATGCTGAATAAATCTCCCCAGGTGCGCTTCGAGCTGATCGATAGTTTCGAGCGCAGGTTTCTGGTCCCAGGTATGGACCCGGACCGGCTGAGCATGGTCTGGGTCCAGCACCGGGACCATGGCCGGACTGAGCTGCACTTTGTAGTGGCCAATGTGGATCTCGAAACCGGCAAGCGGTTCCCGGCCTACTTCGACCGTGCGGACCGGACGCGGCTGGCCTCCTGGCAGGATGTCGAGAACCTGAGCCGGGGGATGGACGACCCGCGCGAGCCGGATCGCCGGCGTGCGATCGACCACAGCCAAAAGCTTCCCAAGGAAAAGGCCGATCTTGCCGCGGCGCTTGAGAAGCTCATTGCCCAAAAATGCGGGCGCGGCGAGCTGGAGAACCGCGCGGCCATCGTGGAGTTCATCCGGGCAAAGGGCTTGGAGGTTGGGCGCCAGGGCAGGGAATACATCACCGTGATTTGCGGCGAGGAGAAGAACGACAGGTTTAGGTTAAAAGGAGAACTATTCAGTGAAAACTACAGATATGACCGCTCAATTGGAGCAAGAAGCGAACCAGATGGCAGAGGCCGTCAAGAAGATGCAGCTCGACGCGCTCGAGAAGTTGAAGAACGCTTTGGCACAGCAATGCAGCGACGCCGAGAGTACCTTGAAAGACGCTTTGGAGACAGCGCTCGAATCGATGAGGAGCGCCGTCTCAGCGAACACCTTCGCGATGAACACGCAGCTCGCGACAGTAAAGAGCGACGTGAAAGTATGGACGCCGAAACTCTTCAGGGCGATCAAAATCGGGGTATTTTGGCCGATCCTTACGACCGCCCTGTTGTGCCTGCTGATGATCAGCGGCTCGATAGCGTGGTGGAAGATCGAGGATCGGGAGCACATTCATTTGAAGCCGTTTATCACGGACAGGGGCGAGCAACTGATGGTGGTGGACGAACCGAAGTGGGGCTACTGCCCAGATCAGACGATCACCGACAAGGGGACTGGGAAAAAGACCGTATATCAGCAGCGGTGCGGGAAGGTGGAGTAAATGAAAACGACTCCCAACGAAGTGGACGCCCTTTTGCTCGCCTCCTTGCGGCAATTGAAGATGGAATTCGAGGAGCGAGAGAAGCGTTTGACCGATCAGTACACGCAATGTATGACCGCGCTAGAACAGCAATCCAAAGCCTTAGAAAATCGCTTTTCAATCTTGACCAGGCAATACAAGGAAACGATGGCCCTAACCTCCAGCATCGACGAGCGGCTAGCGCTCTTGATTCCGCATCTGGAAAAGCTTTGAGCCGCATCCGGAGCAGGGAGGAGTTGGAGAAGTTCAACAAGATCAAAAAGCCGCACGATCCGGAGCTTGAGCTGGAACGTAAAGCGCTTTGGGAGAGGCCAGAGCCCGAAGCGGAAATGGAAGATTTTTCAAGATAGAGAGGGAAAATGCTCCACGGCATCACACAGGAAGAGAGCGACAAGCGGCGGAAGGCGATGCAGCGCGTCGTCCGGCTGAATCAGAGTGAAGGGTTGCAACCAACTGAGCGGCTGCTCGCGTTGATCGACAGGTATGTATCCGGCGAGATCGAGTTTGACGAAGTGGGCAACACAATCCGTAGTTGGCCTCCAACTGTTACGGCTTAACCCCTCCAGTTCCCGGCGCTCTTGCGGGTTGAGCTGGAAGATGAACCGCAGGCCGCTGACACGGACACAGCGGAGTCCCGAGCAATCATGTCTTGTATTTTTGGCGCGACAGGCAGAATTCATACCCGGAGCATCGGAGGAGGCCGCTCCCCCGGCCGCTGGGCTCCAGGGGCGTCTGGCAGCCATGCATTTTCGCCAGGTTAAGGCCCCAAAAACAGGAATGCGCTTCCGGCGCGCTATAAGCCGTCTGTCAGCTTCGAGATTGTGGTCTTGAGGCCGGTTGCCAGCGTCTTCAGCATCGTGAGGCTGGGGTCTTTCTTGCCCGTCTCTATTTCCGAGAGGTAGCTCCGGTCCATGGCCAGGAAGTCGGCCATTTCCACCTGAGTCCACCCGCGCGCTTGGCGAAGGGAACGGATGCGCTCTCCAAATCGCTTGCGAATACCTGCAGTAGACATTATCTGATCGTCGCGGTATGCTGGCAATAATCTGTAGGCAATTGCCTACAGAGCTACGCTTATCCGTTTTAAGGCGGTAGTGGCCCGGCAATGCTGATCGCGCACAAGATAGCGTTGAACCCGAACAACGTCCAGTCTACGTACTTCGCCAAGGCGGCGGATACGGCCCGGTTCGCGTACAACTTGGGCACTGGCGGAGTGGAACCGGCAGAATGACGCGCACAAGGCCGATTCATCGTTATAGTTCTCGTTCGCAGCAGATTGCATTGAAACAAACTTTGGATTCGCCTGTGCCGGGTATTTCCGCCGGCGTCCACTCCAGCCTCAATATCGACGGGGCTTGCTGGCTCCAGTATCCGAACGATGCCATCCTTCCCGCCGCCAACCAAGAAGTTGAACGGATTCTCGTATGAAGACAGACATCACTTCTGAAGAGGTCAAGAAGTGGGCCGCCAAAGTTCGCAGAAGTGCGCGGAGGACGCCGATTTTCGATCGCCAGGCTACCGATACCTGGGAGGCTGTCATGGGACTTGCGGAGGCGATTCGAAAGTCGGGCAGCCGGGAACCGGACAGGAATGTGCTGATCGATCTGGCCACCGATGTGCTTATGATCGAGATAAAAGCAAAAGGGCTCACCGTCCAGCGTCGCCGAAGATACCTTTCCAACGTACAGTCGTGTTTTCTGAATCAGGGATTCTTCTGGAAGAAAAAACCGCTGCTGCACATCGTTGGCGAGTTGAGCTGGATCGTGGACCGGGCCCGGGAGGAATCGACCGAGCCCGACAAATTGCTGGATGAATTGATCGGATCTGCCACGGTATGGGGAGTGCCATTCAGGGGGCATTACTGCTGGGGCGTATCTGTCAAGCCCTTCGACCGCACCGAAGATTGAAGGAGCCCACAGAACACGGATGCACAACTTTAGCGAGCAAATGCATGACCTCTGATTCAAAATTTGAGTTGAACGCCATGATTGAGCGGCTCATCAACAGCAACGGTAGCGATGACCAAGCTCGCGATGAGCTCTCTTCGTTTGCATCTTCGTTGTTGCCGGAGGGAGATCTGAGGATGGATATATCGGCCGACCATCCCGGCGGCAATTTCTCTGGACATACGCCCCAGCACGGAAATGTGACCGTCAGCGACAACTCCGAACAGAAGAAACAGTGGTCGTTTGGGGAAACAATGGTTCGAGTCGGATATTTCAAGGTCTCTCGCAGCACCTGCAAGAAAGCTTTCAAGCCAGGGGCGGTTGAACAGCGTATTGTCATCACCCACTTTTGGAAGTCTGACCCAACCACGGAATCTGAGAGCGAATCGCCGGAGGCTTGGTGTCTGTCCTGCAATGCCAAGATGGAACCCGTATGGTTTGGGCAATTCGCTTCGAGGCAGTTGCTGCATTTCGGATATTTGTCGCTATATAAACGCGAGATTCACGAAACATGGGGAAACCATCCAGGTTCGATTCATTCGCATGGCTTTCAAATCGGCGTTTTCGTAAGGTAGAAGCCTTTGCGCGTGAACCGCGCTGGCCCTAAGGGAGTCTTCGGTGCACAGGAGTTTCCGTAAACCAAAAGATCGGGTTGAAACCGGCAGCGATGCTGCCGAGGAAGCGGCAGAACCACGAAACGCAGTCAAGCCGGTGGCAGCTGCGGCAGCGACCAGAGAGGTCTTCACGGTGCCCAAAGAGATCTCAACACCAACGCCAGTCATCGAAAAATCCAACCGCGAAAAAATAACGACGCGCATGGACCCCGATGTTTACGATGCTGTGAGGACCGAGTTAATCTGCCAAAAGCGCGCCGGGAAAAGATCATCTACTTGCTTCACCGATCTTCTCGACGAGCTTCTGCGGACATGGCTGGATGCGAAAAATAGAACGGCCGGGGACGGAGCATCGGAGCCCGGTTGAATACACCTGACTGGGGCCTAAGCCGTTCGTGTCCGGTAGGCTCGGCTTCGCGCGCGGCCTTCCGTGTGAGGGCTAACCGGGAAAGGAAGAGCCATGGGGATGTTCGACGAAGTTCTCTGCAACAATGAGCTGTTTGGCGAGCACCGGGGAGAGACCCATCAGACAAAGGATCTCGATCCGGTATTCCCTGGATCTACCTACGAAATCACCCCTTCAGGAAGCTTGGAGCTCTTGGAATGCACGTTCGAGGATCGGAGCGATCCGAATGCTCAAGGATTCGGGCGGTTCGCAGGAAGCGTGACACCGGTATTCACGGGAGAGCGTCGCGACCTGAACTACCATGGATGGCTCGGGTTGTCGTGTTTCGGCCGCGCCAAGTTCACCGACGGCACTATCGTTGCGTTTGAGCCGGAGCCAGCTGAGGAGTGAGGAGTGCATTGCTCGGAGTTCCCCGGCGCATTTCGCCCTTGGAGCCGGGACGGGTCCGGGGAGCGCAGAGCAGTTCTGTTCTGTGTTTTTGGCGGCAAATTGATGCTGCCGGCGAGGATTCGCGGCTGCAGGCATCGGATATTGATAGAGCACCGGCTTAGAAGGCCGGTGCTCTAAACGGGCCAGGCGGATTGCCTTGAGGTGGGCCAACGCCTTAAAAGGGCATTGCTCCATTGCTCTACCATTCACGGAATCCAGGAGAGTCTTGCAGATAAGCGAGTCCCGCCCCGGAAACGGAAAGACCCGAGATTTAATACGCTCGGGGTCTCCGTCCTTTTCCGGGTGGGTGAGAGCGGGTTACTCTGCTGCCGGTACGAACAGAGCGGCCTTAGCCGCTTTTTTCTTTGCCCGCCTAACCTTGGCCCAACGCTTTTGCTGGGCAGCCGCGATCTTAGCCCGGCCCTCATCGCTCATGCCACCTCTTGCGGCCTTTTTTGCTGGCGCCTTTGTTGCCTTGGCTGTCTTCGTCGCGGTTGCCTTGACCTTTGGCGCCACAGCCTCACCTTTCAAACACAAGGCATGTGCCTTCTGCAAGGCGTTGATGCCGCGCTCGATCTCAGCCAGTAGTTGTTTCGTGCTCATCCTAAATCCTCCTCTATAAGTCTACATGGGGTGCAAATATGTTCATCAGCGATACAGCGTCAAGCCTGAACCGACTCACCGCGTTCGAACGCACGCCGGGCCGCCAACGAATGCTCGCGCATGATTCCAACGTCAGATTGATTATCTGCCGCATTCCTCCACGGTATCGTGGCTACCTGGAAATCCCGATATAGCGTTCGTGAGCCGGAAGAAGGCGATCCTTGTACAGGGGCGCTCTTGGCATGTACGCCGGTGATGATTTGACCGCAGGTCGTGTTGACGCAGTACGGAAGCGTGTGAACGTGTGGGTAACCAAACAGCCCTTAAAGGAGGCTTCATGGCTACCCGCCATTCTATCGAATCCGTTCTCGCCCGCTTCGCCCGGCATCTGCATGCACGGCGCGGCCTGTGCGAGGTCACCGTCCACAACTACGTCTCCGCGATCCGGCGCCTCGCGCCTGCGATCGGCCTCGAACCCACGCCGAATGCTATCGAGCGCGAGATCGAGCGGATGCATAAGGCGGGAGCGTCCTACTCCCACATCGTCAACACGTCGATTGCTCTTGAAGCCTATAGCGCCTTTGCCGGGCGGCCCATCAAGCTCGGCCGTCCGAAGAAACCCAGGCACCTGGTTCGCGGCACGCTGTCTGAAGCCGAAGTCACGCTGTTGATCGCGGCCGCGCGGAGCCTGCGCGAGCGCGCGATGATCGCAACGCTTGCCTATGCCGGCCTGCGCAACCGCGAGCTGTGCCGGCTGCGGATACGCGATGTCGATCTGGGCAGCCAGACCTTGCACATCCAAGCCACGAAGACGCAGAAAGACCGCTACGCGCACATCGCGGCGCCGTGCGTGAGTCTGCTGGCCGAGTACATGCGCGAGCGCGACGGCCAGCCGGGCGATTTGCTGTTCGTCTGTCTCCGCAGCGGCCAACCCTACGCGCAACAGAACCTGCGCAAGATGATTCGCGCGGCCGCAAAGCGGGCGGAGCTGAAGAAGCGCGTCTACCCTCATTTGCTGAGGCACAGTTTGGCAACGAACCTTCTTCATCGGGGTGCACATCTTTTGGCAATCAAGGAGCAGCTCGGCCACGCGTTTGTGGAGACAACCATGATCTACGTCCACTCCAGCCCGGAGCACACCCAGTTGCAGTATCGGATGTATGCCCCGTCGTACCTGTGAATCCCGGCGGGTCGAAGTTCTCTTCGGCCCGTCAGTTGATCCCGCTGTGTGCGCCATCCATGCGCGCATCCGCTGAAATTCCGCTGCCTTCCATGGAATGCACGGCAAGAGATCCTGTTCACAGGTTATTTCTAAAGTAGGGTCCATGCGGCCAGAATTTTATATATGCGTGTAGACAGGGCAAGGGAAGCCTGAAATGATTTTGTGAACTACACTCAAGCACATTTTTGTGCGCCATACGGTGCGAGACGGCCATGAGCGCTGATTTCAGTGAGAGTGTGGTCGATGTTTGATCCGTTGGCGTCACTTCTTTTGCGGCATGGCCATCCATGGAATAGTTGGCCCAGTTGGGTGCGGCTTTCATACTCGAGAACGTATTTGGCGCGTGGCTCCGCCTGGCGATGAGTTCAGCGCAGGTGGAATGGTGGCATTGCAGTTCTCTGTGGTTGGTGTCGGGATTCAGCAGCGCAGGGCGCGGAAGGCGTGAGATTGGCTCAACGTAAGCCGTGGCAATATTCCTTTAAGTAAACAGACGCCAAAGTACCGTTGCACCACAAAACGAGTGCCTTTAACGTGGAGGCAATCTGTGCGGGCTACCCCACTCTCGGTTTGAGTTTTTGAAAGGTCACTGTCTGCGATGAACGTCGTTCGCTCTGCTCGCACGCTGCCATTCCTCCGGCATCCTATCTCGGAACAGTTTCCGCACTCTCTCACCGGTTCCTGCTCCAGCCTCGGTCAGTCCGAATCTGCATCAAAGCGCAAACTGCGAGGCCTGTTTTCGATAAACCCAACCATCCTTCGCATAACAACGCTTGTGGTTCTTGCCGCTCTTACCCAGACAACCGAAGCAAAGACGCATCAGGTGCTAAAGTCACGGGTGCGCTTTCTTGCCACGAGCACAGAAGTGCGCGGTACTTGGGGATACAATCAAGACATCTATCTTGCCGAACTCGTGCCCTCTTCCGGCGGCCATACGTTGGTGCGCCTCATCGACGAATATTTCAACGCCACACCGCCGCAATCGAGGACGATACTTACTTCGCCCTCGGGAGCGATGTTCCGCCTCCTTCGAGATCCGCAGTGTGATCTCTCCTTGAAGGAGATGCAACTGCGCGCGGCTCCAGGCGATCCTATGGCCATTCTGCCGATCAGACTCAGCTATCGACCCCGGCTCGATGAAACACCGGAGAGTGGCGCAATCTTGCCCTGCTACCGGACGGTACGTCGATGAAGCCGTTCGCGCGGAGTGGGCAATTAGCGTCTGGCATGTGGAGTTCCCCTCGATCGATCAGGAGAGCAACGGTATCACTCTTGCGCGAGGCAGCACAGAGCGCGCAATCGGTTTAAGAAGAAAGGAATCGGAGCAATGGTTAATCGGACGGCTTTATTCTTGTTGGTTTTGGCTTCAATGGCGGTGGGCGCGGCGGCGCAGGTGACAGGCTCAGGCACTACCGGCACGGTCCCGGTGTTCACGGGGACTTCTGCAGTGGGCAACTCACCGATCTCGGTCTCCAGCGGTAACGTCGGGATCGAGACGACGAATCCTTGGTTCGGTAAACTCGCTATTACCGGCGCGACAAACCAAGTTCTCGTCGGGTGGCAAGCGGGCTCCGCGGGAATATGGAAGTTCGGTCCTAACTCCGGCTCCGGCACCAACGACGAGATCGTTGGCCTGTTCTCCTATACATACAGCACGAACCATAACACGAACTATGCTCCCATGCAGATTTGGGACAGCACAGATAGCAATATCCAATTGTTACCGTGGGGCGGCAACGTTGGCATCGGAACAACGGCTCCCGGCGCCGCACTTGAGGTGAACGGCAGTGTAAAGTTGACGAGTGGCAAGGGCGGCTCCATCACTTTCCAAGACGGCACCGTCCAGAGTACGGCTTACACGGGCGTGGTCTGCGGGGGTGACTATGCGGAATCGGTGGTCGTGGCGGGAAGCCGAACGAGCTACGAGCCCGGTGATGTTCTGGTGATCGGTTCCCAAAGCGGCTCCGATGTGGCGAAATCATCTAAACCCTATTCGGCGCTTGTTGTTGGAGTCTATTCCACGAAGCCAGGCACATTAGGCAGGAGGCAGACGACTCCGAAGGGTGACGGCGAAGTGCCAATGGCCATGATCGGAATCGTTCCCACGAAAGTGAGTGCGGAGAACGGCCCGATCACAAGGGGCGATCTGCTCGTAACCTCTTCAACTCCTGGATATGCGATGAGGGGCACGGACCGCAATCTGCTGACCGGAGCCGTGATCGGCAAAGCACTCGGCAACCTCGACTCGGGCATTGGGATGATTGAGGTCGTGGTTACGCTTCAATAGTGAGCGCGCGAAAGATCTGCAAGCGAAAGGGCACGAGATCAATGCACAAGCGGGTAGTTGGACTAGCATTTTGCATGGCGGTCTTCACTGTGAGCGCGGATGCGCAAGCCACAAATACGTTTCCAGCGACCGGTAACGTGGGGATCGGGACCACAGCGCCGAGCCAGAAGTTGGATGCTGCAGGTAACGTCGAAATCGAGAATAACGGAGTTAGTGGCCCTCCAGCCTACGGCACTTATTTTGGGTCTTTTTCTCAGCAGTTCTACGGCAGTTATTGGGATCATAACTTGGGATCAATAATCTATCCAGTTGGTAACATTTATGCCACGCCAACTTGGAGCAATAGCAGCAATTCAGGATACCCGACTTCTCGATTGACGCTCCAGGCTTGGAAGTACACTCTTAATAGCACCTCTGGCGGAATGACAGATGTGCTATCGGTATTAGGGAACGGCAGCGTCGGCATCGGGACCCCTGCGCCAAGCCAAACACTTGAGGTGAATGGAAACGCTCTGGTTGACGGAAATCTGATGGTGAGCGCAAACGGCATCGTATTCCATGACGGCACCACCCAAACGACGGCATTCAACCCCGCCACAAATGTGTCGTTTTCCGGGGTAACAGCTAATACCGTTCCTACCGTAACGATCTCCTCAAATCCAAATAACGGTGGATGTGACGGGTGTGTCTGGCAGGCCTTGCAAGTCAACGCTTTGGCTAACATTCCAGGCTCGACCAACGTTGGCCTTTCGGTGAATGTTGGTGGCGGCGGAACAAATTATGCAGCGTTATTCAATGGCGGCAACGTTGGCCTCGGCACGACGAATCCGGGCGCCCCATTGGAAGTCAAAGGCAGCGTCAAGCTGACTTCCGGAAGTGGTGGTTCGATTACGTTCCAGGACGGCACCACGCAGAGCACGGCCTACACCGGCGTGACCTGCGGCGGCGATTATGCAGAGTCGGTCGATGTGGCCGGAGACAGGAAGAACTACGAGCCCGGCGACGTACTCGTGATCGGCGCAGAGAGCGGGTCCGATGTTTTCAAGTCTGCCGAGCCATACTCGACCCCTGTTGCCGGAATCTACTCAACCAAGCCGGGTACGGTGGGCAGGCGACAGACGACCGACGCGAAGACCAGCACCACCGAAGTTCCGATGGCCATGGTGGGCATTGTTCCAGCCAAAGTGAGCGCCGAGAACGGCCCAATCAAGCGCGGCGATCTGCTGGTCACCTCTTCCACACCCGGGTACGCCATGAAGGGCACCGACCGCAGCCGGATGTTGGGTGCCGTGGTCGGAAAAGCTCTAGGCGCGCTGGATTCCGGAACAGGCGTGATCGAAGTTCTGGTCACCTTGCAATGATCTTCACGCGACACTTTCGGCGTTCTTCATTACAACCAAGTAAAAAAGGATAAGCAAATGAACAACAGAATTCATGCTCTGTTGCAACATCACGGCCAGCCGCGGATCTCAACGCTGGTTAGAGCAAGCGTGGCTTTGTTGTCGGCCCTCTTCACGATAGTTGTCGCCGCTCGGTCTCAGCAGAATCTTCAGGAGAACCAGCTTCAGCAGTTTGGTGCGATGCAGGGATTTGGGCCCGACTCGATCGATCTGACAAGCCTCGCGGTCGATTTCGATGTGCCGCTTCTGCAAAAGCCAGGTCGAGGAGAGAATCTCAATCTGCGCCTTTCCTACCGAGCAACATCGACTCTAGCGCAATATCTTGGGTGGACAACCCCTTTGCAGAATCTTGTTGGCCGAGGGAGCTCAAGTATTATTGGCTGCTCGAACGTAGGATGCGGCGTGAGATACCACTGGGTAGACCCGTTCGGGGTCACTCACGGCTGGCAATTCAGCTATGGCAATAACCGGATATCCTGCACACCCTGTCAAACGTACGATGGATCGGGTCTGACGCTGTCACCTAGTTTAGGCTCAAGTCCAAGCACCATAACTGCTACTGATGGAAGATCATGGAATGTCATCTTTTCCAGTGGAACTAACTTCACTCCCGGAGGATATGCTGCAGATAGCAACGGTAATCAAATCACAGAGACAGCGACGGCGATTACGGATACTCTCGGCACGACGCTTCAAGTGCAGAACTTTTCACCCTTAACCAATCCGACCAATATCACCACCTACGGTGGCGTTACTTCTGGTACAAATCCGCCTTCCGAAACCTATTCTTATGTAGACTCCAATGGGAACCCACAGCAAGTTGCAATCAACTATGCGCTTGCTACAGTTGATAACATACTTCCGGCGAGCCCATGTGCTTCAAACTATCAGATCGGCTCCCTATATTACGGGTTGACTAACCTGCCATCGTCAATCTCCTTTCCGAATGGAACTGCCTATTCTTTTCTTTATGAGACGTCGAGCAATACCGCGAACACGACGACAGCACGTGTAAGCCAAGTGAACCTCCCAACCGGAGGAACCATAAACTACACCTATCCGTCCGCCAGCAGTCTAATTCCGAGTGATCCAAATTGCCAGGACGGCGGCGTGTTCTTTTTGAACCGCACCACCGCGGACGGAACGTGGACCTATACGAGGACGCTATCGAATTATGGATATGGCGCATGCGTCGAGGCGGGCAACTGCTCTTCATACCCGTCACCGATCGCAACCACAACTGTGAAGGATCCTAAAGGAAATGTGACCGTCTACACGTTTTTTCCGTACACCTTTGATCCATGGAACAATTACACGTACTTCTTGACATCGAAAGCAGTTTACAACGGTCCAGCGACTGGGACGCCAGCTCTGTATCAGCAGGTCTGTTACAACGGCTTTTCGCCTCCTTGCACGAGCGAATCGTCCCAGAACCTTCCTTCGACGGGTCAAGCGGGTCAACTTGTCAGTACGAAAGATGTCTACACGTCCTACAATGGAGGGCCATCATCGCGCGTCACGACCACATATGGCTGGCCACTGTACGTCCCGACCGAGGTTGACGAATACGATTTTGGGGCGTCCACTCCCGTACGGAAGACATTCACTACCTACTACACGATGAATGGACTGATGTCGAACAAGCCTTCTAGCGTTGTGGTTAAAGACGGCAGCAACAATATCCTGAAGCAGACGCAGTATCAGTACGACGTGACCGTGGCAACTGCAATTCCAGGCGTGCCGCAGCATCTGGCTGTATTGGGACAGCGTGGAAATCTGACCGCTGAGTTGGAGTGGAGGAACACCGATGGAGTCTGGCTGGCCACCGCATATACCAATGACGATACGGGAAACCGCCTGTCTGCGACTGATCCCAAGAAAAATACGCCGACGCAATATAGCTATTCGGACTCGTGGTACAGTGGCGCCGCAGCCTGCCCGTTGACAAACACCAATGCATTCCTCACCTTAACGACCGATCCACTCGGACATAAGTCGACAAGAGCCTATGACGCCTGTACCGGTCTCTTACGCCAGGAACGCGATCCAAACGACATTGCCAGCAGCAGGCCAGGAACGATCACGTCTTACGACGAAATGAATGCAGTCGTTTCTGTCAATTATCCAGATGGCGGAGGCATCACAACCAGCTACGGAGGCTACGCTGTTCCGGTCACCATAACCACGACAAAGGCGGCCACTCCGGACCCTTCCATCGTTTCCGAAACAGTGATGGACGCTTACGGACGAACCAGCAAATCGATCATAGGCAGCGATCCTTCGGTAGCGGCTGAAACTGACACCGCTTACGATAAGGATGGGCTTGTCTATAGCGTCTCAAATCCGTACCAGAGCACGACCGATGCCACCTATGGAAAGCGCTACTTTTATTACGATGCGCTGGGGAGGAAAACCCAGGAGACAGCTCCAGACGGAACATCCCAACTGTGGGCTTACAATGGCTCCACAGTTACTTTCACAGATGAAAGCGGTAATCGGTGGGCGAAAACCAGCGATGGCTTCGGCCGCTTAGTTAAAGTTCTAGAGCCAAGCGGAGCCAGCCAATCGCCCTCGATGGAAACGGACTACGGTTACGATGGGTTGGACAATCTGCTTTCCGTAACGCAATGGGGAGGGGCGAGCGGGTCATCTGGAGCGAGAGCGCGGTCTTTTACATACGACAGCCTTTCGCAGCTGATCCAGACCTATAACCCCGAGGCAGGTTGGCTGTGCTACGGGACTACAGGTGGCACAGCGGCAAATGGCAGCAATTGCACCGGCGGTTACGACGCTAACGGCAATCTTCTCTACAAGACAGATGCTCGCGGCGTGACCATCAGCTATTCGTACGATGCGTTGAATAGGCTGTTGAGCAAATCGTACTCGGATGGGGCAACCTCACACACCTGCAATCAATATGATTCTTCTTCCGTAGCCAACGGGATTGGCCGTCTGTTGATTCAGTGGACGCAAAGCCCCACTGTTGGAGCGTGTTCTACCTCCGCGGCTTTTCTGACCAATCGAGTGATCGGTGGCTACGATCCTATGGGCCGGACCACAAACCAGACCCAGTACACGCCGGCAAGCATCGCCGCTGGAACATCCTACCCACTCACGTACACGTATAATCTGGCGGGCAATCTCCACAGTTCGACCACGGGAAGCGGCCCCGGTTCAACCCCTATTACCCTGACAAACACCTACGATGGCGCGGGGCGGCTGGAGCAGGTCACGAGCAGCTATACCAACAACGGCGCACTTCCGGGGACATTGTTTAAACCCTACACCGCATCGGCGCCGTGTCCGAACTCGATCACCAGCCAGTACACGGCGTTTGGTTCCCTGGCGAATGCGCAATTGGGAAGCGGGCTCACGATGAATCGCGCATATGACAAACGATTGCATGTCAATTGCGAGATCGATACAGGCAGCATTGGGGCGAGCGCAACCAGCGGGTCGGCCACGGTGACAATTACCGGATCCGAGCAGACTCAGTAGCGAAAGAGTCGCAGCGGGTTTCAATGCGCGCTGCTTGCTGATGTGAATTGCGTGAACGGATTAGTTATTGCAATAGTCTCACAGCAGCTTTGAGGGAGAATGTGTATGCCGCGTGTGTCTCGCAATTTGATTGCGCTGCTGGCGGTGGTGCTGGGATGGAGTGGTGGCGCTTTGGCCTCTTCCACGGCTACCATCACGGTCAATGGTGCAGAAGCTTCCGGTGACGCTAACACTATCACCGTTTCCTTCAACGGATTCGTGGAGACGGTGCGCTATGGTCAATATTCGACGGCCGCTTCGATCGCCTCGGCCTTTGGAGCGATGTTTTCGCGCGACTACCTGCAGGCGGGGTTATGCGCCAATGCCAGCGGCAACGTCATTACATTCAAACTGAGAGGCGCTGCTACCTTCGGGGCTTTGGACGTGGAAGGGTCGACAACTTCCTTTACATTGGCTTCTTCCGGCTTCTTGTCACAAGGAGCGACCGTTATCGACGCCGGGACCGTCACGCTCAGCATCAACGGATCCGTTATTGCGTCTACGGAGTTTGGTGCGGAGTCAACCGCAGAGACCGTTGCCGAAGGGTTGGCTGAGTCGGCCTCCAGTTCTCTCGTCAACGTGACTGCCAGCGGCAATACCCTGCACATCGACGCAGCAACGCCCGGTGCGGCCTCAGACAGTATCTCTTACTCCGTGCAAAACAAGAGCTTCAACAGCTCCGCCTTTACTAGCCCATCGTTTCCTGCTTCCACCATCAGCGGTACTCTCTCAGGCGGAGCCAGCGCGAGTTCCGGCAGCCCGCAGCCGGTCTACAAATATTCTGCCGGCTATGATGGTGTGGGCAATGTGGCCAGCTACAACGACTCCGTTATGGGCCAATGGACCTTCCGCTACGATTCTCTAAATAGGCTGACTTCTGGCACTCCAGCCGCAGGCAACTCCGCCAACAATGGCTTAAATCTATGCTGGTCTTACGATGCATTCGGCAATCGCACAGCGCAAAGCGCGCAAACGGCCGCCTGCCCAACGCCCGCGACGAGTCTGACGCCGACAGCCAACTACAACGTCAGCAATCAAGTTACGTTCGCAGCCAACTTGGCTCCCATCGGGTTCGCGTATGATGCGGCCGGCGAAGTGGTCGGCGACAACCTTAACCAATACCTCTACGACGGCGAGGGCCGCATCTGTGCCGTGGCCAATACGCCTGTTCCCGCCATGACGACGCTGACCGGCTACATCTATGACGGAGACGGCGTACGCGTGGCCAAAGGCACGATCACGTCCTGGAGCTGTAATCCCGCCGTCAACGGCTTTACAACCAGTTCGGAGCACGACTACATCCTCGGTCCTTCCGGAGAGCAGGTCACCGAGATGGCCCCCGGAGGCACCTGGCTCCACTCCAACGTTTGGGCCGCGGACCAGCTCATTGCCACCTACGACACCACCGGCAAGGGGCTGCATTTCCATCTGAGCGATCCGCTTGGATCGCGCCGCTCTCAAACTGATTCAGCTGGCAACCTGGAGCAGAACTGTTCGAGTTTGCCCTATGGAGACGGCCTTGCATGCACGGAATCAGCCGAAGTCCCTACTGAGCATCACTTTAGTGAGAAAGAACATGACTCCGAATCCGGTAACGACTACTTCGGGGCTAGGTACTACGGTTCGAGCATGGGGAGGTTCTTGTCAGCTGATAACGGGGAGGATCAGGATGTCGAGGACCCTCAAAGCTGGAACTTATATGCCTACGTTCGCAACAATCCGTTGACGAACACCGACCCTGATGGGCATGATTGTGTGGTCCAAACACGAGTGGATGAAACTCACGAAACCATCGCGGTTTTCCCAGGAAATTGCTCTGGGAAGGGCACGCAAAGCGGACAGTCGGCGACCTACGTTCCGGGCAAAGTAGACCCAGGCGGCATTAGCGTGGGCGCGGACGGACACAGCATCAACATTGGATACACAACTTACGACGGCCAAAGTAACGGTATTGCGAATGCGGGCGGGGCACCGGCATTCGATCATCCAGGAATTGATGGTCCTGCAAATGCCGCAATCTTCGGTCGCATCGGCGGCGAGAGTTGGGCGGGCATCAAGTGGTTCGGTGAGCAGATGCTCTGGAATGTGGCAGGCGGCTTCGCTGGACATGGAATCGGGCTAGCTGTGGATGCACTCGCAGCTTCAAGGTTTGGCGGAGCTGTGGCGGAGGTCCTAGCAAAGGCGGCCTCAGCGGTTGGAAATACTGGAATGAAAGTTGCCAGCCGAGAGGTCGCCGAACAAGCGGCTAAGGAATGGGTTGGGGAAGGAGCTAGAACGATACGCGCAAATCATGGTACGGGGGAGGCCATAGGGGAGATCAGCGCAGACGGATCCAAAATAGCCCGTTTTAATAACGCCGAAACGAAGGGTTACATCAATCTTGAAAATCGAACTACTGGCAGCAATCTGCATGTGAGGTGGTAAATGACCGAAGCCGATATCCAGTGTCTCAAAGAAAATATCGACAATGTGGTCGAAATCCACACTGTCGATGGCGAGCAGTTGACCGCAAAGATTTTGTTCGTTACGCATGACGAGGAACACGACGAGCACGACGTACTTTACGAGGTAATCTCATCGAATATACTTGCCTCTTACGCTCATCTCGAGAGCGCCGGCGGATATGTGCTGGATTTCGACAAGATTCTATCGGTAAGGTCACGTTGCTCGTAGCCGTCGAGATCTATATGGCTACGATGCATGCGGCTGTACTGAATATTTGAGCATTCGTCACTGGCGACTAATTGTGTCCGCCCGGGGAAGTCCATTCTTTCCATAGATTTCTGCAGATGATTTACTTGGTTCATGGATGAGACCCAATCACATCGCCCACGTCGTCGCCGGAATCGGGAAGAAGCGGACCGGTTGGTAATGGAGTATGAACAGAGCGGTCTGACGCGAGGAGTATTTTGCAGTCAGCATGATATCTCCCCGGCAATGCTGGACAACTATCGCAGACATTGTGCTTGCGGACCAGGTGCCGCAAACTCGGCCGCTTCCGCCACAACCAGCGCCACTGCGAGCGCGTTTATCCCCGTCGAATTGGTCGAGTATTCTTCGTTCCACAAACAAACAGTGCGCAGCGGTGCAAGCCTCCATGTGGAATTGTTTGGCGGTCGGCGCATTTCTGTATCTTCTGGTTTTGACGCGGGTACGCTGACACGGCTGCTTGCCGTGCTCGAACAGGCGTAGCGCGATGTTGGGCCTGGGCGCGGCAACGCGCATTTATGTGGCCACAGGAAACACGGACATGCGCCTCGGGTTCAATGGCCTCTATGCTCTTGTGGTCGGCAGGTTGCAGCAGAACCCTCAAAGTGGCCATCTGTTTCTGTTCTCCAATTCGAGAAGAGATCGCATGAAAATATTTTACTTCGACGGCAACAGCCTGTGGGTCTGTGCCCGTCGCATGGAGGGAGGACGACTGCACTGGCCGACCTCGGAAGATGGTCGCGTGCAGTTAACCCGCGAGGAGTTCTCACTGCTGATCGGAGGCATCGATCTGACCGCGCCAACCAAGCGTAAGTGGTATAGAAAGCCTCCACTCGAAGAAGCGGATATGTCGCGCAATACGGCATGAACAAAGACGAGTCGAAGACATATCCACATATTTATCTGAGAGAATGAAAGCAGATGAACCCTGCTTCCAAATCGTCTTTTCCTGTCGTACTTGATCCGGTTGCGGCCGCGATCATCGCGCAGTTGAAAGAAGAATTGAACGCGAAGGATCGGACGCTTGTAGCAAAGGATCAAGTCATTGCTCTGTCTGCAATGAAGATCCAGAAACTCGAAGAAGAGCTTCGCTTGGAGCGCATCAGAAAGTACGGCAAGCAGAGCGAGAAGCTCAGTGATCTTCAGTTGCAGTTACTCGATCTTGAGCCTGCGGTTTCAAGCGAAGAGGTCGCGGCGGAGATCCTGCGCGGCCCTCTAACGGAGTCGACCGAGAGCAACGACGCAAGCGACAAGCAGAAGCGCGGTCGGCAGTTTCACCCGGGCCGCAACGAGTTGCCCGCGCATCTGGAACGAGTCGACAAGATCATCCCTTGTGCGCCTGCGCAATGCACTTGCGGCCAGTGCGGTGGCGATACCAAGGTAATCGGATACGAAGTGTCGGAAGTGCTCGACAGAAAGCCGACAGCCTACTTCGTGACGCGCATTCTGCGAGAGAAACGAGCTTGTGCGGACTGCATCGAGCAGGGCGTGGCCACGGCGCCGACACTCGTGCGCATTGCGCCCAAGTCGATCTTTTCTGACGAGACCATCCTCAGCTTCTTGATAGGCAAATATTGTGATGCGACGCCCTTGTATCGTCAACGCGCGGGCCTGCTGCGCGATTTCGGGGTCGATGTGGCGCTGAGCACGATCAACGATGCGGTGTTGCGCGCTGGCGAACTGCTGATCCCGATCGTCGACTGGATGAAGCGCGATCTGCTCGCCGGCCATTACATCCAGGCCGACGAAACCTACGTCGGAGTGCAGACGCCGGACAAGAAGGGCGAGAACCACACCGCGTATTTCTGGCAGTACAGCGCGCCGGATAAAGGTGTGGTCTTCGACTTCGAGATGACGCGTAGCAAAGAGGTGCCGAAAGCCTTTTTTAAAGACTATGGCGGCATTCTTCACACAGACGGGTATGCCGCCTATGAAAAAGATATTGGCACGAAAGATTTGATCCACGCCTGCTGCCTGGCGCACTCAAGGCGCAAATTTATCGAGGCCATCAAGGTGCATACCAAGGCCCATGCTTCCGACACGAAGTTGGAACGCGTTGTCACGCTCATGGATGGATTGTTTGCAATCGACCGCGAGGCGCGCGAACAGAAGTTGTCGCTCGGCGACCGCCATGCGCTGCGACAAGAACGTGTGCCCGCGATTCTCTCGGAACTGCATGCGCTGCTGCTGGCGATGCACGCATCGGGGATGATCCTGCCCAAGTCCATTGCAGGGAACGCAATCTCTTATACGCTGACGCGTTGGGAGAAGCTGACGCGCTTCATTGAACATCCAGTGATCGAGCTGTCCACGAACTGGGCGGAGAACTCAATGCGCCCTATCGGGATTGGCAGGAAGAATTGGCTGCACGTCGGCAGTAAAGAGGCCGGACCGAAGATCGCTGCCATCTTCAGCATCGTTGAGAGCTGCCGAAAACTGAACATCCCTATCCGCCAATATCTGGCCAACGTGTTGCCCGGCCTGGCTGACCGCTCCATCCACTCTCTGGCCGAACTCACTCCCGCCGCCTACGCCGCCAAAGCTGCAAAATAGTCTATCCCCGACTGCCCGGACCCGTCAGCCATGGTGTTGCCCGGGCGGACACGACTAATTAACGGCTAATTTGTTATTCACAACCGCCTGATTTATAGAGAGTTGCGCGTATTATTAGAGCATTTTAGTAAATAATGTAGACTGTTTTTGGCGAGACTCTGCGACGAACACCGACATGGGGAGACCCCTTGGAGATGATCTGCGCCGTAAATTGCTTTATGCCTACGATCAGGGCGAAGGAACGCTGGAAGAACTGGCCGGTCGTTTTCTGGTGAGCGTTGGCTGGGCGAAGAAGATTTCCGCCGCGCGCAACCGGACCGGTCAAGCTGAACACGTGCCTCACAAGCCAGGGCGCAAACCGCACGCCGGAATTGAGGCGCAACAACAGGTGCGGGCCTGGTTTGTTCAGCAGCCCGACCTGACGCTGGCAGAGGTGCAGCAGAAGTTACTCGGCGAGGCGGGTGTTTCACTCAGCTTGCCGCAGGTCTGGAAGCTGCTGCGAAAACTGGGACTGCGACTTAAAAAAAGTCACTCCACGCCACCGAGCGAGATACTGAAGCCAATCGCAAGCAGCGCCAGGAGTTGGCTATTTTTGCCCAACCCCCCGAAAAGGACTAGTTGGTAAAGTGTTCCAGACAAATATCAATAGAATGAGTAAGTTGGCTAAAACTGTGAGAGCACACTTCGATCAGATTCTCCCGCCGAGTTCGAATTGGCCAGACGTTATGAATCAATGGTTTGCAGGCAGGGGATAACGCCTCCCGATGCTAATTTTGCCTTTTCGGGGGGTTGGGCAAAAATAGCCACTCAGCTATTCAGTTACGCCATCGTTTAGTTGGGCGCAGTCCATCCGCAGTGTCCCATTATCGTTGAAGATTAGGCCATTGAAGCGCAAGACGCTGCCCACGGCGAGGGGATCGCTATTGAGTTGCTGCGTATTGCTGTCTACATAGACGACGACGGTGTTTGGATTCGTCAGCAAGGTGGTTTGACCTGGTTGCACAGCGAGATTAGGAAACAGGTCATAGGCAGCAAGTGAAATAGTGTAGGTCGTAAAGCTGCCGCTGGTCGAAATCGCACTCACGGTACCGTTGATGGTTTGCGGAAGCAGCGTGATAGTGGATGCCATAAAGGGCTGACTGTTGACTGCCGAATGCGTTGTGACAAAGATGTTTTGGCCTGGAACCATGTTCGCCGCATTGAAAGTGGCGGTAAATGGAAGAGTGCTCACGTTTGCCATCTGACCGGAGATTTGAAAGACGGTGGAGATTTGCAAAGGGGTGTTGAATTTGTACGGCATCTGGCCGCCATTAAACCCGGCAAAATTCGGGCCTTGGTTTTCAACGGCAAGCGGATTCATGACCGGATACGGCGGCAATGAGGGACCCACATATGTCTGCGGCCCGATCGAAAAAGAGACATTGACCGGGACCGCGTCATACGATGCAACCCGCGTAGCGACCAGCGTTCCATCCGGTTGGATCGCCACGTCCATATCCACGGGCATTCCGGTAGCAAGCTGTGAGGCGCCAGTACTAGCAATTCCCTGAAAGACCGTGCTCCCGTTGGAAGTGACCTGCCAAGTGGGAGCACTTGTGCCGGCGCCAAAATCTCCTGTCACACTGAAACCGGCTCCATTAGCGGTTACAGATCCAATCAGCCCGCGCAGGCCCGTCGCTTTTCCATTCGTACTGTTGGTAGGCTGAGATGCGAGGGTTACCGGGGTCAAATTGAAAGTCGGTGTGAAGCTAAATGGGATGGCACCCTTCACGATCCCGGCACAACTTGTGTAATTCGTCGACTTTGAAACTTGCAAATTCAGTTCCAGGCCCATGCCGGTTCCGGTAACGGTGATGGGAGTCGGCAGAGTAGCGGTCACATCAGTGGCGGTCGCCGTTTGGACTGAATAAACGCCGGAGTCTCCGCTGGTCGGGTCGTAGGTTTCGCAGAGGGGAACCCCATAATTTGCCGATACGGTGGCGGAGGTGTAAACATCCTGCGGAATGGTTACAGTCGTAAGGGGTTCCACGCCTCCATTCAGGTGCATGAACTCTACGTATTGCGGCGTAGTCAATAAGGTGACCGTCTTCCCATCTTTATTGGTCAAGGTTACGCCGGTGATGTTAAGCGTGAGTTCCGAAAGCTGATCGTTTGCGGTGCTCGATGCCAGGAGAGTAACCGCTGTGTTTCCGGTCAAAGTTGTTTGAGGCGGTCCCCCGCCACACCCGGCCATGAAGGTCGTGGCCACCGCAACGCATAATGCCCACAGCAAAAGGAAATCTGACCGATGAAAAGGACGAGACGATGCGGAATTCATGGATAATCCTTTCAACTAGCAGGCAAGGACGCCGTTCAAAAGTGCGGGATATTAGAAATTCGAACTAGGCAAGTTTACACTCCGTACAAATCCAAACCAACGTTTAGATCTTGTACGGAGTTGGGGGATGAGAAAGAGCGCGCAGGTTGCCCCCGGTGACAGCAGTGTTGGGTCCGCCGCATTTTGTAGATGGCGTGAAAACCTACTCCTTGGTCTTCAGTTTCGCTTCGTTCTCGCGGATGAACGCCTCGATCAGAGGAGCGCTGGCGAGAATGCGCAGCCATTGCTCCTTGTAAAGCGTCACCGGGAAGCGGCCCATGCCATACAGGGAGACCGCGCCCTTTTCGCTTACCTTGAGGCTCAACCCGGCTTTGTCCTTGTTTTTGAGCTGCTCATTCTCCGCCCGCAGCCGCTCCAGTTCCGCCTTCATATCCAAATCGCTCATTCGTTCCTTTCCCCCTTTACCAAACATTTCAAGTTTATGTCCTCGGTCGCAGGCAGCCAGTTCTTGCAATCGTTTGTTGGATGGCCGGCCGCCGGCCGGCATCGGCATCCCGCCAGCTCTGGCGGCGCGGTCAGCCCAGGTCGAGCCCCAGCGCGTCGTTGACCGCGAAGTCCAGGTTCTGTTCCGTGCCGAGGTAGCGTTCCGTGGTCTGGATCGAGGCGTGGCCGAGCAGCAATTGGATCTGCTCAATATCCCCGCCGGCCTTGCGGCATAATTTCGCGCAGGAGCGGCGAAGATCGTGCGGGGAGAGTTTGCCGAGCGAGGTCGCCTGGGCGTACTTCAAGACCAGTTGCCAGACGGCCTTCTCGTCGGCGATCTTGACGCCGGTGATGCGTCCGCCCTTGTTGACCGGCCGGAAGAGTTTGCCCTCGCTTATAGCGGCGGCCCGTAGCCACTCGTCGACGCGCGCCTTGACCGGAGCCGGCACCGGCACGGTGCGCCGCCGTTTCCCCTTGCCGACCAGGTCAGGAATCACCCAGCGGCCCTCTCTTTGCTGGATGTCGCCGACATCGAGCGCCAACAGCTCACCCCGGCGCAGGCCGCAGCCGACCAGAAGCGCGAGGATCGCCCGGTCGCGTTTGCCTTTCACAGTCTTGGCGGGCGGCGCATTGAGCAGTGCGTTGGCCTGCTCGCGCAGCAGCCAGTTCCCTGCCCTGACCCCCTCCTGCTTTACCCCTTCGGCTTTGCCGATGGCCGCGGCCGTAGCTGACGCGAGCATCCCGTTGTCGGCCATCTCCCCGGCCAGCTTTCTTAAAGGCGACAAACGCAGGTTCACGGTCGAGGGGGCCAGATGCTGCGCGAGCAGCCAGTCCCGGTACTCCTGAACCAGGGCCTTCGAGAAGCTCTGCGGGGGGCGAGTCTTCAGCCAGGCGAAAAACAGGGCCAGGCCTTTCGCGTAGGCGCGCTTGGAGTGTTGTCGAAATTCCTTTACTTGTAGACCGGTTTCACTGAAAACAAAGGTTTTCCTCTTTCCCTTAATCGGTAGAATTATTCCTTTACCTATAGAAAACTTCCTTAATCTGTAGAAAAATTGTGCATGCG
>Ga0224528_1000818_pt1 | contig 22990 bp, 7 predicted proteins | sample CBST25metaG_2_FD_179888 | JGI IMG/M metagenome (GOLD analysis project Ga0224528, IMG submission 179888) | Peat soil microbial communities from Stordalen Mire, Sweden - C.B.S.T25 | ecosystem: Environmental > Terrestrial > Soil > Wetlands > Peat | place: Sweden: Norrbotten County, Stordalen Mire...
CTCCTGCATTCGGCCGATGGTCTCGCGCTCCATGCGCAGCATCGCCTCGGTCGTGTAGCGCGGGCCGTCGTGTTTTTGGCCGCGCTGCTTGGCACTCAATTCAACAACACGAAACTCGCCTGTCTGAACCCGTCGCTCAAACTCCTGCCGGATCTGGGCGAAGTTTGCCTCGCCCATGCTTCGGCCCAGCGCCGCAGTCAGGATCGCGCGCTCGCTCTCCACCGCCGAGCGCTCGAAGAGATGATCGCGGGCATAGGTCACCGCCTCCTGCGCGGCTTTGGCGGATTTGTCGGGCTGGTATGCGTGCTGCTGCGCGCGTTGTTGCTCGTGCTGCCGCGCCTCGGCCACCACCCGATCCGCTTGGTGGCCATACTGCGCCGCCAGCTCGCGATGCTGGCGCAGAACCTCTTCTGGCGAGAGCAGCTCCTTGGCATCCCGCGTCCGGTGCGCGGCAATCTGCGCGGCCGCCGGCCCCTCGAATCCCGTGCTGCGCAGGTGATCCTTCACCTGCTCCCGCCGCAGGCTGTTGGCCGCCATGTACTCCTTCGTGTAGCCCTTGATCTCCGGCTGGCCGAACTCGCCGCGCTCAAGCGTGTAGCCCAGATCCTTGAGCCGGACCGCCAACTCCGCACGATACACACTTGTCGCGTAGCTCTGCGAGGCGAAAAGCTCCTTGGGTTGGAGAGCGCGCGTCTGCCCATTCTTGAGCACCGTGACGTTGAAGATCACGGCATGCGTGTGAAGCTGCGGCGCGGCGTAGCCTTCAACGGGCCGGGCCGTATCGTGCTCAAAGGTTGCGACGATGAACTTCCCCGTCGTCTCCGGCGCATGCACGTTGCCGATGCGCCCTTGCGTGTACCGCTCCAGTTCCGTCAGGGCAGCGCGCACGCTCTCCCGGTGCGCGATCCGAACCCGCTCGTCACCGCCGACCAGAGCCGTCAACGAAACCGACTTCGGCGCGGAAAAAGTCGCATCCCACCCCGCTCGATGCTCGACGCTGGTCACTTCCCTGCCGAACTTGCCGTCGTAGGTCTTGGCCGTCTGATGCCGGACGAGCTGCGCCTCAGTCTGTGGATGCTGGCCTTCACTCAGCCGCGCAAAGTGCTCCGCGCCAACCTCGCCGGCCAAACCCCATTCGCCGGCCAGCTTGCCCTGCCACTCACTGTAGCCCTGTTGGTCGCGGCTCCAGTAGTTCTGCTCGCTCGAAGCAAATTCCCGCGCGTGGTAACTCCGCGCTTGGGCCGCCGAAAGAGGTTGAGAGATCGATAGCACCTTACCTCCTCAGCGACTCTCTTCGTCGTCGGCCTGCATCTTGGAGCGATCCACCCACATCGACGGAGTCCAGCGCGGCGTGGCTTTCGGCTTCTTTTGGATCGCCTGTTGCAGAGAAGTTTCCTGCCGTTCCGCGCTTGGCGCGGGCTTTGGGGAAGCAGGAAGAGACAGCGCCTCAATCGGTGACTGAATCTGGATTCTGTTCCTCTGTTCCTGATAGGCCTTCCATCGGACGATGATCCAGCGCAAAATCTCTCGCCGGTTGCGCACGGCATAAAAAAGAGAAAAGCACACGAGAAGGCAGCCAAAATATCGCCAGCAAAAGAACCAGACCAAGCACCGGATGCTCTTGCCGCGGTAAACGTTGCTTTGCAACCACGCAGCCAGAATATGGCTATTCATCGACACAGAGGGCGTACCGCCAATGTGATCCCAGCCCTGCTCGCGTGCCTCCGGCGTGAGCACAACCGGAAGCGTATCCGGCTCGGCCACCTCCGCCGGAACCACATTGTCCTCGGCCAAAATCTCGTGTTTTTTTCCGACCTTTGTGTATTTAAAGTACCTCTCGACCGAGGTCGTCGCGGCCGGCGAATAGCAGAAGATAGAACTCTCCAAATACGGATACAGGTAGTGCCGCCCGAGCGCCGTCGATTGCTCATAGAGGCCAATCCAGGACACAAGCAGCGGTACAAGAACATACATAATCGGGCGTGTCCAGAAATTACCGCGCACCCAATCCGGCTCAAACGCTCTCATCGCGCCGCCTTTCCAACCACGCTCTGCACCCGCCGCTCCTCGACCATCTGAAGAGCATTTTGCCGCTTCTGCCGGTTGGCCAGCTTGATCATCTCGAGCACCGCTTCCGGATGCATCGAGCCATTCGCGGCGCTGCACCGAGCGCTCTCGAGTAAAGAGTTGAACAGCACATCCTGCGTCGCGACCAACTCCTCGAGCAGAAGCTCGAAGGGTGGCGCGGCCTGCTGGCGCGCCGCCCGCAAGAGCACCTCGCGCATCCACTCGGCCCGCGTCCGCCCCTCCCGCTTGGCCGCGTCCTCAACCTCTTCCATCTCTTCCGCTGACAGTCGAGTCGACAATGTTTTGCTGCTCAGAACGGTGCGCTGCACCACCTCGGGCAAAGAAATCGGTCCATTTTCCGTTGGATTTTCGAGCGTATTCATCGGGATAAATTCCCTCCCTTTGCCCGTAGGCATAGATAATTTGCACGGCGAAGCAAAAATTAAAATCTACGGTAACCCATGTCATATCAGCATGTCTACATGAAAATTCAAAAAGCAGCTTTTACACGTAAACAACCTGTTTATATAGTAAACGAAGATTAGACAAGTTATTGATTATATATATGTTGACAATATAAACATCAGTGCGGCCCCGCAGTTTCCCATTGGGGGTGATGTGTCAATCCTTCTGCCGATGCGAAGCAGCGCGGCTCTTCCTTGGATGAAGCACGATGCTTCGCATCGCCGTGGCTGGCATCGCTTCGCCGCATAGGCCCTACTTGGCGGCGGCGTGCCCATCGCAAGCAAAACGCCATGCGCGGCGGGGCGCATGGCGTTGGCTGTCGCCTCTTCGGCTGCCTTAGATTGACAGGCTCAGCACGCGATTCAGGCGCTGCACGAAGGCTGCGGGATTCTGCAACGGAACGCCTTCCATCAGCAAAGCCTGTTCGAGCAGCAGCCAGCCTGCGTCTTCGGTCACGCTGTCGTCAACGCGTTTCAGCAGCTTCTGCACAATCTCGTGATCGGGATTGATCTCGAGCGTGGGCTTGGCGGCCGGCAGATCCGTCTGCCCCATCGCGCGCAGCATCTGCTGCATCTTCATGGACGGTTCCTGCTCATCGGTGACGATGCACGACGGGCTGTCGGCCAGCCGCACCGAAGCGCGCACATCCTTCACGCGGTCGCCGAGCGTCTTCTTGAGCTTATCGAGCAGTGGTTGCAGTTCCTTGCTCTTGTCCGCGCTCTCGGCGTCCTTCAGGTCTTCGCCCGTCGCGGACTTGTTCACCGCCTTCAACTCGATCTCGCCGTATTTATCGATGCCGGTGAAAACGATCTCGTCGATCTCCTCGTCGAGGATGAGAACTTCAATCCCCTTCTTCTTGTAAATCTCGAGCAAGGGCGAGGTGCGCAGCAGCGCTTCATTGCCGCCGGTGACATAGTAGATCGCCTTCTGCCCTTCCTGCATGCGGCTTTTCGCATCGGCCAGACTCGTCAACCCTTCCACCTTGGTCGATTTGAAGCGGACCAGATCGAGCAGCGCCTCACGATGCACAAAGTCACCGTAGAGGCCTTCCTTCAGCGGCCGGTTGAACTGCTCGATGAACTTCAGATACTCCTCGGGCTTGTTCTGCGCAATCAGCTTCAACTCGCCGAGAATCTTCTTCACGCTGGCGGCGCGGATCGATTGCAGCACTTGATTCTGCTGCAAAATTTCGCGGCTCACGTTGAGCGGCAGATCCTCGCTGTCGATGATGCCGCGCACGAAACGCAGATACGGCGGCAGCAGCTCCTTCGCGTCGTCGGTGATGAAAACGCGCTTCACATAGAGCTTCACGCCACTCTTGTAGTCGGCATGGAAGAGGTCGAGGGGCGCCTTTGCCGGAATGTAGAACAGCGTCGTGTACTCGAGCGTGCCTTCGGCTTTGGTGTGGAACCAGAACAACGGGTCCTCGTTGTCGCCGCTCAACGACTTGTAGAGTTCCTTGTAATCCTCGTCCTTCAGCTCGCTCTTCGGGCGGCGCCAGAGCGCGCTGGCCGCGTTCACCTGCTCGGTGGTGCGCTTCGATTCGCTCTTCTTCGCCTCGGCGTTCCACTCGCTCTTGTCGTAGGTCATGAAGATCGGGAAGGCGATGTGGTTCGAGTAGCGCCGCACAATCTCCTGCAACCGATAGCCGCTCGCGTACTGCTTGCCCTCTTCGTTCAGGTGCAGCAGCACCGTGGTTCCGGCAACCTCGCGCTCGGCCGGCTCAATCTCAAAGCCCGTCTTGCCGTCGCTCGTCCAGCGCCAGGCCTTCTCTTCGCCCGCCTTGCGGCTGACCACTTCCACCTTGTCGGCGACCATGAAGGCCGAGTAGAAACCAACGCCGAACTGGCCAATCAGGTTCGAGTCCTTCTTTTCATCGCCGGAAAGCTGCGACAGAAAGTTCTTGGTCCCCGAGCGCGCAATCGTGCCCAAGTGATTGACCAAGTCCTCTTCGTTCATGCCGATGCCATTGTCGGCGATGGTGAGCGTCTGCGCCGGCTCGTCGATGGTCAGGTCGATGCGCGGCTCGAAGGCGAGTCCCTTGAGGGCGTCATCGGTCAGTGTCAGATGGCGCAGCTTGTCGAGCGCATCCGAGGAGTTCGAGACCAGCTCCCGCAGAAAAATCTCCGGGTGCGAGTACAGGCTATGAATGATCAGTTGAAGTAGTTGGCTAATTTCTGTCTGGAATTCTCTTTTTGACATATTTTTTCTGCCCTGTTCGAGTGGTGAATCTCTGAAGTTCCGTGATTTCTCAAGCCGCTGGCGGCGGTTCCTGTAAAAGAAGGCCGCAAAAGACAAAATTCGGGATGCGCAGGTTCTTATCACAAAACCTGCGTACGCTTTCTTCAAGTATCAATATAAACCTGAACATGACACGCGAGCACTAGAGGCATCTGCGCCCAAGTTTGCGCTTTCGGATGGGAAGTGCATTTTGGCTGTTTTTTCCAACGCTTCGAAAAAATAAATAGGCGATCTTCACACGCATGCCCCCCTCGTGCTCAGCTTCAGACATGGAACGGTGCCAGAAGTCTTCCTTTTGGTAACGGGCCGCCATGGCTTAGATGTCGACCGGCGTCGAACTGGTCGTGAAGTCAAAGTTACCGATCAGATGGCATCGCGGACAAAAACCTTGCTTGGACGCTGCTCGCAACGCCAGGAGAAACTGTCCATGTGCGAGGGACTTTTACATACTCAACGGCTACCTCTTCACTATCGGGAGCCAATGATGACTGCGCCATGGTTGTCCGCAGTGAATTGCCAGATGCTGCTTTCTAGCCTCTGCCCGTTCTACTATTTAAAAAGTGCCTGTCTTGGTTCACCAAATCTGAGGAAGAGCCAATTTAGACGAGCGAATTCAACGACCTCCCAATCGCGCGTCCAGCCCCATCCGCCGGTTTGTGACCTGCCTCTGTAAGCCGGTCACGGAAGGGCTTTCTCCCTCTCAAAATAAAGCTTCTTGGCACACACAAGGTGTGCGCCATGCACGGCGCGCTAAAGGAAGGGGTTGGCGACCCCTTCCTTTGTCTTTCTACTCTTGCCAGAGAAAAGCAATCGTCAATCCGCACAGTCTCCTAGAAAATGATCTTCAGGGCAAACTGCACGTTGACCGGTTCGCCCGGCCCAATGCCGGGATCGCCGAGATATTGGCCGACGGTCTCCGTAATGGTGGCTGTCTCTCCCGTCGTCGGAAGGCCGACCGGAGCAAGATTGGTATGGTTGAATATGTTGATGATGTCCGCACGGAACTGTGCGCTGACTCGTTTATTCACAGGTGTATTCTTGACTACAGCCAGATCAACGGAGTCATAACCAGGATTGTAGTTCTGCCCTCGGCGCGTGGACGAATAGGTGTTGGCCGCCGCATCCGCAAAGGCCGTAGTACTGAACCACCGCACATAGGCCGCACTGCCCGAGGTTGAAGAAACAATGGAGTGGCTAACTCCCGCCGACGGATGCGTCACCTTCTGCACGGCACGATCCGCGCTTTCTCCGTTGCCACTGGGATTGGAAGAAGAGGTTACCGTGTACGGCGTGCCACCGTGTAGAGCCAAGCTCGAGGTCAGATCCCATCCATGGGTCAAACGCTTGGGTCCGCGCAACGACGGCACTTGATAGTCAAGATAACCACTGAAGGTATTGCGTACATCGTAGTCGGAGTTGCCATATTCGGCGCGTTCATTGGTCGGATCCTGCGGCACGTAAGGCAGGAAGCCTGTCTCATAGTCCAGCGCATGCGACCAGGTGTAGTTCAGTTGCGAGCTCAGGCCATGGTAGTTTTGCAGGCGCAGGCTGGTCTGCAAAGAGTTGTAGTTGGAGCCTAGATTGCTGCGCACCTCGTCGATCACACCGAAGCTGGAAAACTGCGTGTAATAAGGGCGCGTGACGTTGGAATTGGTCAGGCTGGCGCTGCCCACCGTCTCGGGATTGATGTCGAACAGACCCAGCAAATGCGTCGAATGCGTGCCCACGTAGCCAAGCTGCCAGATCACATTCGAACTGAAACTGTGCTGAAGATTCAGATCATATTGCTGCGTGTAGGAGGGGCGGAAGTTCTTGTCGAAGGTGGAAATGGCAACCGTTCCCTGCCCTGCCAATGCATCGGTATAGGAGTCAAAGATCGGTTGATCGTATTTGATCACCGTGCTCAGGCCGCTGGCTTGTACCACCTTGTTCGATCCGGCCGGATTGAACTCCGGCCCAAAGACCGAGATGTTTTGCGCGCCGGTGTTTTGCAGAATGGACTTCATGAAGACCGAATCCTCGTAAAATCCATAGCCACCACGCAACACCGTTGTGCCGCTCCCATCCAGTTCGTAGGCGAATCCCACGCGCGGACTGAAGCCGCTCCAGAACTTCTTGTAGATGTTCGGCACGTCCTGGCCGGCAACCGCCAGCCCTCCGGTCACCGTCGGATCGAAGACCGAGAGGTTGGGATAGTTGGAGTGGACAGGGCCCTCATAGTCGTAGCGCACGCCAAAGTTGATATTGAGGCGCTTGTTGAGACGAACGGCGTCCTGCGCATAGAGCGCGAAGGTGTTCACGAAAACCTGCCGCTTCGGATTCCCCTCCACGATGTTGGAGGTCGATGGATCGAAGAAGCCCGCCAGAAAGTCTGCCAGATAAAGCAGGTTCGGATCCGTGGGGGCGTTGGCGGAGGTGTACGGAACCTTGCCGTTGCCATAGGCCGCGCCCGGCGTGCTGGTCGCGGCCCACGGTCCCTGCGTGCCATCGAAATAAATGGTGCCGCGCTGGCCGGTCTGATAGAAATCGTCCACCTGCGCCTCACGAAATTCACCGCCGAAGTGAAACTGATGAGCGCCCTTGGTCCATATCAAATCGTCGTTTAGATGGCCGGTAATATCGTTGCGCCCCGAGTTCGGCGTTACACCGATCGGATCAAACCCGTTGCCGGTTGCTGCATAAAGGCCGCTGCCCGCCGACGAGGGACCAATAATTAGGTGAGGCGAACCCGCCAGCGAAGAGGCGGTTACGCCGGTATCGAGACCCAGCCCATAGGGATCGTAGTCCGTGTTGGCATCCGCAAATACCTGGTTGAAATAGCTGACGCCCGCCGCCAGTTGGTTGCTGATAGAGGGTGAAATCAAGCGGTTATATACCAGCGAGTAGTTCTCCACATGAATCGGCGCCTCTTCGAAGTACGGCGCCAACGCTGAGGAAGAGGGTGCTGTTTGATTGCCCTGGCCAACAAACCAGGTGGCCGCGATGTGATCCTTCTCTGTCAGTTGTCCATCGAGCTTGATGACGCCGTTGAAGCTGTGCCCGACGGCATTGCCAGTTGCCGTGTAGTTGCCGCTGACCGCCGCGCCATTCAACGCCGCTGAAGGCCACAGACCCGCCAGCGAGCCGTTGCCATAGAGAAGATTCTTTGCAACCGTGCTCTCCGATACGCCATAGGCGCTCAGGATCTGGAGAGCCGCCGTCTGATATGCAGCCGAGGGCTCGGTCGCGCCCGTACTGGCGCCGATCAAAAATCCCTGGTGCTCCCCCGCCAGGAAGAAGAACAGCTTGTCGTGCGCAATCGGGCCGCCGACCGAGAAGCCATAGTGCTGATTGCGCGTCTCCGGCTTGGTCGTGGAAAAGGGATTGGTCGCCTGAAACAGTTCATTGTGGTTGTAGTAGAAGGCCGTGCCATGCAGCGCGTTCGATCCAGCCTTCACCGTGAGATTCACGGTGCCCGCCGGATTGCGCCCCAGTTGCGATGATCCTGCCGTCACAAACGAAAAATTCTCAATGGCGTCAAGGGGAAAGATGACGCCGGCGATGCCATTCACGCCCGTCTGATTGACCGCCGGAATATTCCACCACAGATCGTTGTTGTCCGTGCCCTCGATCTGCCAGTTCACGGCATTCGAGCGCGATCCGTTCACGCTGAAGTTATAGCCACCGCCGCCGGTCTGCACGCCCGCAAATCCCGTCGTCTGTCCCACCAACTGCGTGTAATCACGGCCGGTAATGGGCAGATCCCGCAGTACCTTTTCTGGCAGCACGCTGGACTGCTGATCCGAAGCCGTATCCAGTACTAATGCATTGGCCGTCACCTCCACGCTTTCGCCCGCCGCGGCCACCGACAAATGAATCGCCAGCGTGTAGGTCGAGCCCGCCGTCACCGGAACCCCGACCACCTTGGTGTTTTTGAAGCCTGCGGCAGCCACCGATACGCTATAGCTTCCCAAAGGAAGATTGGGAAAGACGAACTCTCCCGCGCTCGAACTCACCACGGTATAGGATGCGTGAGTGGCCTCTCCGACGGCGACCACCTGGACTCCGGCGACGGATGCGCCCGATGGATCGACAACTGCTCCGCCGATACCGCCACGAAAGGTTTGCGCAAAAATTGAGGTAGGCAACGCCAGAACAATTGCCATCGAAAGCGAAGAGAATGCACGCCGCACCTGTAAATAGGTCATCCCGTCTTTCCTCCCAAAATGTAAGGTATTTTGTAGAAATCAGCCACAATAAGAACGCACAGACGCCACGCAACGGCACCGATCAGTGCTCATACGCGCGCAAATAGGCTGAACTATAGAGGGATGGATATTAACGACAACAACAATATATATAAGGGAGATTGGGCATGCGTGATTATAGGAATAAACTTCGGAAGATTGCAAATCTATTTTTGCATCTCGGGATACCGGTTCTCTATCAGACACTCCTTGCATGGAACTGACCCCTCAGAGTGCGTCCCTCCTATAGAATCTGGGGAGCAATGGAACAGTGAACCGGCTTAAGGCCAAGGAGGCGGTTCGAAAATACATTCAATTTGTCGAACCATGCGTTTGGTGCCGCTTGCAGTACGCTCGGGCGAAGAGGGTTTGTGTACTGCTGTGGATGCGTGCCCTGGGGAAACCGTCTGCGGACTTCCCCTTCGTATGTTATATTGAATGACCAATGGCACCTATCCACCGTCAGAGCCGGAGTTGTTGTTGTCCGTGTCCCAGCGGCACGCTCTGTTGTTCGCGCTAATTGTGCGAATTTTATATTCTTCGGCGCTTGATAGGAGCTTTCCCCCATTGCAATCGAGTGGTCTGCAAAAGGCCGCCACAGCGTATTTTCCCTGCTGAAAAGCAGGATCAATGCGCATCATTCCAGGTTCTGAACAAGCCGCCGCATCCTTAACCACAGACTGAATTATTTTGAGGAGCTTTGTGATGCGCGTGTTGTCGTCGAGGACCTTTCGGCAAAATTTTCTTCTGCTCATATTGTTGTTCACCGCCCTGTGGGGGCATGCGCAGCTCGTTGGCGCGAGCATTTTCGGCGAGGTCGTCGACCCCAGCCAAGCCGCCGTCGATCATGCCCAAGTGCTCATCCACAACGAAGAAACCGGTGGCGAACGCAAGCTGGTCACCGGAAATGGAGGAAGCTTTGCCGCGCCATCGATCCCCGTTGGCTCCTATAGCATCACCATCGAACAGAATGGATTTGCGCCGCTCAAGCGCACGGGCATCGCATTGACCGTGGGCCAGAGTCTGCACCTGCGCCTTCAGCTTTCGCTCAACGGCGTCGAGCAGGTGGTCACTGTCGCCGCTGCCGCAAGCAGCGTAGACACTTCGTCTCTGCAAACTCAGGGTCTGGTCAACGAACGGCAGGTGAAGGATTTGCCGCTCAATGGCCGCAGTTTCGATCAGTTGCTGCAATTGAATCCGGCTTCGGTCAGTTATACAGCGCAGCGCTCGGGCGGCGTCGGCACCTCGAACTCCTCTGTCGGCAACATGTATTCCATCTCCGGCCGTCGCCCGCAGGACAATCTTTTTCTGTTGAACGGCATCGAGTATACGAGTGCTTCGCTGAGCAATGTAACGCCGGGCGGTGCCAGCGGCCAGTTGCTCGGCGTCGAGGCGGTGCGTGAGTTCAACGTCATCAGCGACACCTACGGCGCCAACTACGGCAAGCGCACCGGCGCGCAAATTTCCATCATCACCGCTTCGGGCAACAATCAACTGCACGGCTCCTTCTACGAGTTCCTCCGCAACAGCGTACTCGATGCCCGTAATTATTTTGATCAGACGAAGATCCCATCTTTTCAGCGCAACAACTTTGGCGCGGCGCTCGGTGGCCCGCTGCGGCACGACAAGCTCTTCGCCTTCTCCAATTACGAAGGCTACCGGCAGCATCTGGATGTGAGCGACGTAACCCTGGTCCCCGATGCGGCCGCGCGCGCGGCTACCGTCACCAGTGTGCAGCCGCTGCTGGCGCTTTGGCCGGTGGGCACAACGGAGTTGGGAAGCGGCATCGCCGAGGCCTTCTCGAATCCAGCCCAGCACGTGCGCGAGGACTTCGGAACGACGCGCGTAGACGACAATCTCTCGCAGAAAGATCTGTTCTTCAGCGTCTACACCGTCGATGACAGCAATGCCACAACGCCGACCACCAACCCCTATGCTTCCATCTACGAGCGGCTGCGCGAACAGGTTATCAGCGCACAGGAGCAGCACGTTTTTTCGCCTACACTGCTGAACACCGCGCGCTTCGGCTACTCGCGCGCCGCCTTCTATTTCAACGGCATTGTCGCTGGCGATGTGGCTGGCTGGAAGAGCGGCGCGCCGGTCGGTGCCATCGTCATCGCCGGCAGCACGGCCTCGAATGGCGCGTCACAGATCACGCAGGCCGGCGCCAACGTGGGCAGCAACAACTCCATCGTCCGCAATCTGTTTACCTTCGACGATCATGTGTACTGGTCCCGCGGCAAGCATCAGATCGAAGCGGGTCTCTGGTTGCAACGCTTCCAGTCCAATGACTTCATGGCGCAGAACCAGTATGGACAGGCCTCTTTCTCTTCGCTTAGCACCTTCGAGACAGGCACGGTTTCAAAGTACACGATCGTGCCCAGTCCAACGGCGCTCGGCTGGCGAGCCTGGTTCAGCGGCGAGTTCATCGAGGATGCCTGGAGGCCGACGCCGCGCTTCGAGCTGCGCGCGGGCCTGCGCATCGAATCTTCGAGTCTGTGGCAGGAAGTCCACGGCCACGCCGCCAATTACGATTTCACCAGTGGCGTCATCAATACCAGCCCTACCATCGGCAATACGCCCTTCAGCAAAAACCGCTCGATTTTTTTGCCCGAGCCGCGCATCGCACTTTCCTATGCACCCTTCGCCGACCAAAAAACCGTGATCAAGTCGAGCTTCGGCCTTCACCATACCCTGCTCGATACGCTCGATTACCGCCTGGATCAAACGGCCCCGTACAACACCACGCTTTCCTATAGCAGTACGACGGTGAGCAAACTGGCCTCGCTGTCGACCAGCACGGCGACCGGTGGCAAAATCTCGCCCAGCAACGTGCAGCGCGATATTCCCTCGCCCACGGTGCTGGCCTGGACACTGAAAGTCGAGCGGGAACTCACCGCGCAGACCACGCTGAGCCTGGCCTATGTCGGCTCGCACAGCTATCATCAGATTCTTTCGCTCGACCAAAACACACCAGCCTCGGAGGTGACTTCAACAGGCGCCATCAAGTATCTTTCGACGACCCTGGCCAATGCCAGTCTAGCCAACACCACCTCGTGGATTGCCGAGGGCGTCGCCAGCTACAACGCGCTTGAGGTCGATGCGCATCGCCGCTTTGCGCACGGCCTGCAATTGCGCGGCGTCTACACCTGGTCACGCAATCTCGATGACGGCTCGGCGTGGAACACCAGCATTTCCACCAACACGCCGGCCTTCGTCTCCTACCCGTCGAACCCGAAGACGGATTACGGACTGGCGGCGACCAACATCAGCCACGCCGGCGCCATCAACGGCAACTGGCAGTTGCCGCTCGGTCGCAACCGCGCGCTTTTCAGCCGCCTGTCGCCTGCAAAGGATCGCTGGATTGGCCAATGGAGGCTCTCCGGCATCGCCATGCTGCAGAGCGGTTTTCCGCTCTCGCCGCAACTGGGCTATAACCCCAGCGGCAACGGAGACACGCGCAACGCCGTGCGCCCGGATCGCAATCCGAACTTCACGGGCACACGCTATCCGCGCACCGTAAGCCAGTGGTTCAACCCCAATGCATATCTGACACCGACGGCGGGCTACGAAGGCAATGTAAAGCGCGACGAGTTGACTGGGCCTGGATTGGCGGAGGTGGATCTTTCGCTGCAGAAGGAGATCCCGCTGCATGATGGCGTCCACGCACAGTTCCGCGCGGAGGGCTTCAATATCGCCAATCGCGTCAACTTCACCACGCCCAATGCGGTGGTCTACAGCGCAGGCCCGACGCCAACCGCGCCGAATGCCGCGGCGACGCTTTCACCAACCGCCGGCTTGATCACCGCCACGGCAACCACCTCGCGACAGATTCAGTTCTCTCTTAAAATACTTTTTTGAGAGCAAGTCGAAGGCGCGAGGTTACTGGGTTTCCACGGTGCAGCGAGAGGAATCCAGGGACATACGCCCATCTCCGACGGAAAGAGGCGCTCGCCTAGAGTATTTTCGGAAAATGAATATCAAGTTAGAGCAGTTCTCCAATTGCTGTACACCGAAGACAGGATGCCGAGTGGCTTTTTCCTCAAGAAAACCGGGCCCTTGGCGACAGGTCTTCGTCGCCAGGGTGGAAGTAAGAGCCACCTTGCACGCCGCTATGCAGCGCACATTTATTGGAGAACTGCGCTAGGTCCATGACCGCAGTAGATGCGCTCAAGTCCGCCGGTTGCGAGCGCCTCTTTCTGGATGTTGCTAGCGGAGTGCGTCACACGGATAGGCGTTTATTCCGTGCGGCTTGAGCGCGGGTGACTTTTTCAAGGATGTCGTTGGCTTTATGTGCGGCTTCAGTCCGTGGGCGTGCGAGATGCGCCTCACGCTGGTCTCGCTGATGCCGGTCACGCGAGCCATGGTGCGTCGCATCTGGCACTCGCCATCGGCGAAGCAACCGTGAACAGGATTCTCGCTGCCAGGAAAGCCAGGAATCCTTAACCGGATCCCGTTCTCAAGCTGCCCGACCCCGACTTTTCGGCGCTCTCCATTGACGTTATCAGTCTCTGCGATATATAGTCAGCATCAATGCTGCTATTTCTCCAAAATAATGCATTCGTCATGTGTGCTTGTCGCACACACGCACAGGCGTATTGGAGTGTAGCTTGTTGACGCGCTAACTCGCGTACCGTTTTGGATACAGGCCTATCGCTCATAAGCGGTAGGCCTGTTTTACTTGGCTAGCCAATATCTCGCTTCCGCCATGTAAACTTCCAGGCGTCCTTCTGTCAAAAAATACAAACTATCAGCCACAAGGAAAAGATATTGAATAAGTTATCTTTTGGGGTCTTCCTATCGCGACTGGCGCAGATAGGTCTCGGCATTGTTTTATTTTCCGGTACGTCTTCATTGCTGGTTGCTCAACAGGCGACTATCTCCGGTGTCGTCACCGACTCGCAGGGAGCTTCCATCCCCGGTGCATCCGTAGTTGCCACGAATCGAGCCACGGGCGTCGCCTCCACTACTACATCCAACAATGCGGGTGTGTATGCGTTGCCCAATCTGCCTATCGGCGCATATTCGCTCACTGTGACGCGGGATGGATTCAAGAAGTATGTGAATGACCACATCACGCTGAGCACCAACCAGGTTGTAGGGTTGAACGCGAACCTGCTACCAGGCTCCGTTACGCAGAGCGTCACAGTGACAGATGATCGCCCGGAGCTCGAGACGAAGACCTCGGAGATCGGTCAGACGATCGAGAGCAAGAGCGTCTCCGAGCTTCCGCTGGGTAATCGTACCTCAATGAACATCGTTAGTCTGGCAGCCGGAGCAGTCTTCATTGACTCCTCGAATTATTCCCTCTCCGGAGGCCGCACGAAGAGCTCTATGGTCTGGCTGGACGGCGGCAGCGGGCAGAATATCCGCATCGGCATTGGCACTGCGGAGGTCAGCCCACCGGTGGATACGATCCAGGAACTCGGCATTATCAGCAATAACTATGCGGCCGAGTTTGGTGGCTCTTCAGGTGGCGTCATCGTCCAGACGACAAAGTCCGGCACGAACCGGTTCCATGGATCGCTGTACGAATTTCTTCGCAACGATGACTTCGATGCCTCCGGATACTTTGCGCAAACCAAGCCCGAGCTTCGGTATAACATCTTCGGCGGCACTATCGGCGGGCCTATCCGCCACGACAAGACCTTCTTCTTTTTCGGATACGAGGGATCGAGACAGCGCTCAGGAACGACGGACACGCTTACTGTGCCGACCCTGCTCGAGCGCCAGGGAAACTTCTCGGAACTGGGCGTAAATATCTATGACCCGAAAACGACGACTACCGTCAACGGAGTTACAACCAGGACGCAGTTCGCAAATAATACGATCACCGATTTCGACTCGGTAGGCAGTGCGCTGATTTCCTATTTCCCGGAACCGACGAACAGCAAGACCGCCAACAACTTTGTGAAGAACGAAGTGGATACCAACAACAGCGGGTTTTACATCGCGCGTGTCGATCAGGTTCTTGGCGCACGCGACAAAATGGCCTTCCGCTACATCCACACGAGCACCGTGGCCAACAACGATTCGGTGTATCCCGTGAAGGCTGCAGATCCTTATGCAGACGCCAACACGAATGACGATATCGGTTATGCGCAGTGGCTGCACACGCTCTCTCCGGCCATCGTCAACGACCTGCGCTTCACCTTTGAAACACGTGTGAATCATGCCTCTTCGGCTGGTATAGGCGGAGGATGGCCCACCAAGCTTGGCATTTCCGGCGTGTATTCGCAGAATGCGTTCCCTTACTTTTCTGCCTCCGGCTACAGCGCACTCGGGACCACCTCGCAGGAGCGGCGCCAGTATCCGATTGACCAGTACCAGCTGGTCGATGACACTTCGTGGCTCATCGGCAAGCACTCCATCAAGCTCGGTCTTGAGCTGCACCGCTCCATGGATCACGAGTCGAATCTTTCTACCGCCTCGGGCTCCTTCACTTTCGGTACACTCGGCACCGGACTCCCCGGCAACACAAGCACCGGCAACGGTTTTGCTTCGCTCCTGGTTGGTTTTCCCACCGCGTTCTCTGAATCGGAGACCGATGCGACGACACGCACCAGTTGGTACATTGCCGGCTTCGCGCAGGACGACTTCACCGTGAGCCCCCGTCATCTGACCCTGAACCTGGGTCTTCGCTGGGAGACGGATACACCAATCAAAGATGAAAACAACCGCATGAATGGCTTTAACTCGACGGAGACCAATCCCGTTTCCGGCACTCAGGGCGTGGTCAAGTTCATGGGCGTAAATGGTTTTCGCACGGCGCCGTACGATCTCGATCTGAACAACTTCGGCCCGCGCTTCGGGTTCGCATGGCAGCCGTTCGGCGCTGGCCGGACTGTGGTTCGCGGCGGCTTTGGCTATTTTTTCTCGCACCCCTTCGATGCCGGCCAGCCGGCATCGGCAGCCCTGGGCTTCGGCGTCTCTGCCGCGCTTAACACCCCCGACAATGGCGTGACTGCACCGTTCTATCTCGATCAGGGCGTGCCCGCGGTCGCGACCGAGGCGACACACGACGACTCCTATGGAGCCGTGACCGTGGGATCGACGGCGACGACCGCTGTCTCCTATTTTGATCCGCGGCACCGCACCGGTTACGCGCAGCAATGGAATCTCGGCATCCAGCAGCAGCTTCCGGCGTCCTTCGTTCTTGAAATCAGCGGCGAAGGAAATATTGCCCACAAACTCCCCGGCCAGAACCAGGCGATCGACCAGATTGCGCCTTCTGTGCTCAGCGCCTCTCACCATTCCCAGAGCAATCGTCCCTACCCGCAGTTCAGCGGTGTGACTCTGGTCGCACCCAGTATCGGCAACTCCAATTACTTCGCGGGCGTGGTGCAACTGGAGAGAAAGTTTTCACGCGGCTTCAACATCCACGCTGCATATACGTTCTCGAAGCTGCTCGATGACAACGAGGGTTCGGGATCGACTCTGGGAAATACCGCCGTTTACTCCAACTATTACAACCGGAGCGCAGATTACGGCCCAGGTGGAAACGACGTTCGGCATAATTTCGTTTTCAGCGCGGTCTATGAGCTGCCGTTCGGTCCCGGACGGGCACTGCTCAACCATGGCGTACTGTCCCATGCCGTAGGCGCTTGGACGCTTGGCAATGTGACCCGTCTTTACAGCGGACCTCCGTTCTCGGTGATCACTAACACGAACTCCACCGCTGCCTTTTCGTCCGGCTCCCAGCGCGCGAACCTGATTGCGGACCCGGCGTTGTCGAAGAGCAAGCGGAGTGCCGCCGAGTGGTTCAATACATCTGCCTTCGCCGAACCGGCAAACTATACCTTCGGCAATTCCGGACGAAACCTGCTCCGCGCTCCGGGCTACGCCGATCTCGATTTCTCTCTCATCCGCAACGTGAATTTCACGGACGGGAAAGTGCTGGAGATTCGCGGCGAAGCCTTCAACATTCTCAATCACACGAACTTCGGCTTGCCGTCCAGTACCTATGGCGCATCCGGCTTTGGGACGATTACCTCGTCTCTGGCTGCCCGGCAGATCCAGGTGGGGGCCCGGTTCGTCTTCTGATTGCCTGCAAATTACCTGATGCGCACGTGTTACAACGGCGCATCAGGTAAAAAGATATGAAGAGCAAACAGCAAGAACATGTGCGATAAAGAAGAGCGCCAAGAACTCGAACGCATCGAAGTCCTCCTCTCTGAGGCTTATAACTGGCAATAGACATAAACCTGTTCAGAACTTTACTGGAGATCGTTTGTGAACCAAACAACTCGTCGGGATTTTTTGAAGGATGCCACCATAGCAGGTGCTGGAATAACTACAGGGGCGCTGCTGGAGAACAGCCTGTTCGCGGCTGCTTTCCCGGCGCAATCTGCCACATCGGCCCAGGTAACTACTGTTGCTTCTGCTTCCGGCATGGTCCCGCTTTCATGGCTTGGAACCGAGGCTCCACATCTGCCGACGGGGATCAGTTGGGGTGTGCCTTGGTCGCAGGGGGCCGTGGCTCGCGGCTCGAAGTTCAGCCTGAGGGCGCAGGGCAAAGATCTGCCGCTACAGAGCTGGCCGCTGGCTTACTGGCCGGACGGATCCATCAAATGGAGCGGCTTTGCCACGGTCGCGCCCGTCGGACTGTCCGGGGCTGTCAATCTGGCCGTCGGTTTGTCCGCGGCATCTGCATCGTCTGGTTCTTTGTCGGTGACCAACAACGACAAATTCGTCGTAGTGGATACAGGCGCGCTCAAATGCTCTATTCCTCTCCGCGGCTCGAACTTGATCGATTCGATGAGCATTGGCGGCAAGATTGTGTCCGGTGCCAACCAGCTTGTATGTATTCTGCAAAACGGTCCGGCAACAAATGCCGAAGACGCACCGCGCCGCGAAAAATTCATCAGCGAGGTGAAGCAGGTCGTCGTGGAGCAGCAGGGGCCGGTTCGAGCGGTGGTGAAAATTGAAGGCGTTCATCGCGGCACAACCTCGCAACGCGAGTGGCTGCCGTTTACGGTGAGGCTCTACTTCTACATTGGTCAAACATCTGTGCGCGTAGTGCATACAATCGTGTTCGATGGCGATCAAGAAAAGGACTTTGTCCGTGGCTTAGGTCTACAGATCGGCGTGCCGTTGCGCGACGAGCCCAGAAATCGCATGGTGCGTTTCGCGGGCTCTGACGGCGGTGTGTGGTCTGAGCCGCTTCAGCCCGGCGGAGGAAACGAGGCGCAGGAGTCGGGCAAAAACTTCGTGGGTGACGCTGTCTTTGCGAAAAATGCCATCTGGAACGACTTCAAGCTGGTTCAGCCGGGCCCGGATGGATTCACCATCGTCAAGCGCACGACCCCAAAGAACACATGGCTATTTTCCGCCGCAGGCAAACGCGCCTCGGGGCTTGCCTATGTCGGCGACCTCGGCGGTGGAGTCGCCGTCAGCATCAAAAACTTCTGGCAGTCGTTCCCCTCTGGACTCGAGGTCCAACGGGCAAGCAGCTCGACGGCGGAGCTGATCGCATGGCTGTGGTCGCCCGACGCGCCGGAGATGGACATGCGCTTCTACGATGCCGCCGGACACGGACTCGACGCCGCATACGAAGATGCGCAACCCGGCCTCAGTACGGCTTATGGCGTCGCTCGCACCAGCGAGTTGACGCTCTACCCAACCGCGTCGTGGCCGACTCGCGCCGAGACGGCAGACATGGCAGAGGCTGGCAAGCAATTGCCACTGCTAGCCAGCTCGCCCGAGTACGTCCACTCCACGGGAGTCTTTGGCGTGTGGAGCTTGTCCGACCGCTCCACGGCATTCAAAAAGTCCATTGAAGACGGTCTGGATTCCGTGCTCGCCTACTATGAGCGGCAGGTCGAGGACCGCTCCTGGTACGGATTCTGGCAGTACGGCGACTTCATGCACTCCTACTCCGCGCCGCGCCATGTGTGGCACTACGACTGGGGCGGTCATGCGTGGGACAACACCGAGCTGGGCGCGCCGCTCTGGCTCTGGTACAGCTACCTTCGCAGCGGACGTGCCGACCTGTTTCGTCTGGCCGAGGCGCACGCGCGAAACACCAGCGAGACCGACGCGTATCATCTTGGCCCGATGAAGGGCCTCGGCTCTCGCCACAACGTGGTCAAGTGGGGCGACGGCGCCAAGGAGGCGCGCATCAGTCAGGCCGCGCACTGGCGCTTCTTCTACTACCTGACGACCGACGAGCGCATGGGCGACATCATGCACGAATCTGCCGAATCGTCTGGCGTTTCCGTTGCCAGCTTCGATCCCATGCGCGAGGTCGATCCGCGCACGCCGGGTGAGCCGCCGGTGCGCATTCGCATTGGGCCAGACTGGTTCTCCATTGCGGGCAACTGGATGACCGAGTGGGAGCGCACCAACGACCCGCGTTGGCGCAACCGCATTCTCGCTGGCGTCGATTCGATTGTTGCCATGCCATACGAGCTTGAGACCGGCAGGCCGAATGCGAATCGCAAGGGCGAAGCCGCAATCGTCGGATTCGACAACGCAACCGGCAAACTGACCGCGATTCCCGACCCGGCGACGAAGACTCTAGCACCGGTGAACTACAATCTTGCGACCATTCAAGGCGGCGCGGAGGTGATGTTCGAGCTGGTTCCGTTGCTCGGACGCAAGGACTTCGAGGCGGCGTGGCTGCGATTGTGCCGCATCGGTACCGCCCCGGCCGAGGTCTACAGCAGGGATAAAATCACCGGCAACGAAGGCGCGGACGCCCAATTTGTCCCCTGGCAGAGTGGCTCACGGCTGGCGGCCTATGCCTACGCAAAGACAAAGAATATGGCCTTCGCGCAGATGGCCGTCACAGAACTCGCCCAGCGTGCAAGCATCGCCAACTCACATCTCGTCTCCGGCCCGGACTCGCTGCATCCGGTGGAAGAAGATCCATGGATATCAACCAATGACGCGGCACAGTCAGGGCTTGCGGCCATCGAAGTTCTGGAGCTTTGCCGAGACCAGTTGCCCACCGAGGCTCCGGTTCGTCCCGCACGCGATTTTCGTGGCCCGCGCGGTCGCCCTGGTCCCGTTGCTCCGAGATAAACAACGGATGTGGCTCGCCAAAATATCATCGGGGGACAAATCGGGCATGGGGAATGAATACGGAGAGCGCCAAAAAGTCGGGGGTCAGACAGCTTGGCGTCAGAACCTCGGATCCCATTGCCGGAATGTTTCCTCCGGTTCATCGTTGGGCACTTTGGTTCGAGTCTGGAGCAAGAGGTGAGCGCCTCGCAGTGACTATTGGTCGCGGTAGGGATGTCGGTTGGCCGCGAGGGTACTACCCGGAAAGCCATTGCCTCACAGCTCGGCATCGGCGAAGCTACCGTGTATCGGATTCTCGCTGCCAAGAAAGCCATGAATCCTTAACGGCTATTTCTGTCCAACCCGGGGTCCGGGGAACAATGGAACAGCCAATCGACTTAAGCGGATTTTCCCGAAAAATGGGCATGATTTAAAGCTGTACTCAGAGTTCATGAAACTAGTCAGGACGGAAGAAAACAGAACTTTGATTCAACGAACCAGTTTTTCATGCCAGAAATTGCCGTATTGCGTACTGCAAGCGGCACCAAACGCATGGTTCGACAAATCGAAGGTTTCCCCGAACCGACTCCTGGACCTTAAGTCGGTTGGCTGTTCCATTGCTCCCCAGAGCCCAGAGTGCGCCGATCCGCTTGATGGGCGACCAAAATAGTCGTATATTAATACATAAGTACTGGATGTGGAATCACGAACGTTGCTAGTGGCCGCGTTCGGCTTTCCAACTCAAAATCGAAACAACTGTGACGACTGTGCATTTCCGCGCAGCCGCTGGGTTATGCCCGAAAGACGATGAATGACAAACTTGAAAGCTTCTCCCGTAAAACGCATGCTCTCCTATGCTCTGGGCTTCCTATCGGTTAGCGTTTTGTCAGCGGCTGCAGCTACTGCGCAGGACAGCTCTACCCCTTCCTCCAAGGCTCCCTGTTCCGTTTCAGCCGAAGCGTCTCCCGCGCCCGTGACCATCCGCGTCACGGATAACACAGGTGCCCTCATTAGCCGCGCCGAGGTCCAGTTGCAGTGCGGCGCGACGGTCATCAATGGCATAACAGGCGATGATGGAGCGGTCACGCTGCCCGGGCGTCCCGGCATTTACACGCTTCTCTCGCATGTTCCCGGCTTCGCGGAAAAAACCATGGACGTTCAGCTACCTTCCACCGCCGCCATCGCCGTCATGATGGAAGTCGGCTCAGCCACCGACACCGTCAACGTCTCCGGCGACAGCGGCTTTGTCCCCTACGCCTCCAATGCCGGCTCCAAGACCAACGCGCTCCTCATCGAAGTCCCTCAATCCATCTCCATCGTCGGCCAGCAGGAGATGGAAGCCCGCAACGTCGTCACCGTCAACGAAGCCCTGCGCTACACCCCCGGCGTCCAGACCGACGAATACGGCGTAGAGCCCCGCTTCGATTGGCTCAAGATCCGCGGCTTCGACGCCCAGACCTTCGGCATCTTCCGCGACGGCATGCGCTTCAACTCCCTCGCTGGCAAGCTTGACCCCTTCGAGCTCGAGTCGGTCGAAGTCTTGAAGGGACCCAGCTCGGTTCTCTACGGCGAAATCCCGCCCGGCGGCCTCATCAATCAGGTCACCAAGCGCCCTCTGGCTGAGCGCTCGACCGAGGTCGAAGGCCAATTCGGCGCCTACGACCGCCGCCAGGGCGCCATCGACACCACCGGCTCCTTCGACCGCGCAGAGAGCTTCCGCTACCGCCTCCTCGGGCTTGTCCGCAACAGCAACACACAGACCAACTTCACTCCGGATGACCGCCGCCTCATCGCGCCTGCGCTGACTTGGCACCCCAGCGACCGCACCAACCTCACCGTCCTCGCCGACTACCAGCACGATGGCAGCAAGTGGAGCCAGTTCCTGCCCGCCAACGGAACCCTTTACAACACCAACCCCAACGGCATCATCCCCGTGAGCACCTTCCTCGGCGAGCCCGACTACGACCGCGTCACGCGCAACCAGGGCTCCGTCGCCTACACCGGCGATCACCTCTTCACCAACGGCTGGAACCTTCACTCCAACTATCGCTATCAGTACATCGACATCAAGGCTCAGACCATCGCCGGCAACGGCTTCGACGGCACCAGTCAGACCATGGTCTCGCGCTACCTATTCGCCACGCCCAGCATCAACCGCTTCAATACCGTCGACACCCGCGCCCTCCGCCGCTTCAAGACCGGCGACTGGGAACAGACCGTTCTCTTCGGCTACGACTACCAGCACATCAACCAGCGCGCCACCAGCTACTACCTCTTCGGCGTTGGCGATCTCAATATCTACAACCCGATCTACGGCCAGACCACCATCCCCACCGGCACGCCGTACCTCAACGACAACAGCCTGCTCCAGCAGCACGGCCTCTACGCGCAAGACCAGCTCAAGTACCGCGGCCACCTGATCGTTACTCTCGGCGGCCGTCAGGACTTCGCGAAGAACGACGTCACCAACTTCATCGCCGGCGGAACCAACTTCTCGCATCTCGACGAGAAATTTACCGGCCGTGTCGGCGTCGCCTGGCTCACTAACTCCGGCATCGCGCCCTACTTCGCCTACTCCACTAGCTTCCTTCCCAACGCCGGAACCTACGTTTACAACGCAACCACCGGGCTCTCCACCACCCCCGCCGTTCCGTCCGACGCCCGCCAGATCGAAGGCGGCGTCAAGATCCAACCGCGCACCTCCAACAGCTTCATCACCGCCTCAGTCTTCCAGATCAACGAGACTAACGTCTTGGTCGCCGACAGCAGCTACAACGAGCACCAGGACGGCGAAGTCCGCTCCCGCGGCGTCGAGCTCGAAGGCATCGCCAGCCTCTCCCACGGCCTCAATCTCCACGGCGGATACACCTTCACCGCGACCAACGATCTCAAAGACGTCACCACCACGAACATTGGCAAATGGCTGCCTCAAACACCCCGCAACCAGATCAGCGCCTTCGCCGACTACACCCAGCACGGCGGCCGGT
>Ga0224528_1000824_pt1 | contig 22902 bp, 18 predicted proteins | sample CBST25metaG_2_FD_179888 | JGI IMG/M metagenome (GOLD analysis project Ga0224528, IMG submission 179888) | Peat soil microbial communities from Stordalen Mire, Sweden - C.B.S.T25 | ecosystem: Environmental > Terrestrial > Soil > Wetlands > Peat | place: Sweden: Norrbotten County, Stordalen Mire...
CCCCAACCCCCCGGGGGTATCTCGCCGGGCCGTCGGGAGACAAAAAAACAGCCTCCAGCGAATCGCTGGAGGCTGTTTGTACGCTGCGAGTCTTCGCTTACCGGCCCTTGATCGCTTCTTCGACGGTGATCGGATCGAGGAAGGTCATCTGGGCACGGAGTTTTTTGCCCACTTCTTCGAGCTGGCTCTTGGATGCTTCCTCACGGTAGGCGAGGAACTTCTTGCGGCCGGAGTTCTGGTCGGCCAAAAATGCCTTGGCGAAGGTTCCATCCTGGATTTCGGTGAGAATCTGCTTCATGGCCTTTTTGCTCTCATCGCCAATGACGCGCGGGCCGCTGACGTAGTCGCCCCACTCGGCGGTGTCGGAGATAGAGTAGCGCATGTAGGACAGGCCGCCGCGATAGATGAGATCGACGATCAGCTTGAGCTCGTGCAGGCACTCGAAATAGGCGTTCTCGGGGTTATAGCCCGCTTCGACCAGGGTGTCAAAGCCCGCCTTGATCAGCGCGCTGACGCCGCCACACAGAACGGCCTGCTCGCCAAAAAGATCCGTCTCGGTCTCTTCGCGAAAGGTGGTCTCAAGCACTCCGGCGCGGGTGCAGCCGATGCCCTTGAGGTAGCTGAGGCTGAGGGCGTGGGCATTGCCGGTGGCGTCCTGATGAACGGCGATCAGTCCCGGTACGCCGCCGCCCTCGGGGAAGATTTCGCGCACACGATGGCCGGGAGCCTTGGGCGCCGCCATACCCACGTCGATGCCCGCGTCGGGCACGATGGTCTTGTAGTGAATATTGAAGCCGTGGGCAAACATGAGCAGCTTGCCGGCGGAAAGGTTGGGCGCGATCTCTTCGGCGTAGAGCTTGGCCTGACCCTGGTCGGGCGTGAGAATCATCACCACGTCGGCCCACTTGGTCACTTCGGCAACGGTGCCCACTTCCAGGCCCGCCTTCTGCGCCTTGGCGATGGACTTCGAGTTAGGCGCCAAACCTACCTTGACTTGCACCCCTGAATCCTTGAGGTTAAGAGCATGGGCATGCCCCTGGGAACCGTAGCCGATGATGGCTACCTTCTTGGACTGGATGAGGGATAAGTCGGCATCTTGATCGTAATAAGTCTTGACCATTTTTTCTCGCTTTTCCTTTGCTGGTGTGGTGAATGTTAGTGTTGCGTGGGCCTGTGCTGCATGAGCCCGCAAGCTTTAAGAAACTTCTCAGTCCGCCTTGTTGCTGGCCTTCACGGCCTCGGCTGGCGCATTGGATTTTTCGTCACCCATGGCCTGCAAAACCCGGCTGGTGTGATGGCCGCGGCGCATGGTCAACTTGCCGCTGCGGCAAATCTCCAGCACCTGTTCATCGCCCTCGTTGAGCACCTGAATGAGCCCTTCGATCTTGCTCTCCACGCCCGTCATCTCGATGGTCAGCGACTCCGGCGCCAGGTCCACAATGCGAGCGCGGAAGACTTCAACCAGTTCGAAGATGCGCGAACGGCTCTGCGGCGTGGCGGCTACCTTGATCAGCACCAGTTCGCGGGTCACGGCCGGCGCCTGAGCGATGTCGTCCACTTCGATTACATTCTCCAGTTTATACAAACTGGCCCGGATGCGGTTACCAGCCTCGGCCGAAGCCTCGCAAACCATGGTCAGCCGCGACTGCCCCACCCGCTCGCTGCGCCCCACGGTGAGGGAGTGAATATTGATGTTCAAACGGCGAAACAGCGATGCCACGCGCGTCAGCACGCCCGGCCGGTCTTCCACGTAAGCAACGAATGTGTGCAGCATAAAAGCCTTTCCAGAGAACAGGGATCAGAGAACAGGGAACAGAGATCAGAGATCAGTTGCCCCGCTTCTTCTCGCGCAGCGATTCCAAAGTCGAGTAAAGCATCTTTCCCACTTCGTGCGATAATCTTTCCGCTTCATCGATCAATTTGAAATCCCCCAACTTCAATGCGCGGGCAATTTCAAGTTGCGTTTGGATCTCAGAGTTTGAGCCACGCGCAATGCCTAAAAACTGCTGGTACTCGCCTGAGTTCAGTCTCCCATGCCCTTCCGCAATGTTGCTCGGAACGGAAACCGCCGCTCGCCTGATCTGACTTGTCAACCCGTAAAGTTCTTCGCGCGGAAAACCTTGTGTCAAACGATAGACGACGATCGTCAACTGCATCGCTCGTTGCCACAAGATCAAGTCCCGAAACGAATGCGCCATGCGGATTCTTCCTTCCTCAGTCAACTGATCTCTGTTCTCTGTTCTCTGTTCTCTGTTCTCTTACTTATCTTCCGGCGTTTCCAGCAGTGGGCTATGGCCGGGGCGGCGAATCATTTCGTGCAGCGCGTTGCCGACGGGGATCATGGGATAAACCGAGTCTTCCTGCTCGACCAGGAAATTGAGCAGGAACGCGCCCGGCGCGCTGCGTGCCTCCGCGACGGCCGAGGCCAACTCGGCCCGCGTACGCACCGCGCGCCCGGCAATGCCGTGCGCATCGGCCAGCTTCACAAAGTCCGGCGAGAGCATGGGCGTCGATTCATAATTGCGCTCGTAGAAAAACTCCTGCCACTGGCGCACCATGCCAAGATAGCCGTTGTTGATAATCGCAATGTTGATCTTGATTTTTTCCTGCGCAATGGTCGATAGCTCGGAGGCCGTCATCTGGAAACCTCCGTCACCGGCCACGACCCACACCTCCTTGTCCGGGCAGGCGAACTTGGCGCCGATAGCCGCCGGAAGCGCGAATCCCATCGTGCCCAAACCGCCAGACGTAATCAGTGTGCGCGGCTCTTCGTGGTGATAGTACTGCGCCTCCCACATCTGATGCTGGCCCACGTCGGTGACCACGATGGCGTTGCCGCCGGTGATGCGCCAAATGTCGTGAATCACATGTGCGGCGTAGAGGTGGCCGTTGTCGGGCAGGTTCTTGATGTCGCGCACCGCCGAGGCACCCTTGCTGGCCTCGATGCTCTTGACCCACGGCGAGTTCTCGCGGCTGGGAATGCGCGGCAGCAGATCTTCCAGCACCGCGCGCAAATCGCCAATCAGCGCTATATCAACCTTTACGTTCTTGTTGATCTCGGCCGGGTCTATTTCTATGTGAATCTTTTTCGCCTTGGGAGCATAACTGGCGATAGTGCCGGTAACCCGATCATCAAACCTCATGCCGCAGGCGATCAGCAGATCGGCTTCTTGAATGGCGTGGTTCACCCACGACTCGCCGTGCATCCCCATCATGCCCAGATTCAGCGGATGCGAAGCAGGAAAGCCGCCCAGACCCAAAAGCGTAAGGGCTACGGGAATCCGTGCCCGCTCGGCCAGCGCGCGCACCTGTTCACCGGCGTTCGAATCAATCACGCCATGACCGGCCAGAATCACCGGGCGCTTGGCGCGGCGAATCAGCTCGGCCGCCTGCTCCAGATCTTTCTCGTCGATGTGCAGCATGGGATGCGGGCGATGCGGCGGCGGCGCGGCCGCGGCAAAATCAAAGATGGCCGTGGCCTGTTGCGCGTCCTTGGTAATATCCACCAGCACCGGGCCGGGACGGCCCTCCCTGGCTATCTGAAAAGCAGCGCGCAGCGCCGGAGCAATCTCCTCCGCCTTGCTGATGATGAAGTTATGTTTAGTTACCGGCAGAGTTATACCGGTGATGTCCACTTCCTGAAAGGCATCGGTGCCGAGAACCTTGCTCGATACCTGGCCCGTGATGCAAACCATGGGGATGGAATCGAGCATGGCGGTAGCGATGCCAGTGACCAGGTTCGTAGCGCCGGGACCGCTGGTGGCCACGCACACGCCCACCTTGCCCGAGGCCCGCGCATAGCCGTCGGCCATGTGCGATGCGCCCTGCTCGTGGCGCACCAAGGTGTGATGAATGGGAAACTTGCGCAGCGCGTCGTAGACCGGAAGAATAGCTCCGCCGGGATAGCCAAAGACGTCGGTAACTCCCTCGCCCACCAGCGTGGCCCAGACGATCTCCGCGCCAGTCAGTCGCGTTGGCGAGGCAAGCAAGGCGTCGAATACTTGAGAATTGGCGTCGTTTCCCATCTGTTACTCCTTTGCTGCAATCGAAGAATAGGAGTTGAAAGTTAGCGGAGTTAGCACATCTTTCCAACTCCACAAACTCCGTTGTTATTTCGCCTTCAACCAGGCGTCCTTATCGTGACTGGCCGGGTGCCCCATCCATTCGACGCTTTTTGTCGAATGGGTGGGATACCACGAACTCAATAATCATTTCGCCCTCAACCAGGCGTCCTTGTCGTGGCCAGCTTCAAACGCATCCAGTTCGGCAGCATGGCGCAGGGTCAGGCCAATATCGTCGAGCCCCTCGGTCAAGCAGAACTTGCGGAAGGGATCGATCTCGAAGCTGGCCTTGAAGCCCAGGCTGTCTGTCACCGTCTGCTCTTCAAGCGAAACCGTGAGCTGGTAATTGACAAAGTTCTTGGCGTTGAAGAGCAGTTTGGCCACATCTTCTTCGCCGAGGCGAACCAGCACAATGCCGTTCTTGCCCGCGTTGGAAAAAAATATGTCGGCGAAGCTGGGCGCAATCACCACGCGAAAGCCGTAGTTATTCAGCGCCCATGCGGCGTGTTCGCGGCTTGATCCACAGGCAAAGTTTTTGCCCGCAATCAAAATCCGCGCGCCTTTGTAGCGAGCGTCGTTCAGCACGAAGGCTGGGTCAGGCTCGCCCGCGGCGGTGCGCCGCCAGTCGTAGAAAAGAAACTCGCCGTAGCCGGTGCGCTCAATGCGCTTCAAAAACTGCTTGGGAATAATCTGGTCGGTATCGACATTGGTGCGATCCAGAGGCGCGGCCAGCGAAGTGAGAGTGCGAAAGGGTTCCATTATGCTTTTACCTCCTTGTGAATGGGCCAGTTGCGAACATCGACAAAGTGCCCGGCAATGGCGGCGGCGGCGGCCATCTCCGGCGAAACCAGATGAGTGCGTCCGCCGCGTCCCTGGCGACCTTCGAAATTGCGATTGCTGGTAGATGCGCAGCGTTCGCCGGGCTCCAACACGTCGGGATTCATGGCCAGACACATCGAGCAGCCGGGCTCGCGCCACTCGAATCCAGCAGCGCGAAAGATGCGGTCGAGACCTTCTTTTTCTGCCTGCGCCTTCACCGCCTGCGAACCAGGAACCACCATTGCACTCACCGTTGCAGCTACTTTGTAACCAGCAGCGATGTGTGCCGCGGCGCGCATATCTTCAATGCGTCCGTTGGTGCAGGAGCCGATGAAGACGCGGTCAATGGCTATGACATCCAGCGGCGTTCCAGCCTTCAAATCCATATAATCAAGAGCGCGCGCAAAGCTCTTGCGCTCAATGTCAGAAGTCGATGCGGCGGGGTCGGGCACCGTGGCCGTGATCGGCGCAACCATGCCCGGGCTGGTGCCCCAGCTAACATAGGGAGAAAGAGTCGAAGCATCAATGACTAACTCACGATCAAACTTAGCGCCCTCGTCGGTGACCAGCTTGCTCCACTCGGCAACAGCTTCGTCCCACGCCGCTCCCTTGGGGCTGTGGCGGCGGCCCTTCAAGTACGCGAAGGTCGTCGCATCGGGAGCGATCATGCCGGCTCGCGCGCCCGCCTCAATGCTCATGTTACAGACCGTCATGCGGCCTTCCATCGAGAGTGAGCGAATCGCCGAGCCGGTGTATTCAATCACGCAGCCAGTGGCGCCGTCGGTGCCGATTTTGCCGATGATGGCGAGAATAATATCCTTGGCCGTTACCCCTTGCGGTAACTTTCCCTCGACCGCGATACGAAAAGTCTTGGGCTTGGATTGCGGCAAAGTCTGCGTGGCCAGCACGTGCTCGACCTCGCTCGTGCCGATGCCAAAAGCCAGCGCACCGAAGGCTCCGTGCGTAGCCGTGTGCGAGTCGCCGCAGACAATCGTCATGCCCGGCTTGGTGAGCCCGAGTTCGGGGCCAACAATGTGGACCACGCCCTGATCGGGTGAGTCGACGTCGAATAACTCGATGCCGAAGTCGGCGCAGTTCTTGCGCAGTGCGTTGATCTGCTTGGCCGCGATCTGATCGACAATGTTGAGGCGAGCTTCAATGGTAGTCGGGATGTTATGGTCCACCGTGGCGATCGAGCGATCAGGGCGGCGCACCTTGCGGCCAGCCAGGCGCAGCCCTTCAAAGGCTTGCGGCGAAGTAACCTCGTGCAGCAGTTGCAAATCGATGTAGAGCACGGTGGGCTCGCCCTTGGGCTCAACCACCACATGCCGCTCCCATACCTTTTCAAAAAGTGTTTTGGCTTCAGAACTCATTCGACTCCCTTACTCAAAAGAAGTTTTTTGTCGAGCGTAACAGAAAACTAATCCCAGCACTTATGCCAGCAGCGTCTTCACTGTCTCACGAACTTTTACGCCCATCGCAGTGGTCGAAAGCACAGTCAGCCCGGTCTTATCGCCACGGACCAAGTCTGTCGTGCGGAAGCCCTGTTCCAGCACCTTGCGCACCGAGGATTCAATGACCTTGGCTTCTTTCTCCAGGCCGCCGGAATAGCGCAGCAGCAATGCTCCACTCATGATCGCACCCAGCGGATTGGCCAATCCCTTGCCCGCAATGTCAGGCGCGGAGCCATGCACCGGCTCGTAGAAGTTGACCTTGCCGCCCAGTGTGGCCGAGGGCAGCATGCCCAAAGAGCCCGTAATCACAGCCGATTCATCGGTCAGAATGTCGCCAAAAAGATTTTCCGTCAGCACCACATCAAAGTCGCGCGGGCGATTCATCAGGTGCATGGACATGGCGTCAACATACTGATGTTCGAGCGTGACGTCGGGAAATTCAGCTGCGATTTCCGTCACCGTGGCGCGCCACAGTTGCGAAACTTCCAGCACGTTAGCCTTGTCCACGCTGGTCAGCTTTTTGCTACGCTTCTGCGCCAACTGAAAGGCGATGCGCGCCACGCGAACCACTTCATCGCGGGTGTAGCGCATGGTGTTCCAGGCTTCGCCTTTGGCGCGATCCCAGGCGCGAGGCTGACCAAAGTAAAGGCCACCGAGTAACTCGCGCACGAAGAGAATGTCAGCGCCATCGACAATTTCAGGCCGCAAAGGACTATTGACCGCAAGCTCCTTGAAAGCAAAGGCGGGGCGCAGATTGGCGAATCCGCCCAGCGCCGCGCGCAGGCCAAGCAAACCGGCCTCGGGACGCTTGTCGGGCGTGAGCGAATTGAATTCGTTGCCGCCCACCGCGCCCAGCAGCACGGCGTTGGAATCAAGCGCGGCATCAATCGTCGCCTGGGGCAGTGGCGTTCCGTCTTGCACAATGGCCACGCCGCCGATGCGTGCTTCGGCAATCGAGAGCGTGTGGCCGCTCAGTGCGGCAACTTCGTTGAGCACGGCAACCGCTTCGCGCGTAACTTCAGGACCAATGCCGTCGCCGGCAGTTACAAGAATCTTCAGCTTCATGAGTTTCCTTTTCCAGTAAGTCAGTTATCAATAGCCAGTTATCAGTTATCAGCAACCAGCAAGTGGCTTTGACGATTAATCGAGTTCCGAGGATGCCTCGCGGAGCGTGGCGCGAATGGGATCAGGCAGAAGACCCACCAGATCTTGATCGTAAATATTCTTTTTGCGATCAGCGAGCGCCACAAAGCGATAGTAAGTGTGCTGTAACTCGTCGCGGGTGAGCGTATAGCCCAACTGCTCGAGCCGATGACGCAGCGCGGCGCGGCCCGAGTGCTTGCCCAGCACCAGATGCGTTTTGGCCACGCCCACCAGCGACGGCGTCATGATCTCGTAGCAGAGCGGATTGGCCAACATGCCGTGCTGGTGAATGCCGCTTTCGTGAGCAAAAGCATTGTCGCCCACCACAGCCTTGTTCGGCGAGGGGCGAAAGGTGATGATGTGGCCGAGCACCTGGCTGGCCGGATAAATCTGGTTGAGATGGATGCCGTTGGTGACGCTGAAGCGATCTCCGCGCACATAAAGCGCGGCGGCAAGCTCTTCAAGCGCCGCGTTGCCAGCCCGCTCGCCGATACCGTTGATGGTGCACTCCACCTGACGCGCGCCGTTCGTGATGGCGGCCAGCGAGTTAGCCACGGCCAGACCCAGATCGTCGTGGCAATGCGAAGAAAGAATGATGCCCTCAGCGTCGATGGCGGGAATGCGCTCGCGCACCTCGGCAAACATCCGGCCATACTCGTCGGGAGTCATGTAGCCAACCGTATCGGGCATGTTGATGGTTGTGGCGCCGGCCTCGATCGCCACGCGCACAATCTCGACCAGAAAATCACGATCCGAGCGGGTGGCGTCTTCGGGCGAAAACTCGACATCATCCACCAGCGAGCGAGCCAGACGCACCGACTCGGCCGCCTGATCAAGGGCCTGGGCGCGGCTCATTTTAAGTTTGTATTCAAGGTGCAGATCGCTGGAAGCCAGAAAGACGTGGATGCGCGCGCGGTCGGCAAATTGCAGCGAGCGGGCAGCCATCTCGACGTCTTCGGTTTTGGCGCGGGCCAGCGAGGCAATGCGCGGCTTGCGAATGGCTTGCGTGATGGTGGCGATGGCCGCAAAATCGCCCTCCGAAGCCATGGCGAAGCCGGCTTCGATGATGTCCACGCCCAAATCTTCCAGGGCATGGGCCATGGTGAGCTTTTCTTGCGTGGTCATGCTACAGCCGGGAGACTGCTCTCCGTCGCGCAGCGTCGTATCAAAAAAATAAACTTGATTGGGAATCATGTGTATGCCTGCCTGGGGAATCCTCTTGTGAGCATATTCAGTGTCGCGCATCCGGTTTCCATAACGCAAAGTTATAATTTTTGGGGAGTCGATAAGTATCCGTTATACTACAGCAGAGGTCAGAGAGCAAAGAGCAGGCACCAGCAGGAGAGTGGCCCACTGTTCTCTGATCTCTGTTCTCTGTCCACTGATCTCTGTTCTCTGATCTCTGTTCTCTGTTCACTGTCTACTGCTTATGGAACTCAACCAGCTCGAAACATTTTTGGCGGTGGCCGAGGAGAAGAGCTTCTCGCGCGCGGCCGTGCGCCTGCTGCGCACCCAGCCAGCGGTCAGCCAGGTCATCCGCAAGCTGGAGGCGTCGGTGGGCGAAACCCTGTTTGACCGCACCGCGCGTGACGGCTCGCTGACCGCGGCCGGGGTGCTGCTGCGCGACTACGCCCTGCGCCTGCTGGCCCTGCGCCGCGAGGCCACCAGCGCCTTGGGCGAGTTGAAGAGCCTGGAGCGAGGACGGCTGCAACTGGCGGCCAACGAATACACCTGCATGTATCTGCTGCGGGTCATTGACCAGTTTCGCCGCGAGTTTCCCCAGATCAGCGTGACCGTGCACCGCATGTTGGCCTCGCATATTCCCGAGGAGCTGAACCTGCGCACCTTCGAGCTGGGCGTGATCACTTTCCGCCCCGATCTGGCGCAGTTTCGCTCCATCGCGGTCTATGGTGACAGCCTGGCCTTCGTGGTTAGCCCGGGCCACCGCCTGGCCAAGGCCAAGCGCGTCTCGATCAACGACCTGGGGGCGGAGAATTTTATCGCTCACAACGTCACTTCTCCCTTGCGAATCAAAGTAATCGAGGCCTTTCAGCGCTACCGGACGCCGCTCAACATGGGCATCGAACTGCCCACCATGGAGGCCATCAAGCGCTTTGTGGCCATGGGCAACGGGGTGGCGCTGGTGCCGCATTTGGCCGTGGAGCGAGAGCTTGAGACTGGCGATCTGGTTCGCGTCGCCGTCGACGAACTGGAGATGAAGCGGATTCTGCGCCTGGTGCATCGCCGCCAGGTGACGCTGTCCTACGCCGCCCAGGCCTTTTTGCGCACGGTGCGGACCATGGCGCGGGAGCAGGGACCGCCTTTTCACTATCAGGTGGAGCGGGCGGGGTAAAGGCCGGTTTTTCAGGGAAATATGAGCCAAAAACGCCCCTTTTCGCTCTGCCGCGTCTATAGTTCAGACGATTCGGCGGCAAGGGCTACGCCAAGAACCGCTCCGGCCAGTTACAATGCTGAGAGTGGGTTCCGGCAAGAACCGGTGCCCCGGAATCGACAAGATTCGTTGCCAGCCGGACGGTTGAGCAGTCGTGAGGATCAGAACCAAATGAAGAAGATCGCCATCATTGCATTTCTGCTGGCCGTTTGCGTGGCAGCAGGCCGCGCACAGGAAAGCCGCCAAGACATCAGCCTCAGCGGAACCGGGCTTATCGAGCCGTTTATCGGGGCGTCAACTGACGTTTATGTCCACTCAACCACTGCTTATGGGGCTCTGCTCGGCTACCGCTTCATGCTGACCCCCTCAAGCGCACTCGAAGCCAACTACGGCATCACATACCACAACAAAATCAATTTTTCTGGCCCCGGCATCAATCAAACCACTGGCATCACCATCCTGACCCGCAACCAGGAGATCTCGGCCGCTTATGTGCGTAGCTTCAACTTCCGCAAATTCAATCCATTTGTCGAGGCTGGCCCCGGCGTCATGATCTTCCTGCCCATCCAGAACATGGGAACGAAATATCAAGGCACCAAGCAGCAGACCGGCATTGGCGGCGTTTACGGAGCAGGCTTGGCCTACGAGATCAGCCCCAGCTTCGACATCCGCGCTGAATATCGCGGCTTTGTAACCAAGGTGCCGAACTTCGGCTTTGGATCGGCGACTTCCGGCAACCCCGACTTTGCCACCAACAAGTGGTACAACATCTACATGCCGACGGTCGGCGTGGCATACCACTTCTAGAGCGGATTTTTCCAGCAAACGCACAAAGGGGACAGGCTTCGGCCTGTCCCCTTTGTGCGTTTGCTGGCATCCTTATAAGACTTTGCTGTCATCCTGAGCGAACGGGGCCCCGAGCGTTCTTCAGCTTGGGGGTGGTAAGTCGAAGGATCTGTGGTTCGTAGATGAATACCGAACAACAACCCCAGATCCTTCGACTCCCTTCGCTACGCTGCCAGGGCAAACGCATCATGCAAATGAAAAGGCAAGAAATCAGGTTTTGAAAGGGCACGGATTTATCCGTGCCGTCCAATGCCTCCTCAATTGGCGGCCTTTAGGCCCTGAGGGATGTATTTTCTATCCCAAATCTTCCCTCAGGGGCTGAAGCCCCGCATATTCCTCTCTTTTGCGGCACGGATAAATCCGTGCCCTTTCAAAACTGGAGATGATGCGTTTGCCCTAGCTACGCTGCGGTCACTCAGGATGTCAGCCTTACAGAAATGTTAAAATGCTCTACGATTGCGCCTCACGATAAAATCCCAGTTCCTTGACCATGGAGCAATGGGGTTTCAGGGCCCTGAGGGCGCTGGCCGCCTCGTCTGCCGAGCGTATCTGGCAATCCACGTAGAAGATGTACTCCCAGGGCCTGCCCTGCACGGGCCGAGACTCGATCTTGGTCATGTTGGTGCCCAGGGCGGCCAGCTCATTGAGGGCCGCGACCAGAGAGCCCGAGCGATTTTCGAGGGAAAAGGCCAGGCTGATCTTGTTGGCCTCGGCGTCGGTTTTGGCGTCAAAGGCCCGGCGGACCAGGAAGAAGCGGGTGTAATTTTCCGGGTTGTCTTCGATCGCGGTGACCAGAACCTGCGCGCCATAGTGGACGGCGGCAGCCTGGCTGGCGATAGCCGCGGCCTGGCGGTCGCCCTGCTCGACTAGTAGCTTGACGCTGCCGGCGGTGTCGTAGGAAGCCAGCGCGCGCATGGCGGTGTGCTCGGCCAGAAAACGCCGGCACTGGGCCAGAGCCACGGGATGCGACGAGACGCGCTCAATCTCTTCGACCGCGACGCCCGGCAGGGCGATGAGGTTGTGGCGGATGCGCAGCAGCGACTCGCGCTCGACGCGCACATCGTGGGTGAGCAGCAGGTCGAAGTGTTCGAGAACCGAGCCGGCGAGGCTGTTTTCGATGGGGATGACGGCAGCCTCGACGGCGCCCATGTCAAGCGCGCGGAAGACGTCGGCAGAGAGCGCGCAGGGAGCAATCTCTGCGTCTGGAACCATTTGCAGCGCGGCCTCATGGCTGAAGGAGCCGAATTCACCCTGAATGGCAATTTTCATCGTTTTTGGGTCTCCAAAGTGTTCTGTCTCAAAAATTCACGGCAAATCAATTGCGGTCAACTGAGCGAAACTCCAGCTCCACCGCAGGGGGCTGTCATCCTTGTGTCTGAGCCAACGCCAGCCCCACCGCAGGTGGTTCAGCTTGGGAGTGGTGAGTTGAAAGATCTGCGGTCGTTCTACAAATAACTTCAGAGACAGGACCGTAATTCAATCAAGCTGTTTTTATCGCCGCAGCCACAGGTCCGCGGCCGCAAAGGCCAGAAAAACCATGGCAATCACGCCGTTCATGGTGAAAAAAGCGGCATTGAGGCGGCTCAAGTCACGCGGGGAAACCAGGGAGTGCTCATAAGCCAGCAGCAGCGCAACAGCGGCAACGCCCAGCCAGCCAGCCAGTCCGAAGTGAAAGAGCAGGCCAAACCAGACCAGCAGCCCCAGCATGGCCACGTGCATCGCCCGCGCCGCCCAAAAAGCGGGCGCAAGGCCCACCGACTGGGGCAGGCTGTAGAGGCCGGCGGCGCGGTCGTGGTCATAATCCTGACAGGCGTAAAGCACGTCAAAGCCGCCCACCCAGAGAATGACGGCGGCGGTCAGCACCAGGATGCGCGCGTCGATCGAGCCGCGCACCGCGATCCAGGCCGCGGTGGGGGCAATGCCCAGCGCCAAGCCCAGCACCAGGTGCGACCAGCGGGTGAGGCGCTTCATGTAGCTGTAGCCCCACAGCACCACGAGCACCACGGGCGACAGCAGCAGGGTGAGCCGGTTCAACTCCGCGCTGGCCAGCACAAAAAGCGCCGCCGTGAGCAGCGTAAAGCCGAGCACGAATTGGCGGGTCAGCAGACCGGCGGGGATGGCGCGGTTTTTGGTGCGGGGATTGGTGGCGTCAAGCGCGGCGTCGGCCCAGCGATTAAAGGCCATGGCCGAGGAGCGCGCCGTCACCATCGCCACCAGAATCCAGGCCAGGGTGCGACCGGCGGGCAGGCCGTTGGCGGCTAGAATCGCCGCCGTGAGGGCAAAGGGAAGAGCAAAGATCGAGTGCTCCCACTTGATCATTTCAAGGGTCGTCCGCGTCTTGGCCCAAAGGGTTGGCATGGTTGGCTCCATGCTCCAGTGTAACGGACGAGTCTCTCAGCCTGATGAAGGCCGTGCTTTCCCCGGGGCTCAAAATCGAGACCGGGGGCACCCGGCGAACAGACTGCGGAATAACTTTAAGTTGTATTGCTCTGTATCAGGGCACGACTTTAGTCGTGCCGAAGACAGGTCAGGAAAATTGCGGGCTTTAGCCCCTGCGGGATTTTTTCTGTCACTTACATCCCCGCAGCGGCTAAAGCCGAGACTCGTTTTTGGCCTTGTTCGGCACGACTGAAGTCGTGCCCTGGCACAAAGCAAAAACACCGCGATTAGCGACAGGCTCCGTTAATTTTGGTCGTCGCGCCGATGCAGGGTCGGCTTGTCGTCGCTGCCCGAGCCGCTGTCGGTAGTGCTGGAGGGGCTGGTGGGGTCGCCGGTGGTGGTGCTGGCGCGGCGCAGAGAGGGCTTGTTGCCGCCCTTGGCGTCGGTCAGCCGGCGCTTGTTTTCGATGCGCGCCAGCCGCGCCTTGATGTCGTCAAACTCCGAGGTGGTCACCGTGTACTCGTCGCGGGCGGGCAGAATACGGGCAATCTCCTCTTGCGAGTGGAGAATGCGATCCGGCGTCTGGGGATGGTCGCTGAAAGCCTTCGAGACCATTCCAGGCTTGCGCTTTTCCAGAGCCTGCACCTTCTCAAAGAAGCTGATGAAGGCCTGCGGATCGTAGCCGGCGCGATACATGTATTGCACACCCAGATAGTCGGCCTGGGCCTCAAATTCGCGGGAGAACTTGAGGAAGGTGATGGGGATGGCCAGCGAGGAGCCTTCGTAGATGCCGTAGCCGGTCCAGCCGCCCACCAGGATCATCACCGGCACCATGCCGATTTGGGCGTAATTCATCCGGGTCATTTCGCGGGCCGTGTGGTGGGCGCAGACGTGGGCCGTCTCGTGGGCCATCACCCCGGCCAGCTCAGCCTCTTCGTCGGCGTTCAGCACCAGCCCCGAGTTCACATAGAAAAAGCCGCCGGGCAGGGCAAAAGCGTTGATCTCATCCGAGTCGATGACCTTGATGGTGAAGGGCACCTTGCAATCGGAGTTTTTGACGATGTTCTGGCCGATGCGGTTGACGTATTCGGTAACCACCGGATCGGTGATAAAGCGGATGCTCTTCTCGATCTCCGCGGCGTAGGAGCGCCCCATCTTGATTTCATAGTCAGTGGAATACCAGTTGCCCATGCCGCGACCGCCGATGTCGCGATTGCCCACGGCGCTGACGTCTTCAACCGAGCCGGGTTTCACGTTCACCTTTTGGCTGCCGACCTCGATGACCTTGTCGGGGTTGACGTCGGTCGCTGGCGCCGCCTGATCGCCGGCCACTGGCGTGGTGCCGGGAGCGGGCTTTTGGGCGGGCGTGTCGCCACTGGCAGGAGCTGCGCCGGGCGCGGCCTGGGGCGTCGTCTGCGCAGCTGGCGCACTGGCGGAAGTGGTCTGCGTCGTGGTGCTGGCCGGGGCGCTCTGCGCGGGGGCCGTGCTGGTAGTTTGCGCCGCGGGAGCGCTGGCCGTGGGCGCGCTCGCTGCGGGCTGGCTCGACGGCGTGGCTTGCGCCCCCGCCAGAGTGGCCAAAGCCAGCGCCCAAGCCGCCACAACCGCTGCCTGCAAAGCCATCCGATCTGCCCTCATCGCTCACCTCCGGCGCACACCTTCAGCCCTGCCGGGCCGTGCCGCTTCGCTTTATTATTTAGACGCTATACCGGCCGCTTTGGCAACTCCAGCAAAAAGTTTTCTTGCTTCCGCTGGCCTGCGCCGCCCGGCGGCTTCGTGCTAACCTCACACTACGGCATGAGACCGACCGACCCCGTATCCGCCCCTATACTTTCCGCCGGCTTGCCCCGCGTTTTGGGCCCGAGCCAAGCCATGGCCGTCGTTGTCGGCACCATCATCGGCAGCGGCATCTTTCTGGTTCCCAGCGAAATGATGCGCGACGTGGGCTCCTCGTCGCTGGTGTATCTGGCCTGGATCGTGGGCGGGCTGCTGTCTCTGTTTGGCGCCATGACCTATGCCGAGCTGGGCGCGATGCTGCCCTATGCCGGCGGCGAATACGTCTATCTGCGCGGCGCTTATGGAGATACGACCGCCTTCCTCTACATGTGGACCTGGTTTGCCGTCGCCAAGCCGGCCTCGATTGCTGCCGTCACCCTCGGCCTGGCCCGCACGCTGGAGTTTTTCCCGGCCTTTCACCACCTGGGCGAGCAAGCCATCGGCGGGCCGCTGCCGCTGCTCTGGTCGCAGATCTTCGCTATCATTGTCACCTGGCTCGTGACCGGGCTGAATTATTTGGGCATCAAAAAAGCCGCCGATTTTCAACTGGTTTTTACGATTCTCAAGGGCGTCTTGATTTTGATCGTTGCCGGGCTCTGCTTCAGCTCGGCGGCTGGTTCGTGGAGCAATTTTTTCACCTCGCTGCCCCACGCGGTGGGCGGCTTTATGGCGGCGCTGATCGCTACCCTCTGGGCCTATGACGGCTGGAACGACCTGACCATGGTGGCAGGCGAGGTAAAGCGCCCCGAGCATACGCTGCCCATCGCCCTCATCGGCGGCCTCTTCATTGTGGGCGCTCTCTTCGTGGCCACCAACGCCGGCCTGCAATACATTCTCCCCGCCGCGCGGATCGCCGCCAGCGAACGGCCAGCCGTGACCGCGCTTTCGGTGGTTGCCGGCCCCGCCGGAGCCGGCTTTGTGGCCGCCGCCATGGGCCTCAGCATCTTCGTCAGCCTCAACGGAACCATCATGTCGGGCGCTCGAGTGCCCTTTGCCGCGGCGCGCGACCGGCTGTTTTTCAGCCAACTGGCGCGCATCAGCCCGCGCTTTCACTCGCCCTCGACCTCGCTGGGGGTGCAGGCCGGGCTCTCCACGATTTTGCTGCTCTTCCTCAGCCGCTTTCAGCAGCACTTCGAGCTGGCCGTCTTTGCCGAGTGGCTCTTCTACATGCTGACGGCCTCGACGGTCTTCTTCTATCGCCGCCGGCGGCCCGATCTGGCGCGCCCCTATCGCGTCTGGGGCTATCCGCTGCTGCCATCCATCTTCATTGCCTCAGCCGCAGTGGTGCTGGTCGCCAGCTTCCTGGGCAATCTGAAAGGCTCGCTGCTGGGCTCGGCGCTGATTTTGCTGGGGTTGCCTGTGATGTTTCTGGTGCGGCGGATGAATTCTGAAGCGGTGAAGTGAGAAAGCGCCTTCACAGGATGCGGAAAAACTTCAAATAGCGTTCGCTCTGTCACAAGGGCACGACTTCAGCCGGACCAAAAACAGTTCAAGATATGAGCCACTTGCAAAATTCAAAGAGTGAAGCAAGAAGTGTCAGGGCACGACTTCAGTCGTGCCGAAAGATGCACAAGAAGATGTTGGGCTTTAGCCCCTGCGTCTGTTTGTTTTCATCAACTTGCAATTTCGCAGCGGCCAAAGCCGAAAAACCATTTTGGCCTCAATCGGCACGACTGAAGTCGTGCCCTTGTTACAAAGCTTGTCTTGATCGAGTTTTTACCGCAGCCAGTTCAGTCGGGCCGCAAATTGCTACCCCCGCCTTCTCGCCACTTCCTCATACACCGCCGCGTACTCCCGCGCCGGCTGCTCCCAACTATAGTTTTGCGCCATCCCATTCAGCATCAGGCGCTTCCAGCCAGCCTTGTCGGCGTAGGCCATCAGAGCCCGGTCGATGGCGGCCAGCAGCGCTTCGGGCGCAAGCCCCTCGAATTTGAAGCCCGTCCCGGTTCCCTGCCCCGCATTCCACTCGTTGATGGTGTCGTCCAGCCCGCCGGTGGCGCGCACAATCGGCACGGTGCCATATTTGAGCGAATAAATCTGATTCAGCCCGCAGGGTTCATAGCGCGAAGGCATCAGGAACATATCCGCGCCAGCCTCGATTTTGTGGGCCTGCCGGTCGTCGTAACCGATGCGCACCCCAACGCTGGCGGGGTGCCGAAAAGCCCACTCGCGGAAGAAGCGCTCGTAGTGGGGATCGCCCGAGCCCTGCACCAGAACCACCACTTCGCGCTCCATCAGCGGCTCGGCAATTTTGGCCAGCAGATCGAAGCCTTTTTGCGTGGCAAAGCGCGAAACAATGCCGATGACCGGCGTCTCCGCGCCGACTTTTTCCAGCCCGAAGGCGTGCAGCAGATCGGCGCGGCAGGCGCGCTTGCCAGCCAGTTTTTTGGGCGTGTAATGGGCCGCGAGATTGGGATCGGTGGCCGGATTCCACTGGGCGTAGTCCACGCCATTCAGAATGCCGCGCAGGTCTGCCCCACGGCCGCGCAGCACACTATCCAGCTTTTCGCCAAACTCGGGAGTCTGAATCTCCAGGGCATATTTGCGGCTGACGGTGGTCAGAATGTCCGAAAAAACCATGCCGCCCTTGAGAAAGTTGAAGCTGTCGAAGTGCTCCACCTGATCCATGGTGAAAAGACTCCAGGGAAAAAGCAACTGCTCGGTGGTTTTGGGGGGAAACCAGCCTTGGTAGCCGGCGTTGTGGATGGTGAGCACCACGCCCGTGCGGCCCAGCAGCGGGTCGAGTGCGTAGGTGGTGCGCAGGTAGATGGGAATCAGCGCCGCCTGCCAGTCGTGGACGTGGAAGACCTGGGGAACGCCGAGCAGCTTGGAGGCCTCGAGCACGGCGCGGCAATAGAGGCCAAAACGCTCCCAGTTGTTGGGGTAGTCGCCGCCGCCGGTGCCGTAAAGTCCTGGCCGGTCAAAGAGTTCCGGGCAATCGACAAAGTAGTATTGCACCCCGCCGCGCAGGCCGCCATCGACAATGCCGACAAAGCGGTTGTAGTAGGTAAAGGGGATGGTAAGGGAGCGCAGCGCATGGGTCATCTCGGCGGGCAGATGCCGCCGCACCGACGCATAAAGAGGCAGATAAACCGTAACCTGGTGGCCCAGCCTGACCAGTTCGGGAGGCAGCGCGCCGACCACATCGGCAAGGCCGCCGGTCTTGGCGAAGGGGACACACTCGGAAGCGGCGAAAACGATGTGCATGGACGAAAAATCTCCCGGGCGGGGCGCGAGCGAGGGTTCGACGAGCCCCCACGCCGCCAAAGGAAAAGTCTACTACGCGCCACCACCTGCGGTGGGGCCAGCGGCTCGCTATTCGCTCGCGCTATAGCGAAACCAGAGTAGCTGTACCCAAGGGCAATGCGGTTTTGCCCCTTTGCAACTTCCGCACGTGGAGATCAAGCAGCTAGTCTGGTTGTACGATAGAATTTCTGCGGGAATTGAAAGGTTGTCAAATGAAGAGCTGTGCTGTGATTGCACTGGTTGGAATGGCTCTGCTGGGCGGGATTGTGGCGGCGCAGGAGCCATCGCGCGGGCCGGATGGGGGAACCTCGACGCACGTCTCTGGCGTTGAAGTGCTGGCGATTCCCGACAAGCCGTTTTCCGCCGCCACCAGCACCGAGTGGACGCGCACCCTGGAGGACGGCAGCACGGTGGTTACACGGCTGGAGGCGAGGCTGGCGCGCGACAGCCGGGGGCGGGTCTATCGCGAAAATCATGCGTTTGTTCCCGCCGGTTCGGATCAGAAATCGCCACTCTACGAGATTCACATCTACGATCCCGGGGCGCGGGCGCAGATTCGCTGCAAGACGCACGCGCTGGAGTGCGTGGTGACGGAGTATGCGCCGGTGACGTTTTTGGAGACCCGTCCGGCTGGAGCTTATGCCAAGGGAACCCGCTCACTGGCCAGGGAAAACCTGGGCACGGATGTGATGGAAGGGCTGAACGTGATTGGAACCCGAGAGACGATCACGGTGAATGCGGGGGTGATGGGCAATGCGCAGCCGATTATTTCGACGCGCGATTTTTGGTATAGCGAGGAGTTGCAGACGAATTTGGCCGTGACGCGCCATGATCCGCGCGAGGGCACGCAGGTGATCCGGCTGAGCAATCTTTCGCAGGCCGAGCCGGATGCGCACCTGTTTGAGATTCCCATTGGGTACAGTGTGCGTGATCTGCGAGCCTCGGCGCGACACCGGCAAGGTCTGTAGGGAGCCTGAAAATTTCGATAATGGAAAAAGTGCCAAGAGGATATGAGATGAAAACTGGAGCCGAAGTTCCTCAAAATGAGATCAACCGCCGTGATTTTTTGCGTCTGGCGGCGATGAGTTCTGCAGTGCTGATGGCCTCGAGCCGCACGGCCTTGGGCGCGGAAGCGGAGACGACAGCGGTGCCCCACGCCGCCCTCCAAGCCCTGGCTCCAGGCGCCATTGAGCCACAAGGCTGGCTGCGCGCGTATCTGGAAAAACAGGCTGCCGAGCTGGGTTCGCAGTTGCCCAGCATCTCCTGGCCCTTCACCGAAGCCTATTGGGCCGGCGAAGAGCAGGGCGAGCCCGGCAACACCGAGGACGCCTGGTGGGCGTGGGAGCAGAAGGCCTATTGGCTGGATGGAGCGACGCGGCTCTCGCTGGTCTTGCAGGACGAAAAGCTGCTGGCCCTGACGCGCAAGTCGATTGACTATACGCTGACTCATCCGCGGGAAAACGACTACCTGGGGCCGAAAAATTTTCAGAGCATCAAGGAAGATTTTCATCGCTGGCCGCAGAATGTCTTCTTCCGCAGTCTGGCCGCGCTGGGCGACGCCGAGCACATGCCGGGGCCGGCTGAAGCCACCGACATTGCCGAAGCGCTGCGCAAACACTACCTGGGCGACAAAGCCGACTATGGAACGCCGATCAGAAACGTCACCAACATCGAGGCGATGCTGTGGTGTTATCACCACACGGGCGACGCGCGGCTGCTGGCGCTGGCCGAGAGCGCCTGGAAGGAATATCAGACCGTCGCCTCCGACAAGGAGCACGGTGATCTGTCGGCGCTGCGCGTTTTTGGGGCCACGCCCATCGACGCCCACGGCTGCACCTATGCCGAAACCATGAAGCTGCCCGCCATTCTCTATCTCTATACGGGCAAGGACGAATACCTGAAGTTTGCGCGGGCGGCCGAGCGGCGCATCTTTGACCATCACATGCTGATCGACGGAATTCCCTCGACCTCGGAGTGGTATCGCACCGTCACTTCTCTCGACTCGCATGAGACCTGCGACATCAGCGACCACACCTGGTCGTGGGGCTACATGCTGATGGCGACGGGCGAATCGGCGTGGGCCGACCGCGTGGAGCGGGCCTGCTTCAACGCCGCGCCGGGCGCGATCAAGAACGACTGGAAGGCGCTGCAATACTTCTCCTGTCCCAACCAGTTTTTGGCCACGCTCAACAGCGACCACAACGTGATGGCGCACGGCGGCTACATGATGGCCTATCAGCCGAACCCCGGCAAGCGCACCGCCTGCTGCGGCGGCAACGTGCATCGCATCTTTCCCAACTACGCCCTGCGCATGTGGATGAAGACCAACGACAACGGGCTGGCCGCGGTGCTCTATGGGCCTTCGAAGGTGAAGGCGACCGTGGGCGCTGCCAAGCAGGAAGTGGAGATTACGCAGACCACCAGCTATCCCTTCGAGGAAGAGATTCACTTCAAAATCAACGCCGAGCATGCGGTGGCGTTTCCGCTGGCCCTGCGCATTCCCGAGTGGTGCGAGAGGCCGCGGCTCACGGTCAACGGTGCGGCGATTGCAGCCCAGCCCAACAGCAAAGGATTTGTGGTGGTCGAGCGCAGCTTCAAACCGGGCGACGTGGTGACGCTGAGCTTGCCCATGCAGGTGGCCGTCTCCCGCTGGCCGCAGAACGGCGTGGGCATCGAGCGCGGCCCGCTGGTCTACTCGCTGCCCATCAAAGAAGACTGGAAGCAGATCGTCGAGCCGAAATTTACAACAGCGGAGTTTCCCAGTCTGGAGGCCACTCCCGCCAGCCCCTGGAACTATGCGCTGGAGCCGGAAAAGCTGGCCAGCGAGGCGCGCTTCGAGCGCCAGGCTGGCGAGGTTTTTGATCCCTGGACCAATCCGCCCAGCACACTGACCGTGCCGGCCAGGAAGGTGGTTGGCTGGGAGCTGCAAGCCAACCCCGACAACCCCAGCCAGAAGTTCACCCCTCCCTTGCCCGAGCAGAGCGCGATCAGGCTGAGTGAGACGGTCGAGCGGGTGACGCTGGTTCCCTATGGCTCGACGCAGTTGCGGGTGACGATTTTTCCGGCGACGCGGGGGTAGGGCAGAGACAGTGGACAGCTTACTGTGAACAGTGGACAGTTTGCGACTATTAGCGGCAAATGGCATCTCACAAGAGAGCTAGCGGTTCACTGCCCACTGTTCACTGCCCACTGTTCACTGCCCACTGTTCACTGTAAGCTATTAAAGGATCCATGACTTCTTCCGAGCAGAGCCGCCGCAACGCCTTTCAGCAGACGCTTCTCAGCGCCCGCCGCACCATGGTGTTCAGCGAGATTTTGAAGCTGGCATTAGACAGCTTTCGCGCCAGCAAGCTGCGTTTTGCGCTGACTGCGCTGGGCATGGTGATCGGCACCGCCTCGGTGATTCAAGTGGTCACCATCGGGCTGACCGCGCGCGAATACGTGCTGCAACTGCTGGAAAAGCTGGAGACCAACTCGGTCGAGGTGGAGTACTCCGGGGGCAGCGCGACCGGCGCGGAAAATGTGCAGTATAACGACTTCCTGACCCGCGAGGACGAGAAGGCAGTGGTGGCGCAGTTGCCCGGTGTGCAATACTCGTCGCCGATTCTCGAGATGCACGACCGCATCAACTTTGGCGGCGGGGTGATGAAGGATACGCTGGTGCTGGGCGTGAGCCCGCAGTATCTGAATATTCGCAATCTGCTGGTTCCGGTGGGCCGCTTCATCGACGACACCGACGACACTGCCCACACCAAGTGCGCGGTGGTCACCGAGCCCTTTGCCCGCGAGCGCTTTGGCGGCGCCGACGCGGCCATCGGCCAGACCTTCGAGATCAGCGGTATCCCTTTCACCATTATTGGGGTCTTCAAGCAGAGTGTGGACGACTTTGGCATGTCGGAATTGGCCGACCAGACGATTTTGATTCCCTACTCGGTGGCGCGCTACTTCACCGGCAGCGAAAACGTGAAGCAGATTTATTTTTCCATGCGCGGCATGGACGAGGTGCCCGACGCGGCCAAAGAGATCGAGCGCATCATCAAGTCGCGCCACCGGCCCGACTCGGTCTACCACACGCAGACGCTCAAGGAGTTCCTGACCATCGCCGGGCAGATCATGTACGCGCTGACGGCGGTGTTATTTCTGGTGGCAACCGTGACCCTGGCGGTGGGTGGGGTGGGCATCATGAACATCATGCTGGCCACGGTGCGCTCACGAATTCGAGAGATCGGCATTCGCAAGGCGATGGGCGCGACCTACCGCGAAATCAAGCTGCAATTCCTGGCCGAGGCGGTGATCATCTCGCTCGTGGGTGGGCTGGTGGGCATTGCTGTGGGGCTGGCGCTGCCCTTGTCTCTGCGCCTTTTCACCAGCTATGCCATTCCCATCTCACCGTGGTCAATCATTATCGCGCTGGCCTCGGCGATGCTGGTGGGCGTGGTCTTCGGCACGGTTCCGGCCACCCGCGCCGCGCAGATGAACCCGGTGGATGCGCTGAAGTACGAGTAGGCGCAAGGGATCCTGTCTCTAATTTTCACGTCATAAAAAGCGCTGTCCTTCTAAGCGACGCCAGCCCCACCACAGGTGGTTCAGTTCGAGGGGGTCAGGGCAAACGCATCCTCTCCAGTTTTGAAAGGGCACGGATTTATCCGTGCCGCAAAAGAGAGAAATATGTCGGGCTTCAGCCCCTGAGGGAAGGGTTGGGACAGAAAATACATCCCTCAGGGCCTAAAGGCCGCCAATTGAGGAGGCATTGGACGGCACGGATAAATCCGTGCCCTTTCAAAACCTG
>Ga0224528_1000825_pt1 | contig 22833 bp, 19 predicted proteins | sample CBST25metaG_2_FD_179888 | JGI IMG/M metagenome (GOLD analysis project Ga0224528, IMG submission 179888) | Peat soil microbial communities from Stordalen Mire, Sweden - C.B.S.T25 | ecosystem: Environmental > Terrestrial > Soil > Wetlands > Peat | place: Sweden: Norrbotten County, Stordalen Mire...
AGCAAAGCTCGAATGCTCGACACCCTCGACCTCGCCATCACAGCCGCCATGGCAGCTATCACCGCCCAAGATTCCGCCGCTTGGTTTCAATCCTGCGGATATCGGACACAGACACTATGAAACCGCTTTAAGAACACAAAACTCGGCGGTTTTCACAGGAAGGCTTCGTCTTGCCAGAAAGCCGACATGGTGGCTGTAGGCGGCGACTATAAGGCAATTAATGACCAGCAAGGCACCGCTGCTTTCACCGGCGGCACTAACAAGTTCCAAGAGGCACAAACACCGCCTCACGGCTTCCGCTCGGATGTCGCCTACGACGAGGTCACAAAGACATGGATCACAGTCGGCCCCAATGGCACTGATATCTCCACAGACGACGGGCGCAACTGGCGCTCACTCAAACCTGCCTCCATCGACGCATCCGACGCCGACCGCAATTGGAATGCGCTCTCCCTCCCATTCGTCGTCGGCCCCAAAGGCCGCATCGGCAAGCTCCGAACCGATGCAGCAAAGCCCTAGGTGTGTGTAGCCAGAATGGTGGATAGGCGGGGATCAACAATTCCAAACCTTTGGGACGGCCCATCAACCTTGGTTGGTTAAACCCATTCGCCATTCCTCATTAAGGGGTCGACAGCATTTGACGCATTGATGCCGTCGACATCGAGCTGGCCAGAGCCGATCATCCAGTCGACGTGGATCAGGCTGTCGTTCGCGCCCTTGGCCGCGAGTTGCTCAGGTGTCAGCTTGTCCCCGTCTAGCACGCAGGAAGAATAAGACTGGCCTAAGGCGATGTGAGACGCTGCGTTTTCGTCAAACAGTGTATTGAAAAAGAGCAGCCCGCTGTGAGCAATCGGGGAGGAATGTGGCACGAGTGCGACTTCGCCCAATCGACGCGCACCTTCGTCGGTGCTGATTAGACGCTCGAGCACTTCCTGACCTCTGGTTGCGCGGGCCTCGACAATACGACCGCCTTCAAAGCGTACTTGGATTCCTTCGATCATCGTGCCTTGATGGGAAAGAGGCTTGCTGGCCAATACTGTTCCGTCGGCGCGATCTTTGTGCGGAGTGGTGAATACCTCTTCGGTTGGAATGTTTGGAATGCAATAACGACCGTTGCCGGCAGTCGTTCCGCCACCCATCCAAAGGTGGTCATCTGCAAGGCCCAGTCGGAAGTCGGTTCCAGGACCGCGGTATTGCAGCGCGGAGTAGCGCTTTTCGTTCAAATGCTCGGCTCGCTTTTGCAACTGAGCGTCATGAGATTTCCAGGCACTGACGGGATCATCAGAGTTAATGCGCGAGGTCTCAAAGATCGCGTTCCACAGGTTGGTCAGAGCAACATCAGGCGGGTCGTTAGGAAACATAGCGGCGGCCCAAGATGGGGTGGCACTCGCGACGATCGTCCAGTTGATTTCATGCCGCGTAATCAGTTCGAGCGCAGGTCGGTAGGCTTTGGAGACGGCGTGATTGGCTCGGCCTACTTTCTCAGGGTCTTCGTTTGAGAGGAGCAGGGGATTTGCGCCCGCAATTGCTAGCCGTGCCGCACCACTTCTGAACGCTGCGCCCATTCCGTCGTACAACCAACTGGGAGCGCGGTCGAAGCTTTCATTTGGAGCAAAACGATAGCGCATGAGCGTGGCTTCATCATCGCTGTACAGAGTGGTGACCAGCGAGGCACCGGCACGGTAGGCATGCTCCGTGATGCGTCGGGCGAGCGGCATTGAATCGAGCGATGCTGTTATGACGAGTTCTTGTCCAGATGCCAGACCGAGGCCGACGCGGATGGCAACTTCGGCGAGGCGGTCCAGTTTCTGTTCGTGGGTCAACTGTTCAGTCGCGAGAGCAATATTATCCATACCATTATGGATGCGTCAGAGACTCTTCGAGGAAACTTGCGAGCTGATGATTCATGAAATCTGAGTCGCAAATGTGAGCGAAAGTTAGAAGTCCAGAGGTAGGCCACGCAGGGTGTCCATCGTGAGTACGGGGCCCTCCTTGCAGACATAATGAGAACCAACATTGCAACGGCCACATTTGCCAACACCACACTTCATTCGATTTTCGAGACTGGTGTAAACAGAACCGGGGACCACGCCCATTTTCTCGAGGATGGGGAGGGTGTTCTTGATCATGATGGGTGGACCGATGACGAGTGCGACTGGGTCGTGAAGCGAGAGGTTAGCGCGCTCAAAGACTGATGGGACCAAACCGATCTCACCTTTCCAGTCGGGCGTTTCGCCTCCGGGATCGACACAGGTGATCACGCGCACGCGCTCACGTGTCGACCATTCTTTGAGTTCATCGACAAACACAAGATCAGCGACTGTGCGCGCTCCGTAGACGACGGTGATCTCACCGAATTGGTCTCGATTTTCGAGAGCATACCAGACGGCACATCGGATTGGAGGCATGGCGATTCCGCCTCCGAGGAAGACAAGGTCATGGCCCTTCCATAGGTCTACCGGGTAGCCGTTTCCATATGGGCCTCGAAAGCCAATGACGTCGCCGACCTCGACTTGCCACATCGCGTCGGTGACTCTGCCGACTTTTCGGAAACAGAATTCGATTCGGTCCTTCCAACTCGAACTGGAGCAGATGTTGAAGGTGGATTCACCCGATCCGAAGACCGAGAAGATGCCGAACTGGCCAACTGTAAATGAGAAATTCCGGGCGCGTTCTGGATCGAGAAAACGTATTGCAACCGATTTGACGTCCGAGGTTTGCTGGCGGACCGAAATTACTTCCATGAGGTCGGGCTTATAAATGTTTGCCATGATTCAGATCTCTGTGAGAATGCTCAGCACGCCGAGGCCGACAGGACAATTTCTGACGCAATTGCCGCAGCCGGTGCAGAGGATCGCATCGAACTTTTCTGGATAAGTTGCGAACTTGTGTAGAACGCGTTGGCGCTGTCGCGCAGGTTGAGAATTTCGCGGATTGTGGCCGGACGCGTGTTGGGTGAATTGTGAGGACTGGCAGGAATCCCAGGTTCTGACCCGAGCACTACCGGCACTTGGTCCCGCATCAACGATGTCAAAGCAATGGCAGGTGGGGCAGGTAAAAGCGCAAGCTCCACATCCGACGCAGGTTCGTCCGTGATCGGCCCAGAAGGTGTCTTCGAAGTGAGTTTCGGCGAAAGCTCTTACCTTTTCGGAATCGAATTTTCGAGGTGGCGCGTCGGTCACATGGCCGGGTTCGGTGCCGGGTTCGGTGACACCAGCAAACAACTGCCGTCCCTTTTCGGTGATGCATCGAACTTCATAGCGTCCCGTGCTAATCTCCAGCAACATCGCATCGCTTCCGTTTGTAGCAGACGGTCCGAGCCCGACGGAGGTGCAGAAACATGCGTCGTCGCTTTTGGTGCACGCGATCGTCACAATGGTCGTTGCGGTTCGGCGTCGATTGTAGAAATCGTCCACAGAATCCCAGTTGAAAACGTGATCGAGTATTGGCAGGGCGGCCGCATCACAGGGGCGTGCACCGAGTATGATCTGCTGACCTGCAAATTCAGAAGGTTCGCTCAACTCAATTGAGCTTCCTTGAACACGGTAGCTGTAGAGTGTCTCGGCCTTGGGAAAAAAGAATTCCTTTATCGAGTTTGCGGGACGCGTTTCAGGGGAGAAGGCAAGAGCCTCGGCAGAGAGGAGAGGCATGTAGAGAAATCGACCCTTGATCGCGACAGGAGAAATCACAGGTGTGCCTGCAACTATCCATTCGGCGGCAAGGTGCTTAAGTTTTGTCTCTGTGATCGTCTCGCTCACTTGATGAACTCCTCTTTGTCCTGCTTTGCAAACGAGCCGATGAGTAGTTCAGCCGATAGATCAACTCCGGCTTGATATCCTCCGAAATGCTCTTTTGCTGCCTTCGCAAGTTGCAGATTCATCAGTCCGAGATCAATACCGACCGGACACGCTTTCGCGCACGCGCCGCAGCCTACGCAGCGACCAGCCAAATGTAATGCACGGGTGATGTGCCACGCGAAGTTTCCTTTAGTCGAGGCGGCCGGATCGATTGTGATCGGGCGGTTCTTGTCTACAAGGCAGCGCTCGCAATAGCACAGGGGGCACACTTGGCGGCACGCATAACATTTGACGCAACGACTAAACTCCTCAACCCAATATGCCATTCGCTGGGCGCGCGGAAGTTGCATCAGGGCATCCAACTTGTTTGGACTTGATTCTTGACTTGGAATTAGGTCCGCTGCTTCACCGATGATTTGGTCAGCGAAGCGCGGAGTACGTGAAGTGCAAGCGACGCACTTCGGGGACTCAAGTCCCTCACACGCCATGCCAATTACATGAAGATTCTCACGCAGGAGTTGGGACTCCTTTTCAAGCACAACAAGTGCACGCTCGTCGCAAGCTTTCACCACGATTGCGGCCTTGCCGAGAGCCTTCACTTCCTTACGCTTGAGATACATCGCAAGGTTTGCAGTGCAACGGTTATTCCATACGAGCCGCTCTGCATCTTCAGGATGAGTGATGATTACGGGGCCGCGCTCGCCGTAGCCGATCACTGCTTTGACGTCACCCTCGATAAGCAATCTGCGGGCTTCAGATCGCAATTTGGATTCGCCGGAGAATGTTTCGAGCGGCGAGGGTGCGTGCGGCGGCTGTGGCAATAAGTGCGCGGAACCAGCAGCGTAGAGTTCGCTGTATGGACCCATCTTGCGCGTCTTCTCGGTGACTTCCGTTACGACCTGCTGAAACTTCTTCCCTTCGGCAGCGGAGATCCATGCGAAGTGGATGCGATCCAGGTCGAACCCGAGGAGGTTCAGCAGTTCGCGGAAGAGAATCCATCGGCGTCGCGCATGGTAGTTACCGGAGGTGTAATGGCAATCACCGGGATGGCAGCCAGACACGATGATTGCGTCGGCACCGACTTCAAAGGCTTTGATGATCAGGTTGAAGTCAATTCTTCCGGTGCAGGGAAGCTTCACGATGCGGACATTTGGCGGATACTCAAGGCGCGCGGTCCCGGCCAGATCAGCGCCAAGGTAGGTACACCAGTTACAAACGTATGCAATGATCTTCGGCTCGAATTGGATCGTGTCACTCATATCAGGCTCTCGAGCATGGCGTAGATTTGCTGTTCAGCAAAACCCTGAAGATCTGCGCTCTTGGAAGGACAAACAGAAACGCAGGTTCCGCAGCCCATGCAAATCACAGGATTCACGCGCGCAGTATTTTTCACGAAGACTCCGCGAGGAGTGCGCACTTCGGCATGCTCAATCGCGTTATAAGGACAGGCATGTGCACAGGCATAACAGGCAGCACAAGTTTGCTCAGCGATAGTTGCAACTTCCGGCTCGCGAGTTACATGGTCGGAGGCAAGCAGAATTTGTACCTTGCTGGCAGCCGCCGATGCCTGAGCAACAGACTCAGGAATGTCCTTGGGGCTTTGTGCCGCACCGGCGACAAAGACTCCGGCTACGTTGGTTTCCACCGGGCGCAGTTTGGGGTGTGACTCTAAGAGAAATCCGTACTGGTCATAACCAACGTGGAGCTTCTGTGCAAGCTGCTCGACTCCGGCGGCGGGTTGCATAGCCGTGGCCAAGACTACAAGGTCGGCTTCGATCATCACGGTAGTTCCGGCCAGGGTGTCGGCGCCACGCACCATCAGATGACCACTCTCTTGCGTGATCTTCGAAACACGTCCTCGGTAATACTTCGCTCCGTCCTCCTCAATGGCGCGGCGTACGAATTCGTCGTAGCCCTTGCCTCCGGAGCGGATATCCATGTAAAAAACGTGTGCCTGTCCATCGTGGATCTTGTGCTTGTAAAGCATCGTGTGCTTTGCGGTATACATGCAGCAGATCTTCGAACAATAGGGAACACCCTTCGCGTTATCGCGCGAACCTACGCACGAGATGAAGACTACGTTTTTGGGAGTAACTCCGTCCGAGGGGCGTTTCAACACACCACCAGTGGGCCCGGAAGCAGATACAAGACGTTCAAATTGCAGCGAGTCGATGACGTCCTTGTACTTGCCATAACCGTATTCGCCGTAACCGCTTTGGGCAGCTTTATCCTGGGCTTTGGAAATGTCATACAGCCCAAATCCAGTCGCGACTACGATTGCGCCGACATCCTCTTCGACGATCGTGTCCTGGTCGTCGTAGTTGATTGCGCCAGACTTGCAATTCTTTGCGCAGATGCCGCAGCCCTTGCCCTTCTTTGTACGATTGCACTGGTTCTTGTCGATCACGGGGCGCGCCGGAACGGCCTGAGGGAAGGGGATATAGATCGCTGTTCGATTTCCCATGGAGTAATCGAACTCGCTCGGATTCTTCTTCAGCGGGCAGCTATTCCAACAATCGCCGCACCCTGTGCACTTATCCATGTCGACGAAACGCGCCTTCTTCCGGATCTTGATTTTAAAATTGCCGATGAATCCGTCGACAGCTTCCACTTCGGAGTAACTGTATAGCTTTATGCGCGGATGTTGTCCGACCTCGACCATGCGAGGAGTGAGAATGCACTGCGAACAGTCGAGTGTAGGAAAGGTTTCGGAGAGCCCCGCCATTTTGCCGCCGATGGACGGAGCACGCTCAACCAGTACGACTTCATGGCCGGCATCAGCAATATCCAATGCGGCTTGAATTCCCGCCACTCCACCACCTATCACCAGGGCTCGGCGCGTGACAGGTACACGGATGGTCTTCAGAGCTTTGTTGTTCCTGACCTTTGCCACCGACATCCGGATAAGCTCAATGGCTTTCTGTGTAGCATCCTCGCGGTCAGAATGCACCCATGAGCACTGCTCACGAATGTTGGCCATTTCCACCAGGTAGGGATTGAGTCCGTTCGCCTGTGCAGCCTTCCGAAAAGTCTTGAGGTGCATGTGCGGAGAGCAGGAGGCCACGACAATTCCATCCAAGCGCTCGGACGCGATCTTTTCGCGGATCATGCCCTGTCCCGGATCTGAGCACATGTACTTGTAAGCAACAGCACACGCCACGCCCGGCAACTCACCGGCGCGCTTGGCGACCAACTCCACGTCAACTGTACGTGCGATGTTTTCGCCGCATCCGCAAACAAAAATGCCAATTCTGGACATAGTCTACCGTTCTGTCACAAAGTGGCGGTCAATTCCTAACTGCTTGGCGGATAGCCCCAGCGCAAGGCCGACCAGATCGGAAAGGTAATACACCGTCATGTTGAATTTCTTGCCGTATCGCCGCTCAACAGCGGCTTGCTTCATGTCGAGATTGATGTGGCACATGGGGCAAGCAACGACTACCGAGGTTGCACCGTGCTCGCTGGCGTTGTTTAGTATCTTGTATGCGAGACTCAACACCGTCTCCTCACTCGCCATGGTCATGCCAGCGCCGCAACACTCCGTCTTGTAACTCCAGTCGACAGTTTCGGCTCCAAGGACGGACAGCAGCGCTTCCATTGAGGTCGGTTGCTCGGAATCGTCGAACTGCACGATCTTTGGAGGACGCAGCAGTAAGCAACCGTAGTAACAGGCGGCGGTAATGGATGAGAGGGAATTCTTGACCGCTGCCTTTAGATGATCGAGGCCGACGTTCTGAAAGATCTGAATGAGGTTTAGAATTTCGGTCTTACCACTTATGTCAGCTTCGACTACTTGCGAGAGCTCGCGCCTAACGTCTTCGTCCGCAATTGCCTCACGCACCTTTAAGAGCTGCATGGAGCACAGTGGGCATGGAGCAAACACTTGCTTGAATCCGTCCTGTTCGGCTAACGCAAGATTTCTTGCGGGAAGCGCCATCGACAGTTTGTTATTTAACGAGTGAGCCGCTGTAGCTCCGCAACAGATCCAGCCATTGACCTCTTTAAGTTTGAGTCCGAGAGTTTCGAGACAAGCCCGCAGCGATTGCTCGTAATCGTTAGAGGACCCATGCAGCGCGCAACCAGGATAATAGCCGACGTTCATTTCTCGATCTCCGTGCAACGTGCGAAAATCCGGTCCACAACCGAGAGATCCTTTGAGCGGGGCTGCGAGAGATGTAACTTTTTCAAACGTCTCAGCTGGGGCGCGAGGGACGCATCCTTGAAGAGAAACGAGAACTCACGCGTGCGTAGTGCTACCGTGCTTTTGAATCGAGCAATCAGGTCCAATTCGTTTAGTCGACCGTTGCGCCGGATGTTGTCCAAGAATGCTCTTTGAAATGTGACGATCTGTTGAGCTTGTGGATTGACCTTGTCTTGTAGGAGCGAGACTTCCCGCAATGCGTCCATGATCGCCGCGCAATCCACTTCTTTAGGGCATCGACTGGAGCAAGTGAGACACGAAACGCATTGCCAAATAGAACTTGATCTCAGTGCCTTGTCGACGTTTCCTAGTTGTAGCAGGCGAATTATCTGGCTAGGGCCGATCTCCATGTGTTCTGAGACAGGGCAGCCCGCAGTGCACTTGCCGCACTTGTAGCAGTTTGCAGTTTTGGTTTTGGAGAGCGTCTCAATCAATGCCACTTGCGCGGCATTCGAATCGTCCCTGTGGTTCGGGTTGTGGATTCCCTTTGGGAGTGTGCCAGGGAGGAGATGGGGATTCTCTGGCGTAGTTTTAGCGTTGGGAACGGAGAGATTACTCATATTAAGAAACTCCTATACCGGCTTGCGTACTGAAACTGAAGACAGGTCGGCATTGATTGGCCCAACAGCTTGTTAACACTCCGTTGCCAACACAAATCCACCATTGTCGCGCCCGAAACCTCGTTAGAATCGATTCAGACAAGTTACACTTTCCAAACGCCCACCGACAATTCATTCCAGCGTTATAAGTGAAGCAATCTTGAAACTATCGAAATAAAATTCTGCCGCATTTAATGTTTTCTGCGAAGAACATCTGGCAATTTCGATGAGCAGAATTTAAGTGGTAACACCAATGCTGTACGGCCAAGAATTATGGCGCAAGGTGTCTTACCTGCGCAAGCGATTAATGCGCCCCTAAATGATTTATTTGAGCAGAATGGTATTACCAATACGAAAAGAAGTCACTATCTGCGGGGGCGAAGAATTCATTGCGGGATGTTTTTCAATGCCAAATTGACGGATGACACAAACTGTCGATTTCGGCCAAATATAACCTAGGAGAATCGCAGGCTTGCTAGTCGAGGAGGGGCTCACTGCTGAAATCGCAGGGGACTGCCGCTCGTTTTTCACTACTCTCGCGGGCCAGTTCTAGCACGCGAATAGTGCGCCACGCCTGATTCCCAGTAACGGCCAGAGGCGCGGTGCCAAGCAGAGCATCGCGGACGTTTGCATAATACCCGCGGTAGTCTCCGGGCAACGTGGGTATTGGAGTGCCCACGATGCTTCCGTGGTCGTCGACGGAGAGTTTTCCCCAGTTCGCCTCCGGTTCCTCACCCCAGTGCGGCTGGCTGAACCTTTCACCCCGCTTCAGTGCATCTTCTTGCGGATCCACGCCGAACTTGATGAAACTACCTTGGGTTCCATGTAGCAAAAAACGAGGCGCAGGAATGCATGCAAGACAAGTTGCACTTAACAGCACTTTGAAGCGTGGGTAATACAGGTTTAAATCGAACGTGTCATCCAGCAGCGCGGAGTCCCGATTCGTACTTACGTCAGCGAAAATCGCATCCGGCGCTCCGAAGAGCGTCAGCGCCTGGTCCACAAGATGTGAGCCCAGGTCGAGTAGTATTCCGCCACCAACTCCGCTGTCCCGCCATGTATCAAGTTTTGGCTGAGGACGCCAGCGATCGATGTGTGACGAAAAGTCCACCAGACGTCCGAGTGTTTTCTCATCCATGAGTTTCTTTACGGTCAGAAAGTCACCATCCCATCGGCGATTCTGGTAGGCCGAAAGCAGGCGTTTCTTTCTGTGGGCTAGCTCGATCAACTTCGTTGCATCTGTCGTGCTAAGGGCAAAGGGCTTGTCAATCACTACGTCGCGACCGGCTTCGAGTGCCTGGGCGGCCAAACTGAAGTGGCTGGCATTCGGAGTGGCGACCACGACCAGACGAATCGTCTCGTCGTCAAGCATTTCTTCTACGCTGCGTGCAATGGAGACACCCGGATAGGTGCCAGCCGCTGAATCGCCGCTACGCTGCACAATGGTCGCGAGTTTCAGTCCGGGAACGGCATCCACTACCGCCGTATGGAATATGCGTCCCGCAAATCCATACCCGATTACAGCAACACGAATCTGTTCATTCACTGTTACGCTCTTCGCAACAACGTGGACTCCACTTCAGGCTCTCGAACCCTGGCAACTTATTGGGGTGTTTCTGGTGTTTCATCCACTTCCATGAGCTGTGCGCGATGCGCTCGATTCAAGTGGTCCTGCATCGTATCCCTTGCTTCCTGGGGGTTGTGCTTGCGAATGGCGCGATAAATCTTTCGATGCATCTCGGCTGACTCTTTGAGATCAGAAGCGTGCCTTACCGTTGCGATGCGGAAGTCATACATTGCCGCAACTACCATGCCAGTGAGAGCCGAGAGAATCCGATTGTTGGAAGCTTCTGCAACGAGCGCGTGAAATTTCACGTCATGTGAGAGGTAGGCCTCTGGATGGTCGACGGAGGCAAAGATTCCTGCAAGCTCTTCGGCTAAGAAGCTCAATTGTTCAAAATTAGCGTGCTCGGCGGCGAGGCCTGCGGCCGCGGTTTCCAGCGCCAAGCGAGCTTGAAACATCTCTTCCCGAGTGAACCCGCGCAAGGTAGCCATTAATTTCAGTGGGCTAGCGTCCAGCACGGGTGGGCTGTCTACATTGACCACGTAGGTGCCAGAGCCACGGCGCGAGTCCAGGATGCCCATGGCGACTAGGCTCCGTAACCCCGCTCTTAATGTGGGGCGGCTGACTTGAAGCTTCAACGACAAGCTGCGTTCCGCTGGCAGGCGATCCCCCGGTTTGAGCTTTCCAGCCTGAATCAATTCGCGAAGATAATCCAAAACCTGCTCAGAAGCCTGATTGTCCGAAGATTTTTCGAGCGCTCCTTTTACTGAAACCTTCTTCTTGCGTAGGGTAGTTCGATCTCCAGGGGTTTCGCGTTTCTTGGGTTTGCTCAGTACCGAGGGTCCCATCTTTCACCTGCTACAGCGCTTCAATTGGTACAACCAATATAGATCGGCAAAGAATTATTACTCACAAAACCAAACACGTGCAAGCGTTTAGTGTTATTTGGGCCCTGCCAACGTCTGGCATCGAAAGTTTGCAATGGTCTTACCGCGGGGTAATTAGATCCAAGCGGCTTCGACACATCAACGGAAGAGTACAGCCGATGCTGGGTCGGTATGTTTGCCTTACTCATCCCTAGAAACAGAGTTAAGTATCTTGGAGACAGAGATATACGTCGTTATGTCGTTCGAGTGCTCTGGTCTTAAAGGATGGAACTAATTTTATGGGATTTAAACAAAGTCATTGACATCGGCTGCTTACTCGAAGTATTAGACATGTGCAACAAATTTGGTAATACCACCGTTGAAGTACTTTTCTCGCCGAAATTGTGCTGGTCAGCGCGAGTGACTTTGGAAGGAAAACGTCGATGAATAACAGTGCCGTATCCCCTGCTCGGGGACCCAACGCGACTAAAGTGATTGCAGCAATCGGTCGCTACCGCTGGACAATCTGTGCACTACTGTTCTTTTCAACCACCATCAATTACATGGATCGGCAGGTTCTTGGACTGCTGAAGCCAACGCTGATGGGGCAACTGCACTGGTCTGAGTCCAATTTCGGCGACATTGTCGCTTGCTTCTCTCTCTTCTACGCATTTGGTTACATCGGCGTAGGACGCTTGATGGACAAGATCGGCGTCAAACGCGGACTAGCTGGCTCCGTGTTTTTCTGGAGTCTATTTGCCTGTATGCACGCGTTCATGAGCACGGTCCTCGGGTTCAAGGTCGCGCGTGCAACTCTGGGCTTGGCTGAGGGCGGCAACTTTCCTGCTTCAATCAAGACGGTGTCGGAATGGTTCCCGGCGAAGGAACGCGCTCTGGCCACTGGCATATTCAACGCCGGTAGCAATGTAGGCGCTGTTGTCGCTCCCATCATGGTTCCACTCATCGTGATCCATTGGGGTTGGCGACCCGCTTTCATCGTGACCGGATCTATTGGCTTCATTTGGGTGGCGGTCTGGCATTTTATGTACAAAAATCCGCAAGAGCATCCGAAGCTTTCGGCTACGGAGCTTGCCTATATCACCAGCGATCCTGTGCTTCCGGAGGTGCGCATTCCTTGGATCCAACTCCTTAAGTATCGGGGAACATGGGCCAACATCGTGGGTACCTGTTTGAGCGCCCCGGTATGGTGGTTCTATCTCAACTGGGTTCCGGGATTCTTCTCCAAGCGGTTTCACGTCAATATGTTGGCGGCTATCTTGCCGATCGTGATCATCTACGGAATGGCGGATTTCGGCAGTGTCGGTGGGGGGTGGCTCTCATCGCACCTAATCAAACGAGGCGTTAAGACTCTGCGTGCTCGTAAGATTACCTTCCTCATTTGCGGCCTCCTCGTTGTGCCGGTTTTCATGGCCGCTGATGTCTCGAACATGTGGGTTGCGGTTTTTCTGATCGGCTTGGCAGCGTCGGCTCACCAAGGTTACTCGGCCAATGTTTACACGATTGTGTCGGATACAATGCCGCAGAATGCCGTTGGGTCAGTGGTCGGCATCGGAGGCTTCTCTGCCTACATGGTCAGCGTGTTTGTGTCCATGGGAGTCGGGCGCCTGCTTGATGCGACTCACGGAAACTATCATCTCCTGTTCGTCATTGCCTCCTCGTTGTATCTGATTGGGTTAGTGATCATGCACATGATCCTACCAAAAACGGGATCGGGCGTTACTCCGGCTGGCGTCGAGGTTTAACCGGGTTCGGGGTTGTAGATACCGGAAGGAACAAAGGGCCGTTCGATACGGCGGCAAGAAGAACTAACTGTTCGACTTTACTTAGGGGGAATACGTTCAAATGTGGTCAATTCACCGTTGTGGAATTACGGTGGCCGCGATTGCACTGCTTGCGGCATCCACCGATCTAGCTCGCGCTCAAGATAGCCAACCGAGCAACCAGCAGGTTTTGCAAGAGTTGGAATCTCTGAAAGCGAAGATACAAGATGTCGAAGCGATGAAGGCGCGGATCCAGCAACTCGAGGACCAGTTGAAGATCAACGCGGCTAACGCGGCGGCTGCCAAAGCTCAAGCTGATGAGGCCAAGAAGGTGGCCGATGCTACGGCACTGAAGACGGCCGATTCAGTGAAGGTCGCAGAGAAACTGTCCAAAGGGCGATTGCAGATTGGACATACCAATATCTTCTTTGGTGGTTGGGTCGAAGGATCCATGGGATATCGGAAACACGACGAACTGGCAGGTCCGTCGCAAACCTCTGTACTTTCTCCCTACCCGGTTCAGGCGCAATATGGTGCTCAAGAATTCGCGGCAGGTCCTCCTCAAACACGTTTTGGCATGAACACGGTTAGCGACGAGAGCCGAAACCTGATATTGAGGAGCAAACTCGAGTTTGATTTGCTGTCCGGTTCCAATGCTGCGAATACTGCCAATGGTTCAAGTTATACCCCTCGCTTACGCCATGCATGGGGAGAGATCGACAACGTAAAAACTGGCTGGCACTTCGTTTTGGGGCAGGGCTACTCGCTCACTATCCCGAACGGCAGTTTAGTCGGCGCGGATGGTTCTGATCCCGCCAATCTTGGCTGGAAACTCCTTCCTGGTTCAGAAGTCATTACCCAGCCGGATGACGGCGTGATTATGGGACTAGGCACAACCCGAAGCGTGCAATTTCGCGTTGTGAAGGAAATTGCCAAGAACGCGGCTGTGGCAATCTCGCTTGAAAACAACATTGTTAACTGGGGAGGGGACAAAGGAACCGGGCTTGGAACCGCTGCGTCTCCTTCACCGATTATCAGCCAGGCCTCCTACACCACGGGCACCTCTCTATTTACCTCACTTGGCAACATGCCTGATGTCATCGGCAAGATTGGCTGGGATCCGACAACGCGATACCACTTTGAAGCTTGGGGCATCCTGCGCCAATACAGGGATAGAGCAGGTGTTGTAGCCGCCAATCTCGCGCCTGGAAACGGCGCGGTTTACACCGGGGGCGGAAACATCGGTACCTATAGCAAGGTGATCCCCGGGAAGTTGGATTTCCATGCAGGTACTGGTTACGGTAGCTTCGGAACTGTAATTGATAGCGTAATTCCGGACGTAACTTACGATGCAACCGGCAAGCCGGTTGCGATCATGGATCAGTATCTATTCGGCGAATTCATTGCCCACCCCAACCGTAATCTGGATATCTATTTCCAGTCCGGTGTGGAGCGTGGATTTAAAGCGGGTGTGAGCGGCACGACCACGGCAACGGCATACGGCTACGGCAATCCATACGGAAGCGGTGGGGCTACCGGAAACCTGGCTTGCTCGACGTTATCCACCTCGTCGTTGACCGCGTCGTGCAAACAAGATACCCAAATTGCGTGGAACTATTCGATTACGCCTGACTGGCGGCCAATCAATAGCAAGACTCATGGCCACCTCGATTTCATGCCGCAAATCGAATATGTAGCACGCCGAGTATGGAAGGACCAAAACGGATACGCGCCTCGCACTAGTAACATTGCGATCGACATCTGCTTCCGTTACTGGCCGTTCTAATCTTTGTATCTACTGGGCAGCGTGTCCCCTGAAAAGGGGAGACGTTGTCCAGGAAAGACTGTAAGTCGTAAGAGTACGGGCCACTCGGTTGTGACCGTGATTCTAAAAGGGAATTCTTAATGCCATTAAAGATAAGAACAAAGCAAGGAAACCGCTGGGACGAAGTAAGTCTCGGTGAAGTAATGTTGCGATTAGACCCAGGAGATAAGCGTACTTGGACGGCTCGGTCGTTCGATGTTTACGAGGGCGGCGGAGAGTACAACGTTGCACGAGGATTGAAACGTTGCTTCGGATATAACACTGCCGTTGTGACGGCACTGGCCGATAATCCTGTCGGTCGTTTACTAGAGGATCTACTGTACCAGGGCGGAGTTGATCAGTCTCTGGTTCGATGGGTTGCCTATGACGGCGTTGGGCGCACTGTGCGCAACGGTCTTAATTTCACCGAACGTGGCTTTGGTGTTCGTGCCGCTCTGGGATGTTCTGATCGTGGGCACACCGCGGTTTCCCAGTTGCGAGTTGGAGAGATCGATTGGGAGCAGATATTTGGTGCTTCTGGTGCGAGATGGTTTCATACCGGAGGAATTTTCTGCGCTCTTTCGGAGACTACTCCTGACGTAGCTCTTGAGGCCATGAAAGCGGCCAAGAAGAATGGCGTGATTGTTTCCTACGATCTCAACTATCGTGACTCGCTTTGGAAGTCTATCGGCGGGAAGAAAAAGGCGCAAGAGGTCAACCGAGCCATCGCTCCTTTTGTGGATGTGATGCTTGGCAACGAAGAAGATTTCTCTGCATCTCTTGGATTTGAAGTCGAGGGTGTTGATGAGAATATCGCTGACTTCAAGACGGAAAGTTTCAAGGCGATGATCCGCAAAGTTGTTGCAGAATTTCCGTTCCAGGTGGTTGCGACAACACTGCGGAAGGCCACCACTGCAAGCCGCAATGATTGGGGCGCAATCTGCTACACAGATGGCAAATTCTATGAGGCGAAAGAACGTCCAGATCTTGAAATCTATGATCGCGTCGGGGGCGGCGACTCGTTCGCGTCGGGATTGATTCACGGATTCCTTTCCGAGCGCGGGCCACAATATGCAGTGGATTGCGGAGCGGCCCACGGTGCTCTTGCCATGACCACTCCAGGCGACACGACCATGGTGACGGCACAAGAAGTAGACCGAGTGATGAAAGGCAGCACCGCACGCGTGTTGCGCTAGAAAAGAGGGAATAAGTGGATAAGGTTCAAGTACTAAAGCAGATTGAAGAGATTGGTCTACTGCCGGTGCTTCGTGCGGACTCATCTGAACAGGCCGTGGCAATCGCTGACGCGATCGTAGCTGGTGGTATTTCTGCTCTTGAAGTGACGATGACAGTGCCTGGAGCTCTTGATGTGATTCGACTGCTGGTTCAACAGTCGAAAGGGCGACTGCTTATCGGTGCGGGTAGTGTGCTTGATCCGGAAACGGCTCGCGCCTGTATGCTCGCCGGTGCACAGTTCATCGTAAGTCCGACTTTGAACTTCAATACGATTGCGATCTGTCGCCGCTACGGAATTGCTGTTATGCCTGGTGCTCTTACTCCGACAGAAGTGCTGGCAGCTTGGGAAGCTGGCGCCGACATCGTAAAAGTATTTCCTTGCAGTGCGATGGGTGGAGCAAAGTATTTGAAAGCGCTGCATGGCCCCATGCCTCAATTGAAACTGATCCCCACAGGCGGTGTTTCCCTGGGAACTGCAGAGGAGTTTTTGCAGTCTGGGGCGTTTGCTCTCGGAGTTGGAAGTGATCTTGTCGACACCAAGGCAGTCGCGCAAGGCAAGCCGGAGATCATTACGGAAACAGCATCAAAATATGTCGCCATTGTGAAGAAGCTGCGGAGTGGACATTCCGAAAATCTCGCAGTGGGATTGACTCGGTAAACGAAACATCGGTTAGAAAGTTTGGCGAAACGGAGTGAACTCAGAAATGACTACAACAAAGACATTACCGCACCTGAACGCCGAGTTATTAAAGACACAGCCAAGCCTGAACTCCAAAACACTGGGGAGCCTTCTTCCTGAGAAGGTGTTGCAGTTTGGAGAAGGAAACTTTCTCCGTGGCTTTGTTGATTGGATGATTCACGGAATGAATCAGAAGGGTCTATTTGGCGGAAGTGTCGTCGTGGTTCAGCCGGTTGCTCAGGGACTCATTTCTAAACTGAATGAACAGAACGGAATTTATACGCTGCTTATGCGCGGAGTTCTGAACGGGAAGGTTGTTGAAGAACAACAGGTCATCACCTCAGTAAGCCGCGGAGTGGACCCTTATCTCGATTTCGAGGGTTATTTAAAATGCGCGCACAATCCTGACCTGCGACTGATTGTATCTAACACCACGGAGGCGGGCATTGCCTACGATGCTAGTGATCGCTCCACCAATCAACCGCCTAACTCCTATCCGGGTAAATTGACGTTGTTACTTCTGGAGCGCTACAAGGCTTTTCGTGGAGACGCGGCAAAGGGATTCATTATTCTTCCGTGCGAGTTGATCGAGCGCAATGGTGACAATCTGAAGAAGACGATTTTGCAGACTGCCTCGAATTGGCAACTGGATGCCGACTTCATCGATTGGATTACCAAGGCGAACATTTTCACCAATACGCTTGTGGATCGCATCGTTACTGGGTACCCGAAACAGGAGGCGGAAGCTCTGTGGAGCAAAGCTGGGTATCAAGACGATCTATTAGATTGCTGCGAAGTCTTCCATCTGTGGGTGATCGAAGGTCCAGCGTCGGTTGCGGTCGAGCTTCCACTTAAAGAAGCTGGGTTCAACGTGATCTTTACGGAGAACATGACACCCTACCGTGATCGCAAGGTTCGCATTCTGAATGGGGCGCATACGTCGTCTGTCCTTGCGGCCTATCTGGCTGGGCAAAACTATGTCTCCGAGGTTATGAAGGATTCGCTGACCGGCGGCTTCATGAAGAAGGCAATTCACGAGGAAGTAATTCCGACTTTGACCTTACCAAAGGGAGAGCTGGAGGAATTTGCCGACGCAGTATTTGAGCGTTTCAGCAATCCTTTTATCAAGCATGAGCTGCTCAGCATCTCGTTGAACTCTGTTTCGAAGTACAAAGCGCGCGTGTTGCCGTCACTTGAAAGATACGCGGAGACACAAGGAAAGGTGCCTGCTCGGTTGGCCTTTGGTTTGGCGTCCCTCATCGATTTTTACCGTGGAACGGAAATAAGAGACTCCGCACTCATAGGTCATCGAGATGGTAAGGAATACAACATAAAGGACGATCTTGCGATTTTGCAGGTGTTCGGGGAGCTGTGGTCTAGTTACGATGGATCGCCCGCAGCAGTTGCTGCTTTGACGGACGTAGTGCTTAAACAGAGCGGGTGGTGGGGCAGGGATCTACGCGAGATTTCCGGACTCTCGGATGCAGTGACAAAGGATCTGATCTCAATTCTTAATAATGGAATGGTAGCTGCCTTGGTTGAGTTAGAGCAGGCTAGCAACTGATAGCAATACTTAGAAAGCTTTATACCCGGTTGCAGCGAGATCGCAACTTTAGGAGCTAGTGCTGCCCATGAAGTCTAAGGCAATGATCCTCCAAATCCACCCGAAGGATAATGTTGCAGTCGCCTTGTGCGATATCCAACAAGGGCAGGACGTGGGAGTAGTAACTGCGACCGACAACGTTCCGGCTGGTCATAAGATGGCGTTGCGAGTCATTCACAAGGGTGAAGCCATTATTAAGTATGGCTACTCAATTGGCGTCGCGCGGGGCGATATTCAGCCTGGCGCATTCGTTCACGTTCACAATGTCGCCAGCGCCCTGACATCCAAATTCGAGCTCGGCGCATTTGCAAATCAAGCGCACACTGGTGTATCGAGTACAGAGAGCCATTCATCGCTGACGACTTTCGACGGTTTTCGTCGATCAAACGGTTCCGTAGGAATACGAAACGAGATCTGGATCATCAATACGGTTGCTTGCGTTAATCATGCTGCGTCGCGAATTGCCGAACGTGCAGCTAGAGAACTTGTTCGGGAGGGAAGTGCGGTCGAGGGCATCTACACCTTCAACCATCCTTTCGGATGCTCGCAACTCGGAGCGGATCTTACACAGACGCAACTCCTGCTGTCGGGCTTGGCGAAGCATCCCAATGCTGCTGCGGTGCTTGTTCTTGGCTTGGGTTGTGAAAACAACAGGCTAGCTTCCTTTATGAAATATCTCGACAAGGATTCTAGCGATCGCGTGCGGTTTTTCAATGCGCAAGAAGTCGCAGACGAACTGGATACTGGAGTTCATCATGTTCATGAACTCGCTGAATATGCTGGGCAATTCCGACGGGAGCCTATTCCTGCGGCAGAGCTGATCCTCGGGATGAAGTGTGGTGGTTCTGACGGACTCTCCGGCATTACAGCGAATCCCCTGGTGGGACGCGTTGCTGATAAGCTAGCGGCCTGCGGTGGGACCAGCATTTTGACTGAAGTGCCAGAGATGTTTGGAGCCGAGAATATACTGCTCGACCGAGCCAAGGACGCCGCAGTTTATGACGGCACCATCAACCTCGTAAATAGGTTTCGTGAATACTTTCAGCGCCACAACGAGCCAATCGACGAGAACCCTTCACCTGGAAATAAAGATGGAGGCATCACAACATTAGCCGAGAAATCACTTGGGTGTGTTCAGAAGGCAGGCACATTCTTCGTGAAGCAGGTGCTCGACTATGGTCAGCAGGCGAGCTCTGGGCTCGGAGGGATAGCGTTGTTGAATGGGCCGGGAAATGATGGCGTTTCAGGATCGGCTTTGAGCGCTGCGGGTTCGCACATGGTGTTGTTCACTACCGGACGAGGCACTCCTATGGGCTTCCCGGTACCAACTGTCAAGATCTCGACCAACAGTTCCTTAGCAGAGCGCAAGCCTGGATGGGTCGATTTCAGTGCTGGGCCGATTGCCGAAGGAACGGCCGACATGGACACGTTGACAGATGAATTGTTTGATCTGGTTCTAGACATTGCCTCCGGACGGAAACGCACGAAGAGCGAAACGAACGGATACAGAGAAATAGCTATTTGGAAAGACGGAGTGACGCTCTAGCCCGCATGACTCGAAATGCAGAATACGCGAGAAGCCTCCTGGAGAGCACTAAAACCAACACTGGCAGTGTTGAGAAGTAAGGCAGTGAAAAGGAGAAGATGATGGGCGAGTTTATTCATGAAAGCTTTTTACTAAACAACAGTACCGCGAAATCCCTCTTTCATAATTATGCCGAGCAGGAGCCGATTCTTGACTATCACTGCCATCTTTCGCCAAAAGATATCGCAGAGAATCGGCAGTTCGGAAATCTGTTTGATATATGGCTTGAAGGGGATCACTACAAGTGGCGTGCGATGAGAGCTCATGGCGTAGATGAACGGTTCTGTACTGGCAATGCCGCACCGTACGAAAAGTTCGCGGCCTGGGCGAACACCGTGCCGCATACGCTCAGGAATCCCCTTTACCATTGGACACACCTTGAACTGAAGCGCTACTTCGGTATTACTGAACTTCTCGATCAGCACAATGCAAAATCGATTTGGGAGAAAGCAAATGCATTGCTCGCTGGCGATGGTCTGAGCGCTCAAGGCATACTTCGTAAGTTCAAAGTTGCGACCTTGTGTACGACGGATGACCCTGCGGATGATCTTCGGTATCATAAGCAAATCGCTGAGTCCGGACTGGCAACGAAAGTATATCCAGCCTTCCGACCCGACATGGCGTTGACCGTTCATTTGCCAGGCGATTTCAACGCCTGGGTCACAAAGCTCGGAGCAACAACCAATGTCGATATAAGGAATCTCAGCTCACTTCTCGAAGCACTCCAGCGGAGTCATGATCACTTCCATAAAATGGGGGCGAGACTTTCAGACCACGGACTGGACCACTGTTACGCGTCGTCATGTACTGAGTCCGAAGCGGCCGCGATCTTCCGCAAAGTGCAAGATGGAACGGCCGCAACGCCCCAGGAACACGAACAGTTTGCCTCGTTCATGATGTTGTTCTTTGGCCGACTGGATGCGGCGAAGGGGTGGACCAGCCAATTGCATTTGGGAGCTCTGCGCAACGCGAATACCAACAGATATAGGCAGCTTGGTCCGAACGTAGGGTTCGACTCAATTTCCGACTGGTCTCAGGTAGATGCATTGCGCACTTACCTCGACAGTCTCGATGTTGAAGGATGTCTGCCCAAGACAATCTTGTACAACCTGAATCCGTCTGACAACTATGCTTTTGCCTCCATGGTTGGAAACTTCCAAGGTGGATCGATCGAAGGCAAAATGCAGTTCGGTTCTGGCTGGTGGTTCCTCGATCAGAAGGAAGCAATGAGTTGGCAAATCAATGCCCTCTCCAATGTTGGCCTTCTTTCTCACTTTGTGGGAATGATAACGGATTCGCGCTCATTCATGTCCTATCCTCGCCACGAGTATTTCCGCAGGGTGCTTTGTGATCTGCTCGGCGCCGATATGGAGCGCGGAGAGATTCCAAATGACCACGAAGCCGTGGGAACGATGATTCGGAATATCTGTTTCCAGAACGCGAAGAGTTACTTGGGATTGCAGGCCGCAGAAGTTAACGCTAATGAACTAAGTTCTGTTCGGTAGTTATTCTCTGGATGAGTTTCCATTCACGTGCGAATGGAAACTCATCCAGCTAACGTAAGACACTTACCCGTCAGCGACCGCTAGGGCGTTGAGTATTCATATTCTTCCGGATCATCTGAGACTAACTATGGACATTCTTTCCCTCCAACAGAATTTTGGTCTACCCGGCATTCTTAACTTTGAAGAGCACAATGGTCTTGTAAGAGCGGAGATCAGGACGCCGCAAGCCGAGGCGACGATCTATCTACAGGGAGCACATCTTACGGCTTGGACACCTGCGGGCAATCGGCTGATAATTTTCCTGAGTCGCGAGAGTGACTTCGCACCCGGTAAACCCATCCGTGGAGGCATTCCAATTGCTTTTCCCTGGTTTTCAGCGGACACCAAGTTGGACCGGATTAACGGCCAGCCCGGTCCCGCTCACGGGTTTGCTCGCATTCAGGATTGGACGGTCGAATCAGTCGAGTACTCTGGCGAAGACCTGCAAGTGACCTTAGCTCTTGGTTCGACTGAGATGAGCCGCTCTCTAGGCTTCGACCAATTTCAGCTTGCAGTTACTTTCACGATAGGTCGCGGTCTGGCTATACAACTGAGTGTGACAAATGACGCCGATGTTCCGCTCCAGTTCGAAGAAGCGCTGCATACATACTTCCAAGTTCCCGACATTCACGAAGTGAAGGTCACAGGTCTGGAGGCTTCGCCATACATTGACAAGATTGAATATTTCGAGAGGAAACCAGCTTCGAACGCACCGCTAAGCTTCAGTGGACCCACCGATCGGCTGTATCCAGATACACCCTCAGCCTGCACGATATATGCGAAAGCTCCCGTTCCGCGCATCAATATAGAAAAGGAAAACTCGCTGACCACTGTTGTCTGGACTCCGTGGAAGGAACTTCCAGACTTGGGAGCCTCTGAGTGGGCTCAGATGCTATGCGTAGAAACGGTGAATGCAGGAGTGAACTCGATCACACTCGGTTCTGGCGAGACGCATAATATGTCCGCAGTTATCACGGTTCATAACGACTAAGAAATGCCACGCACCACTTCTCTAATTCAAAAACGCGGGAGTCATTCGACTCCCCCTTAACCCGCCACTTGGCGTTGCTTTTACTGACTACCTTCCTTCTGCAGGGATGTAGTCTGTTTCTTCTCCTCATTAATACGCGTCTGTTCTTGCGGGCTTACTGGGCAAGGTTTCTGATCCTTGTCGGCAACTTTGGTTTCAGTTTTCTTGTCGTTCTGATCTGCGTTGGTAGACATGCTGGCAGAATTGCTCTGCTGGTCCGTCGCCTTCTGATCCGGGCTCGCTTGCTTGGTAGTGGCAGCTTTCTGATGCGTATCCTGGGGATCACATCCCATGCTGTTCTGCGCCAAGCACACAGTCCCTAGCGCTAAAACGGCCACGGCGTGACAAATCAATTGTCGTGCTCCCATAATCTTGTCTCCTTGTCGAGTTAGATAAAACACGGGCTGGTATGGTTGTAGCATTAGAGCGGTTCCTAAGTAGTTATATCCGGAGCGGCGGGAATGGAGTAAGTTTTGGTTGGCGATTTCTCCGTGAAGACATAAAGCGATGCCACGAGCATATTCGGATGATTTGCGGTGCAAGC